>Ga0074199_1001289_pt1 | contig 23579 bp, 17 predicted proteins | sample EPASupsiteSAE347_FD_64528 | JGI IMG/M metagenome (GOLD analysis project Ga0074199, IMG submission 64528) | Bioremediated contaminated groundwater from EPA Superfund site, New Mexico - Sample SAE3-47 | ecosystem: Environmental > Aquatic > Deep subsurface > Groundwater > Contaminated ... | reverse complement strand
TCCGCAAAAGCCGAAATGAGGAATGGCCACCCAATGAAGTCGTAATCTCTGAAAAATCGATAATAATCGGTCTTCCATCCGCCGGGGCCTTCCCGGACTACCGACAGCGCTTCCACGGGAACCAGTTCGACATAGGAAGCCGGCCAGTCCAGCGATTCGAATACCGAAAATTTTCCGATTTCCGCGTCGAGTCTGAAGCGGGGATGGGCCGCGAACAGAGCTGTCACCGATTCGGAATAGGTGATGATGTGCCGCGCGTTCAACTGCCTGAACCGCAGGGGCCACGCATCGGGGTCGAGCATGGAGTATATCCGTTCGGCTTCCGGATCGACCGGATTCAGCGAATACGAACTCTGCAGGTAGGTAACGGCACGCGCCATAAAGCTCGATCCGTAGTGTATGCCTTCGGTGGAAGGTCTTCCCGTGAAAAGCTCGAGATTCTCGAAGGCGCGTTCCGAACCGAAGTCGACGTTGTCGCGCTGGTCCTGTTTTTCCCACAGGATGCGGCCCGCCATCATATCGCCCGAGTACCGGTCCGAAATCGTTCGCATCGCGGGCCACTGTGCCTTGGCTTCGTATCCCGAATAATTCCATGCGAACCAGGCCGGCGCGTTGTCCGACATGATCCGGGCGCCGACCGCGCCCGATGCCACGACGGCGAAGACCGCCAGCACGGCCGCAGGCTCCCGGAATGCAGCGCCTCTGTTTCCGGTTGTCCTGGCGGCAGGCTTCGCCGGACCGCTTTCCCGCCGCCTCTGCAGTCCGATGGAAGCCGCTCCTCCGGCCATGGAAGCCATGCCGAGGAGACAGAGCAAAATGGCCGTCGGAACGAACCGGATATCGGGCATCCCCAGTCCGGGCGCGATCGCGAAAAGAAAGGCACAGGCTGCGATTCCGTACACGAAAAACGCCGCTTCGGAACGGGCCGGGGAAATGGCGCGATCCACTGCGACGGATCGTTTTCCCCTGCGTCCGGCCAGAAGGACAAAGCCGACGAGAACCAGTGTCCCGGGGACCCATACGGCCGCCAATGTCTGTCCGGCGAAATCCGCGAGCGAGGTAAAATGCCAGATCATGCCGATGGATTGGGCCCATGGCCTCGTCGCGATCATGGGAACGAGCCAGAACCCCATGAGACAGAAGGCGGTCAGATACGTTACGAGAATTCGGCCGGCCCGGCGGCCATGAATTTCCCCATTGGCGTTTCTATCGACTGGGGTCCGCTTTCCCGGGGTCCGCTTTCCTGAAACCAGTCTGACTGCGGGTCGCCCGACCCGAGCCCCCCGTTCCTTCGCGCGGCGAAGCGCGGCGGGAAGACTCCGGAACGCCGGAAAGAAGGGCAGGAAAAACGCGGGCATGAATACAAAAAGATGGCAGAGCCCGATGAGTCCGAGGAGAATGCCTGAGCGGAAACCGTTTCTGTCGCACCGCGCGTCTTTACGCACCGAGGCGACGAAAAGCGGCAGGATGGCGATCGCCCACGAATAGCAGAATTCGCCCGCGAAGGTCGAAAGCCAGTTGCCGCCGAACATTGTGTAGGATTCGTTGAACAGAAAAAGGAGGCCTGCGCTCGCGGCCGCCACACCGAGCTTCCGGCTTCGGGTCATGGATCTGACGCCTATGTACAGGGTGGCTGGAAGGGCGAAACCGCCTGCCATGGTGGCGATTTTCAGGGCGACGGGGAGCGGAACCGCGAACCCGAGAAGAGCGGCGGCGAGGAAGGGCAGGGGGAAATACTGCTGGCCTTCCATGTAGCCGAAAAAGTTGGACTGGCTGTAGCCGAACAGCCGGAAATTCGGCAGAAATACGTTTTTCAGCTTGTCCAGAATCTGATACCAGGAAGCCGTATCGCCTCCGGTGGGAATCGTGTCGGTAAAGAGGAGGCGCAGGTCGAAACGCGCAAGCATCGCCGCATAGATGAGCAGGAGCCCCAGGGCGGCCACGAGCCGGTCGCGCCGTTCTTCGGGCGCGGACAGGATGCGGCCCGCCGGCCCATCCGCCAGCCGACCCGTCGGCCCATCCGCCGGCCGGTTCGCCTGACGTTCCGTTTGACGTTCAGCCCGGGATTTCATGAGGCGAGGAGATAGAGGGCCGCGAGGCCCAGGGCGAGTCCCGCCGCCCGTTTGGCATCGAATCGTTCCCCAAAGAGGAAAATGCCCGCAAGGCTCGCGACGAGTGCCACAGCCACCGCCATAAAGGGCGCGACGCGCGACAGGGCGCTTTTACGCAGCACCGCCGAATACAGCACGAAGGAGATGCCGTACAACCCGGCGCCGCCGAGCATCGAGAGAATCCATCGGGTTTCCATGCCTTCGAACCGGGAAGCGACTTTCAGCATCACCTGGGCGGCGGCCGAACAGAGGACTCCCAGTGCGACGAGTGGCAGGTTCACGCTTTTCCTTCTTCGGGCGGCGGCGATTCTTCGCGCACGATATAGGGAGGTCTGCCTTTCGATTCCATGAAAAGTTTGCCCAGGTATTCGCCGAGGATGCCGATCGAAAGCAGTTGCAGGCCTCCGACAAGGAGCACACTGATGAGGATGCTCGTCCAGCCCTCGACCGTGCGGTCGGTGAAAATTCGCATGCCGAGCGCATAAAGGGCGTACAGGAAGGCGAGAAACGAAATGGCCGCGCCCAGCGCCGAGGTGATGCGCAGGGGCCTGACACTGAAGGACGTGATTCCGTCCATGGCGAATGCCAGCATTTTCCGGAAACCGTACTTCGTGCGGCCGCGGCTTCTGGGCGCGGCTTCATAGGGAATCATGGCGGTCGGCAAGCCTGTCCATGCCACCGCGCCGCGCCAGAAGAGGTTGCGCTCGGGCATCGAAAGGAGAAGGTCTACCGCCTTGCGGGAAAGAAGGCGGAAATCGGCCGAGCCCGGCTCGATCCGGATGTCGCCGAGGCGATTCATCAGCCTGTAGAAAAGAGACGATGTTGCCCGCTTGAACCCGGCTGGTGATTTTCCGTCCATTCTGAGGGTACCGACGATGTCGAAACCCTGTTCCAGCCGGACGAGCATTTCGGAGAGCAACTCGGGCGGATGCTGGAGGTCGGCATCCATCATGGCTACGACCTCGCCCCGGGCGCGTTCGAGGCCGGCGCGCAGGGCGTTCTGGTGGCCAAAATTGCGGGAAAAACTGACATAGCGGATCCGGGTATCCGAAGCCGACATGGAGCGCAAAAGAGGAAGACTCGCGTCGCGGCTTCCGTCGTCGACGAAAATGAGTTCGTAGTCACCCTTTGTCCGCAGGACGGCGGAGAGTCGGGCGGTCATTTCCGGAATATTCTCCGCCTCGTCGCAGGCGGGCAGGACTACTGAAACGAGCATTCGTCTTTCGCTCCGTCGGGTCGGCCGATTATACTTTGTCCCGGTCGTAGTGCGGCATGTTCTCGGGCAGTTCGATGGATATTTCCACGATGCCGGCAATCTTGCCGCTTTCCCGCCAGGGGCTCTGCCAGACCATTTTCTTGATGCCGTTCTTGCGGATCGTATATGTGTTGACCCGACCCGATTCGAGCATTTCTTTCATCTTCGCGATGGATTCGGGTTTATGGCAGCCAAGGAGGCTTTTCCCGAGCATCGGGGCCCCATCGCTGTCGGCGAATGTGGCGCGCGCTTTCGCGTTCATGTAGACGATGGTGAAATCCTTGTCGCATACGGTGATCGCACCGGGCAATTCTTCGGGCCAATCTTTCATGGATTCCTCCGCAACACATCCTAGCCTTGCTTGCGTATGCGCGCAACTTGCCGCTGCCCGGTCCGATCGTTAGGATTGCCCGCGGAGGACGATATGGTTGCCGGAGACGGTTCGGGCGCTCTTGCGTGGACGACGGTGGAAGAAAAAAAAGTGTTTTCCTGTCCGGTATTCGATGTGAGCGAACGTATCTCACGAGGACCCGACGGCAGGACTGGCCGGTTTTCCGTAATAGAGGCGCACGACTGGGCTACGGTAGTCCCTCTGGTCCGCAGGGATGACGGCGATTACTTTCTGATGGTGCGGCAGTATCGTCATGGCTCCGACGAAGTGAGCCTCGAATTTCCCGGCGGCGTGGTCGAGGACGGCGAAGCTCCCTACGCAGCGGCCGTGCGCGAACTCGGCGAGGAAACGGGGTGGGCTTCCGGGAACATCATCCATGCAGGCACCGTGTTCCCCAATCCCGCGATCCAGGGGAATCTGTACCATGTTTTCCTCGCCCTCGATCCAGAGCCATACGGCGCAAGGAATCTGGACGAGCATGAGATCGTCGACGCTCTGCTGGTGCCCGCGGATGAAGTGCGTTCCATGATGGGCACAGGCGAATGCCGGCACGGGCTCATGATTACCGCCCTTTTCCTCGCGGAAAGGGCCGCGTCGGCGCTGTAGCGAGCCCGCCCGGATTGGCAGGATTGGTCGAATTGGCCGGATTGGCAGGATTGGCTTTGCGCGGCCTTTGGCGCTTCAGCGCAGCTGGTCCAGACGCTTTTTGAACGCGAAGTACAATGCGACGCTCGCCAGGGCGAAAGGTACGAAAGAAGCGAAAAGGGTGCGATAGCCACCCGCTTCGGCGATGACACCTCCGAGCGCGCTGCCGAGGAATGCAGGAAGTCCTACGCCCAGACCGTTGAAAAGGGCCATCCCGGCGGCCCTTTCGCGGGTCGGGAACTTGATGCTTATAAAGGCTATCGCAGCGGGCTGGAAGAGTCCGTAGCACAATGAATGCAGAAGCTGGCCTGTGATCGCGCCGGCCGGAGTCGGAAATATCGCATAGATGGCGAGACGCAGCGCCACACCGACGCTCGACAGTGCGAGCGCTCCCATGGGGCCGGTCCTGGCGAGAACCTTGCCCGCCACGAGCATCATGGGTATTTCGGCGCATGCCGAAAGTGCCCACATGCCGCCTACCGCATTCCACTTCAGTTCTTCTTCGAGATAAAGCGAGAAAAAGGAGTTTACCGGCGCCATCGCGAGCCTTCCGAGGGCTATCACGGCCAGTCCGATGAGGAATTGTGCGTCGAATCCCCGGCGCTTTTCGGGGATGGGCGCATCCCTGGCCACCGCGCTTCCCGGTTCTCCGAGCGAGGGCAGGCTCGACGCGAACAGCAATACGCCTGAGCCGGCGCATAGCGCGATTATCCGGGGGGAAGCCATCCATCCGTCCGGAAGGCTCTGCAGAATCAAGGCCACCGCCACGAATCCCACCGAACCGATACCGCGTACGACGCCGTAGTCGATTCCTTTCTTCCCGACCGCTTTCGCGCGTTCCAGCGAGGTTACGAATGATGCGTCCATCAGGGGCACGACGGTCTTGACTCCCAGCGCGAGGAGGCAAAGCGAGAGCGCGGTTACGAGAGGTTTGGGGAATAAGGCGAGGGGGATGAGCGCGCTTATCATGATGGCCGCGCAGGCGAACATCGCGGGTCTGTATCGCCCCCGGGCGTCCGCGATGCGTGCGATGAAAAGAGGTCCCGCGATTCCCGCGATTTCGTAGATACCGAGAAAAAGCCCGATCGCCGCCTGACTGTAGCCCAGACCGCGGATAAGGATCTGCAGATACGGCGATACCACCGCATGGATCGTGAACATGAGAAAGTAAGAACGGGCGTAATTTCGTTTTCGGGGCGGTTCAGTCCCTCGCATACAGGTCGATTCCCCCGGAATCCACCGCGACGATAGCGGGCATGCGGCGCAACCGGACGATGCGCAAGGCTTCCATCCCCAGCTCGGGGAAAGCGGCCACCCTGCTTTCGCTCACCTGTTCGCGCGCCGCCAGCGCCGCCGCGCCGCCGATCGCCGCAAGATACACGCCATGGTGCGCGCCGATGACCTGGGCCGCCCGAGCCCCCCGGCCCCCTTTCGCCACAGTGACGAGAGAAAGCCCTCTGGCCATGAAGGGCTCCAGGTAGGAGTCCATCCGCGAAGCTGTGGTCGGACCGAAAGAACCGGAAACGGCCCCCGGCGCCGCTTCGGTGGGGCCGGCATAAAACACGGGTCTGCCTGCGAATCCGGCCGGCGGATTGCGGCCTTCGCGCAATAGGGCAAGGATGCGCGCATGCGCCGCGTCCCGCGCCACCGCAACCTCGCCCGACAGGGTGACGGTGTCGCCCGCTTTCAGGGTGCGCAATGCCGCCAGCCAAGTCTCTTCCGGGGCGTCGAAGTCGATATCCGTTCCATTGCGCAGGATCGGAAGCTTCGCAGGCAGAAAACGCGCGGGATCGGCTTCCATTCGTTCGAGATACCAGCCCGAAGCGTCGGCGAAAGCGCGCTCGTGCCGATGCGCCGAACAGGCGATGCCGACAGCGAATGGAAGATTCGCCGCATGACGCGACAGCCTGATCGCCCGGGCCTCCGACGCCATGTGCGCTCCCCCCCATTGCGCGCCGAGGCCCGATCCGGCGGCTGCGCAAAGCATTTCCGCCTCCCATGCCTCATCGCGCAAGGGGCAGCCGTCGGCTTCGGCGCTGCGCGGCAGTCGGTCGAGCAAACCGAACACGGCGAGTTCGAGGGCGTAAAGAGTTTGCGAAGGGGTCGCCCCCCCCAGAACCGCCGCGATGGTATAGGGAGGACAGCCTGAAGTCCCCAGGGCTTCGATCCTCGTCCGAAGCAGGCGCCCGAAAGATTCCTGATTGAGCGAAGCCGGCGACTCCATGCTCAGTGAGGTCCTGCTTGTGGAGCCGCCGCCCTTGGCGGCAAACAGAAACCGGTAGGAGTCGCCCGGCACGGACCGGATGTCGATCGCCGCGGGCAGATTATCGCGAGTGTTCCGTTCGGAGAGCATATCGAGGGGAGCCAGTTGCGAAAACCGGAGTCTGTGTTTCGACCAGGCATGCGCCGTACCCATGGCTATGGCGGCTTCATCGTCCTCGCCTTCCGCGCTCAAGAATCCGCCGCCTTTCCACCCGTACACAACGGCCGTACCGGTGTCCTGGCAGATCGGCAGGAGACCCTCCGCCGCGATCGCCGCATTCCTGAGAAGACTCACCGCCACAAAGCGTTCGGCCTCCTGAGCGTTTTCGTCGGCGGCGATCGCGGCGAAAGCCCTGGCCTGCGATTCGGGCATCCGGAAAGCTATCTCGGAAAAAGCGGTTTCGGCGAGCGCTTCGAGACTTCCGCGGGCGGGAACAAGAAGCCCCGCACTGGTCTTCGACGGAGCTTCGATATCCAGCCTGCGATATTCCCCGGGCGCGCCAAAATCCAGTCTGTCGATGAAACCGGCTTGCGCCATTTCATCCCTCCTTTTCGGCGGGACCGGAACTCCCCATGGGGGAGGTATCCACTTTTCGGGCCCTGCCCGGCAGTCTGAACAGGATACGTCTCAGACTGATCGCCCGGACGGGACAGATTTCATGGCAACAATAGCACAAAATGCATGCCGAGTCGTCAATCCGTATCTGGTGCTTGCCGGCGGCGTTTTTCGAAAGGGCGAGCGCATGGGCGGGACAGATGCGCACGCAACCCGAGCAGCCGGCGCAGTGATTCGGGTCGAAGCTGGGCCTCGATGTGCTTATCTGCCCTATCAGACTCCGCGCGGATGCGGGGAGCTTGCCCATGAACGTCGCCTTGTCGCCGAAGGCGGGGATGAGATCGAAATCATCGACTCTGACCGAATCGGGGCTGAGGGGGCCGACGGCGATGCCCGGCGAGGCGACGTTCCGGCCAGTCCGCCCGAGCGCTTCGGCGAGATAGGGAATCGAAATCGCCTCGTAGCCGATTATCCCGGCTGCGATCCAGTCCAGCGCGGCGACATCTTTCGAGGCCAGCACGAGGCCGAGCTTTCGCGGCGTGCCCGATCCCGGTCCTTCGCCTTCCATCGCCACAATCGCGTCCATTATGGTAAAAACGGGCCCGACGGCTCCCGCCAGATCGACGAGCATGGTGCCGAAACGTTTCTTGTCGGGGAAACGCAGATGCATGCCGCTTTTCGCGGTTCCGGGAAGCAGGCCGAACAGATTTTTCACCGCTCCCGTGTACCGCATGAGCCGGTGCGTTTTGAGCTTGGGGAGATTGAGGACCAGATCGCATTCGTCCAATACGGAGGCCATGGCGAAGCGTTGTACCGCGACGCCCTGAAGATTGGTTCTGGGGTTCCCTGCCTTGAAATCGGCCCACGCGACACCTTCGCGCTTCGCGGCGGCCAGAAAGCCCGCAGTCGCCGCCGCCAGGGTCGACCTCTGCCACGCGGGAGAATCGCCTACGAGGATGCGCGCCGCGCCTTTTCGTTTCAGCAGCCGGATCGCCGCCGCCACGAACTCGGGGTGGGTTGTAACCGCTTTTTCGGGTGGAGACGCATTGAGCAGGTTCGGTTTGACGAGCACAGTCAAGCCCTCGACATCGGGGAAGCCGGCCGCGAGCGCGGCCTTTTCCATGACTGAATCCAGGACATCCGGATCGTATGCGTCGCACGGGAAAAGTGATACGTCATGGCCCATGTCGCTGTATCCTCCCTGTCTTCCGACCGCCATCCTGCCTGAAACGACCGAGTCTGTACAGCGGATGCGTCGTTTCCCCGCCGATCCCGCCCGCCGGGGCTTCCCCTTCCGGGCTTGCGCGGATGTGCCTATACTTGGCTCCATGCCGACCAAACCGGCGACACCCCTCACGACATCCCTCGCGGCGCTCTTTGCGACGCTCCTTGCGACGCTCCTTGTCGCGGCGTTGTCGCTCGCCTGCGCTCCCGCGGGGAACACAGGCCTCTCGTCCGGAGTCCCGCACGGCGCCGACGGCGGCATTTCCGCCCGGACCAGACTCCTTGCCGACTCGATGGCCGCCCGCATGGATCTCGAAGCGCTGGCCGGCCAGGTCATCATGACGGGCATCGGCGCGACGGACTATCGAGCCGATGCGTCGAAGCTCCTTTCCGCCTATGTCGCGGAATCTCTGACCGACCTGAAACCGGGAGCCGTTCTCCTTTTCGGGTACAACGTACCGACAGAAGCGTACCGTCTTTCCGAGCTGAGTTCGCTGCTGGCGGAGACGGCCGGCAAAGGCGCAAGCGCGCTGTCGCCGCTTGTCGCCATCGACCATGAAGGCGGATCGGTGTTCCGTTTCAAAGGCGGGGTGACGCCCTTGCCTGCTCCGGCCAGCCTTGGATCAGGTTCCATCGAACGGATTCACCTTTACGGCGAGGCGTCGGGAACGGAACTGCGCGCTCTCGGCGTGACTCTTGTATTGGCTCCTGTCGTCGAACTTTCCACCGGCAAGAATGAAGGTTTTCTCGGTTCCCGTTCCTACGGGATGGAGGCCGCCCGCGTCGACGCCGCGGCGCTGGCCTTTATCCGGGGACTGCAGTCGCGCGGAGTCGCCGCGACCGCGAAGCATTTTCCCGGCAATGGTGCCGTCGATCCCCATCGCGGGCTTCCTGTCCTCGATCTGGATGAAAACGAGTATCGGGAAGAGATCCTGCCCCGTTTCGCCTCGGCCATACGGGGAGGCACAGCCGCCGTCATGCTTTCCCATGCCATCCTGCCCGCCATCGATCCGGAACGCAACGCGACTCTTTCGCCCATCCTGATCCGGGACGAACTGAAGCGAAGGACAGGTTTTGACGGAGTGGTCATCACCGACGACCTTTACATGGCGGCGCTGTCGGCAGGCGCCGGGGAAAATGCGGGTTCTCCGGCATCTGCGGCCGTCGCCGCTCTGGCCGCAGGAGCGGACATGCTTATGTTGAGCGCCCTCGGCGAAGCGCCCAAAGTGCGCGACGCCATAGCCGCCGCCGTACGTTCGGGCCGGCTCGATTCCGGCCGCCTGAGGAACGCCGCCGCGAGGGTCATCGCGCTCAAGATCAGGTTCGGTCTCGTACCCTCTCAAGGCAACGGAAACCTGCGCATCGATGCCGGGACACTGAAAAAAATTGTCGCCGCCTATGCCGCCAGACTGGCCGACACAGCCGAATAATGACCGGCAAATAGCTGTAAAATAAATAAATAGCTTGTAGTAAACTCGACTGGAACAGGGTGAAAAGTTTTTCTTGCACGAGCGTGGATGGGTGGGTATACTAAAAAAATTCCGACCCGGGGAGCTTGGCGGGAAATGCGACAGCGATTTGAGCGCAAAGACATCCTTATCTTGGTCTCTTCGGGATCGACGCTCCGTCGCACCGTTTTTACCGTAGCCTGCCTCATAGCCCTTCTGGGCTCGAGTTTCAGGCCCATGCCGGGCCCCGATTTCGCGAAAGGAAGCGTAGACCCCTCCCTCGAGGTACTCGCCGGAGCCCTGCCCGAAGACGAAACGGAAGACCGCGGACTTTACTACACCGTATATCAGGTGGCGAAAGGCGACACCATATCCGGCATCGCCGATCGTTTCGACGTCAGCGTCGATACGGTAATCAGTTTCAACGGCATCCAGTCGGCCAAGGGCATCAAACCGGGCCAGACGCTCAAGATTCCTTCCATGTCCGGCATCCTTTACACCACCAAAGCGGGCGATACGAGCGCGAGCCTCGCCGAAAGCTGGAAGATCTCTTCCGACCGCATCGTCGTCGCCAACGGTCTTATGTCGGAAGCGGTCCAGGCCGGACGCAGACTCTTCCTCCCGGACGCCAAGATGCCCGCCGCTCAGTTACGCGAAATTTCGGGCGATCTTTTCCGATGGCCGATCAACGGCTATATCACCTCCTGGTATGGCTGGAGACGCGATCCTTTCAACGGCCGCAACAGCTTCCACAGCGCACTGGACATCGGCGCCCCCATGGGAACTCCGATTGGAGCCGCGATGGAAGGGCGGGTTGCCGATGTGGGGTATTCGCCCATCACCGGTAAATATGTCGTAATCAATCACGGCGGCGGCTGGACGAGCCTCTACGGGCACATGAGCGTCATCTATGCCCAGGAAGGCCAATCCGTGGCGCGGGGCGCTCGGATCGGACTGGTCGGAAACACGGGCTACAGTACCGGGCCGCATCTGCACTTCTCGGTTCTCAAAAACGGCAAGACGGTCAATCCCGCCAACGTCCTTCAGTAAGCGTCCAAATGCTAAGCGCCCGGTAAGTTCCCAGTAAGCTCGGTTTGACGGGGCGGCGATTTTCTGTTACAGTCTCGACAAATGAAAGAATTCCGCGGTATCGCCGCATCGCCAGGCACCGCAACGGCGCCGGCTTTCCTCTTCCGTGATGACGAGGATGCGTTTATCCCTTCCTACTTCATAGAACAGAACCAGACCGGCGCCGAAATGGAGCGCTTCCACGAGGCGGTCGAGAAAGCCCGGACCGAAATCCGTGCCTTGCGCGAAAAGGCGAGCATCGAAGCGGGGGACGAGCAGGCCGCCATTTTCGATGCCCATTTGCTCATGCTCGACGATCCCGACATGCACGAACGCGTCAAAAATGAAGTTGAGCATGGTCTGCGCAACGCCGAGAGCGTGATGGTCGATCTGGAGCGCGATCTGGTCGAGCAGCTTTCGGCCGCCCAGAACCCCTTCGTCCAGGAGCGTGTCTCCGATGTGCATGACGTGACGCGCCGGATAACGGGCCATCTCATGCACAAGGAACGCATCAATCTGGCGGACATCGCCGTGGATGTAGTTCTGGTCGCACGTGACCTTCTGCCTTCCGATATGATCGGAATGGCCCGCGGCAGGGTCAAAGGCATTGTTACCGAAACGGGCGGCAGGACGAGCCATGCGGCAATTCTCGCCCGTGCCTTCGAAATTCCCGCCGTACTGGGTCTTGGTCCCTTCTTCAACGAACTCAAAGAAGGGACGCCCGTCATCGTGGACGGCGACCGCGGCGTCGTGGTGGTCGACCCGGACGAAACTGCCCTGAAACGTGAGCGGATGGCGAAAAACGCCAGGGCTCTCCGGGAAAAAGAATACTTGATGCTTCGCGAGCTTCCGGCGATTACCCTCGACGGTACTTCCATTCGCCTCAAAGCCAATATCGAAGTGCCCGAAGAAGTGCGCGCAGTCGTTGAACACGGTGCGGACGGCGTCGGATTGTTCCGCTCCGAATTCCTTTTCCTCGGCGGGCATGTGCCGGGAGAAGAAGAACAGTACAGAGCGTATCGCAGCGTAGTCGAGGCGATGCAGGGGAAACCGGTCACTATCCGCACGCTCGATATAGGCGGCGACAAGGTCCTCCCCGAACTCGGCGCCAAAGACGAAAAGAACCCTCTCCTCGGATGGAGGGCCATCCGCTTTTGCCTCTCGCGGACCGAGGTGTTCAGAACCCAACTGAGGGCGATCCTGCGCTCGGCAGTGCACGGCGACGTGCGCATCATGTTTCCGATGATCACGACGGCCGATGAACTGGAGCGTTCGCGCGGACTTCTGGAGGAAGCGCGCTGGGAGTGCAGGTCGCGGGGATATCCCGTACCGGACAAAGTTCCTACCGGAATAATGGTCGAAGTGCCTTCGGCGGCCATTTGCTCCGATATCCTCGCCAGGAGCGCCGATTTCTTCTCCATAGGCACGAACGACCTGATCCAGTACACGATGGCGGTGGACAGGGGAAACGAAAAGGTCGCATATCTGAATGAACCCTACAATCCGGCCGTACTGCGGCTCGTGAAAATCACCATCGACAATGCCAAGGCCGCTGGCATCGGTATCGGCATTTGCGGCGAGATGGCCGCCGATCCGGCCGCCGCCGTTCTTCTCGCGGGATTGGGCATGGAAGAAATGTCCATGTCGGCCATGGCCATCCCGCCGGTCAAGCGCTGTCTCAGATCGATCAGGATCGACGAGGCGAAACGCATCGCCGAATCCGCCATGGGAATGTCTACTTCCGCGCAAATCGCCGCTTTCCTGGCGGCGCGGATCAAAGGTTAGGAGCAGCATGAGTCCACGAGCGCACGAACCAGGCCGTTCCGTACCGAAGAAAAAGGGCCATACTGTATGGGTACAACCCTACAGTACCGTAAAAAAGACGGAAGACGCGTCGTCATTGAAACGCGCCGAAGCCAAAGCCTCGAAGCACGCGGCGCCGCGCTCCTCCAAGGCTACCGGCAGAACGGCCGGTGACAAAACCGGTACAATCGACAAAACGGGTAAAACCGGGAAAGCCGGTAAAACGCCTGCCGCGGCTTCGGCCAGGTCCGTCCACTCCGCAGAGCGCGCCGCCGAGCGCGCACCGGTAATCGAGACCGTCAGACGGGAAAACCTGCCCTTGGTCGTATTGGTGGGAAGGCCCAACGTCGGCAAATCGACCCTGTACAACCGCCTTCTGCGCAAGCGGCGCGCGATAACCGACCCCACACCCGGTGTGACCAGAGACCCTGTCGACGCCGAATGCCTCCTTGCGGACACCGAGGACAAGTGGGTCAGACTGGTCGATACGGGCGGTTTCAAACTCGAAAGGGAAGGGCTGGACGAACTTGTCGTCGCGCGCACCTTGTCCGTGATTTCGCAAGCCGATCTCATCGTGTTCATGGTTGATGCCGCCCAGATCACCCCGGAAGACGAAGAATTTGCCGCATTGCTCCGTCCATGGACCGAAAAGCTGATTCTGGTGGTGAACAAGGCCGACTCGCCCGAGCGCGATGCTCTCGTCTGGTCGCATGTTCGCTGGGGTTATTCGCCGATACATTTCATTTCCGCGGAACACAACCGGAACATCGACGAACTCACCGAAGCCATTGCGGGCAAGCTCGATTTTTCGGGCGTCCGCGAAGTCGACATAGAACGATCCGACATCCGCATCGCCATTATGGGCAAGCCGAATACAGGCAAGTCCACCCTGCTCAATCTTCTGCTTGGCGAACAGAAAAGCATCGTCTCCGACGTGCCGGGCACTACGCGCGACGTTGTCGAAGGGCGATTTTCCTGGAAAGGCAGGGGAATTCTCCTCCTCGATACGGCGGGAATCAGGCGCAAGAAAAAAGTTACCGACAATGTCGAGTATTATTCGGTAACAAGGTCGATCGCCGTCGTCGAACGCTGCGATATCGTCATTCTCATGATCGATGCCACCGAAGGCCTTACCGATCAGGACAAAAAAATCGCCGCCTTCGCTTCCACTGAAGGGCGCGGCCTGATTTTCGTCCTGAACAAGTGGGATACGATGCCCGATGTCAAAAACTCCTTCGAAGCCGCGCGCGACAAGCTGCGATACTTCTTCGGGCAGATGGCCTATTGTCCCGTGCTGCCGGTTTCCGCCCGCGAGGGAACGGGCCTGGACAAGCTGATGAATACGGTCATTACGATGTATTCGCAGCTCAACAAGAAAATAGAGACGGGCAAGCTCAACAAGGCGGTCTCGCATTGGGTCGAGACGACCCCCCCGCCAGTGGGACCGAATACCCGTTTCAAGCTTCGCTACGCGGTCCAGACCGGCATCAACCCCCAGCGCTTCGTGTTTTTCGTGACTCGTCCCGAAAAGGTATCCGATTCCTATGAGTCCTTCCTGCGCAACAAGCTCAGGGAGGAATTCGATCTCGACAAAATTCCGGTGATGCTCGAGCTCAAGGCTTCGCGGGTGGACCGGAAAAAAGCCGGACAGTGATGGGCAGCTACAGCACGGGGCAAGTGGAACGGCTGCTCGGTCTGCCTGCTTCCACGCTGCGTTTCTGGGAAAAGGAAGTATCCTTCCTGGCTCCGCGCAAGGACGTATTCGGCCGCCGCGTATATTCCGCGGCCGATCTCTGCGTGCTGGCGCGCCTGAAACACCTCGCCCTCGATAATGGTCTGGGGCTGCAGGTCGCAAGCCGCGAACTCGAAACGGAGATGAGCGCAGGCGACCAGGGTGACAAGGCGGTTCTGACGGAACTGCGCTCCGACCTGCTGGCGCTATATGCCGAAGCCGACGACCTGGCGAAACGGATCGAATCCGCCGGACAAAACGGTCAGAAGAGATCCATATGACAGAATCTTCGTTTTCCTTTTCCTCCGATGCCGCGACACGTGCGCTCTGCGATTTTATCGACGCGTCGCCCACGGCATTCCATGCCGCCGACAATCTTTCCGCTGCCCTCCAGGCGCGCGGCGCCGTCGAGCTTTCTGAAACGGAAACGTGGAATCTCGAACCCGGCGCCGCGTACTTCGTGCGCCGGGGCGGCTCGGCCCTGATCGCATTCAGACCGGGGCTTCGCAGTGCGGGCGAAAGCGGATTCGTTCTGGCAGGGGCGCATACCGACAGCCCCGGGCTCAAATTGCGCCTCGAAAAGGCTTTGGCTTCGCGCAATCTCATCCGCTCGCCCGTCGAAGTGTACGGCGGCGCCATCCTTTCGGGCTGGCTGGACCGTCCGCTCGGACTTGCGGGAAGAATAGCCATGAAAGGCCGGAACGGCGTCGAAGTGCGACTTTACAGCTCGGGCAATGCCGTGGGTATCATTCCCAACCTTGCCATACATCTCAACAGGGAAGTAAACAAAGGCTTCGAATACAATCCGCACATCCATATGCCGGTCCTTGTGGATGCGCTCGATCCCGACGCCGCAAAGTCGGGAACCGGTTCCGAGCATTCCTGGGCCCTCGATTTCGCCGCGTCGTCGCTGGGAATGGATTCGGACGGCATACTGGGCGCCGATCTTTATTTCTTCGAACCGCAAAAGGCCATTGTACTCGGTTCCGCGAATCTCTCGAACGGCGCTGCGGGAAACGGGTCGGTCCGCGGAGGCATCGTGAACGGTCCGCGGCTTGACGATCTGGCCGGCTGCCAGGCTGTAGCCGAGGCATTTATCGCATCCGCGGCCACGGAACACGGCCAGGTCGCCTGCTTTCTGGATGCCGAGGAAGTCGGCTCCATGACCGCGCAGGGCGCCGATTCTTCCTTCCTGCGAGATGTGCTGGCGAGGATCTGCATCGCTTCCGGCGCAGCGGCCCAGGATTTTTACAGGGCGCTTGCCCGCTCGTTCTGCATTTCCGTCGACGCCGCGCAGGCCTGGCATCCGGCCTTTCCGGAAAAATTCGACGAACGCTATGCGCCGCTTCTGAACGCGGGGCCTGCGGTCAAAGCCGGCGCCAACTGGCGTTACGCCACGGATGCCATAGCCGAAGCCCGGTTCCGGACGGCTTGCACTGCCTCCGGCGTGCGCTGCCAGAAATATATGTCGCGTCCCGACATCGCTCCGGGCAGCACGATTGGCCCCATAACTTCAGCCCATCTGGGAGTGAAGACTGTCGATATCGGCCATCCCATGCTGTCGATGCACGCAGTGCGCGAAACCATAGGCGCACACGACCATGCGGACATGATTGCGGTCATCGCCGCTTCCTATGCCCGTTCCCCCGAGGTCTGATATGAAAAGCCGCTCCGAACCGCTGAATACTTCCGAATCACAGGATTCTTCCAAAACTGAAAACGCGACTATCGAGCTGTTGAAGAACCGCCGCTCGGTGCGCGATTTCGAAACGCGCCCCATTCCCGAAGCGATAGTGCGGACATTGCTCGAAACGACGCTGCGCGCCCCCACGGCGGGCAACATGATGCTCTATTCCATCCTCAGAATTGAGGATGAGGCGATCAAAAAGCGGCTCGCGGTGAGTTGCGACGACCAGCCCTTTATAGCGCGCTCTCCCCTCGTGCTTGTGTTTCTGGCCGATTATGCCAAATGGATGAGATATTTCGATCTGTGCGGCGTGCGCGATCTCGAAGCCGGGCGCAAGGGCGACCTGAATGCTGTGCGGCCCGCTGCGGGCGATATGTTCCTCGCGATCGACGATGCCCTTATCGCCGCCCAGACTGCGGTGACGGCGGCGGAAGCCTTGGGCCTCGGGTCCTGCTATATCGGCGACGTCATGGAACGATTCGAGGAACATCGCGAATTACTGGGATTCCCGCGCTGGTGTTTCCCGGCGGCAATGCTGTGCATAGGGTATCCGAGCGCCCGCCAGCGTGCGGCTCCCCTGCGGTCGCGTTTTCCGATGGATACGATGGTCTTTACGGACCGGTATCGCGAACTCGAATCTGGCGATTACGAGCGTATGTTCGGAACCGACGAATACCGGAACATGCCCCTCAGGCCCGGAGCGAAGAATTACGGGCAGCATATGTACCTGAGGAAGTTTGCCGCGGAATTTTCGGTCGAGATGCGTCGTTCGGTGGACGCCGCCCTCGACGATTGGCGCAGCTCAAGCCGCTGATAGCGGGCACGCAGTCCAAATAAAAAGAGACCGTCCTTTTGGGACGGTCTCTTTTTATTTACGGGTGAAGGTCTTACTTCGCCAGAGGCTTGTAGGTCTTGGCGGGATCCCATGATCCGGACCTTTCCTCGCCCTTGATGCTCGGAATCGCGAGCACTTGGCCGGGGAAAATCAGGTTGGGATTGGACGGGTCCTTGAAGGTTTTCTTGTTCGCTTCATAGAGCACCGGCCACTTGAGCGGGTTGTTGTATACGAAGGAGTATTCGGCGATCCTCCAGAGGCAATCGCGGCGCTCGGGGATCAGGCGCACCGTGTAGGTGGCCGGAAGGGGAGCAAACTCGCCGATGGCCGCGAAAGATTCGTAAGATGCTTTGGCCTTGACTGAAGCGCCTGCGTAATCCGCGCGGTCGTATGCGAATCGGGCGGCGTCCAGTTCCCCGGAGCCTCTGTAATACGGAGCCGAGAAGTTGTTCATGCCGTTGACCGATTTTGCCCAAGCCTGTTTGTCGGCGGCTTTGGCGATATCGGCGTCCGCGGCGGTCTTGGCGGCGGCTGTTTCATCGGCTGTGGGCGCTGGCGCTACAGGTTCTGCGGGCGCCGCGACGGGAGCGATGGGAGCAGCGGGAGGTGCCGGTGTTACGGGTTCGGCCGGCGCAACCGCCACTATTGAAGCCTTGGCGGCACGGTCGGCTTCGACCTTGGCCTGGAATTCCGGCGACAGGGTCGCGGAGACTTCCTCGGCGAGGGACTTGGCCGGCATGTAGCGCTCGTTGGAGTAGGCCATGTCGGCGGCGGTCATCGCGGAAGAAGCGGATTTGTACTCGGTCGCGTAATCGGTCTTGACGTTGTTGGCGTCGGCCCAGGCCATGCGGTCACGGGCTGCCGCCATGGCAGGATCGGCTTCGGCCTTGTCGGCGACGAGCTGCGCCTGCGCGGCTTTCGCTTCCGCGGCGTTGCGTTCGGCGACCGTTTTTTCCACATAGCCGTCGGACATGGTGGCGTAGTTCAGCGCTTCGTTCGAGTCCACGACGGAATCCGCGAAACGGGAATCGTTGAGCTTCACCCTGGCGCTATCGGCGTAACCCTGGGCTTCGACCAGGTAAGGATTGCCGCCAAGGCCTTCGGCCGAAGCGGTTTCTTCGCTGGCGGCGATGGTTTCGACGGCCGTCTTGTATGTTTCCTCGGCGGAGGACTGCGCGGCGAGTGCCTGATCGTAGGCCATCATATAGGCATCGGCGGCATCGCCGTACCAAATCGCCGAGCTGCCGTAGTTGCCGGCTTCCTGGTTGGCGTCGGCTTCCATCAGGATGTCTTCGGCGGAAGCGTAGGCTTCGGAAGCATTTGTTGCGGCGTTGATACTGTCAGCTTTTTCTTTCGCGGCCGCGGCGTTGTCCTTGCTTTCGTAGGATTTGTACTCGATCCCGCGGGCAGAGACTTCGTCGTAGTAAGAGTTCGCATCCTTGAGGGCGGCGACTCCGGCGGCCAGATCGGTCGGGGAACCGGCAAGCCAGTATTCTTCCTCGGAAGCGTAGTTGGCTTCGGCCATCTCGAAGTAGGCGGGCGAATACTTGGCGTAGCCATTGGCGAAAATGACTTCGCGGTTGCTGTTGGCCGTGGCCTTCTCGTACGAGAATTCGTAGGCGAGGGCAGCCTGCTTGTATGCGGAAATGGCCATCGTGTATTCACCGGAGTCTTCGAGGCTCTCGGCTTCCGCGTAGTATTCTTCGGCGCCTTCATAACGGTCGGCGGCCAGTTCGGGAGCCTCCGCGCCGATGGCCTGGAACTTCATGTCGACCGCTTTGTCGCGTTCGGCTTCGACGCGCAGGGGAAGGCCTTCTTTGTTCAGGGCTTCCCATGAGGCCGTCGAATTCTCGAGTTTTTCCTTGACGGGATAGGCGATTGCGCCGTCGTAGGGCACGGTGTCCATTGCCGATTCATAATGCGCCTGCGCGGACTGGTATTCTTCTTCGGCCGCGGCGTATTGCTCGGGCAGTACCGATTCGATGCCGTATTCCTGCGCATCGTTGCGCGAGAGGCTGGCGACGCCGAACAGGTTGCGGAGTTCGACTTCGGAAACGGCGGGCAACGCTTCGAACGTGACCGGGGTGGTTGCAACGACTGCCGGCGCGGCAGGAGTTACGACCGGAGCGGCGGGGGTTACGACGACGGGCGCGGCAGCCGGCACGGTAGTGGTGGTCGTCGCGGCTGGAGGCGTTTCGGTTCCATTAGTGTTTTCAAGTCCCTTCTTCGGATCCGTCGCGCACGACGCAAAGATGGCGATCGCTGCAATCAGCAGCAGGGCCAGGATTTTTTTACCTTTATGCATAGGCATCCTCCTCCGGACAATGATTAAGTTTCTTTATTTTCATACTATACTCATATCGACGCGGAGTCCATGACAAAATAGGGGAAAAAGCTTCCCCTCAGGCGATGCGCGCTTCGGATCGGCATGGCTCGTCCGCACAATCTTGAATATATCACGATACACTGAAAAATGTGGAAATTCGGAGGAAGAATGTCGACCAACGTACGAAAGGGACTCATCGCCGGAGGCCTGGCGCTGGCGGGATTGATCGTCCTGGTCATGGTTTTCGCGTATGGAGGAGCCCGGGCTCCAAAGGCGACTTTGTATTCTTTCGTTTCGGATGAGGGTCTTTCGCTCGAAATAAACGGAATGGATGGCGGGTATGACGGCTTCTGGTGCTGGCCCGCCAAAAGGCTTTATGGCCGGCTTTACGGCCGACGATCCGGGATTGGACGCCTTTCCCTTGATCTGCCCGCTTCGGACGGTTCGAACCGGTCTTTGGAAGGGCGCTTTCTCCTTTTTTCGGGCGACATCGACGCGAAGCTTGTGGAGCGCACGGATGCGCAGGCGGCGAGCAAAGCGGGCGGTATGGATATTCGCCTGAAGAGGGCGCGCGGAACCGCCTCGGCCGAATCGGTATTGGAAAGCGGAGCGTATTCCACGAGGATCGATGTCCTGGGCCGGGAAGCGGCTTTCGCGGCACGGCTCACGGGCAAAGCCGAAGCTTCCGACGGGAAGGGCGGCCGCTTGCCGGAAGCCGAAAGAGGTATCTTTTCGGAATTTTCACTGAGTACGGTCTCACCGCGTACGGATGCGCTCGGACCGATTTTCGACGAAGCCTTGCGTCGCGGCCTCGAATCGGGAGCGTATGCCGCTTCGCTCCGGGAAGCGTTCGCGGCCGATATACTGGCATTGCACGGCCCCGCCGTGCCGGCGCGGCCGCTGGAATTCAGAGAGCGCCAATTTCCCGTCGGGAGAGCGGGCAAATACCTGAGCGTGGCCACCGAACGCTATTACTTTTCCGGAGGAGCGCACGGAAATACGGTCACATCGTTCCGCGCCTTTGATCTGCAAAACGGGAAGACGCTTTTACTGCGCGAAATTCTCGCGACCGAAGTCGCTGCGAGCCCTGTGACAGAAGAAAAAACAACGCGCGCGGCCGATGCGACGCGCGGAATCGAAACAATTGCCGGACTGCTGCATAAAGAAGCGCGGCGTATCCTGAAGCTCGCCCCCGGCCAGCCGTTCACCGAAGCCGGATTCTTTGAGGATGCTCTGCCTCTGTCGGAAGACTGGTTTGCCTGTCCGGCGGGACTCGGGTTCCACTACGACAGGTATGAACTTGCCGCCTATGCGAGGGGGGACTTCTATTTCGTGGTGCCCTGGGCGGAACTTGCCGGAATTGTCGATCCCGGGCTGACGGACGCTTTCGCCGGAGCGGCCATACCTCTGGATACGAAGTAACTGCAAACCGCCACAACAGCGCCGCCGATGAAGACCCATCGGTACCCCGTATTGCCGGCGCTTTTCCAGACGAGACCACCCAACACCGGCAATGTCATCGCTACCAAGTGATCGATGCTGATGCCGAACGACAGGGTGGGAGACAGGTCCTCGGGGCGGCTGACGATCTGTTTGGCGTAGACCGCACGCGACATCGACACCGCATCGGAAGCCTGATCGACGATATAGCAGGCGCAGATGACGACAAGAGCCGCTCCCGGGGGGAGCAGTTCCGGGGCGAAGGCGTAGAGCATACACAGAACGATCGTGAGCAGGGCTTCGGTTTCAAGCACAGGTCGCGGTCCGAAACGGTCGGTTATCTTTCCGACGGCAGGTTTCACTGCGATGCCGAGAATGGAAACGATGAAAAAGAGCAGGGTCATCGTGGAGACGGGCTGGTCAAACAAATCCACGATCATCCAGGGACCGAAGGTGATGAAAAGCTGTTTGCGCGCTCCGTACAGTACGGAAAGGACATAGAAGCGCGAGTATTCTTTTTTGACTACAAAGCGGCGCGCCGCCGCGACGCGGGGCGCTGGCTTCATGAAAAACAGTGAAAGCCCGGCCAGAAAATAGAAAATGGCGCCCACGCTGAAAGCCGTCCGATAGGAGAGATTCGCGAACCGGAACAGAATGACGAGGACCGCCGCGCCGACGACGAGTGCGGATGTGGTCGAAGCCTGGATCTTGCCCAGGACTCCTCCTTCGTTTCCCTTTCTCGCGAAGCCCATGCCGATGGAATTAGCGAGCGGCATGTAAATATGGGTGCCCGCACTGAACACGAACACGGAAGCCAGCATTATGCCGTACACGGGCGGTATCCAGCCCATGGCGAACATGCCGACGGATGCGACCATTCCTGCGATCGCGGCTATGCGGACGTCGCCCAGGGCGGCGAGTACACCGACGAAAAGGCTCACCAGAAAGCCCGGCAATTCGCGCGGAAATTCGAGCAGCGTGCGCCGCCCAACATCCAGCGCATAATTGTCGCGCAGGTAATTGTTGAAGGCGGCGGAATTCACGCAGGCACCCAGGCCCATGAATATCGAAGCGAGCACGAAGAGCCGGAAGTCCCTTTCACGACCGGGATCGATCGCCGTGCGGCCGCCGTCCGCCGCGGGGGATGCTTTCACGATTTCCGTTTGCAGTCGGTCGACACGCGGCGGGCCTGGGCTTTCCAGGTTCTGTCACCGGCTTCGATTTCGGTCCAGGGGCCTGTGACGGTCGTGACCGCCGCGGCGGACGCGGGGTCAATCCAGTCGAGTTCCACGGCCAGGGTTTCACCGCGCACGAAATCGGAGAAAAAGTCGAGCGCTTCCTTCAGGTCCTGGGCGCCGGAGAGCACGCTGCTGGAGGAGACTGTCAGGGAGATTCTGTCGGTCACCTCGAAGCCCGCATCCTTGCGCAGATTCTGCACGCCGCGCACGAGATCGCGCACGTAGCCTTCGCGCAGGAGTTCCGGGCTTATCGATGTATCCAGGGCGACGGTCAGGGTGCCTTCGTTGAGCACTTTGAGGCCCGGTCTTTCGTCTCTGCGGATATCCAGCTTGGCCGTATCCAGCGCGACCTTGCGGCCCGCGACTTCAATTTCGACAGGCTTGCCCGCGAGGATAGCGGCAATGACCGAGCCGTCGAGTCCTTCGATGAGCGCCGCCGCCATCTTCATATCCTTTCCGAGTTCTTTGCCCAGGACACGGAAATTGGCTTTGGCCGAATATTCGACGAGATCTTCCTCATCCTCGCGGAAGAGCACCGATTTTACGTTGAGTTCTTCGCGCAGCATGTCCTCCATGCCCGCGAGCACGGCCCTTTCCTCCGGCACCTTCGTTACAAGCTGCACCGAGGCCAGCGGTTGGCGTATCTTGATGTCGTCGGCGACGCGCAGGGCGCGGCCCATCGAAACCGCATGGCGCACCGAGGCCATGTCGCGCTCGAGCGTCTCGTCGCGGAATCGCGCATCGTACTCCGGCCAGTCGCAGAGATGGATGGATTCCGGTTCGTCCGCGCATTTCAGGTTGAGGTACATCTCTTCGGTGAGAAAGGGGATCACGGGAGCGGCCACAAAAGCCAGCTTGCGCAAGACTCTATACAGGGTGGCATAGGCCTGCGCCTTGTCGGCGTCGCTTTCGGATTTCCAGAATCTTCTGCGCGATCGCCTGATGTACCAGTTGTTCAGGGCATCGATGAAATCGGTGACGGGAGCGATGGCGCCCTGCATGTCGTAGGCTTCCATTGCGGAAGTGACACCTGAGACCATTTTTTCGCAGACCGAGAGAATCCAGCGGTCGAGGATGTTGTCGGGTTTGCCGGAAGGGCCGAATGTCGCGGCTTCGGCGGAAGGGTCGGGGGAAACGCCATCGATGTTGGCGTAGGTGACGAAGAATCCGTAGGCATTCCATAGCGGAAGGATGATGCTTTTGAGCACTTCCTTGACGCCTTCATCGGAATAGCGCAGATCCTCGGCCCGAGTGACGGCGCTGTTCATGAGGAAGAGTCTGAGCGCATCGGCTCCAAATCGCTCCACTACTCTCATCGGGTCGGTATAGTTTCGCAGGGACTTGGACATTTTCTTGCCGTCTTCGGCGAGCACGAGACCCGATACGATGCATGCGTCGAAGGCCTGTGAACCGAAGAGCCCCGCCGCGAGAACGGCGAGCGAATAGAACCAGCCGCGTGTCTGGTCGAGCCCTTCGTTGATGAAATCGGCGGGGGAAAGGGGTTCGAATTTTTTCTTGTTTTCGAAAGGGGAGTGGAGGTTGGCGGAGGGCATCGCTC
>Ga0074199_1001286_pt1 | contig 23615 bp, 35 predicted proteins | sample EPASupsiteSAE347_FD_64528 | JGI IMG/M metagenome (GOLD analysis project Ga0074199, IMG submission 64528) | Bioremediated contaminated groundwater from EPA Superfund site, New Mexico - Sample SAE3-47 | ecosystem: Environmental > Aquatic > Deep subsurface > Groundwater > Contaminated ... | reverse complement strand
AGTTTGCCGGACAAAGCCGTAAGAAATTAAGCCTACCCTTCTCAGCCTACGTTCAACAATAATGTTGAAGCACCTTTTATGTAACGGGTGCATCTATCCTATATACGAGATATAGTACTACTAATCATGAAATCAAGACAAAGAGTTGTTGGTATTACATCAAAGGGTCAGGCAACCATCCCCGCCGAGATGAGGCGGCGGCACAAACTCGAAAAACGGGCGCTAATAGTCGATACCGATAAAGGGCTGCTCATACTGCCCGCTCCGGACCCGGAGGATGAGATGGGAAGTCTTAAAGGACTGTTCAATAAGAAAGCAGGGGAGCTTCTGCGCGAAGCACGCAAAAAGGATAAAATACGGGAAAAAGCGCTGGAGGAACTTTGAAGTACGTCTTTGATACTGAAGCGATCCTTAAATTCTATCTCGGCGAAGATGGCGCGCCGAAGGTGCTGGAATTGCTAAAGCATGTTCAGGATAAGAAGGTTAAAGGCTATATCAGCATAATTAATCTGACTGAATTCTATTACATTCTCTATCGCAAAAGCCCCGAGATCGCGGAGCAAAAAGTGGAGAACTTGCTCTCTTTTGGACTGGTGCCGATTGAAATAAAAGATAATGACCTGTGGAGAGAGGCTGGAAAACTGAAGGCGCTCCACAATATACCACTTGCTGATTCATTTGCAGCCGCAACTGCAAACCATCTCAAAGCTACCCTTGTGGCAGGGAAAGATGCCGATTTTGAAGGGATTGAAGTAGATATGATGAGAGTATGAAGCTTATATAGCGGGCGCCGCGGTGGAAGGAAGTATTAAAAGAAGAAGATTCGACATATTTACCGACCTCTGAAAGAAACCGTTTGTTCGTTATTCTGTCCAGCCGCCAGTTCTTTTTCAACTCTTGCTATCATAGAATCGAGCGTTTCAAGTACAGGTGTTCTTCTCTTCGCTCGTGAATACTCAAACTCACGCCACTCCTTCAATGTTTTGAGGACTGGCGTACTTTTCTTTACTTTGCTTTTATCAGAGACAAAGGCGATCCCTTCTTTTGATGTGATCCATTTTATCACCAGATTCCTGATAGACAACTCAATACTTATATCGGTTCAGAAACCAGCAATTATTGATGGTTCTATTCAGAGATCGTAGCAATAGCAGCAATTTTGGTCCGGTGATGCATATCTTCCCCTGGCTTTGTCAAGGTCTATTCTAAATTTTTCTTTTACCAGCTTCCGTTTTTAACTGAAGCATTTTTTTGGGTTGTCTCAAAGCCTGTTATAACAAAATATTATATAGTTTTACTGCTATTTAATTATTTATGGGCTATGTGCGTACTGCAGGAGCTGTATTATTCACAGGTGCGGTGCTGTTTATTACAGGAATGCATCTGGCAGAGTTCATATATCCTGGCTATAGTGTATCTGGGGATTACATAAGCGACCTGGGGGTTCAGCAGCCTTCATCTCTTGTCTTTAACACTTCTGTAACTCTTCTCGGCATATTTATCCTGCTTGGTTCATACTTCATCTTGCGTGAGTTTCATAGCACTTTGATCTCTGTATTCCTTGGTCTGGCTGGAGCAGGAGCCATTGGCGTTGGAGTATTCCCCGGGACTTCTGGTGTTATCCATGATATCGTGTCTCTTATGGCTTTTTTATTCGGGGGGTTATCCGCAATCGCGTCCTGGAGACTGGTTAAAGCACCGTTTAATTACTTCTCTGTTGTTTTAGGGATAGTAAGCCTCACAGCTCTTATTCTGTTCATAGCAGGGATCTATCTGGGGCTGGGTCCGGGCGGAATGGAGAGGATGATAGTATATCCTGTACTGGTGTGGGTAGCCGGCTTCGGAGGATATTTGATGGCTATGTATAAGAAGGATTGAGAGCGACCCGACCAATTGTTTTTCTATCAAAATAGTCTCTTGAGGCTGCAAGCAGTGGACTACATGCCAGCAGGCATCCATCAGTTGTGGGAACGGCTGTAAAGAGACTTTATATGAAGAGATGACGAATAGGTAATAAGAGGAATGTAATAAGAGGAGCGGGTTAGTATGGTTAAGGGAAGCAACGGGGGAGATATCAACGATACGTTTAAAATCTCTGAAGCAAAGGGTCCGCTGCCGCTTCTATTGTTTAATGACTACCTGAAAAAAAACGCCGAAGCTGTTGAGAAGAATGTGGAAGCCCTCATGGATTACCTCGCGTACCTGCAGGTATTTGAGAGAACGCATATCGAAAAGCCTGAGCCCGCGTGGACAACAGGGAACAGCGTAATGTTGGATCTAAGCACATTGAAGCTGCGGGATTTTTCTAAGGAAGGAGATGGTATCTATACGCTCATCGTGCCTCCGTATGCAGGTCATACCTCAACGATCGTAGATTTCAGCCCCAAACAGAGCCTGGTTGAGAAGCTCCTTGGGAGCGGGATTGAAAAGGTATGTTCGATAGACTGGAAGAGCGCAACCCGGGAGATGAGGTATTACGATATAGATACTTATCTTGGCGAATTAAATACCTGCGTAGATGAACTGGGCGGGCGCGTCAACCTCGCGGGAATGTGCCAGGGCGGATGGCTTGCTGCAATGTATACCGCAAGGTTCCCGGATAAGGTGAACACACTTGTTCTCGGTGCGGCTCCTGTGGATACAGGTTCAGGGAACGGAACCATTATGAAGTACGCTCGGCGGCTGCCCATGGGATTCTTTGAAGGGCTTGTTGAGATAGGGGGCGGGGTCCTGAAAGGCGATTTCATGCTTGACGGCTTTAAGAGCCTACACCCTGATGACCAGTACTTCGGTAAGTTCGTTGCTCTCTATAAGCGCATTGGCGATCCTGCATACGTCCGCAGGTTTGAGACCTTTGAGAGATGGTATGAGTATACAATCGATCTCCCGGGCAGGTGGTACCTTCAGGTGGTTAAAGAGCTTTTCAAGGAGAACAGGTTCTTTAAAGGGGAATTTATGGGACTTGGAAAGAAGCTGGACCTTGGTAACATAAAATGTCCTGTATACCTGCTGGCAGGGGAGAAGGATGATATAACGCCGAAAGAACAGGTCTTCAATGCTGAGATACGTCTCGGGACTGAAAAAAGCGAGATCGTAAAAGATACAGCCAACGGCGGGCACATCGGGCTCTTCATGGGCGCAATACCGCTCAGGGATAACTGGCCAAGGATCATTGAGTGGATAAAGGCACACCCGGCAGGGTAATTTTACAGTTTTTTAAACATATCCTTACCGCAGATACCGCACGAAGGACAGACCCAGTCACCTGGCAGATCCTCAAAAGCAGTTCCAGGCTTGATATCCGGCGGTTCACCTTTATCGGTATCATAGATGTAGTTACAGACCGTGCACTGGTACTTTGCCATTTCTTCACCTTCCCCCTTTATATGCTCCAACTAACCGGCAGTATACTGTTTATTATACAGACTATTTATACATTCCGTACTACTGAAAAGAATCGCCTGGCGCTCTTTTTTCTATCCTCTGATGAGCCTGTAATTTCTCCTGCCGGTCCTATGGTAGCAGTTACCCTGCATTATGGGCAAGACTTTTAAGGCGTTGATCTTATCTATTGGAATATAGGGGAAAAGTAGCAATAGAACCTAAATGAGCTTTAAAAGTGTTTGCTGCTGAAGGGGAGATTTACTGAAATTTATGAGCGAAGAACAAGCGGGTAACCTGCTGCCCTTCAACTGAAAAAACACATATTAAAAACAGCAGGAGTTGCAATTATTGTTGCAGACTCCTGGTATTTTACAGTTTTAATGAGCCCGCGCTGCCATAGGCACAGTGTACATCCACATGGCTATTGCACCGAACAATATTATCAGTACTATATACGGCAGCACTGATGACCTTGAATTTGTATCATTCAAGGATATCTTATGCGCTGTATATACAGCACCAACGACGCCAAGTGCTGTGAGTATATACTGTATAATCTGTATCGTAGGCATGTTTAAGATAGACAGATCCCCGGTAATATTTAATCCAATAAGCGATGCCGAGGTATATATCACAGAAAATCCTTCTCCAAGGAAATGTTTTGAATTGTGTGCAAGATGTATACCGAGTCCGAGAGGTATAAGAGAATAGCCAAAGCGAATGAAGTTAGAGCGCAGATTTTCTCCAATGCCTGTGATTGATGGATAACTTATTTCTGCTGTCTGGTCTGGTATTATATCAGGTTTAAGCGTTCCTCCAGAGAATATGCTTGATACAAAGCTTGCAGCCAGCATCAACAGAAGAGGAATGAGCATAGCTCCTGCAAATATCAATGTCCATGCGATAGTGAAATTTGTTATGCCTGTGGTATTCTCAAACCAGGTCATGAAAGGCTCCCATACTTCAAGCATTATAACGGTCTGGCTCACCACTATTCCGATTAAAGCAACTGCAAGAAAGGAGTCCACAAAACGCGGCTTCTTTATAAACCAGAGTTCACTCGTAGGAGGGCGGGGGGTTATCCTGATAGCATCATGAGGGCATGTTTTGATGCAGTTTGAGCAGAAATTGCAGAAACGATTGGAGTCCATCGTCCTCGGATACTCGAACATCGAGCAGCCCCCTGCTTTCTCATTTCCTTTATAGCAGGAAGGGGTCTTGCAGGTTTTGCATATCTCTTTATCTGCCCGAAGTTCCAGTGCTGAGCTCATGGAATAATTGCTTGATAGTCCCCCAAGGAAACATAGATACCGGCACCATGCCCGTCTCTCAAATACTGCGCCCATGAGAACCGCCCCTGCGAATACAAAAAGCAAGAGATAGCCTGTATTTCCGGGTGACTCAACGAGCCCGATGACTACATCAAGCCATGTTATAATGAGGAATGCTGCTATTATGATCCAGACCCCGTATTTCTCAAGGAATTTTGGCACTTTTTTATGCATGCCGACTTTTTTCTGTACCTCATCGCTTACTCTGGAAAGAGGACATACCGAACACCACAGCCTGCCGAACAGCAGGAACAGGATAGGCAAAAGGGGCCAGAGGAATATCCATACCATGGAAGAGCCAAAATTATATGATGCTTCAATCCCGCCAAAGAAAAGCTGGACCATGATTATCCCGAATATGAGCATTGTAGGCAGTACGAATATCAAAGGATACCAGCGGCTTTTAAGGATATTTTTTAACAATTCATAATCCAGGAAATTGATTTTCCTTAGTTTCTCTGTGTTTGAAGCGAAATATCCTATAACAACAATAACGCCGAGTAACAGTGCTATAACGTACCAGTTCACATTCCCTTTCATAGTATGCGCATCACCGGTATCATCCCCGTGCTGAGCATCCATATCCATACTATTATGATCGTCTGCTTCCATATCCTGCGATACTGCTGCGCTGGCAGGAAATGCGAGTGCAGCAGATAGCAGTGCTATAAACAAAACAACTAACGTCTTTATTCTCATTATCGATTTTCTCCAATCCCTCAACCACTGACCTTATACATCCGGTTTGTGCTTTAAAATAAGATAAAAAAACCTCCTCCGGTATGAATGTTTTAAAGCGTAAGTTATTTAACTTTACACTGCTTGTAAAGCTATGGTTATAGGACCCTGTCTTGATGTTTTAAAATTAATGATTATATAAGTTTTGCTTAAAATTTATAAAGCAAAGCTGTAAGAATCCTTTCTTATTTAAAGCACAACAATGATTAATAGAGACAGCAAACAAAGATTCACAAGGAGGATCTAATATGGATTGTTGCGGATCAGGTAAAACTGAAAAGGATGATAAAGAAAATAAAGCAGGTCAACTTAACAATGAGAGCAAACCCGCCGGAAAAGAGCAAAGCCACGCAGGCGGCTGCTGCGGCGGCGGTACAGGCATGTGGCTTCATATTGTAATCATGTTAATTGTTTTTATAGCGATATGGTACTTTACAGGGAGATAATGAAAGTAAAGAGCAGTTGCAGGGGAAAAACCTGATTTTTTTACCCTGCCCTCCCCGTCACCATCACCTGCGGTTTTACATGCTCCTGCGATCGCTTACTCACAGGAACCGGTCATGTCGTTTTAAAAATTTTAAGTAAAGCAGCGTTTTTGTTTGTATTTTTAAACCACAAATCACATTAAAAGGCAGATTCTTATTGGTATTTAACTTTACACCTGTCGTAAACTACATTTAAACCGCAGCGGATGCGGGTTGAGGATTTACATGCAAACGAGAGGGACCGGATGAACAAAAAACAGAAAAATATGCTGGGCATCGGGATCATGGCAGTATTGATACTGTACCTGAGCGCGCAGAGTTTCAGCAATGCCCTCTCTTTCTACTATGAAGTGGATGAATTTGCTGCCAAGGCTGATTCCCTGAATGGAAAGATCGTCAATGTGAACGGTACCATAGTAAAAGGCTCGACAGTATGGGAACCTGAAAAAGCAAGACTGACGTTCAACCTGACGGATAGAAATTCCACAATAACGGTGGTATCAAATCAAGGAATGCCAGGTAATTACAAAGAGGGGATACCAGCAGTGGTGACAGGCTATTATATGAACGGTACATTTGCGGCAAACCAGGTAGTTACAAAATGCCCCTCCAAGTACGGAGGAGACCTTGATCACTGGGATCATAACGAAACATAAAAAGGAGTCTTCTAAATGGAAACAGGAGAAACAGCGCTAATAATCGCACTGGTATTGAGCGTTTACGCCCTTGCAGCGCACATACTCGGGATATGGAAAAAGAAAACTGAGCTTTTTGACAGCGCCAGAATTGCCATCATCGGAATTGCGGTACTGACCACAATCGCATCCATCTGGCTTTTTAATCTTTTCATTACCCGCAATTTCCAGTATGAGTACGTTGCTATCTACAGCAGCCTTGATTTACCCATGGCTTATACGATCTCCGCTTTCTGGGCAGGTGCGGACGGCTCGCTGCTACTCTGGGCATGGCTCATATCCATTTATATTGCTGTTATAGCCGCACGGGGAAAATCCTATGACAACCTGATGAGACACGCAATGCCCATAGTCCTTATTACTCTTACTTATTTCTTCTACATGCTGCTGACGGTATCCCGTCCCTTCAGGCAGCTGGATTTCATGCCCGTTGATGGGAATGGTTTAAACCCATTACTTCAGGATCCCGGCATGTTCTTCCATCCTTCTACGCTATTCTGGGGCTATGCCGGGGTCATAATCCCATTTGCCCTGATGATTGCAGGTATTTATCTTTCTGATGATACCTGGACGTACCGCGCACGGCGCTGGGCATTATGGGCATGGCTTGGTCTTTCTTTAGGCAACATGTTCGGTAGCTACTGGGCATACACAGTGCTCAATTGGGGCGGTTTCTGGGGATGGGACCCTGTCGAGAACGCCTCATTCCTGCCCTGGCTCACCTTGACCGCGTTCTACCACAGCACCATGATACAGGAGCGCAAGGGCGGGATGAAGTTCTGGAATATCCTGCTTATCCTTTTCACATGGGAACTCACGGTTTACGGGACGCTGCTCACACGGAGCGGTATAATCGCGTCCGTACATACGTTCGGGCAGTCCGTGACCGCGCCTTATTACATCAACTACATGGTCGTGGTTCTTGCAGCCACGCTTATACTTGTGGCATGGAAGTATAACTCCATCCAGAGCAAGAAAGTCTTTGAATCTTTCGTCTCGCGCGAAGCGAGCTTCCTGTACAATAACTGGATATTTATTGCGTCAACAGCCTCGGTGCTGTGGGGAACGACGTATCCTCTGCTCTCTGAAGCCTTCCGCGGCTACAAGGTTATGGTAGGCCCCAGCTTCTACAACCAGGTGAACGTGCCGCTTGGGATTGCGCTCCTCTTCCTCATGGGCATATGTCCCCTCATAGCATGGAGGAAGGCATCCATATCCCATCTTAACAGGAACTTTACAAAGCCTCTTGCGGCAGCCGTTATTGCTATGGTTATCGCTTTTCCCCTCGGCATCCAGGATTTCTATGCCCAGGTCGCAGTTGCGGGCAGCGTGCTTGTAGCAGCCACTCATTTCGTAGATATATCCAGGATTGTGAATAAGCAGAAAAAGATTGAGGATAATGGACTCTTAAAGAATATTACAAGGGCGTTCTGGAATAACCGCAGGACTTTTGGCGGTTATATGTGCCACATCGCGATCCTCATGATAATCGTCAGCGCAGCAGGTGCTGTGGTGTATGAGAAGGCAGAGACATTTAACATGAGGATCGGCGGCACATACAGCCTGGGCGACTATGACTTCAAGCTCACAAAGATAGACCAGTATACAAAGAACAACAAAGACGTAACTGCGGCTTTATTTGATGTTTATAAGGATGGGGAAAAGGTTCTGACCGGCGCCGAGGCGCTAATGTATCATTACGTGAAGCAGGAAAGTACCAATGTCAAACCCATGGCTTACACCGTGGGCGTAGATGACCTCTACTTTTCAGCCCAGGCTATAACCGCAGACGGCGCTACTGTCAAACTAAAAGTAATGCCTATGATGTTCCTGATGTGGATAGGGGGATTCTACGTGCTCATCCTTGGAATCCTTATATGCGTATCCACAACGATACCCATCCGGCAAAAAAAAGTGCTGGGTAATATAAATATAAACCAAGATATTAAAAAAATGCCAACGGAGAATGTATTATGAAAAAAATAATCGCAGTTTGGTTTTTCCTGACCGTACTTGCATTACCGGTATTAGCAGTTACCGAGGAAGAGATTACCTCAAATCTGAACTGCCCAGACAAGGAAGGATGTACCATGATCGTGGTCGATTGTTCATGCCCGAGTTCCCTTGAAATAAAAGATAAGGTCAGGGCGATGCTTTCTCAGGGACTTTCCGAGAGAAAGATATATGATAAACTTTCGGCAGAATACGGAAGAGAGGTCCTTGCCACGCCGCCCAAGGAAGGCTTTGACTGGATAGTATGGATTGCGTTACCTGCCGGGATCATTGTGGGTGGAATTGTTGTTTACAGGATCAGCAGAAAGAGAATGGATGAGAATGAAATATTCGAATACGAATACGAGAAATTTTTGAAGGAACGTGAAAAACTATGAAACGATTGCTGTTTTTTATAGTATCTGTTGTACTTGTCAGTACAGCATCTGCGGCTGGGATAAGCGGCAGCATTGTTTCAGACGGTAAAAAGCTCTCTGGATTAGCAGTTACACTGAGCAGGATAAACGGCACTTCTCAGAGCGACCAGAGCATGACCGGCATGGCTTATGACTTTATAAAATTAAGCGAGACTACCACGGATAAAAATGGAAGTTATGCTTTTAACGACCTTAACAGCGGCATGTACAGGGTCAACGTGACCTACAACGGCACTGTATACGGCGAGAATACCGGGCTTAAAGACAGAGCGATTATTAACTTCAACCTTTCAGGAAAGATAGAAGGATCGGTACTAAAGGCAAATAAAACACTCGAAGGGATACCCGTCCGCCTCCTTGATGCCGGAGGTATCGAGGTAATGGATACGACCACTGGCAAGAGCGGAAAATACTCGTTCAATAAGGTTAATGCCGGGAAAAGTTACTTTGTCGAAGCCACATACGCAGATGTACCTTATACACAGCAGGTGAATGCCTCGGAGAGCGCCGATTTTACGGTTTATGAGCCAACAAAGGATGACAGTATCATGGCGGTGAAGGTCGACCATATAGTCCTTTCAAAAGCTCCTGCGGGAGTCAAGGTGGATGAGTATATAGAATTCACTAACATTGGGGATAAAGTCTTCTTCAGTAAGGACAGGACTTGGCTTGGCGTTTCAACCCCCGAGGGCATATCAAGGTTCCAGACCGATGTGATGGAATGCTGCCTGCAGAGGGAGAAGGATGCTGCCTGGATAGACCCGATGAGACCCATTATGCCGGGCGAGTCGTACAGCGCACAGATATCATACATCTTGATCTCAGATTCACCTGCGCCGACTCTCAGCAAAGGAATGATCTACAACACTTCGTATATGTCTTTGCTCTCCGACAAAAATAACGGTTTCGGGATTGAGAGCAAATATGCCCGGAAGGAAATAGTTCCGAATGAGGGAAAAGAGTTCGAAGTCCTGAGCTTTATGAATGTTCCGAAAGGTCAGATAATAGATGCAAAGATAACAGGCTATGTTCCTTCAAAGGCAGGCATCGAGGGGGATTTTAACTATCTTATTCCGGTAGTGGCAGTAGTACTGATAGGGGCTGTCTCATATCCTTTACTAAAGAACAAAATCGGCAGAAAACAGAGAAGGCGGTTAATTAGAACATCGCCTCCAGTTCAGGCACCGGCAGAAGAACCTCTGGAAGCGCAGGTGAGCGGTTTGCAGCCTGCCGCCGCGGAGAATGTTTCAGGAATGGATATTGGCGAGATGTCCTTTGACCAGTTGCTTGCTGAAAAGATAGCCACATTTGAATCAATCCTGGCTCTTGATAATAGATTCAATTCAGGAGAGATTGCAGATGAAGAGTACAAAGAACTCAAGAAAGAATATAAAGAAAGATCGGTTGCCATTATAAAACAATTAAAAGAAGCTGCATTAAACCTCGATCTTAACCAGCCTGTGCAGGAGATTGAAAAGGTAATAACGCATGTGAACGACATAGATATTCTGGAGGAGCTGCTTGAGCGGGAGAAAGAAGGAGAGAACAGGGATGAGATCAAGAAGAGTATCGAACAGAGGATAGATGACATAGAGCAAAACGAGTAAATGCAGTTTGGATTGTTGCATGAAATTTAAAATAATATTAAGTACGATTGTGATTGTTGCGGTCTTAATAGTCGGCTATGCCCTCTCAGGCGGCTCACAAATATTAGACAGAGCGAGGGGTGAAAAACAGGTGAGCAGGGATGCGAGTAAACCGGTGAAGCCTGAACTTCCGGAATTCGCCTGGAAAACCGCGCGTGTGGCAGAGGCTTACATCTACGCGGTGCAGAATCCGGATAAGCTCCTGTCGCATAAGAGCCTTAAGGACTGCTACCTGAAACCCGACGGCAGCTACGAACCGCATGCTTCGGAGTGCAAGCTTTGTAACGATATAACACTGGAAGCGAGAGACCTGCTGATGAAAGGATATTCACTGAAAGATATAAGGAAAATTATCGACGATGTGTATTCAGGCAGAGGCGTTGGAACAAACACGATGCTTCCGCCGTAACATATAACTTTACAATGGACGTAAAATACATATAGTCAAGTCATGCAATGGAGAGAACAAGAACATGCAGATAGATCCAGTTTGTGGAAATTCTGGTAGTTTCTATAGATAATAGAGGTATACGAATGGCAGGTGAATCAAATAAACCGGGAAATCACAGACATACGTTAATAATGCTGCTCGGCTGCCTGGCACCGCTTGCAATTATCATGGTTCTGTGGTTTGCGGGAGTATCGCAGAGCATACTTACTTTCGGGATAATATTACTTTGCCCGATAATGCATTTTGTGATGATGAGGAACATGAAACACGAAAATGTGAAAAACGGTACCCATAACATTGAGAGTAAGACGGATAATGAAAACAAAAGAGAGGAGCTTACATGAGAATCCCAGGAATAATAATAGCTTTATCAGTATTGATTACTGTAGCCATAGGTGGATGCTTATCAGGAGGCGAGAAGCCTCCGGCTGATTTATTGGAACCGAGGGAAAATTCAGAAGCCGGAGTACAAATAACTGCAACCTATTTGCCGGATATCACTGATGCTACTGCCTTTGAGATCAAAGTCACAGCGCATTCGGACTTTGACGATGATTTTAAGAAAAATTCTTTCCTGCGGGACTCCGGTGGAAAAACATATCAGGCTCTTTCCTATGAAGGCGAAGGCGGACATCATGCAAGCGGAACCCTTCGATTCCCCAAAACAGAAAGCAAGAGATTTGAGCTTGTCATTCAGGACGTTGCAGGAGTAAAAGAAAGGGTCTTTAAGTGGTAAGAGTATGACAGGAAAGCAAAGAATCCGGGAACTGTTGAAAAACCCTTATATTTTCGGAGGGGTTGCAGGACTGCTTGTAGCCCTCTTTAATATCTCGATCGCTTCCCTGGCTGAGGGCTCGCTTGATAAGGGATACGATGTATTTCTTGCCAACGGCATATTCGTGTACCTTATTCCCCTGGCAGTCGGGGTGCAGATGGGGCTTTTCAGGTACCACAGGAATATCACGAATGCAATTACTTCAGGCTCTGAGAAAGTGGGCATGGCAGGTTCTGCCACCTCATCTCTCGCTATGCTGGCATGCTGCCTGCACCATGTGAGCGATCTATTGCCCGCCGTGGGTTTTATCCTTGCGACATCGTCATTCCTCACTGAGTACAAAGATACTATTATCATGATCGGGCTATCAGCCAATCTGGCGGGCAGCGCGTACATAGCGAGGGCAATATTGAAAGACAGGCGGGTCATCGCTGAAGGGAAAAGCTGCTGTTCAAGAGGTGATTGAATGAAAAAAGAGGTATACGCGGTCATCATCGTGGCTGCTGTGCTTATTGTATATTCCACATTTATGTCAGATACCAGAAAAAGCATCTTCACCGAGAGGCTGGGCGACATGACGCTTACCAGATACGATACAGGAGAGGCTGCATCCAGGGAGATCTCGGAAATGTACGGTCTTAAGGACATACCTCTTGCAAAAGGGTACTCTGCAGTGTACGCCGGCAAAAAAGGCACCATGCGCATCTGGGTCGCAGAGCCGCCCGACCATAACGTTGCGAACGACGCTTACGATGCCATGAACTCCATGCTTGGCGCATCGAGCGGACATGAGGAGCATGAATACTCAGGCGACGTTGGCCAGACTGAGTCGCACGGAGGGCACAGCGGCGAGGACATGGCGAACGGAGCAAAACCTGTGAAAGTGGATTTTATGGAATTCGCCAAGCCTGAGGTGTACATGATAAAATTAAATGACGTGTACAATTACTATTATTTCAAAATGAACTACAGAATGGGAAGGGTTTACTGGATTTCTTTTGATTCACCGGATACAGATTACCAGGTATCTATCGTGAAGCAGGCAGTGATGGACATATAGGAGGGATTATGAGGAAAAACAGATCCGAACTGTATCTTGCGCTGTTCATAATCGCCGTAATAGCCGGGACTGTCTTCCTTTATATCCAGACGCAGGAGAAAAGCGCCTCAGGCATGTTCCCTGGGGAACTGGGCGGCATGAAACTGGCTCTCTACAGGGACGGGGATACAGCCATGGCTGAGGTAAAAGGACTGCACGGCAATAATCCAGGCGTAAGTATAGAGAGCGCCTATATCGCGAACTACAGGAGCAGTTCGGACAGTAAAGCGAAGTTCTGGGTATCGGAATCCGAAAGCAGCAGGGAAGCGGCGTCGCTCCTTGAAGTAATGAGCAGCAGGGTGGGGGAAACAGGCATGTTCAGCAACTCAACTCAAGAGAACATAGAGGGAGCCAAGGTCTATTTTGTAAAAGGGTTAAGACCTGAACTCGGCTTATATCATTATTTTTACGCAAAAGATAAAAGGGTATTCTGGATACAGATAGATAATTCTGATGAAGCCTACAGGACGAGCTTTGTAAAGGAGTCCATAAAACGGATTTAGCGACATGAGACGATTTTTCGGCGACCTTATTGCCCTCGGTTTCATAGTGCTTATGGCCTTAGTGCTGTTCAACGGTGTCGGAATTCTCCTCGGCTTTGAAAGCCCTGAGAATATCGAAGGAGGAGGGCACCATTTTCTCACAGAGTATGCCTACAGCAACTGGGTCGCTGCGCTCCTGAGCATCGGGATTTTTTCCTTCTTTGTGCTGAGCTTCCTTACCCCGCTCAAGAAACAGAACTGGCGAACTCTGGGTTTATATGAGGCTTTCATAGTGGCTCTGTTCACGGAGATGTACGGCTTCCCGCTGACGATATACGTGCTCTCCTCGGTGTTCGGGCTGCAGCTCTCGCTCGGTCACATTCAGGGGCACCTGCTGGGCGTGTTTTTAGCAAGGACAAGTATTATGAGCACCGAGAGCGCGTGGGCGTTCGTGATGGTGGCCAGCAGCGCCGTCATATTCCTCGGGCTTTTCCTGATGTCAAAAGGCTGGAGCAGGATACATGCCGCTTCGGGAGAACTGGTGACAGACGGTATTTACAGGTATGTCAGGCATCCCCAGTACCTGGGGCTCATGGTAGTAACCGCAGGTTTGCTTATCCAGTGGCCCACTATCATAACCCTTGCAATGTGGCCCGTTCTGGCATTGATGTATTACAGGCTTGCGATAAGGGAGGAAAAAGAGGCTGTGGAGGCTTTTGGCGAGAGGTATGAGGAGTACAGGCGGCGCACGCCCATGTTCTTGCCGGTGATAAGAAACAGGAATAAAGTACAGTTCAGTTTGTTCTGGTGAGAGGGTAATGCATGCCTCTTCTCTTATATCCGGCGCTGCTTCAGGCTTTTGCTAGCAGCTTCACGTATTTCTTCTCAAATTCGCCCAGGCATGTATTGCAGCAGAAGAAATAGTCCCTGTCGTCGAACTTCTTCCTGACCGCATTCCCTGTCACCTTCCTGTCGCAATAGGCGCAGTTCAAGGTTATGCTGGTAGATGCGAGCGGTATGGTCGCTTCTTTTCTGGACGCATTTTTTATGGATATGATGCGGATATTGTTCACGTCTGCCAGGTTGATCCTGTCCTGTATCGAAAGAAGGCGCTGCATGTCCCCTGCCACCCTTGAGACTATGGCGGCATCGGAATCGGATGTTACGTACAGTTCCTTTACCTCATCAAGCCTCAGGAGCTCTTCTGCTATCCTGCTTATCGCAAGGGGTTTTGCATTTATTAAAAGTATGGCCTCGGCTATGCCAAGCCTGCTGTTATCCATATCTATGGTAAATTTCCTGATTATACCAAGCTCAAGCAGCCTGTCCACACGGCTCTTGACCGTGGGCACGCTTGTCAGGCAGTGCTTTGCTATCTCCTGGAACGATTTCCTGCTGTTGCTCTGCAGGTGGGTCAGTATTTTGATGTCCAGGTTATCAAGTTCTATCATTTTGGAACTTTACATGCAATGTAAACTTAAGTATTTAACGGTGGCTTCTCAGGCAACTTTTCATTTCCTGCGGCGATAACATCACCTATTCTTAACATCATTGCTGCCGACCCGGTCGCAGAATTTATGGCTTGAATCTTATACACTGCAAGCTGTTCCCTGCCCTGTAAAGAGGCTGCATATTCTTTCAGCCTTAAAGCGACCTCGATCCCTGGCGAGCCACCGCCTGCTACATATCTGCCGTTCTCCATGCCGCACCAACGACACGAATTGCATCGTTGAACGTTGTCCCGATACTTTCAGTCACATGCCTGGTTCAACCACGCAGCAGCACTGAGATCGACTTTGGATTGGCGCATCTTTGACATAGCACTCTGTAGGTATGCGCCAAAACATATATCTGGGTGTAAATGAAATAAAAGTGCTGTCATAAGTTTAAATAGCGATAACTTTTTCATACCTATGGAATTGATAAATAAAAAAATAATATTTTTCATAATCATCGCTTTACTCGTTGTTTTTGCATTGCTTTTTTTGAGATGCTTTATTGCATCTGACGGGCAGAATTCAAACGTGATTGGAGCTATAGAAAGGGTTAAATTAATAACTCCAAAAGGCGAAGTTGAAATCGAGGCAAAGATAGATACAGGCGCTGATTCTACATCAATTGATATAAACCTCGTAAAATCTCTCGATTTAGAAATCAACAAGAATAAGAAAAAAGTAGTTATTACTTCCGAAGGCAGAGAAGAGCGCAGCACGGTTGATCTGGACTTCATTCTTGGCAATAAAAAAATACATAGTTTGGCGACAGTTGAAGGTAGAAGCGGGCTTTCGACGCAAATGATTATTGGGAAAAATGATCTTGAAGGGTTTATGATTGATCCATCCCGGCAGTTTATTTCCCCGTCCGGCTAAGAGTCTGTCTGAAAATTTGATCTACATTTGATTTTTTACACCGATTCGACCCACATGATTGGTTATGAATGGGTATTCAGGGTTCTGTCAAGTTATCGGTTGATATGATTCCATGATGATATTATAAACTATTATATAAACATGCAGAGGAGGAAGACGTATCCTTGGGTACGGGGTATATCTCCTATCCACCGAAGACTTGACAGAACCCTATAGGAAAACACTTGAAGAAAACTTAAACCATCGGATAGAAAAAAATATTCACAAGCCAGCAAATGCATCTTGCGCCTATATATCCTAATCCTGCTTAACTAGAATCATGCAAATCATTGGGCACAGGGGCTGCAATTTGGAGCCTGAAAATACGCTGAGAGCATTAGCGAAGGGTATGGAATGTGCAGATTTTGTTGAAGTAGATGTGCGCATGAGCAAAGATGATGTGCTCATAATCATACACGACAGAACCCTTGAGAGGACTACGAATGGTAAAGGCTTGGTAAAGGAACTCACGCTGGAGCAGCTAAAAGAGCTTGACGCCGGAAAGGGGGAAAAGATACCAACTCTGCAGGAAGTGCTCGATCTCGTCAAAGATAGAGGATTGTTAGTGGAGATTAAAGAGGCAGGAAGCGAGGGAAGGATTTGTGACATGATTAAAGAGAGCGGAATCAAAAACATCATACTTGTATCATTCAGCCCGGTTTCTTTAAGAAATGCAAAAGAATTGCTATCAGATATAAAAACAGGGATAATCTACTCAAGGGCTGTTGAGAATCCTGTTCGCCTTGCATTGGGAATTAAAGCGAACGTCCTGCTGCCAAAATACGAGCTTGCGAGTAGAGATCTCGTCGAAAGAGCTCATAGACATAACCTGATGGTGTTTCCCTGGACGCTGAACACTGAGCAAGAGATCAAGAGGGCAGTGGATATAGGAGTAGATGGGTTTGCCAGCGATGATCCATGTCTTGCAAGGCAAAAGCTGGAGACCTAAATATTAAAGAAGATTTTGAAAAAGGAGTTTTATGAATCTTCGATGGCATATAAATTCAACAATGGTGTGGAGCTAAAATACTTTGAGAAAATATTTGAAAATAAGGATGTGGTTATTTATCAGTTAAAATAAACGATGATCTGCGCAGTTCATTGCATTGGTGAGTGAATTATTCAGGAGGTTAAGGAGATTGGCATGATGGTAAATCTAGCTGAGGTCGTAAGAAAAATAATGGGATGGTGCCCTGTTGCGAATACAAGAATCAGCAAGCTTGCTTCTGGAGAAGATTATGCTAATATGCCAGAAGGGGGCGATGCATCTTTGAGAGTACTTAAATCTATGGCCAGTGCGCCGCAAAGATTTCATACGTCCTTCTGCCCAATAATAACTCAGACGACTTTGCCATAGATTCGCCCATGACTTGCCCCATCATGTTATCCCAGTAATTGAACGACCATCCGCCATAGGTAAAACCGCCGGTCGGATCTTCCTCCGGTCCCCCGGGTGCTTGCATAACGCCGTCAAGCGTTATGAATGTGCTTACAACAAGTTTTCTCATAATCGTTTCTCCTTAACTTTATTCCTCCGACTTCTTCCACCTTTTTCATCGCCTCCTTAATATCGTCAACTGCAATGACGACTGACGGGTACTGCGACAGAGGGTCATCGGTCATTTGGTAAAAGCCGCCGTTGATCGCGCCGGGTCTCTTGGGAAGACCTGTTTTCTCATCGCGTTCGGTGGTGGTGACCAGAACATACTCGCCCATCTCTTTACCAAGCTGTTCCGTCTGCCAGCCGAAGGCAGTCTCATAAAACTTCCTCATACGGTCCTTATCTTTCGCCGGCATTTCAAAATGTACGACAGGATTCATTTTCATCGGATTCCCCCGCTAATAAGATAATTATGTGTACGATGATATAAGGATTTTTAGTAATTCGAGTTTATCAAGCTTCATCACTGCAAGCAAAATAAATACTATAAACAGAGTAATAAATCATATGTCAAAACAACAAAAAAGCAAAGAACAAGAACTTTATGATCCTTTCAAAGATGATGGCGTCAGGCAATATCAGGAAGAAGTTGAACAGCGCTGGGGCGATACCGAAGCATACAAGCAAAGCATGAAGCGCGTGCAAAAAATGACAAAAGGGGAGATGGAAAAAATGAAAGAGAGCGCGGAATTGCTTGTACAGAATCTGGCTTGCAGTATGGATAAAGGAATTCGGGACAAAGAAGTACAGGCGCTCATCGCCGAGCATAACAAATTAAGAGGACCTAATGGCAATAAAAAAACTTTTCAAATCCGATGAAGAATGGAAAAAGATTTTGACGCCTGAGCAGTACCATATACTGAGAGAGGCAGGAACAGAGACTGCAGGAAGCTGCGCATTTTCAATTAATCGAGAGGGAGTTTTTCATTGTGTCGCCTGTGATAATCCTTTGTTCATCTCTAAAACGATGATAGAATCGGAAACAAAATGGCCCAGCTTTTTTGAGCCGTATTCGCAAGAGTCAATAATTTTGAAAGAAGACAATACAAAAGGAATGAAAAGGACTGAAGTGATATGTGCAAGATGCGATGGCCATTTGGGGCATGTATTCGATGACGGCCCTCCCCCAACTTACAAAAGATATTGCATTAATGGTACAGTATTAAAGTTTGTAGCAGGAGAGAAGCGGAAATAAAAAGCAACTGAAAAGGCAGCTTTCGCAGCAGTGTTTTTCCTCGCGTAGCCTTGATGATATCACATTGATCCCGTACATCGGATGTATCTCGTTCTATCCTCCGTGTTCGGGAATAATATGGTTCTTTCCAAAAATCGGTTGTTATCGAAAGATTAATATGATAAATATTATTCAAAATTAATGGCCATAGCACTATTCGCTATCTGAACAAAAAATTACGCCATGGGCGCAATTTCAATTTCCACTCGTTGGATCGGCTACCCTTCCCATAAATAGTATCAATCCAGTATGCTTGTCTGTGATGAAGAACAGGAATGGATGATCTGCACGAAATTCTGGGAGAATCTCAATTGATGTAATGCCAATGACGACACCCGTCGCCGCTGCAGCTTCGGTTCCCGTTTCATTCACATTTATAAAGGCTTTGTGAAAGACATCAGAGATGTACAATCCTTCAGTTGAATTGATCCCGGAAAAATCAGCGGTGTATGGGTCAAATGCGCTTTTCATTCCGAGCTCCTTTAGCAAGTCACTCATTTCTTTGGACTTGGTCATGCTGAACTTGGGGAGCCAAACCTGCACTGGCTGGCGTACAAGCTGTGCGCGAATATCTGAGATGTCCGAAGCACACAGTATATGTTTGGAAAGGAACAGATAATAGCTTTCTGTACCTGAACAGAAATTAAATGACAAAATTTAATGCGAAATTTTTTCGGGACCATACATGCTTCGCATATCGAAAAGTATTTAAGCTATGATGTCATGATTATCATTATACAAGGTTAGTTTTAAGACTGAAATCTTCTGACTCAACTAACTAAAGTTAAATAATAAAAGGCTAGATAAAAAATGGTAAGAATAGTACATGCTCAAACAGTCCTCTTGGAGGATGAACTTGAGGCGTTGAAGCAAAAGACAAATGAAGATACCACGAAGGACGCATTAGCTGCAGCTATACATCATTATCTTGAGTGCGCATACACTCATGAGGATGCCTGGGCTAAAAGGCTCGAAAAGATAGTGCAAAAAAGACAAAATATACTTGAGAGTAACTAAAAATAATCTGAGATATTTTAAATGTACATGTGCTGTGCTAAATAAATCGCTGCTGTTTATTTTATAACATGGTAACGCATTCATTGCCATGAGTGAATGTAAAATCAATCGCGGAAATTATATGACTTCATTTTTGAGGGATTTGTGCAACACAACAGTACATGCTACATGTTGCCATTGACAAATGATAAAGAAAAAACAAGAAAACCCGTTGCAGATAGGTATTTTTCCAAGCAGGCTCTTGGGGCCTTCTACTGTAGAGAAATTATTGAATGAAATAGCTAAAGTCGAGGGAGTAATAAGGATACTTTTACAGGGTCCGAACCTTCTGTCAGAGCACTTCATGGAGCAGGAAAGGACGTTGATGCCAGGGCATCGGGACAGGCAAATAATCGTTGTGGAAGATATAGCTTTTGAACTGACTGTAAGGGTCGGTAGAATTTACGTAGAAGTCGAGAGCTCAGCCGAGGAGGATTTGAGAAAACCATGTGAGAGAGCTCTTAGCATTTCATTTGAGTTTAAAAAAGGTCATTTCTTCAAAAGAAAGCCTACTACTAGTGATTATGCAATATACGGAACAGATAAAAGTGGTCAGATTAATCTGGATGACAAAAGAAAGTTAGGTCTGGCCAATAGAAAAGCCGAGATAGAACCTATTTTAATTTAATAACTAACATTCCACCTTGGTATTACCAAATCATTTACTCAGCCCGCCCTAACCATTCACACACTTTCGGCCACAGTTTCAAATGTGCTTCCCTGCTCACCGAAAGACCGATGTGAGAGGAAGGGAAGACGATTTCTTCATAACTTTTCCCTGAATAAACATCTTTTAGCGCGCTACCAGCGGATAAAGGAACAATATGGTCATATTTAGCCAGTATATTAAGTAAAGGTGCGCGAATTTTTCGGAGGTCGATGGTTTGAGAATCGATTTTCATTTTATTATTGATGAGCAAATTCCGCTGGTAGCAATCCTCAATAAATTGAATATACGTAGAGCCTGGTATCATCGGAGTATCAATGAACCATCTATTAATTCTCAAAGCATCTCGCCACGACTCAAAAGTTAAAAACTCTTTATCGAATTCAGCGCTCATAGAGAAATACGGAAGATAGATCATAAACAGATTGCGACCAAACAGGGTAATTAACTCGCCGGGAACATTGCCAAAAAGGGATACAATGCTTCGAACGTCAAATATATTTCCCCAAAGTATTCTCAGGTCATACCATCTGGAAAAATCCACGGGAGTTGCCAGCAGAATAAACCGTTCCACTTTCTCCGGATGTAAAGATGCGTACATGAGCGAAATTATGCCGCCGGTGCAATATCCCAAAGCTGAAACTCCTTTAATCCCTCTTTCCTTGCATATAAAATCAACCGCTTTGTCCAAATAATGTATATAATCTGAGAAGGAGATTTTTCTTTGTTCCATTGTGGGATAGCCCCAGTCGATCATATAAACTGAAAAGCCATGTTCAATGAACTCTCTTATAACGCTGACATCATTATTGAGATCAAGGATATAAGGTCTGTTTATTATATGTGGAATAACGAGTAAAATTCTCCCTTTATCCTCTCCCCCTAAATATCGAAGAAGCTTAAAATTTAACTGTCTATCCTCGTCTACCACCTTATAAGGTGTTTTCCCTACTGCGATAGGAGGGAAAACACTTTCTAATGTACCGAAAAAATTGTGTCTCATTATTTGGATACAATCCAGTACCATGGTCTAACCTCCTTCATTAGGTATCATTTCGCCTAATATCTCAATATACGTTTCCAGCATAAAAGAAGCTTTGTGAAGCTGCTGCGTTGAATAGATTGCTACCTGTATCGATTCTTATAACATAGCGGATAGATGCATAAAATCACTCGCGAGAGTCTCTATTTAACTCCATTTTGAGTATTTGTGCAATACAACATCTCTTGAGGCTGTTTCAATACAGGTTGAATAAATCGATTGCCAGTAAACAGGATGTTATATTTTTATGCGGGATAATCATTATATCATAATAAGGGAGGGAGTAACTGATGATAACAGTCACACTCGTGGAGGTGAACGGCATCCACATTCCAAAGTTGGGCGCAGCAAAAATCAAGGAGGAAGCAAAACTGAGCGTAGAATAAAAAAGGATGCAGAGCTTCTGCTTGTGGAGTACTTCTGGTTTAGTTCTTCTTCATCTTCAAGACAACCTTACCTCGAGGGTGTCCACTTTGCAGATATGCGAGTGCTTCTCCTGCCTGTTCCAGAGGAAATGTTTTATCAACATGTACTTTGATAACACGTTTATCCACAAGTTCAGCCAGTTTGGATAATCGTTCACGGTTCACCTGTGTCAATTGTCCTATGCCATTCACTCCGTATTGTTTAATGAGGTCCGAAGGAGGCTGCTCTAACATAGAAACTATTATGCCGCCTTTCCTGAGCACTTTGAAAGATCTTACGTACGTCTCGCCACCCACCGTGTCAAAGACAGCGTCATAGTTGTGTAACATATCTTCAAACTTCTGATTTTTATAATCTATAGCTTCATCTGCGCCCAATTCTTGGACATACTGCATACCTTTCGGACTCACCGTTGTCGCCACATACGCTCCCAGGTGCTTGGCAAGTTGGATGGCAATTGACCCGATACCACCAGCACCACCGTGGATAAGAATCTTTTTGCCCCTGGAGAGACCCATATGATCGACGAGTGCCTGCCAGGCGCTAACCCCTGTAAGCGGCAATGCACCTGCTTCAACATGAGTGATGATCTTTGGTTTAAGTGCCATGACTTTTGCATCTGCCGAAACAAATTCTGCAAATGACCCTGATCCTCCGCCTAATACGCTGGCATACCCGTAAACCTCAAGACCTTTTTTGAAACCTGAAACACCTTCTCCGACGTCCGCTACAACTCCCGAGAAATCCCCGCCCAAAGTTGCCGGGAACTTCAATGGTATATACCCTTCGCGGATTTTCCAATCGATTGGGTTAACTCCGGCTGCATATACTTCGACAAGAAGCTGTCCTCGGGATGCAGCGGGTTTTGGTGCGTTCTTATTAAACTCAACAACCTCACTACCTCCGTATTTATTAATTTGCACTGCTTTCATATTTCTTACTTCCCATCTCTTTTTTCATCCGAACATCCATTTATCTGTATCTGGATCGATTGTCCAGTCAATCGCCTTAAAGAATGCCTCAATATAATCTGCTCGCTTCAGCCCGTAATCAATCATGAATGCATGTTCAAAGACATCCATTACCAGCATGGGACTCGCTCCGGAGAGATGCCCCGCATCGTGTTCATTTATCCATGCATTAAAGAGCTGGTCTCCTTTTCCATCATAGTAGAGCACTGTCCAGCCTATGCCGCGCAATGATCCCACGGCCCTGAAATCCTTTTCCCAGTTTTCGTACGACCCAAAATCATCAACAATCTTTGTGTAGAAATTTGTACTTTTATCGATTGCTTTGCCGCCCTTGATTATGTTCCCGAAATAGTATTCATGCAGCCTCATCCCGTTCCATTCCCAGCCAAACCTACGCTTTAGTTCTGAATACTCAGGCGTTCCTGTCTTTCCTTCTTTTCCAAGTGCGCTCAATGCATCAGCTAATTTGTTTGTATTTGTTACATAACCCTGGTATAACGTAAAATGGTTCTTCAGCAATTGATCGCTGAGCCCTTTTGTTCCCAGTAAACTATCAAAGTTTTTTGCTTCGTAAGCCATATTTTTAACACCCCAATACTCAACATAGTCTCAAATCCCTTTATACTTTATCGCATCAGGATGAACGCAGATTTTTCAGTCTTACTCTACATATCATTTTTCTATAAAGGAAGCTCTCAGAAAATCTTCGAATAACCAAAGGAGATGTTCCGATATAAGTCTCACATATGTAACTTTATCAACTTTTTAATTCTATATGCGTATGAGGAGACGTATATAAGATGATATCATAGACGTTCAAACCTTTTCAATCTTTTAATCATGTTATCAAAGTCT
>Ga0074199_1001284_pt1 | contig 23649 bp, 20 predicted proteins | sample EPASupsiteSAE347_FD_64528 | JGI IMG/M metagenome (GOLD analysis project Ga0074199, IMG submission 64528) | Bioremediated contaminated groundwater from EPA Superfund site, New Mexico - Sample SAE3-47 | ecosystem: Environmental > Aquatic > Deep subsurface > Groundwater > Contaminated ... | reverse complement strand
CGCCACGCTCACGGCTCACCAAGCTTGGCGAGTTGCGAGCGTGGCGGGGACGCAACCCCGCCCTACCGTTCAAGGTGTCCCGCCTTATGTGAGTAGCCCTTTTCCCGTGCCTATGATCTACCAAGCCGTACCGAGAGCTCGGTGGTAAGCTGCTCCCCGGTCTTGGCCGGCTTTATTCAGCCAGGACCGGGGAAGATCTGCCGTTCAGATGATCCGCCCGAGGGCAGAGTTACGGATAGTGGCTGCTACTGCTTGGACGGACTCGCTTCGTCCGACTTGGTAGATGCCTTGTCGAGAGGCGACTTGGCTGGAGCGGCCTTGTCGGCTTTGACGTCGGCACCCGGCTTCGTTACGGAGGCGTTGTCCGTCGCCTTTTCTACCGGCATTTTCGAAGGAGCGGACCCCTCGGCCCTGATGTCGGCTCCGGGCTTAACGGTAGCGGGCTTTTCCGTCATTTTTTCGGTTACCGGCTTCGAAGGGGTGGCCACATTCGACTTGATGCCGGCTTCGGGCTTTGCCGAAGTCCCCTTGTCCGTTGCCTTTTCCGCAGGCATCTTCGAAGGAATTGCCGTGTCGGACTTGACCTCGGCACCAGGTTTCACAGGTGTACCCTTCTCTGCCGGTTTATCTGCCCCCGGCTTTGGAGCGGTAACCGCGTCGGACTTCATGTCGATACCTGACTTTACAGGAGCTCCCTTATCACTCGTCTTTTCACTGGAAGGCTTTACAGGAACAGCCTTATCGGATTTGACGTCCATCCCCGGCTTGGCAACAGGCGCCTTTTCCTTTTCGGAATCGCCGGAAACCGCATGCTTGGGCTGTGTCAGTTCAGATCCCGATCCCGTCTGAGGTGTCATCTGCGTCTGCGCAAAACCGGTACCCAAGCCCAACGTTACAACCATTGCACTTACTCCAACCAAAGAAGCTATCTTTTTCATTGTAAATCTCTCCTGATATATGCGTACGTTAAACTCATGTTTGTTTGGACTGCATCTCTCTCATTCTCAACTGCCTTTGCAGGCGCTTATGCTTCTATCGTTGCTCTGTTTCCCTACTACCGGCCACCTCCTCTCTCATAGTCTACTATCGAAATCCCGTCCCGGTTCTCTTTTTCGGATCGCCATCCTTTGCCGGGGCTTATGCTTAGGCAACCGGTGCCCACAGCCCCTTCAAAGGCTTTCTTGTTTCTCGCGATCTTTATCTCTCCCTTCATTCTCTTTTTCGTTCCTTCCTTCCTTCCTTCCTCATCCATGCTTTCTTTCGTTGCCTCATAGAAGAAGCAATAGGCGTGCCAGAGGGATGCGTGAAAGGGATGAATAGGTGCAAGTGTCGGATAGAATTGCATTTTAAATGTCAGGTAAGTTCATTGGTGACTCAAAGAGATCGAGTTTGAAAGGGCAGGGCGAAAGAACGATACAAAATTTTTCTCACGCATTGCGCTCAGGTGCAAAAACCGTATCTGCCGGTGTTCTTCCTGCGCTTTCACTGTGATGTCCGTTTATGAAAGTGGTGTGACCACGGATAGCGGGTTGCGTATGGATGGTGATCAGTGCTATGAATTGAGCGGCTTTTCTACTTTTGGAGGGATTTGGGGATGGGTAGGGGAACCGTTGGGGAGCCTGCACTCAGAGTGATTAGAGGCGGGCGCTGCACGGAAGTGAAATACCGGTCGGTGCGAATCGTTGCGGCCACGCCTGAAAAGCCCCCGTTCGGGATCGATGCCGTTGCGTTCGAGGAGGATACCTACCTTGTATTGAGCGCTCCTCCCGAATTCCATGAAGTCAACGAGCATCCGGTGCGCATCCTGACCGAAGCCTTCACCATGCGGCCTGCCGTCCCGGGCTGCGTCATCGTCAAGGGCAGCCATCCCTTCCGGCTGCTTGCCATCGTTCACGATCTCAACGAAGATCCTACCTGGCGGGAAGAATGGATCAAGGAAGCTCTTGAGAAGATCTTTCGGGAAACAGAGCAGCGAAGACTCCAGTCCCTTGCCCTGCCATTACTCGGGACCCGTTTCGGCTCGCTCGAAGCCCGACGGTTTGCCCAACTGCTTCGTGACGTTTTGGAGCGGACGCAGATCGTTTATCTGAACAAGCTCTGGCTGATGGTTTCCGACGAGAGCCACTGCCGCATCCTCAGCGTTTTCGAAGGGTAATCCCCAATTCCTCCTCGCATAGTTCTTGCCGTTTCTTTTCTTTGATACTATAAGAAAATTCAATATGGTCTGAAACAAGTCGTCCCGCCGTCACTGTTGTGAAATGAAGTTCAGCCTGACCTGATGTATCATCAGTGTTTATGGGTCTGCTGCCCCTTGCGCGGCTTCATGCATGCATGCCCGGGCAGATCCAAGGCTTTTCATTGGGTGAATAGAGGTGGATTTTGCCTGAGGGGGTTATAATCGAGAAGATTATTGCTGGCGTTAGGGGGGAAGAACATTTCGATGTCAGGTCGAGTAGACGGGTCAACCATGGAAAGAGCGAACAAGACAATAAAAGGGTTTGTGGTCAGGAGGCGATGTGATGCTTGTGGGACGAGAATCGATATCGCTGTCGATCAGGGCGAAAAATGTACACTCAGATGCACTCAATGCGGGAAGGAGTACCAGTTCTATTTCAAAGCTCCAATGACATGAGACATGATCTCGGTTCCGCCCTCTTTTCTCCACCATCCCGTGCAGCTCCCACCTCTCACAATCCCAGGTAGGCCTTCTGTACCTCCTGGTTCCGCAGAAGGCTCGAAGCGGTGTCCATGAGGGTTATGCGGCCATTTTCCATTACGTAGCCACGGTTGGCTATTTTGAGAGCGAGATTGGCGTTTTGTTCCACCAGAAAGATGGTGGTGTGGCTCTCGGTATTGATTCTTCTGATGATCTGGAAGATCTGTCTGACGAGGAGGGGGGCAAGCCCCAGGGATGGCTCATCGAGCAACAGCAAGCGCGGCCGGGCCATGAGGGCTCGGGAGATGGCCAGCATCTGCTGCTCACCTCCGCTCAGGGTGCCGCCTGCCTGATGCCGCCTTGCGGCCAGGATGGGGAAAAGCTCGAAAATATGTTCCAGGTCTCTTTTCAGCTCGGCTTTGTCCCTGCGCAGGAAGGCTCCCATATCCAGGTTTTCCGTCACAGTGAGGCGCGGGAAGATGCGGCGGCCTTCCGGGACCTGGGAAATTCCATAGGATACGATCTTGTCGGGGCTCTTGTCATGAATGGGTTTTCCGAGGAAGAAGATCGATCCGGAGCGCGGCCGCAGGATTCCGGAAATGGTCATGAGAGTCGTGGTTTTTCCGGCGCCGTTGGCTCCGATCAGTGTGATGATCTCTCCTTCGGACACCTGAATGGAGACGTCCTTCAAAGCCTGTATACTTCCGTAGAAGGTCTGGAGATTCCTTATTTCAAGCATCTTCCACGTCCTCACCCAGGTAGGCCCGAATCACCAGCGGGCTCACCCTGATTTCCCGCGGATTTCCCTCGGCGATCCTCCTTCCGTATTCCACCACGAAAATTCGTTCCGAGAGGTTCATGACCAGCTTCATATCATGTTCGATAAGCAGGATGGAGATGTGGTCTTCATCGCGAAGCCGGCGGATCAGCTCGACCAGCTCTTTCGTTTCCTGAAGATTCATGCCGGCGGCCGGTTCGTCGAGAAGGAGAAGACAGGGGTCGGTCGCCACCGCACGGGCGATCTCGATACGTCTCTGCACGCCGTAGGGCAGGCTTCCCGCCAGCTCGTTGGTGTACTTCGCAAGGCCGAACCGTTCCAGAAGGCGATAGCTGTGGATAACGATACTTTCTTCTTCCTTTCGTGTCTTCTTTCCTCGGAAGATGGCCCCGGGGATGCCTGCCGAAGAGCGGCAGTGGCGGCCGATCATCACGTTTTCGAGAGCGGTCATGGCGGGAAAGAGGCGAATATTCTGGAAGGTGCGGGCCATGCCCAGGCACGTCACCAGGTTGGGCTTCAGGCCGTTGATTCTCCGGCGGGCTTTTCCCGGAGGGATAAAGAAGATGTCTCCTGAAGTAGGGGCATCGATGCCGGTAACACAGTCGAAAAACGTGGTCTTGCCTGCTCCGTTCGGACCGATCAGGGCAACGATCTCTCCCGTTCTCACATCCAGATCGAGGTCACTGAGAGCCCTGACTCCGCCGAAGTCCATGCACAGCTTTTTCACGTCCAGTATTAGGTCATTCCTAGGGTTGCCGCTCACCGTTGCTTTTCCAGTCCCTTGAATTCATAGGTTCGGTGTACCTTGCTTATGAGTCCTTGAGGGCGGAAGACCATTGCAACGACCATCGTGGCTCCGAACAGGAGCATGCGATACTCTGAAAAGGCCCTCAGATACTCGGGCAGCAGGATGAGGATGAAGGCTGCCAGAACGACCCCCCAAATGGAGCCCATTCCTCCCATGACCACGATGGCAAGGATCATTGCCGACTCCATGAAAGTGAAGCTAGCGGGATTGATAAAAGTCGTCCTGGCGGCAAAAATGACCCCGCCCATTCCGGCCCAGGTGGCTCCCAGAGCGAAGGCCCTCAGCTTGGTCTTCGTCTTGTCGATGCCCATGGCCTGGCACGCCACTTCGTCTTCCCTGAGAGCGATCCAGGCACGGCCTATGCGCGAATCCCGGAGACGGCTCACCACGAGCATCGTGAAAAGACACATGGCAATCACGATGAAGTAAAGGTAGATGGTCACGGAGCGAAGATCCATCACCATGCCGAAAAAGCCCGGTCGCGGTATGTTCGCGATCCCGCTGGGGCCGAAGGATAGCTCGTTCCAGTTCTCGAGAATCAGACGGACGATTTCCCCAAAGCCCAGGGTGACGATGGCCAGATAATCTCCCCGGAGGCGCAGGACGGGAAAGCCCAGCAAGATCCCGAAGGTGGCCCCAAGAACCGCTCCGATTGGAAGTACCGTCCAGAAGCCGAGCCCGAAGTGGTAGTTCAGCAGGGCATAACCGTAGGCGCCCACGGCATAGAAGGCAACATAGCCCAGATCCAGCAGTCCCGCCAGCCCAACGACGATATTCAATCCCAGGCCCAGAACCACGTAGGTGAGGGCCGAGATCATGATATTGACTTCATAGGTGGAAAAGAGGAAAGGAAAAACAAGGGCGAAGCAGGCAACAAAGAGGAGGGCGGGGCGGGTAAATCTTGGATCGTGAAGGACTTTTTCCATGCCGGGGCCGTGAGAGGGTCTCTGCTTACCTGTCACTGCTCCTCCGGCTTCCCTCCTCTCCATAAGATATCGCCACAGGAGGGAAAGGAAAAAGCTGCCCATTCCCATGTACAAAAGGCTCTTCCAACGCCACTCGATGATGTTTTCCGTCGTGTTCACCCGAATGACCAGAAGGGGAAAGGTGAGGAGCATGAAGCAGAGGGCGGTTAGGAATGCTTTTTTGATTGCGGCGGTCATAAGGGGCTTTTTTGCCTGCTCCATGAGGGTTAGGGGAATCAAGCCTTTCGGGGAGCGGATTTTCCCAAAAGGCCCGCGGGCCGGAAGATGAGAATGAGAACTAAAAGGCAAAAAGCGAAGACGTCTTCATAGTCGCTGGAAACATAACCGGTGGCGAAACTTTCGGTCCACCCCAAAATCAGCCCGCCCAGGACGGCGCCGGGAATGCTTCCTATTCCTCCAAGCACCGCCGCCGTGAAAGCCTTGATACCGGCGACAAAGCCCATGAAGAAATTGATCTGGCCGATATGGGATGCGATCATCACCCCACCCAGCGCAGCCAGGGAAGACCCGATGACAAAAGTTATGGAAATGACGCGATTGACGTCCACACCGACGAGCATGGCCATTGTCCGGTCCTGAGCCGTGGCGCGCATGGCCTTGCCGATCCTGGTGTGATTGATCAGGAGAAAGAGCAAAACCATGATGAGGGCTGTTGTAAGAACGATAACCACTTCCGTCGAGCTGATGATTCCGGTGAGCTGTGACGGGAGCGGCAATTCGGGAATGAGGCTTGGAAAGGGAAGAAAATCCGACGTCTGGGTCAGCAGGACGTAATTTTGGAGAAAGATGGACATCCCGATGGCGCTGATCAGCGGAGACAGCCGAGGCGCGCTGCGCAGAGGCTTGTAGGCGATTTTTTCCACCGTGAAGCCATATGCCGCGGAGTAGGTTACAGCCACCAGCGTGGCCAGGATCAGAACGGACAGGCGCCCTAACCCGTAAGCATTCAACACACTGGCCGTGATGAGCGCCGTGAAGGCTCCCATCATGTAAATCTCGCCATGGGCTATGTTGATCAGCTCGATGATCCCGTAGACCATAGTGTACCCCAGGGCGATAAGAGCGTAGATGCTCCCGCGCGTGAGGCCGCTCAAGAAAAGCTCCAGAAAATAGTCCATTCGCTTCGCAGGTTCTCAATAGTTTCAGGTTTTAAGGTTCAAGCTCCGATCTTCGATCTTCGGGTCATGGCCTTCAGAGCCGGTGCCGGGAACGCCTAAAATCAAAAATCTAAAATCCGCCATCCACTTTCATTTCACCTCAACATAAACACCGTTCTTCACCTGGTACATGGCGAAGCCCACGCCCTCGGCATCGCCACGTTGATCGAAGCGTATTTTTCCAAGAGGGGTATCCACGTATTCCGTGTGCAACGCTTTGGTTACAGCTTCATAGCCGGTGGAGCCCGCTTTTTCTATAGCGTTCAGAAGCGCCAGGGTTGCTGCATAGGCGTTCAGGAAGAATGCTCCGGGCTCGGAGCCGTAGGCCTTCTTGTGCTCTTCGACGGCCTGGATGGCCAGGGGATTTTGGGATGTATCCATGGGGCCCGTGGCATAGACGCCTTCCGCGTATTGGCCGGCTACCTTGATGAAGGTATTGTCTCTGACGCCGTCATCGGAAATGAAGAAGGTATTCATTTGCTTCTTGCGCATCTGGCCGACGATTTTGGAGGCTTCGGGATGGTAGCCGCCGAAAATTACCGCTTCGGCGTTGGCGTGCTTGATTTTCTGCACAACGGCTGAATAGTCGACCGCGCCGGGTGTAATGCCCTCAAAGAGAACGATCTTCGCAACGCCGGATTTCTCGATGAATGCCTTTGCATTTTCGGCCAGCCCTTTGCCATAATCGCCTTTATCATGGAGCACGGCTATCTTTTTTACCTTCAGGGTGTTCAGGGCGAAGTCCACTTCGAGCTTGGCCTGGGCGTCATCGGAGGCGATGGTGCGGTAGAAGTTGGGGTACTCGCCGCTTTGCGTCAGATCCGGGTTTGTGGCTGCGGAGGACATGACGATGATACCGGCGTCCTTGTAAATTTTCAGGGCAGCTTTGGTCGCGCCGCTGCAAACATGCCCCATCACCACGACCACTTTTTCCGAAACCAGCTTGGTTGCCGTGTTGGTGGCAAGCTCCGGCTTGCAGGCATCGTCTTCCACCAGCAACTGTACCTGCTTGCCCAGAACGCCTCCCCTGGCGTTGACTCCCTTCACGACAAGCTCCGCGGCTCTTGCCGAGGGAATTCCGTAGGAGGCAAGATCCGCCGAATGGGCTCCCGCCACTCCCAGCTTGATCGTATCATTGTCAGCCGATGCTCCGGTACAAAGAGCGAAGCCAAGTAGAAAAACCAGCGCCGCCGAAGAAGCCGGCCTCGATGCAGCCTTCAGTTTCATACCATTCCCCCATGCTTTTCGAAATCCCACCCACGCTCCACCGGAATCGTTCTCCTTTGCCGTATGATCTCAAGAGCCCCGCCACTCCGGTCCGGCTCTTCAAGACGCATCGCCCTTCATAGCCCAGGATCTATTTTAGCAGAATCTGACCGGAATGGAATTGGCAATGCAGCCGAATTCGTGAGAGGAAATCGCCTTGACTGAAAAGGGAGGAACCGATAGTCTGATTTTTGTCACATGGACCGGCAGGGAACGCCCAGGGAAACGGAGGAAAGGCATGCTTGCGGGCTTGAAGATCTCCACGAAGATATTCATGGTAAACCTATTGATTATTATTTGCTTTTCGATTGCTTTTGCATGGGTATACACAAGGGCCTCGAAAGACCTGTACGATACAAGCTATGCCAATATTCGCCAATCCGTCGAGTCTGCATGGAATATCATGGATTACTACTCCAAACAGGTTGACGCCGGTATCCTTTCCGATGAAAAAGCGAAAGAAGCCACGAAAGAAGTGATCAGGAGCCTTCGTTCGAATGGTAAGGACTCTTACTGGATTAACGATACTCATTTGAAGATGATCATGCACTCCGCCCGGCCGGAGCTCGAAGGAAAAGACTTTGCCAATCTCGAAGACACGGGTGCAAAAGGCATTCTGGCCCTCATGGTGGATACCGGCAAGAAGAAGTCCTCCGGCTTCGTGGATCACCACTGGCCGAAGTCCGCACTCGGCGAAGCGGGAAGAAGAGTGGCCTTCGTCAAGATGTTTCCCAAATGGGGATGGATCATGGGCTCCAGCATCTCCTTCGGTCTGGTGAGCCACGAGCTCTCTCAAAGGCTTTATGTGACTCTTTCCATCCTTGCGACACTCACTCTGCTCTGTCTATCTCTTTCCTACTTTGTAAACAAGAAGATCGTGGGCCAAATCGACCACACCATATCCGTCTTCAAGACAATCGTGAAAGAGAAGGATTTCAGGAAACGCCTGATTCAGCACGGGGTGAACTGCTCGAAGCTCATGAACTGCCCTCGGACGGACTGTCCTGAATATGGCAACATAACCGACTGCTGGAACAGGCTCGGTTCAAACGCGGTGGAAGCGGCGCAGACCAACAAATGCTATTTCCTGGAGAAAGGAGCCTACAGTCATTGCGCCCAATGCCTGATCGGAAAGCGGGTGCTGACGAACGAAATGGACAAGCTGGCGGGCTGGATCAACACCTTCATCAAGAGCTTTCAGGGAATCCTGTCCAAAATCCAGGGGAATGTAGATGATTTGAATACATCGTCCGGCCGGCTATCCTGGATTTCCGACGACCTGGCGTCCAAGGCCCGGAAAATGAGCAGCCGTTCGAGCGAGGCCGCTACGGCGGCGGAAATGACGGCCGACAACATCAAAAACATTGCCGCCGCGGCGGAAGAAGTGAGCACTCAGGCGGTTTCCGTGGCTCTGTCGTCCGAGGAGGCCTCGAGCACCATGCATGGAATCGAAACGGCGACCAGCAACGTTTCGCATTCCGTCAACACCATAGCCTCCGCCATCGAGGAAATGTACAGCAGCCTCAACGAGGTGGCCAAGAATTCCTCCAGGGGGGCCTTCGTCACAAAAGACGCCTCCAACAGGGCGTCCAAAACGTCGGAGATCGTTAACAAGCTGGGCGAAGCGGCAAAGGAGATCGGCATTGTGGTGGATTTGATCAAGGGCATTGCCGCTCAGACCAACCTGCTTTCTCTCAATGCCGCCATCGAAGCTGCCGGGGCCGGTGAAGCCGGTAAAGGCTTTGCCGTGGTGGCCAAGGAAGTCAAGGAGCTGGCCAGGCAGACGGCCGGCGCCACGGAAGGAATCCGCGAAAAGGTGGAGAGCATGCAGGCAAATACGGAATCCGCCGTCAGAGCCATCGAATCCATCGTCGGTGTCATCACCGAAATCAACACCATCATGGGAACCATAGCTTCCGCGGTGGAAGAGCAGACGGCAACCACCAACGAAATTTCGAAAAGTATCTCCGTTACCGCAAATGCCGCCGATCTGGTTTCAAACAACGTTCGGGAAGCCGCCAAATTCAATATGGAAGTATCCCGCAGCATAGACGAGGTGGCAAAAGCCGCCGTGATTATCGCAAAAGACGCAGCGGAAGCATCGAGCAGCACCGACCGGGTTACCAGGAACATCACCGACATGAACGAAGCCGTGAGTGTCGCTTCTCAGAGCGCGTCTCAGACAAAATGTCAGGCTGAAGATCTTGCTGTTCTGGCCAGGCAACTGCAGGCCATCATCGGGCAGTTTACCGTGTGAGAGAGGCTACATAAGCCGTGACAACTTGTGAGTATACTCTGAACGGGTAGCGGCTGAGCTTTCTTCACCGCAGAGACGCAGAGAAAACTTTGAGATTTCCAAGAGCTTTTCTCTGCGTCTCTGCGGTGAACACACAGATCTCACGGGGGCAGAAACGATTAATGCAATAATACCCGGGGTGATTACCCCGGGCTGATTTATGAAGCCCTTTCAGGGCAAAAAACACTGTCGATGAACATCTGGACGGATACAGATTATTCGATAGAGAATCCGTTTGTGCCGTGAGAGGCCTCTGTTGCTCACCTTGATATCGATCTCCATGAAAGCGGGGACGGCAATCGGGCGCGAGAGAAAGCTCGCGGGCATCAATTGCGGTCCAGAATCGTCCGAACCATCGAGAGCATATCGTCGAGACGGTAAGGTTTGCATATAAATCCGGCGGCTCCGTGGGCTTCGGGATTTTGAGCGATGGAGTGATTGGCATAGCCGCTCACCACGATGATCTTGGCACCGGGGTCCAGCTTCAGGATCTCCTCCATGCACCGTTTCCCGCCCATGCCGGGCATGCCGAGGTCCAGGATCACCAGATCGATATTGCCCGTTTCTCTCGAATACACTTCGAGGGCACTCTCGCCACTTTCCGCCTTCTTGATGGAATAGCCATGTTGGCCGAACATCTCGTCGGCCATTTCCAGGATAAATTCTTCATCATCGACGATCAGGATCGTTTCCCCACGTCCCCAGCCCTCGGCCTCTCGCAGCGTGGGCTCTTCCGGTATCGGGCAGGCTCCCGGAAGCGCGGGGAGGTACACTCTGAAGGTCGTCCCTTGCCCGACCTCACTGTAGCAACTGATGTGTCCGCGGTGAGCCTTGACGATGCCGTACACGGTGGAAAGACCCAGCCCCGTGCCTTTGCCGATTTCTTTGGTGGTGAAAAAGGGCTCGAAAATATGCTGCAGGGTCTCGCCATCCATTCCGTGGCCCATATCGGACACCTTGAGAAGCACGTATTCTCCCGGCTCCATTTCCGGATATCTTTCCAGATCCTTCAGTCCCAGCCCTATCTTCGTCGTCTCGAAAACGAGCTCGCCTCCCTCGGCCATGGAATCCGCGGCGTTGTTGGCAAGATTCATCAGAATCTGCTCCATCTGTATGGGATCGGCGTGTATTTCGGGAAGATCCTTAGCGAGGCGTGTCTCGATGGAAATCATCCGGGGAATCGTGCGCTTCAGAAGCTTCACGGAGCCCTCGACGACAATGTTGAGGTTCACCTTTCTGAAAAACACCTGTGCCTTGCGGCTGAAAGTGAGGAGATGGCGCACGAGGTCGGCGGCGCGGGCCGTGGCATGCTCGATTTCGGCCAGATACTTGTGGTCCGGATCATCTTCTTTCTTTTTCATGAGCAGGAGCTGGAGATTGCCCCAGATGGCCTGGAGGAGGTTGTTGAAGTCATGAGCGATGCCTCCGGCCAAAGTACCCACGGCCTCCATCTTTTGAGACTGTCTGAGCCGCTCCTCGAGCTGAGCTTTCTGTTCCTCGGCCAATTTTCTCGATGTGATGTCCACCAGCATTCCCTCTATAAATTTCGGCTCGCCGTCTTCACCCGGGACCGCCCGTGCATGAATTGCGACCCAGATCTTGCTGCCGTCTTTTCGACGCTTTTGAACCTCGAAGCCGGAAACCGAGCCATGCTCCTTCAGTTGGGCAAACAGCTCGTCGCGCTTCCGGTGATCGACGTACAGTTGCTCCCGAATGTCGGTTACGGAATCGATCATGTCCTCCGGGGAGTCGTAGCCGAGAAGCCTCGCCATGGCGGGATTGACGCTGGTGAAGCGCCCCTGGAGCGTGCTTTGAAAAATACCCTCCACCATGTTTTCAAAGAGGTTCCTGTAGCGCGCCTCGGCCTCTTCGCGCGCCTTCTGGGCCTGTCGGTGGGCGCTGCGGCTCTGCGCCTCGCGAAGCTCCCGGCCTATCGCCGGAATAAGCCTGGCCCAGTTGCCCTTTCTTATGTAGTCGTTCGCCCCGCCCTTTAGGATTTCGACGGCGGTTTCCTCGAGCAGGACCCCGGAAATGACGATAAAAGGAAGATCGATACCTCTTTCCGTAACGAGGCGAAGGGCTGCATGGCCATCGAAGCGCGGCATCTTGTAATCGGAGAGAATGATATCCCAGCAGCCTTCGTTGAGGGCTTCCACGAGGGCCATTGCCGTGTCCACGCGTTTCCATACTGGATGGTACCCGCCCTTTTCCAGCTCGCGCAGGAGCAGAAGGGTATCGTCTTCGGAATCCTCGACAATCAACACCCTCAGAGGAAAGCCCATGCCATCTTCCTCGGGGGGGCGCAAAGAATTTCGGCTCACGTCATCTCCTCATGTGAGGGCATATACTTCAAACTGTCGTAACCCACGCTTTTGTTCTCACCGCAAAGACGCAGAGGGCGCGGAGAAGGCGCAGAGAGGACATTGGAATCCCTGTGAAATTTTTCCGCGTTTTCTCTGCGGCCTCCGCGTCTCCGCTGTGAACAACTCAGTCATCAGCCCCAAATCATTTTCTTAAAAGCCGGAGAAGGAAAAGGTTATCGTTGTTCCTTTACCCACCTCGGACGTCGCGCTTATCCTGCCGCCATGCCGGCTGATGATTCGCCTGGCCGTGGCGAGGCCCATGCCGAGGCCTTCGAATTCCTCATCCTGGTGCATCCTTTGAAATACCCCGAAAAGTCTGTTGCGCGCGTACTGCATATCGAAGCCGGCTCCGTTGTCAGTCACGAAATATACGGCCGCCCCGTTTTCTTCCGTCTTCCCGAATTCGATTCTGGCCGCATTGATTCCGGAGGTGAATTTCCAGGCATTTTCGAAAAGCTTTCGCAGGAGAGTCGAGGCAAGGCGCCGGTCCGCCCTGGCGGATACCTCTTTTTGAATGATGAAATCGACTTTCCGCTCCGGTTGCCGAGCCTCGAGGTCCGCGCGGATCTCTTCCGCCATGGCACTGAGGTTGAAAGTCTCGATGGCCATTTCCCCCCGGGTTTCCCGCGACATCATCAGCAGGGCGTCGATATACGCGTCCAGTTGTTTGCCGGCCTTGTGAATCCTCTGGAGAAAGTCCTTGCCAACGTCATCCAGAGCCTCCTCATAGTCCTCGACCACCGCCCGGCTGAAGCCGAGAATCGAGCGAAGCGGAGCGCGCAAGTCATGAGAGATCGCGTACAGCAAAAGATCCATTTCCTTGTTCAGGTCATCCAGAAGACAAGTGTCGCAATGAGGTCTCCCCAGTTCATCCTTGGGACGCGCGGCATCTCCGTGCTCCGTACCGTCCCGCACCGTTCCTTCACATCCCCGCCCCTTCACACTCAACCCTCATCGTGCTCTGTCATAGTCGGATTATTCGGGAAACCGGAGCCCAAAACCTGAAGCCGGCTCTCCCGGCTAATCCAGCCCCACGTTCAAAACCAGCCAATACAGCCCCAGGTGACGCACGGCTTCCATGAACTGGTCGAAATCCACGGGTTTTCGGATGTAGCTGTTGGCGCCAAGACTGTAGCCCTCGATGAGGTCCCTCTGCTCCTTGGACGAAGTCAGGATGACCACGGGAAGCAGTCGCGTGCGCTCATCTTCGCGCAGCCGCTTGAGCACTTCCAGTCCGTCGATCTTGGGCAGCTTCAAATCGAGGAGAATAATCTGAGGCTTCTCGTCGAGGTTTCGCCCTTCGTAGGCTCCCGTGCCGAAGAGATAATCGAGGGCTTCCACGCCATCCTTGGCGACTATGACCTTGTTCATGATTTTGTTTTTCTTTAGCGCCCTCAAAGTCAAAATGACGTCATCCGGGTTATCTTCAACCAACAGGATAACCTTTTCTTTGTTGCTCATCGATACTCTCACTTTGCTGCTTCGCTTCCAGCGAAAAATGAAATACGGCCCCTTTGCCGATCTCGCTCTCGGCCCAGACCTTTCCACCGTGCCGCCTCACGACCCGGTCCACAATGGCCAGGCCGATTCCCGTCCCCTCGAATTCTTCCCTCGGGTGTAGCCGCTGGAAGGCATCGAACAGCTTGCCTGCATAAGTCATGTCGAATCCCGCGCCGTTATCCCTTACGAAATAGGCGGGGGCTCCGTCGATTATTTCCCTGCCGAACTGGATTTTGGCCTTTTTAGTCCTGGAAGTAAACTTCCAGGCATTTCCCAGCAGATTTTCGAGGAGAACACGGATGAGACGCAGGTCGCCCTTGACCAGCAGGTTATCCTCGATTTCCACTTCAACGTCCCGGTCCGGGCTTCTGTCTCTCAATTCCTCGATAACCTCGTACACCGCGGTGCTCAGGTCGAGCTCCTCGCGCTTCATTTCCGTGCGCGTAACCCTGCTCAGGTGCAGCATATCGTCTATCACCTGGCCCATGTGCTGGCTGGCTCCACGCACGCGGCCAAGATAGAAGCGGGCGTCATCATCGAGCTGATCGGCATAATCCTCGATCAATGCCTGACTGAAACCGTCTATGGATCGAAGAGGGGCGCGCAGATCGTGCGAGACGGAATAGGAAAAGGCTTCCAGTTCGCTGTTGGCTGCCTGAAGCTCCGCCGTGCGCTCGAGGACCCTTCGTTCCAGCTCTTCATTGAGCCTGCGTATTTCTTCCTCCGCCTTCCTACGCTCCGTGATGTCCTCGAGAGTTCCCTCGAAGTAAAGCAGCCGGCCGTCTCTGCCACGGACGACCCTGGCGGAAACTGAGCCCCAGATAATGTCACCGTTCTTTCGGTACATCCGGGTTTCAAAGCCCGCGGTACGGCCGCGCCTCCACAGGGTTTCAAGGAAGTCGTTCCTGTCTTCGGCATCGAAGTACAACTGATTGGGAATATCCTGGTAGGTTTCGATCGTATCCTCGGGAGAATCACACCCCAGAATGCGCGCCATGGCCGGGTTGGCACTCAAGAGGCGTCCGTCGCGGGTCGACTGAAAGATGCCCTCGATGGCGTTTTCAAAGATGCCACGGAATTTTTCCTCGCTGGCACGAAGAGTGCGCTCAGCCCTCCGGCGCTCCAGAGTGTTGCAGATGATTTCGCCAACCATGCGCAACAACCGGATGTCCTCTCCGGACCACACTCTTTTCTCCTGAAGGGAGTCGAAGCCAACGAAGCCACGAAAGATTCCCCCGTAGGTCATGGGAACCCGAACGATGGACTGGATTCCTTCGGCTTCCCATTCCCTCTTTTCTTCAGCCGCTTCGGGCGGAAGATCCTCGATGCCGGATATATGAACGACTTCTAAATTCTCGAGATTACCCATATACCAGGGAAGGAAGGCCAGAGGGAGTCCCTCGAGACGGCCGAAGCGGGAGCGTATCCCTTCGCGTCGCCACTCATGAGCATTATCTATGAATTGGCCATCTTCCGAAAGGAAAAACACGTAGCTCCGATCCGCGCCGACGTACGTTCCGATATCCTTCAGCGCAAGATCTATGGCCGGATCGATTTCCGCGTGAGAAAGATTGATACATTTCCTGGATATTTCCGCCACGAGCCCATCCATCTCGATGCGGCGGTTCAGTTGAGCGGTCATACTGTTGAAAGCCGTGGCCAGGGCTCCGATTTCGTCGTCCCCGTCGACCGTCACCGTAAGGCTCAGGTCTCCCGCTGCAGCCCTGGTGGCCATTTCAGCCAGCTCCGTCAACGGCAGCGCGATACCGCGCGCGAAATAAATCGAGGCCGGCACGGCCAGGAACACGGCAATCAGTGCAACGGCGATGGCTTGCTCCTGCCCGCTCTGAAAACCGATGAGGGGCGAGCTGATACTCACCGCCGCAATCGGCAGCAGGACCAGCAGAACAAAGACCGCAAGCAGCCGGGTACGAATGGAGAAGCTCTTCCATGACGGGCGCACTCTTACGGTATTCTTTCGAGATGATATTTTTTCCGGTTCACTCATCGAGTCTTCAATTTTCGAAATTCTCTCCAGCCTTCTCCCCGTTCTTCATCGAAGGAATGAATTATAGGCTGGAAGTCCTTCTAAACTCAAGTAAAATACAGAACTACAAATGAACCGCGAATGAACGCGAATCGCGTCTGGGTTCAGCGTCCTTTGCCGTGAATTCACATGAAAGGAAAGCCTTTGACATGCAGCAAATGAATCTCTTTGAGGGGCGGTCTCGGGAAGAGCTGGAGAGCCGGGCTCCACTGGCAGAGCGGATGCGGCCCCGCACCATCGAAGAATTTGTCGGGCAGGCTCATCTCCTGGGGCCGGGGAAGATCCTGGAGCGGCTGCTCCGAAACCGTCAACTTCAATCGTTGATCTTCTGGGGACCTCCAGGTTGTGGAAAGACGACTCTTGCAACGATCGTCGCCAACCGCACCCGGGCTCATCTTATCTCACTTTCCGCGGTCATGGCGGGCACAAAGGAAATACGGGCGGCGGTGGACGAAGCACGGGAGGTGTGGGCAAGGGAAAAGAAGCGTACGTGGCTTTTCATGGACGAGGTGCATCGCCTGAACAAGGCGCAGCAGGATACACTTTTGCCTCATGTGGAAAAGGGTACTCTCCTGTTTCTGGGAGCCACGACGGAAAATCCCTCCTTCGAGGTAATCCGGCCGCTCCTTTCCAGGGCTCAGGTGCTGGTCCTGGAGCCTTTGAAGGATGAAGAGCTTCGCCTAATAATCCAGCGCGCCTTGAAAGATGCCGGGAGCGGCCTGGGCAAGTATCCCGCTCGACTGACCGGCGAGGCGCAAGAATATCTGCTCGCCGCGTCGGGGGGAGATGCCCGCTCTGTCCTCAACGCCCTCGAACTGGCCGTGCTGACGACCCCGCCCTCGGCCGCGGAGGAGGAGGGCTCGGAGCGCGTGATCGATCTCGATTCCATGCATGAAGCTCTGCAGCGCCGCGCCGTGCACTACGACAAGGGAGGCGAGGAGCACTTCAATCTCATTTCCGCCCTGCACAAGAGCGTTCGGGGCAGTGATCCCGACGCGGCACTCTACTGGCTGGCCCGCATGCTGGAAGGCGGCGAGGACCCGCTTTACATTGCCCGCCGTATCGTGCGGATGGCCTCGGAAGACATCGGTCTTGCGGACCCCTTTGCCTTGGTGCAAGCCATCGGAGCCCTGCAATCCCATGAGCTGCTGGGCAGTCCGGAAGGGGATCTGGCTCTGGCTCAGGCCGTTGTGTACCTGGCACTGGCTCCCAAAAGCAATACGATCTACACTGCCTTCAAGCAGGCGCGCGAGCTGGCTGCGAAGACGGGGACCGCTCCCGTCCCTCTCCATTTGCGCAACGCCCCCACCGGCCTGTTAAAAAAACTTGGCTATGGCCGGGACTACCGTTATCCTCATGACGATCCCAGTGGCTGGGTACCGGCAACCTATTTGCCGGGCTCCATCGCGGGAACGGCCTTCTATCACCCGACGGCGCGAGGGTGGGAGGGGAAGTGGCGACAGGTGCTGGCGCGCAGGCGTCAGCAGGTGGAAGCCGAAGCGCAAGTGGAAGAGAACAAGAATTCGCAAGAACTTTCGGATCATCGACAATGAGAGTAACCGGGGCAAGACGAAGAACGTTGGAAAGCATCAAACCGTTTCGGCTGGTAAAGTATCTTTCCCTTTCGAGCTTGATGGTCATTTTGGTCTGCACGATCTTTCTTTCCGCCTTCATCTCGCAGAAGGGCAAGGCGATTCTTCTGAAGAAGAGCGAGCAGTACGCCCTGCTGGTGGCGGAGAACCTGAATCATCAGGTCTTTTTCCAATTTACGCTGCCCACGCTCATCGCCGAGGGGGAGATCCGGCTGAGCCGTCAGAGCCAATTCGAGCGGCTCGACAAGGTGGTGCGAAACACCATCCATGGCTTTGCCATCGACCGGGTGGACATCTACGATCCGGATCAGGTTCTCACCTACAGTATCAATCCGGAAAAGGTGGGAATGAAAGGGGATCTCGGCCTGCCCTTTCAAATGGCGTTGAAAGAGGAATCCATTTCCATCCTGGCCGGAGAGAGAAAAACCTTTCTGGGCTTTGACTGGAGCGGAGGAGAGAGGAAGCTCAAGACGTACCTTCCCATGTGGGAGGAGCGCCCCATGAGCTGGAAGCGCGGAAAGGTGCTCGGAGTCTTTGAGATCACGCAGGACGTGACCCACGACTACGAAAGCATCCACCGTTTCCAGTGGATTGTGGTGACGAGCATTCTCACTTTTGTGGGCATTCTTTTCGTGACGATCCTTCTCATTGCCCGGCAGGCCGAAAGAGTCATCGCAGTCAGAGCGGCGGAGCGAAACAGGCTCGAGGAGAAGCTGCACCAGGCGGAACGGTTGGCGGCGCTCGGGGAGATGGTTGCGGGAGTCTCCCATGAAATTCGCAACCCTCTGGGAATCATTCGCAGTACCGCCGAATTGCTTTTCGGACGCATGGAGAATGAGCGCCACAAGAGGCTCTCATCCATTATCGTCGAGGAAGCGACGCGGCTGAACGATATCCTGACGGAGTTCCTGGACTTTGCCCGGCCCAAGGACCTTCGCCTTTCACGGTGCCGCATCGAGGATATTCTGGAGCGCAATATCAACGTTATCGAGCCCGAGTGCAACAGGCTAGGGATTGAGGTGGAACGGGAGTACCAGACGGGAGGCTACGCACTGGACGCTGATTGCGATCTGCTCTATCGCGCCTTCGTAAATCTCCTGGCCAATGCTCTCCAGGCCATGCCCAAAGGCGGTATGCTGCGCGTCTGTACCTGCCTCACCAACGGAAAGAACGGCCCTCCCCAGGTGGAGCTGCGCATCGGGGACACGGGCCAGGGGATTCCGGCCGAGGTGCGAAAAAAGATCTTCAATCCCTTTTTCACCACCCGGGAAAAGGGCAGCGGTCTGGGATTGGCTATTGTCCGGAGTATTATCGACAGTCATAATGGGGACGTTGAAGTGGAAAGCCGGGAAGGAGAAGGAACGATCATGATCATTCGTGTGCCTCTCTTCCAGCCTGAACCGGATTCCGAGAATGAAACGACGGCGAAGTGCAAATGGAAACGATTCTCATAGTTGACGATGAAAAGAATTACCTGCTGGTGCTGGAAGACCTCCTCGTCGAGGAAGGCTATCAGGTGCTCACCGCGGATACCGCCCAGCGCGGGGTGGAGCTCATCCTGGCTCACGATCTGGATGCCGTCATAACCGACATGAAAATGCCGGGCATGGACGGCATGGCCCTCCTCGACAAGACCCGCACTCATAACCCCGATCTCCCCGTGATCATGATGACGGCCTTCGGCTCCGTGGAAAAGGCCGTGGAAGCCATGAGAAAGGGAGCCTTCGACTACATCCTGAAGCCCTTCAAGAATGAAGAGCTCATACTCACCATACGCAAGGCCATAGAGCACTACCATCTGGTTTGCCGGAACCGCTTTCTGAGTCAGGAGCTTCAAGGCCGATACCAGTTCAGCAACATCATCGGCAAGAGCGCGGCCATGGAGCGGATCTACCAGTTGATCGAAAAGGTGGCTCCCGCCAAGGCGACCGTTCTCATAACGGGAGAATCGGGCACCGGAAAGGAGCTCATCGCCCGTGCCATCCACTACAACAGCCTGCGCCGCGTCCTGCCCTTTATATCCGTCAATTGTGGCGCTCTGCCTGAAACGTTGCTGGAAAGCGAGCTTTTCGGACATGAAAAAGGGGCCTTCAGCGGGGCGGTGAGCCAGCGGAAGGGGCGCTTCGAGCTGGCGCACCAGGGAACTCTTTTTCTGGACGAAATCAGTGAGATGTCTCCACCACTCCAGGTGAAGCTCCTGCGCGTCCTGCAGGAAATGGAATTCGAGCGCGTCGGCGGCAGCCAGACCATCAGGGTGGACGTCCGCATCGTGGCCGCTTCAAACCGGAACCTCAAAGCCGAAGTCGCCACCGGCCGCTTCCGCTCGGACCTCTTTTACCGACTCAACGTCGTCCATGTCCAGTTGCCTCCCCTGCGGGATCGAACCGATGACATTCCCCTTCTGGTGAGCCACTTTCTGAACAAGTACGCACCCCGGGAAGAAGGCCGCTCTTTCATTACCATCGATCCCGAGGCCATGCGCTGCCTCCTGGACTATTCCTGGCCCGGAAACGTCCGGGAGCTGGAAAACGTCATCGAGCGGGCCGTCATCCTATCCAACGGAGAACGGATTCAGGTAAAGGATTTTCCCTCCGAGATCCGGGAGCCCCACCCTCAGACAAGACCCGAGCTGCCTCCGGATTGCCGGCTGCCCGACAATGAAGCCCGAACGGCAAACGGGATGCCCCCCCTCGGTCCCGGAGAGCGGATTCCCGAATGCGGCTTCAAGCCGCGCCAGTTGAGAGCGTTGGATTTCATCAAGAGCAATGGCTTCATCAGCAACAAATACTATTCGCAGCTCAACGATATTTCAGAGCGCCAGGCCCTGCGAGAACTGAATGAAATGGTGGACTCCGGCATGCTCAGCCGGACGGGGAAGGGCAGGGCATGCCGCTATGTTAGCAGCCGGCGGGAAAATTAGATTGGAGAAACGGTCTACTTGGAAGGGGCCGCCTCTTCACCTCCGCCGGGGAGCATGGGAATGATCATCTTTTCAAACCCCGCCGGCACTTCGAACTGAGAATCCGGTATGGAGCTTTCGGTAATGTTTCTGTACTCCATGATAGCCTCTTCGTTCTCCACTTTTACCGGAAAAGAATACTTCGTCGATACCCAGGAATAAGTCGTTTCCCCGTCCTCGAGGCTTTCATATTTTTTACAGGCCAATCCGGAAACCGTTTCTTCTCCCCGTAATTTCGCGCTCTTCTCTTTCTCTGCGGACCATTCCTCGAAAGGCTTGTTGCTCGATTCGTAGGGGATTTCCATGTATGTCTTTTCCTCGGAGGTAATCATCCATGTGACCCCTTTATCGGGCCTCACGATCATGATCTGTTTCTCACCTTCCTCCGTCATTTCCTGCCTGATCTTATCGCCCTTGACGAAGATCTTGCCTGCGATCTCCATTTCCCCTTTCGGCTGGAGAACGAAATCCGCGGTGAATTCGGCGGCGCCCGACCAGGCTGGTACCATCCAGAAGCAAATCATCGCCGCAAGTATGACCCAAAGTGACTTCATCTGCATTCTCTTCTCCATCTCCACTCCTCACAAATACGGAATCCGCGAACCATCTTATCGAAGGCCCATTACATTCCTCAGGAAGCATCAAAGGTGGCGACCAATAGATCTTGCCAACGCATCAACAGCCATCGCATCCAGGTTTTAGTGACACCACCACATCCAGCCGGCTTCAAAACTCCCGCCCATCACCTCTTTTCTTCTTATATCTCCATAAGGGGCCTTCTTACCTGACCTTCTCTTATATTGAATTCCCGGTCGTTTAGCCAGCTATATCATCTACTCCGAAACAGATTTTCTGTAAACATCCCCTGTCACCCAGAATTCAGAACCGTGTTAACCACCTGTCGTTACTGGAAATCCACCTCATAGACTCCCTTGACCCGCTGAGCTTGCCTCCTTACCTTATTTTTGTAAAGAACGTTGGTTCAACGAGCTCCTCATCTCTCGTGAGGTGCTCCGGTTATAGACATACAACCGCAGAAAGGTGGAAGCACAATGAAAGCAGGTATGCTTTTTACAGGGACGGGACCTATCCTCATCTGGACGAAGTATGATTCCCTGGAAGATCCCAGGGTGATCAAACTGCTTGACGCAAAAGGCATCCATAAGTTTATTGCTTTCGAAATTCCCGTGGAAGTGGTGAAGGAGAAATATGGAGTGCATTTTGCGGTGACCAAGGGGGATCTCAAGCAAACGGATGAGCTTCGAGTTGTCGACTACGAGGGACTCCACATCTTCAACGCCTTCCCCTTCGAACTTATGCAAGGGCCCATTTACCATCAGGAAGAAGTGCTGATGAAGGCGGCGTAATACATGGGCGGGCCTGCCGGGGAAGTCGTGCAGGGAGTGATTGATATCTTAGATTCCATTCTGTGAGCGAGCGGGGTTCAAAAGACCCCGCATTCTATTTTTAACCCGGGTGTTTCCTTCTGTTAGCTTCCGGCTACACCTGCAAGTCCCGCGCGAATCTCCTCATGCATTGCTCTGACCAGGGCGGAGGGATTCGGTGCCTTGCGGATGGGGCGTCCTATGACGACGTAATCGGCGCCGTTCAGAAAAGCCATTCTCACGTCCACCACCCGCTTCTGATCATCTTCACGATTGGCTATGGGTCTCACTCCCGGTACGATGACCAGGAAGTTGTTGCCCAGCTCCTTGCGGAGCTTCGGTGCTTCAAGGCCCGAGGACACCACACCGTCGCAGCCGGCTTCCAGTGCGCGTCTGGCTCGTGAGAGCACGAGCTGTTCGGGATTGCACTGAAAGCCGAGATCCCTCATGTCCCCTTCATCCAGGCTGGTCAGGACCGTGACCGCAAGGATCTTGACATCATGCTTGGCCTGGGCTGCAGCCTTCAAAATGGCGTCATTCCCGTGTACCGTGGCAAAGGAAATCCCGCGGCCCTTCAACTGAGCGACGGCTGAAGAAACCGTCTGAGGGACGTCGAAAAACTTCAGGTCCACCATCACTTCATGGCCTCGCTTCACGATCCAGTCGATAATGTTGAACCAGCCGGCCAGAAACAACTGGAGCCCTACCTTGTAGAACTTGATTGAATCTTCCAGCTTGTATACCCACTCTTTGGCTTCATCCACCGTTTCCACATCCAGCGCAAAGATGATGCGCTTTTCAAGATCGATATGCTTATTGATTCCAACGGATGTATCGAGTGTGTGGAGTCCGGTTCGTTCTGTTTGCGACATACTCTTGTGTTCACCGCTGAGACGCAGAGGGCGCAGAGAAGACGCAGAGGGTCGTTGGAATTCTTGTGAAATTTCTCTGCGTCTCTGCGGTGAAAAGCTCAGTTAATGCCCGGGAGAGATCTAAGGGGCCTCGACTCCAGCACGTTATGACCTGTTAAGTATATCTTGTTTCGGCTAACAATCCTCAAAGTATTCGATTTTTTCGACACTTTTTCATTGACACATTATACATTCCAAAGCATGATGGATAACGATTTTACGAGACGATAATTTTCAGGCAATCCGTAATACTATATCTGTCGATCAGGATAGTTCGGATCTATATCGTATTGTTCCTCGGTTTCTCCAATCCGTTCTGCTCTGTTGGCATTTATTCGTGGATAGGGAGCCTCAAAACATTACTTGCATATCCGTGCGCATTCAGCGTGGAGGCGGCATTCTGCCGCTTTCCGGAGTGGGTGAGTGAGCAAGTGAGCGGAGCGCTGCCGCGTAAGCGGCAGGATGCAGCTCCTATCATCTTTCCCGTTTCATGTTTGCAAACATGATTGCGTCCACCCGACACGCACGGCTAAGTAACCCTAAAAGCAGGTGCAGCCATGCCCTCCGTCATCATTCTTTTTCTGGCCATTGTAACAATCCTTCACTTTTCCGGCCCTCTGGCGGGTGAAACCGATACAGTCCCTACTCATGCCCGGGATAGCGGCTTCGGCTCTCCGGCTGCTCCTATTCTTCCCTCTGCTCCTACTCAAATTCCTCCAGTGGCCCAGGTGCCTACATCTCCCACGGAAGCACCCCGGACCGACAACCGGCCGTCCTTGAGGATGATCGCACCCGGCGTATTCGAAATGGGGGGCGTTCAAATGATTTCGCTAATCTAAAATTGACCCACTTGAGGGGGTAATGACAACGCAAAATTGACCCACCCCGGTGACGACTTTCGGCAAAAATGATCGGTTGAATGCCGGAGGTCAAACAGGATGCTCA
>Ga0074199_1001280_pt1 | contig 23687 bp, 24 predicted proteins | sample EPASupsiteSAE347_FD_64528 | JGI IMG/M metagenome (GOLD analysis project Ga0074199, IMG submission 64528) | Bioremediated contaminated groundwater from EPA Superfund site, New Mexico - Sample SAE3-47 | ecosystem: Environmental > Aquatic > Deep subsurface > Groundwater > Contaminated ... | reverse complement strand
ATATAATTAATTTTAATATAATAACTAACATCTTTAAAACTTCGGTAAGAGGACGGAGAACCGGAGTGTAATTAACTTTAGGCCAAGTTGACATATAAGGAATCTAATAACAAAATTTTAGGTAATGCAACAAATTTTATATGATGTGCAATTCATCGACCATCTGTTGACCAATGTGGTTTATCTTTTTCAACATCTTTGAAATGAATCACTCCATAGGAGGCCCCGACTTCGATGAGTTTGGAATTAGTTCCATCGTTTGGCGATGTAGTGATAGTCTCTTCTGAACCATCGTTTTTCTTGATTTTGATATCACCACTCCATGAGATACTCATATCGATGGCTTTGCCCTCGATATGACGGGATGTGAGTGAAGGGGCGACTCCCAAGTTATTGATACCATAGCCATCAACCATTTCTTGGGCAGCGGATTTTGACGTTTCTTGGTCCTCATGCCACCAGTTTATGTTCACTCCGGGTTCAGCGGGAATATTACTGGCATCATAATTTTCCTTTACGATTTTCCATGACCAATGCATGAGGTAGGCGCGCTCCTTGGGACGTCTGGTTGTATTGATAGTAATATTTGCTCCTGCTTCTGTTAATGCATTAATGAATTTTTGCATTGCATCTTTGAAATTATTATCAAGATCATCCAGGGATTTGCTAGTGGGAAACTCAGAGACCCAGCTCTTTCCGCTGAGATTGACGGTCTCTGGTATAGATGGTGTTGGGGGCGCATTGCTGTCTGGCAATCCTTCTTGCACTGGTGATTCCTCTTGTGGGCTTTGTCAAGGTGCATTGATTTCCACGCTAACCAAAGATAGTTGGATTTCACTCTGTGGTTTTGGTACTTTAAATACCCCTTCATTATCGGTTTCTTTTGTGTTTACATCTCCAGCATCAATAGCGACGCTAAATGTGATTCCCGCAATAGGTTTTTGTTCATAATCAAGAACCTCTATAACAAAATTTTCAGGTTGAGTATCTTGAACTTCGAACTTCTGAAGAGTTTCGCCCTCCCCACTAATTTCTCCCAACTCTTCACTGGTTTCAATTATTGCTTCGCTAATCAAATACAGTTTGATTTCACTTTGTGTTTTAGGTACCTTAAATATCCCATCTTTATCGGTTTCTTTTAGATTTACATTTCCATCAATAGCAACGTTAAACTTTATTCCTGTAACAGGTTTGTGTTCCTCTTCAAGAATCTCTATTATAAAACTGGCTGGTTCTATATCGTGAACTCTGTGTTCCTTAGCAGAAACCATACTTAAAACTCACCTATAGTATATGTTAAATATTTTACATATAAGCATGGATACTTCATGAAAATATATTTGTTCTTCAAACTCTTTTCTTCAACGTGTATCTTTTTCATATAAATCTGATTCGTCAATCTCCTATTCCATCCCCACTTGCTTCCTCGCTTATATCACCTTATCCCTTGCCTCCTTATAAGTTTTCTTCGCATCCTCAGGCTTCTCTAGAGCCTCCTTTTCCCATCCCTCCGGTGCAGCAAGCTGCTCTTCAAGCGGTGAGGGCTTTGGCGCCGCCGGCACTGGCGGAGGTGCGCCAAGCGGAGGTTCAGCAGATGATATCGTGATCTTCTTCACCCATCCCACGACTGACACGAAGCCCTCTGTTTTATTGAATATGTGGCTTACACTCGTCACCTCAAACTCCCCGTTCATCCTGCCATCCGGCATATCCTTTATCTCAATAGTATCACCAGGTCCGGCGCTGGCATTCCCAAGAGATTTAACAGTCCCTGAAAGCGGGATCATAATAGTTTCGAGCATCGCCATAGCTGCTTTATCTGCTGTATCTTTATCCCGTATCACCGGGTCTTCAATAAGAAAAATCGCACTGCCGTTTCCAGCGATTCCCTCCACCATTTTCTTTGTCATCCAGTGTGCTGTGTCCGCCCCTTTAAAGCTCGAAGGACTCTCGCCATAGACCTTCACGCAGACTGCAATCGGGGCAGGCTCATGCACCTGCGCTTCAATGATATCCCTTCCATACCTGAAAGGTCTGGGAGTCTGCCTTGTATATTTTTTAAACACCAGCCTGCTATCTGCGTTCAGGAAAAGATCAAACCCGCACTTTCGCGAAAGCTCTTTCATATGCGTATATACATCCTTTGTGTCGTCCACAACATACATTGGAAAGCTCAACCCATCCTCTGCATCTTTCACTTCAAGCCCTGCCTTTTCTGCCAGGTCTTTCACGATTGCGCCTGCGGTCTGCTTCTCATACACCTGGTTTATCCTCGCTCCTGTGAGTAATGAAACTGCGCTTAGCCCATTCACTGTCACTTCCGATATAGCAGGCTCAATCGTATCAGCTGCGCCTGTGAACACCTTATTCAGGGCACCTTCGTATCCAAGCTCTATGGTTACTGCATCGCCATTCCTGACAGAGCTGGCTTTTTTACCCTGCTTCAATGTGATTTTGAAACTATCAGAAGGCACATCAATATCAAGGTCAACGCTGACGTTGATTATCTCCTGATTTGTGGCTGAATCAAAGGTTTCTGATCCGATTTTGACCCTGTAAGCTGGCTTCTGCATTGTTCCTCAATTAACTTTTCTCTTCTTTAGCCCTTTTTCCGATCAAAACTTCTTCTACGATCCCTTCATAACCTTCAGAGTCCACTGTGACTTTATATTTCATTGGTGGCAGTTCCTCAGTACGATAAATGCCCTCTTCGTTCGTCTCTACCGTGAACTCACCCTCGTCGCTTGTAATGTGCACCAGAACCCCGCTCCTAGGATTACCATCCAGATCAACCACCTTTCCTGTGATGTAGTTGATCGATTCAACAGTCTCTTCTGCCACTTTTTCTGCCCACTCCTTAGCCTTATCGTCCTGCGATGGTGGCATTGTGGGCTCAGGAGGAGGCTCCTTGTATTCCCTCAGTGCTATTGAATACCTGTACCTTTCTGTGACTCCTGCAACCTCATCTATTCGCATGTCTTCGATCAGAACCTTGGTGACATCTGTTGCGCCTGAAATATCAGAGTTGAAAGGAAGGGGCACACCCTGCTTGAACTTTGACCTTATGGTCTCAAGGTTGCCTCTTGCAGCCTTGCCCCGAAGTGTTCCATCAAACGAAATCCTGACAGGAGACCTTCCGAGGTTCTGGAACACATTGCCTTCCATGCCGGGGATTTCGTGCTCCACCATGCTTCGCCTGTCACTTGTGGTGATGTTGGAAACATTCCTGATCTCAATTATCCCTCCAGCCTGATTAGATTCCGTCCTGATAAGGGGAATGCCATCCAGCTCGATATTCACCTTATTCCTCCATATCGTTTGATTTCATCAGAAAGGATAAGCCCGATCTTTCTGCCAAGGTCTCTTAACTCGCTCTCTTCCCCTCCACCTTTTACATTGATTGCGATATTGAAGGTATTCTGAAAATGTACAGGATTGCTGATATTCTGTGAGACCGCTCCTGTTTCCCTTTGTGTGCCTGAAAGAATCTGCATGACATTTCCTATTGAATTGGGCAATGAAGCCACTGGAGGCCCGTGATAGCCGCCTCCAGCAGGTGATGCACTGGTCATGTCCTTGATCGCAGATGACCCTGCTTTCTGTAATTCCCCGGCCGCGGCTATGCTGAACGCAATGTTTTTCAGTTGCCCTTCTGCTGAACTAACATTTCCTACAGATGCCATTCTTTCAAAAAGAAGTGAAGCACCAGCATCGCTCCCATCCATCAGCAGAGGTGCGATGTTTTTACTTGCTTCCTTCTCATGTTCTGTCAGTTTGCTCATCCGGTTATCGACCTCATAAGCAATCGTGATGTAATCAGAGATTGTCTCAAAAGCATTTGAAATTGATGTGGACAGTGAATATAACGATGGGGCAGATTGAGATTCCCTGGATAATGGGATCGTATCTTTTCCGCCATATTCCATTGAAATCGCATTCGAGAGCCTTGCCGCACTAATGGCTGACGCTTCATAAGGCATCGATAGTTTTTCATGTGGCTTAAAGTCAGGAATCTCAATTATTCTCTGGTCGGGATATATAACAGAATGCTCACCTTTTGAAGATCCGGCAGGCGATGAAGCTTTGACAGATAGCTTATTAAGTGCTGAAATATCAGTTACCTCCTGGGCTTCTAAGATTCTTGCGTGAAGCGCAGTTGTAATCGTCTCCATCTTTTCAGAAAAATCCTGAATAATGTCTGACCTCTCAGTGCTATTCTGGGAGTAAATATCAGGATTCTGCTCACTGTTTGTTAATCCAGATAACACAGGGACATTGGTTGGTATATTTTTTAACGCTAAAATATCGGTAGCTATGTGGGCCTCCAAGATCTTTGTATGAAGTGAAGCTGAAATAGTTTCCATACTTACTGAAAAATCTTTAACATAATGAGCGAACTCGATGTATCCCTGACTCTCTGATTCGCCAGATAAGCTCTCTCTTTCAACCAGGATATTTGTAATATTATTGTGAATGGTTTCCAGTTCATTCATTATTAATGCAGATTTTTTTAAAGATGTATAAAGTGTCTCTGTCCCAGAGGAAACAGTTTTATCATACTTTTTTTCTGGTGCTTCAATCCCGATATCATATTCAGCGTCCCGGTAAATATGCACTCCCTTATCTGAATATTGTCCTATTTTCTCGATGAGCCCGGTTTTGACCATGGGCATCTCTAAAAAAGCAAATGGACTATATATCCCGGCAATACCAGCAGTCTGCGACTCGAAATTTGCAAAGGTGTCTCCGAGCGCACCAGCTATAGAATATATATTCACAGAGCCTATGCTAATCGTATAATCGGTTATCTCCTCAAGATTACCACTTTCACTTTTTGTGATAGTTTCAGGTTTTTCTTCTTCAGGTGGCAGGGTAAGTTCTACCTGCAAAATAATCAACCTGGAAAGCTGATTCTGAAAATCAAGTGCAACATCAAGCAATGCCTGTATCGTTGTCTCGATACTGCCTATTTCTTTTATTGCAGGCTCAAAAATACTCAGGCTGCATCTATCTAATTTACCTGCTTCTTCTATGAAATTAGCAATAGCATTCAATGCGTCTCTCCTGCAGCAATTAGTATAACATTGCTCATTCTTCCTCACCTGTATCCTCTGTGAAAACGAACTTCGTCACCCCTGCCTCTCCAGTTCTACCTGCCGCCACTTTCTCCATCCTGTTGACCAGAGCGGCCAAAAGAAAATTTATCTGGGGACGCGTGAGGTCAGCAGGTTTTTCGGCGAGCTTGTATCCATAGTCGAGGCAGAGTGCTGCCAGTTCCTGTCCCTCAGGCGATTCTACGAACTTCTCTAACTCTATCCTTTTTTTTTAGCCGCTCCACCAGAGGCGATGCCGCTGATCTCCAGTATCTTTGTGCCGATGAACTCTGGCACTCCGAACTTCATTTCTGCCACTTCTTCAACAGTTAGCTTCGGCTCAACAAGGCCGAGGGACGTGGTAAGTCTAAGTGCCTTAAAGTTCTTTGTAACATCAACCTTCCCTGTATCTGGTGTGCCATCATTCTTAAGCGGGATACTTCCGATTATCGCAAAGACCTCGCTAAGCTCTCCATCTGTTAGAGGACGGATTACAACGTCAGCACCATAGTTGTCTATGTGGAGATTCTCACGCGTGTCTTTGCCCTTAAGTATATCTTCTTTAGTGAGTTTTTTCATTCAGGAGAAACTCCTATGCTTCCTGTATATCTGTTGCAGAGAAAGTATAAATTGCAATCCCAACTCCATTGACATCCATAGTGAACTCTCTGTCATCGAGGAAGCAGTCCTGGAATGTCACGTTCTTCTGCTGACCACCCTTTTTAAGCTGTGCCTGCATGGTGAACTTTGCCTCCTCCAGATCTGTTTTAGAGAGTTTCTTATCAAGTGGTGGACAGCTTGATTTGACGCGCAGCTTTCCATTTATAACCTTCACACCGTACTCCACTCCCTGTCTGAGTGGTTGTCCGACTGCCACTACATCGCTTCTGCTCCTGTTGACCTTGTATTCAATGGACTGGAGTCCCTCGACTTCGGTTGAATCGACCATTACCTTGCTTTCAGTTGCAGACCAGATTGATATTGCCATTTTAATTACCTCCTTATGCTTCCACCTTGATGGTAGCGTATATATAATCCATAGCCCTGACCGGTCTCACTGCCATGTCTACCCTGACGATGCCCTGTGCGAAGTCCAGCTCTGAGCTGTACACGTCTAACAAAAAGGCCGGCTCTTTTCCATCGGTGCTTGGCACTATAGAACCTTCCCTTTCCATTCTCATTAAAAATTCGGTAAGTTTGCCTTTCAATGCCATTCTGCCGCTCGAGCTATTAAGAGTGCCTATGAACAGGTCTGCAATGCTCTTGATACCACGAACAGAATGATCTGCTATCCTGGTCACGCTTATCTGCTCCTTACTTGTCGAAATCCCCTTGACCACTATGATGCCCCTGCCCCTCTGAGCCTCAAGCGGTATCACACCGGCTTTAAGAAGTTCCATCTGTTCAGAGGGGGTGTAGTATATTTCAAGCTTTGAAATCCCGCTGAGAGTCTTAAAAGTTGGCGATTCATAATAGTTAAGCCTGCTGACGAGCCCTGCCACTGCTCCGAGGTTTCCGTAAGGGGCAACGAGTACAAATCTATCACTTGCTAAAGTAGTCGTCCGCTTGCAGATGTCCTTGATGCTCTCACTCTTCGCAACAGTGCCCAGTCCGATGCGGTTCTTGGCATCAGTGCTCATTTTCATGCAGTGAGCCTCAATCAAAGCATGTATATCGGGATCCATAACATCACATGCCAACACTATGTCCACATCAGGATCAGATTCCAGCTTTTCTAGAGCAGCCTCATAGTCATCCTTTGAGATAACACCTGCGACGCCTCCTGATAGATTCGATTCGACCTCTTGCGGATTGTTGTTTGGAGCTTTCGAGGACGATTTGATATCCTCTGCCGCTACTATCGTTGAGTTCTTGTTTACATATTCCACAAGATAGAACTCGCTCGAAACGTCCATCACCAGGTTATCGAATATTTCTATAGTGGGCCCATCAGTGAGCAGCATCTTCGCCGATTCAGGAACTGATCCGGCTTCAATCTTGACTGCAATACTGTTGCCAGCTTCACCGGACTTTTTCGCCGTAATCTTAACTGTATCCTTATTTTTTCTATCTTTCAAAACTAAACTTGCTTTGGCACCTTCTTTGCCGCTGATTGCAGTCACAACAATCTCGAACACTCCGTTCTGGAATGCCTGTTTGGCATCCTTTGTTATTGTGTACTGTTCACTTGATCCAAATTTATCAGCAAACTCCCTGTAGCTGCTCACATGGGTCGGGGTCAGCATTTCTCCTTTTTCAGCCGTGCCAATCATTGCAACAACACCAGACGGATTGAGCTGCTGAGGCACAATCTCTTTTATTACCTGTATCTCCACACCGGGCAATATTCTTGTCATGTTTTTACCACCTGAATATTTTTCAGAACTTTTAAAGGTCTAATTACTTGGATGCATTTAAACCGAATAATCTCGGTGCTCAATATTAGTCCTGGGTATTCCATTGAAATGTAAATATTTATACTTTGCTGACATAATAAAACTGATCGCATCTCTTTGTCATATCTGCATGCGTCTAAGCTAACTTTTTAGTTCGCGATACCAATTCATCCCCTGTTTTTATCTTGTCCAGTTGCCTCCCGGCGTCTCATCTTTACTGACTGCATGATAGATGACCCAGCTATCATCTCGTAGATTGCTGTATTCTGATCGATGAATTCATCCATTAACTGCATAAGCGATCTACAGGTCGCTCCTGGAAAACCGTATTCGACTTCTAACTCATGGAAAAACGGCTGTTCTGCGGTCTTTATCCATACGCTTTTTAACTCACTAACTCCATTCTGATTTACTGATATGGCCCCTGGGATCGCATTTGTTTTCTTATACTTATGGGGGGCGAATTGCGGCGCAAACGAACCCATCCAATAATTCCAACTTCTCAAATTACATATTGTTTTTAAAAGTTGAAATTCAGCCAATGCACAGGATTAACAGGATAGATTTTTTTACATTACATCCTGTTAATCCTGTTAATCCTGTTAATCCTGTTAATCCTGTCTAATCATTGGATGGGTTCGGCACAAACGTAATTATCGAGGAAAGGTTCAATAAGGGTAAGAAGGTAGCGGATGGGATGCCTTTGTGAGGATGCTTGAAAGCGATGCTGTAAAAGAGCTTGGGGGAGAAGCCCTAGAAACCATCAAGGAGCTATTCAAAACCGCAGGCAGCAATGGGAAAGAAGAGGTTGAGGTAGAAACGTTTGAGGATTACAAGTCTAAATCTCTGCAGCCAGCTAAGGAGCAAGCTAAAAAAGAGAAGCCCAGAAGGGGTTTCATACCCTCTTAAGATAATGGGCACGTTCATAGAAGAACAACATCCTTCGCACTCTCGACCGCTATCTCCTTTGCATTCTTATATTCCTGAACCTTCCCTGTAATCCTCACCTTGTCCCCTGTCTTTACAGAATCATACACTTCTTTAGCCCCGTTATTTTTTGATACGAACACCTTGATATTGAGGTTGGAGATGGTCAGGATAAGGTTATCGCCCGTCTTCGTCATCTGCTTTGAAAGCACAGTTCCCTCGACCTGCACTCGCTCGCCCGGCTTTGAGTCGGATGAATAAGCGTCAGGCTGCGAGGAAAAGCCGAAATAGCCAATAATAAGCGATAGCGCTGCCATTACCAGCAGTACTACGACCACTTTCTCTTCTTTTTGCATCATTATAACACCTCTACGCAAAGGGGTATCACATTCCGGTATTAGATATAAAACTTTTTAAAAACTTCAGTGGGAACAGGTGCAACAATTCCGGTGCGCTGCCGGGCCTGTTGGCCTTTATGCCTGGCTGGAGACAAACAGACTATCTGTCAGTCTTCTCTGGCAGTGAGTATACTGCACAGGGTATTTAATAGTGCTGCGGTAAGGGCTTGCAGCAGGAGTCTTTCTCTTAATACCGTCAGCCTGATTGAAAAGTACATGGCTGCTTACTATTTTGAAACTATTGAGTTCAACATAGAGCTTCTCTATTAACCTTCCGTCAACTCCTGCTTTTAACAGTCTTACTCTCTCCTGCGGAGTACCTAATATCAAGCTTTCTTCTGATCTCATACCTGCTTATTCACCACCCTCGGCGAACTACTAAAGTAACAGCAGGGTGGTACCGATACACCACCTCTGCCGATAGACTCTCTTTCCTATCCATTTTTATTGACGAAAATCGTTTTTCTATCTTAGAGAACGTCTAATGATTAATTGCTTTAAGACTATATATATATTTTCCTGATAATATATATAATTATTATCGTTATCATTATACTCATTTATGAGTACTCATGTTTACGCACGGCAGAAAACGATAATACCGGCCTCTTTTACCCCTTATGTTCAACCCACCTGCAGCACTTTATAGTACCTGTCTCCCCCGCATGCTCTGCAGTAAACCCCATCACTTTTATTCTCAGCCAGGTTCAGAGGTATGAATTCACCACATCCTGAGCATCTTGCTATGGCAGAGCTGTCAAAATCCTGGTTCCTGTCTATCTCGATGTCCTGGATTAAAAAATACTCTTCGTCCATAACCAGCAATTGTTTACTCAGTTCATCTTCTTCCTCGTGCGAAAGTTTTCCAAGCCGCATCATCCACCTGTTCATTAGCTGTGAAAAGCCGCCCGCATCATCCCGGAGCGCCACGCGCACACCCCTCTTTGTCCTGGTATCCCCTACCGTGATCGCAAGCTTCCCATAATCCTCAACATACGCGTTCCCGTGCCCCAGCGTGCAGCCCGCTGCCGCCTGCACTGCATCGGCAAGGCAGCGCGCTGTCTCGGATATTCCGATGAGGTGCTTATTTCCCTTTTTCACATCCAGGCGCAAGAGAGCAAGTTCGCACATCCGCAGCCCCAGTGCAATGCCCGGCGCAAGATGACCGTGCAGTGCAACTGCAAGTTCGACCGTTTTTTTATCCATTTTCACCTCAACTGAACAGGTGTACCCTGACTGTATCGCCTTTTTTGATGTCCCTGTCCGTGACTGCATAGCCGTCCACAACCGTGGAACGGGGCGAGGAGGCGATAACCGCTGTCTCGTACTGTGTCCTGAAGAGCTTCATGTCCGAGCTGCCATATCCCATGGTATTCGCCCTGTCAGCAGCCACTTTAACGAACAGGATATAACTGAAGCCTTTCTCCTGTACCTCAACGTCCTCGTTTATGGCAAGCTCACAAGTGGCTCTGGGTATGCCGGTAAAATAGCTGCGCACCACCATCTCAAGCGCGGCAAACGCGCCCGTGGGCTTGCCAGGAAGCGCGAACACGGGCTTATCATTCACTATGCCAACCGCGATTGGTTTCCCCGGTCTTATCGCCACCCTGTGGAATACAAGCTCCCCCGTCTCCGCTATGATATCGGCGACGTAATCCCGCTCTCCTACCGAGACGCCGCCAGTCGTGAAAACGGCATCGTAATTCCCGCATGCCTGGAGCAGCATTTCCTTTGTTCTGTCGTAGTCGTCCGGCACTGTGCCTATGAACCCGGGATCGCACCCAAGCTCCCTCATGAACCCCTGCACAAGCACGGCGTTAGTGTTCTTTATCATGCCGTTGTGGATCTCGGTACCCGTGGAGATTATGCCTGCCCTTATCTTTTTATACACCGGCACCCTTTCTATGCCCAGGCTGTAGAGGAGCGCCGCGCTCTGGGGCATGATGCGGTGGTTCTTCTCGAATATCCTTTCTCCCGCCCTGTAATCCGAGCCTGCGCGGAACACGTTCTCCCATTTTTTTAGGCTTTTGCCGCATAGCAGATCGCCTTCAACCCTCGCATCCTCCATCTTCAGCACGGCATCTGCGCCTGATGGCATGAGCGCCCCGGTCGCTATTGCCACAGCCTCGCCGTCTTTTATCGCTACCGCCCTGTCGCCTGCATATGTACGCCCGGCTATTTTCAACGGGCAGAGGTCTTCACTGCGGACAGCAAAACCGTCCATCGCCGCTATATCGAACTCCGGCGACATGGAGCGGGCATAAATTGTCTCGCTGAGCTCCCTGCCGACGGAATCGGAAAGAGCGACCTGTTCGGAGCCGCGCCTGAAGTAGAATTCGTGCTTTAACTCTTTGATCCTCCCAAGCGCTTCATGAAGGGCTATTGGTGAACTCACATGTATGTCTCCACTTAGAGCTATTTTTTGATAACAATAAATACAGTTTGAGTTATACTTTTTGGTCATGTTCGTTTTTGATGAACCCAACCTGACCTGATAAGATGATATATAATAGAAGAACTAAAGATGAGCATTGTGAATTTCAGGAAAAACACGATTTTACTAATCACATTTTTATTAGTTTTAACTCTAAGTGGATGTCTAAAGACCGAAGAAACGATAAGAGTTAACCTCTCAAATAGAAGTACCGATGCAGTCAACAATACAGATTCAAAGAGTATCAGAATTGCAGTTTCTGCGATTATTTCGCCTGAGGAGACCCTGGTCTATTATCGTGATATGTTTGATTATATTTCAGAAAAAATGGACGTCCCTGTTGAACTTGTCCAGCGGAAGACGTATCAGGAAGTAAACGATCTTATTCGTCGGAACAGTGTGGATGCAGCATTCGTATGCAGCCTTGCATATGTGGAGGGGAAGGACCAGTTCGGCATGGAACTCCTTGCAGTGCCTATAATACGGGGAGAGCCCCATTATAATTCATATATAATAGTGCCGAAGGATAGCAATATCAACTCCCTCGAAGAAATGAAGGGCAAAACTTTTGCGTTCACAGACCCTCTATCTAATTCTGGTAAGCTATCACCTGAGTATATGCTCGTACAGATGGGCGAAAATCCGGAATCTTTTTTTAAGCTCACATTTTTCACATACAGCCATGACAAATCAATTCAGGCTGTTGCAGAAAAAATGGTGGATGGTGCTGCAGTAGATAGTCTGGTCTGGGATTTTAAAAATTCTACCGACCCGAGATTCACTTCCAGAACCAGGATTATAAGCAAGTCTTCGCCATACGGCATCCCGCCAATAGTGGTTTCAAAGGATATCGACCCGGCTTTAAAAGAAAAACTACAGATTACTCTTCTGCACATGCATGAAGATAAAAAAGGAAGAGAAATACTTGATAAAATCGGCATAGACAGGTTCTCAAAAGGTAATGACAGCCTCTATGACTCTGTAAGAGAGATGAAAAAGGTAGTCAACAATGCTAAAAGATAGGATTAATAAAATAAATAATCTTATAGGCGGGGGACTGACAAAGAAATTCATTGTCTGGATAGTAGTCATTATAATGCTTTTAGGTGCTCTGACAGCGATTTTTGTGCAGATGAGCATTACGAAAACATTATCGGAAGAACTTAATGAGAGAGGGCAGGTCATATCAAGGAATCTGGCCGCGGGTAGTGTCGAGTTCATATTGATCGAGGATACGGTAAATCTCCACCGGCTTATTGAGAACATTAAAAAGACCGAGAACGATGTCAGATATATCTATATAACCGATGAGAAGGGAAAAGTTTTAGCGCATACCTTTGATGGCGGTTTTCCAGGTGAACTTCTCACTATTAACTCAGATATTGACAGTAGTTCACATCTTCTTGATACGGGTGATGGCTATGTTATTGATTATAAAACCGCGATACTGGGCGGCAGGGCAGGTTTTGTCCATATTGGGATGGATGAGGCATCCATGCAGGAAAAGATTAACCGAACAAGCCGTGTCATATTAACTCTCACCCTGATTGCAGGAATGCTGGGAGTTTTGATGGCGTATATAGCTGGAGATTATTTGACAAGACCGATACGTGCTCTGGTAAAAGGGACAGGAGAGATAGGCAGGGGAAACCTTGGATATCAAATAGAATCAGGATCAACTGATGAGACCCATATTCTTTCGACAGCGTTTAACCAGATGTCTTATAATCTGAAAAACAGTATAAGTGAGCTTCGCACCTCGGAGGAGAGATATAAAAAACTCGTTGACGGGATAAGCGATGCTGTGATATTGATAGATTCACAAAAAAAGATTCTTTCATGGAACAGGGCAGCTCAAAGAATATTTGGATATAGTTTAGAAGAAGTTGCCGGCGGGAAGATTAATAAGCTGTGTTTTCCCCCCAGAGGTGAAATTGTTCCTGATGACCTGGAGATGCCGGACGGAGAGAACATTTTCATCAAGAAAGATGGCTCTACTTTTCCAGGTTTTGCAAGAAATAAACCTTTGCAGGACGGCGCTAATACCGGCAGTGTATTGGTTATTAAAGATATTACAGACCAAAAGGAGATGGCAAAGCTTGAAAAACAACTCTTGCAGTCAGAAAAACTTGCTACATTAGGGAAGCTTGCTGCAGGGGTAGCCCATGAGATCAACAACCCCTTAACAAGTATATCCCTTCATACGCAGATAATGCTGAAGAAAACGAGGGATGAGAATACCAACAGCAGGCTCAATATTATTAATAAGGAAGCGAATAGAGCTGCACGAATAGTGAAAGGACTGCTTGAATTTGCCCGCCAGTCAGAACCAAAACTAAATTCGGTAGACATAAATACTGAGATCGAAAAAGTACTAAAAATCCTTGATCCCCAGTTAAATGGTATAAGGGTAACCGCCACCTTTGAGCCTCTTCCCCTTATTATGGCTGATAGCGAACAGATCCAGCAGGTTATTATGAATATGCTGACAAATTCAATACAATCCATAACAGCAGATGGAGAAATAATTATTAGGACGGCAGCAAAAAAGGAGAACATAGAGATAAGCATAACCGATAACGGTTGTGGCATTCCGCAGGATAACACCAGTAAAATATTCGATCCTTTCTTTACAACCAAAAGGCAAGGTGAAGGAACAGGACTCGGTCTCTCGATCTGCTATGGGATTATTAAACAGCACAACGGCTCAATTGACGTGAAAAGCGAAGTAGGAAAAGGAACAACGTTTACAATAAAACTGCCGATTTGATGTCATGAAGACTATTTTAATAATTGAGGATGAAAAGGAAATCCGGGATGGACTGGTAGAAGTACTGGAAGATGCGGGATTTGCAGTAGATTCTGCTGATAATGGTCAGATGGGACTTGAGAAGATCAAGAAAAAGGATTTTGATGTTGTTGTGACCGATCTCATTATGCCCGTTGTTGGGGGAATGGAAGTGTTACGGGAAACTAAACGTATAAAACCCAAAACCTGCGTGATCCTGATTACCGCATTTGCAACAGTTGATAACGCCGTAGAGGCTATGAAAGCAGGAGCTTCGGATTATATCACAAAACCATTCAGGATAGATGATGTTCAGACAAAAATCCGAAGAGTTCTTGCAGAGGGGGAGTTTGATAAGTCCCAGGTCTTTGATTCTGATTTAATCAAAGCGATCTCAAATCAAATAAGGAAAGATGCAGTAAAACTTCTCTATAAAGCAGGCAGGCTCAAATTCACAGAGATTCAGCATGGTCTTGGGATTGAGGATGCCACCAAATTGAACTTCCATATGAGGGTGATGAAAGTACATAAGATCATAGAGCAGGACAGCGAAAAATTTTATGTGCTAACACCTGCTGGAAAGAAGCTGTTTGAAGCATTAAGAAATGCTGAGCTTTGAAATCTTTCTTATAGAAAAGTCCATTATATAGAGTTTTTTCTCCAAAAAATTCTATATACATCAATCGCTTAATGTCTCTTTACTATAGGATAGGTAAAGAGATAGAATGACTGGAACGCGAGCAATGGGAAATTTGTATCTGAATAAAATTTATATACTATATATTTCATCATCATCACTATAATTAGATATTTTATACGAGGTCTTGCATATTCCGAAGAACGGTCTGAAGGAGTAATATTTAAAAAAAACATGAGAAGGTGAATTATGATCGGAATGGAATCTGAAAATGAAATTATTGACAGGATATAAAAAGAAGGAGGCTTAGAATGGCTTTAGAATCAAAAATGGACAGAAGAAGTTTTCTAAAAGTTGCGGGCATAACTGGCGCTGCAACCTTTGGCTACCTTTCCCTTAATCAGCCGGTTATCAGGGCTTTAACCCAGGGCACCGAGGCTGCAGGTGAAGAGAAATGGGTCTCAAGCGTGTGCATCCAGTGCCCCGCAGGCTGCGGCACAAAGGTAAGGGTCGTCAACGGCAGGGCTGTGAAGATAGAAGGCAACCCCGAGCACCCCTACAGCAATGGCAAACTGTGCCCCAAAGGATACGCCGGGCTGCAACTGCTCTATGATGCGGACAGGGTAAAATCACCTCTTAAGAGGACAAATCCCAAAAAAGGTCCGGATGAAGACCCCGGATTTATGCCCGTTACGTGGGATGAGGCGCTGGATGATATCGCCGCAAGGTTGAAAAAGCTCAGGGAAGACGGAAAATCCCATACTGTGGCATTCCTGAGCGGGAGGAACCAGGGAAGAGCGGGCGCGGTCTGGACGACATTCACAAAACTGTACGGCACTCCCAATAACATAGGTCACAGCTCGATATGTGCGGATGCGAGCAAGAAAGCCAAGTCCCTTATGGACGGCAATGACGATTACAACGCCTACGACTGGGAAAATTGCAATTACGTGTTGAATTTCGGAGGCGCCACTCTTGAGGCATGGAGACCCACGAACCTTATGCTGCAGAGATGGGCGCACATGAGGAGAGGAAGACCTGTCAGAGCCAAGCAGGTAATGGTTGATACAAGATTCTCTACGACTGCTATAAAAGCCGATGAGTGGCTTCCTGTCAAACCAGGCACCGACGGGGCGTTAGCTCTTGGAATAGCGCATGTTATCCTGACTGAAGGGCTTTGGGATAAAAGCTTTGTGGGTGATTTCAAGACACCAGGACGAAAGTTTATCACCGGAGAAACAGTGGCAAAAGAAGACTTTGAAGAAAAATGGACTTCCGGTCTTGGGGATTATTGGAACAATGTCCTGATCAATTTTACCCCGGTCAAAGCCAGTGAGATAACAGGCATCCCTTCCGAACGAATAATCAGAATAGCAAAGGAATTCGCAACTACGAAGCCTGCCATCGCGGCGGGTGAGAGAGGAGCTGGCGCACATACCAACGGGGCGTATAACCATATGGCAATTAATGCATTGAATGCCCTCATTGGAAGCATGTTCACCTTAGGTGGTGTGATGTACCAGATGGGTGTACCATATGGCAGCCTTACCTTGAAAGATGACGATCACATGGATGATACCGCCAAGAAGGTGGATAAAGATTTCAAGGAGCACAAGATTGAGCGCATCGATGGGGCAAAGAGCGATGAGTGGCCTATTGCAAGCAACGTTTACCAGAATATACCTGACAACCATGCAGAAAGTAAACCATACAAGCTGAACTTGATGTTCACGTACTTAACCAATCCTCTCTTCTCGATGCCAAATCCCCAGCGAGCATGGGAAGCCTTCAAAGATGTATTTATTGTGGAGACATCAGGCTACCTGAGCGAGACCGCTCTCTATGCTGATTATATCCTGCCTGACAATTATTACCTTGAGAGGTGGCAGGATATGCCAGTGTATCCGAGCACAGGTTACCCGGTGACCGGCTTCAGGGTGCCGGCTGTACAGCCAGTGTATGATACGAGGAACTCCATGGATGTGATTATTGACCTTGGTAAGAGGATGGGCGGAAAGATGGGGGAATATTACAATAAACTTGGAAGTCATGAGAATATGCTCCGCGAGATAGCCAAAGGCTTTGAAAAAACACCTGGAGATAACGGAGTGAACGGCTTTGACTCATGGGCTGATAAAGGAGCATGGTACAAGAAGCCCTACTTCTACCGCTTCATCAATGGAAAATTCTACGAGTGGGACGGCACAGGGTACAATAAGGAGATGATAACGACCGAGGAAGTGAAAGAAGAAGTGAAGGACGGGAAAACAGTTAAAACGACTGTGGTCAAAGACCCGGTCAAGGATAAACTCCTGAAAACAAAATCGGGTAAGTTCGAGTTCAGAAGTTCAAAACTCGATGGATTTACCGACAAGCAGAAGGAAATAATTAAGAAGAAATTAAAGAACCCTGACCTTTTTGCATATCCACACTATGAAGAACCGACCTTTGCAGGACAGGGAGAATATCCTTTGTTCATGAGCTCTCCCAAGATGATAACTCATGCGGAAGGCAGAGGTGCTAATACGCAATGGCTGCAGGAAAGGTTCGGAGTAGTGCTCGGGAAAGGATGGACAAGCTGGGTAGAGCTTAATCCTGATAAGGCAGAAGAGCTTGGGATTAAGAACGGGGATGCGGTCTGGGTAGAATCACCTGTAGGAAAAGTAAAGACCATAGCTGTGATCAACCCGGGGAACCCTCCGTGGATTGTTGTCTTCCCCTTTGAGAACGGGCACTGGAACTACGGCAAATATGCACAGGGACTTGGAGTGAACCCGAATGAGGTCATAGCCAACCTCTCAGATCCGATATCTGCGCAGAGCTGCACCAATGCAACAATGGTAAAAGTGTACAGGGCGTGAGAACATGGTAAGATACGGCATGGTCATTGATCTGGACAGGTGCGTTGGATGCGCAGCATGCGCGGTCGCGTGCAAGGCTGAGAACAGCGTGACCGCAAGTACGCCTGAGGATTACAAAAAGAGGAGGCTGATGGAATGGAACCGCGTTGTCACCGTCTTCAAGGGAAAATATCCTAACGTGAGCGCAAGCATCATGCCTCTTATCTGCAACCACTGCGAGCACCCGCCGTGCGTGAAGGTGTGCCCTGTGGATGCCACGTACAAGAATGAGGAGGGCATCGTGCTCCAGAGGTACGAGCGCTGTATAGGATGCAAATACTGCATGGTAGCGTGTCCGTACCAGCAGAGGTTCTTTAACTTCTACGACCAGGTGGAGAAGAATAAAGAAGAACACAGGATGGAAGCAGAGAAATATAAAAAGGAAAACAGGGAGGTACCTGTAACTTTATTGGAGATACCTTATCATAACCCGGATGTTCCACCAAGGATAGCGGGCATAGTGGAGAAATGCACTTTCTGCCGCCACAGGCTGGATAAGGCTAAGGCTGAGGGTAAAAAAATAGGCTCACCCGATGGCGTTGAACCTGCATGCACCCAGGCTTGCCCGGCAGGGACAAGGACTTTCGGGGACCTCGACGATCCTGACAGCGAGGTCTCAAAACTCCTCCGGAGCAGGAGGAACTACCAGCTCAGGGCCGACCTCGGCACCGAGCCGCAGGTGTACTATCTGGATTAGGAGGCAAAACAATGGAATATACAAAGATCGAAGGAAAATCAATTGGATTTTACGGAATAATAGCTTTGTTTGGGATACTGATAGCAGTCGGGTTATACGAATTCATCCAGGGCATGAGGTTCGGGCAGGAGGACTACGGCACGAGCAACATAGTCCCGTGGGGTCTTCCCATAACCGCGGTAATATTTCTTATAGGTGCCAGCGCAGGAGCTCTCATGCTTTCCTCTCTGACGTACGTGTTCGGAAAAGAAGAGTATAAACCTGTATCGAGAATATCCATATTCCTGGCAATTCTCTTATTAATCGGCGCTCTGTCAACTATTGAAGGCGAACTGGGACGCCCTGAAAGGTTTATGAACCTTATGATATACGGTCCCCAGAACCTGACCTCGATGTTCGCAGTAAACACATTTTTATATGGTGGATATATTCTTCTATCCATAGTGTACCTGTGGACGACCTTCAGAGCGGACTTGCTAAAGGTTACCAAAATACTTGGTGCTGCGGCTGCCGCTCTTGCAATATTTGTACACGCGGGCACAGGTTCAATATTCGGCTTCATAGTAGCGAAAGAACTCTGGTTCTCACCCCTGCTTCCGGTGCTTTTCATCGTGGCTGCCCTGACATCCGGAGTGGCTTTATTGATTCTGATATTAACCGCCACTTTCAAGTTTACAGGCAGGTCAATGGACAAAAACCTGGTAGTAGGTCTGGGCAAATACCTCAGTGCTTTCCTGCTGCTCCAGTTGTTCCTGGTATTTATAGAGAACATGGTGCGTACCTATGGAGGAGTAGGAGGCGGAGAGATGACCAGATTCCTGTTCTCAGGTCCCTACAGTTTCGTGTTCTGGGGGATACAGATATTCCTCGGAACCCTAGTACCGATAGGTATTCTGATGCTGGCGCGAAAAACAATCGTCACGGTTCAGGTAGCCTCACTGCTCGCTGTCATAGGCGTGTTCGCGGAGAGGTTCAGCCTTGTGATACCGGGTCAGTCCGTGCCCCCGCAGCAGGTGGTGGGAAGGGCACTGATGGGATTTTACGGCGAGCCTGCGATATACTCCATATCAGGAGCAGAGTTCGCCATAATCCTTGGAGTGATCGGAGCGATCGGGGTTCTGTACCTGGCAGGGTTGAGGATGATAAAACTCCTCCCCTCCCGTTGAAATTTATGAGCAAGGAATTCTATAAGATATTAAGCCTCATCTTTTACAGACCTGAAAGGGAATCCGCGGCATACCTGAGGGACGGCTTTATCCAGGATATAAAGTTCCTGGGTGAGGATACAGCCGCAGGCTTCTTAGCGTTCCTGGAGGAGAACAGGGAAAAGGACGAAGGTGAGTTCTATAAAACGCTTGCTGTCGAATATACAAGGCTTTTTACCAATGCGATCCCTGCAGTACCGTGCCCTCCGTACGAGTCGATCTACAGAGAGAATATCATAATGGGGAACTCCACTCTGTGCGTGCTTGAGTGCTACAATAATGCGGGATTGAAAGTCGTGGAAAAATTCCACGACCTCCCTGACCATGTTGCAGTGGAGCTGGAATTTCTCTATTATCTGATGGACTACGGATATACCGAAGCGCACGATTCGTTCATGGGAGAGCATTTCTCAAGATGGGTCCCGAAATTCTGCGAAGAGGTCGAGAAAAATGACAGGACCGGCTTTTACAGGCATGCTGCCAGGGTATTGAGAGAGTTCGTGGATAAAAGAGAATGGAAGATGACCAAAGAGGTGTGAAAAAATGAACGATGAGAACAGGATTACCCTGCTGGTGCTGGGTGCAGTAGTGATAGGCATAGTTCTGGGTATATTCCTTGCCCAGCAGGTATCCGGAGAGATCAAGGCTGTATCTTCGGATATAAAAAGCCTTGAGGCTTCATTAAAAGGGATTGATTCATCAATAAAAGGTGTCGATTCCTCGGTAAAGGATATAAAAACAACTCTGGCAGAAAAGGATAAAGTATCCTTCAGAAGGGACATGCAGGAGAACGGACGGAGGATGCTCTCTCTTGATTACGCAGGAAAGTTCGCAAAATGGGATACTGCGAAAAGCCAGATAGAGGAACTGGATAAAGCGCTGCAGGATGCTGCTACCCTTGATTCCCAGCAGGCTCCGGGTATCCAGGATTTCCGCAACGTTTACATTCCGAAATTAAAGGATGCAGCCTCTAAAAAGGATACTAAAAACTTTGAAAGCGTATGGACCGAGACATATAATGCCTGCATTGGATGTCACAGGGGTGCAGGTTCGCCGCCATCGGCTATTGAGATTTTAAGGGAGATAAGCTCTGAGGTTGAACAGTTATCCGGTTAAGAGGTTATCTAATAAATTCGCGGCTGGTCTTTCCAGCTCGTAATATTTGTATTTCTCTTCTTTCTTGAGACCATCATAGAGCTGCACAATAACATTTTATGTTTAAAAGATGCAACATTATCTCGAAATAGTTCACACACTTTTCACAAATCCATTTATATGATGGTTGGTTTCTTTTTATTTATATAGATAAAAAAATCCTTTATAAGCAGTTATGCGGCTGCTTACAAAAACGGGAAAACAAAAAACAGAGGTCCCTATGATCAATATAAAAGATATATCTTTGAGCAAGAAGCTTATCGGCGGGTTCGGACTGGTAATTATTTTACTGGCTGTGGTAGGATTCGTCGGATATTCGGGCATAAACACCGTTGGTGAGCATCTGGACGAGATCTTGAACCAGCGGGCAGTGCTGACAGATAATGCGATGGAACTGGAGCTGCTCGTAGTGGACCAACAGAACGAGGTGCGTGCATACGTCAATGGTAATGAAGAAGCGGCTAAAAAGTATGAAGAAAATAAAAAGAAAATCGAAGAGGTAACAGGAAGTTTAAAAGATCATGGAGCAGATAAAACATATCTGGATCAGATAGACATAAAACTTGGAGAATTCGAAGAACTTGTACAGGCGCCCATAAATGCCGAGAAACCGGGATTATTTGCCCTTGTTGATACTCACGGGGACTATAACAGCGGCGAATACAAGGATTTCCAGGCAGTCGTTCATAAATTCGAGGATATCCTTGGATACGGTACATATGTAACAGATCAGAAGAAAATAGATGCGAATGTAAAATATGAAGAACAAAAATTAAGGCGCCATGAGAAGGATATCGTTATTTACACAGAGCCGAGGTATAATAGAGATAGTGCAAGTTACTGGAAATCGTGGCAGACAGACATAACTGATTTTAGTAATGCTGTAGATCTGTCAGGGGATTTCACCCCTGCAGAGAAAGCTGAGATAAAAGCAGGTCTTATAGCTTATAAAGCAAAATTTGAAAAAATAATGGATCTGCAGATCGGAATGAATAAAAGGATGCAGGAACTGGAGGCAAGCGGAAAAGAACTCAATACCCTGCTTGAAAAATTCGAGGCTGATCAGGCTGCAGCAATGAAGATTGCCGGAGAAGATGCCAAGACTGCCAAGGCATACTCTACCCTGCTGATGATAGTTGCCGGGGTCTTAGCAGCCGTTACCGGGCTGGGCCTTGGACTGTACATCTCCAGATCCATAACAAAACCTGTTGATAATATGCTCCGCGCCTCAAGTAAAGTCGCAGAAGGCGACCTCACGGTACAGGTAAAGAGCGATTCCAGGGATGAGGTAGGTCAGCTGTCTCTGGCTATTCAGACAATGACAGAGAACTTAAAAAGCGTACTCGGCAAGGTGCAGAATTCTGCAGCAAAGGTCGCTTCAACAGCTCAGGACCTTTCAGCATCGAGCGAGGAGATTAAAGCCTCTACAGAGCAGATATCCAGCACTTCTCAGGATATAGCAAAAGGTGTAAGCCAGCAGGCTTCAAAAGTAGCAGAAATCAGCCGAGCAATGAAAGAGATGGCGGGTAGTGTTCAGCAGGTAGCTGCAAACTCCCAGAAAGCGGCTGAAGGTGCAAATGGTGCAAATAAGACAGCCCAGGAGGTAGGTAAGAAATCCAGTGAAGTTGCACAGAAGATGACCGAAATCCAGTCAACTGTTGATAATTCAGCCGTTGTAATAAAAGAACTTGACAGCAAGTCCCAGAAGATCGGTGAAATCATTGGCGTAATAACGAATATTGCCGACCAGACAAACCTTCTGGCACTCAATGCAGCTATTGAGGCGGCTCGCGCTGGCGAGCACGGCAGGGGCTTTGCAGTGGTTGCAGACGAGGTAAGAAAGCTTGCTGAGGAATCAAGAGGCGCGGCAAACCAGATTACTGAACTCATAAAAGAAGTCCAGCAGGGAACAAAGAAAGCTGTCGAAAGCATGGAACGGGGCACCAGAACGGTCAATGAGGGTGCCAGGACTATAGAGGAAACAGTATCATCTATAAATATTATTGTTCAGGCTGCAGGAAGCGTGGCTACGATGGTTCAGGAAATAGCAGCTGCTGCAGAAGAACAATCCGCATCAGTCGAAGAGGTTACTGCCTCTGTTGAAGATGTGTCCTCCATCAGTGAAGAGTCCGCGGCAGGAACTCAGGAAGCTTCAGCCGCAGCAGAAGAGCAGGCAGCATCGATGGAACAGCTCGTGGGGGCTACCCAGAAACTGGCGCAACTGGCAGACGAATTGCAGGCGGAAGTAGCGAAATTTAACCTGGGAGAGGTACAGTTAAAATAGGGGGATAACGTGGCAGAGCTACTTCAAGATACAAAAACAACATCAGACGGAGAGATCCAGCTCGTTGTCTTCAGTATTGGCAGCGAAGAGTTCGGAGTTGCGATCATGAACGTGCAGGAAATTATCCGCATGACCAATATAACGAAAATCCCGCAGGCACCGGATTATATCAGGGGTATCATTAACCTGCGTGGCAGGATTATAGTGGTCATCAATCTGAATGTGGTATTGGGCCTGGAAAGCAAAGGGCAGGATGAGAACACCCGCATTATAGTTGCAAGCATAGACGATACTGTAATGGGTTTTGTTGTCGATTCGGTAAGTGAGGTTATACGTCTTCAGGAAAAGAATGTTGAGCCTGCGCCTTCTGTAATAGCTGATAAAATGGGCACTGAATACGTCCTGGGTGTAGGTAAACTCGATAACAGGCTGCTGATACTTCTCAATCTGGATAAGCTGCTCAGCATTAAAGAGCTGCATAGCATCCGGAGTATTTCTTCAGATGCTGTAGCGGCAGCAACTACCTGAATGATGGGAGGATAGATCTGTTTAATGAATTTGCTTTGCCGCCGGGCGGATAAAGACGTTATAAAACAATAATCCGCTCTATTGGGTTCCTACGAATTTTATTTTCTATTAGCCTTAAAACTTAGTGAGAGCAGTTGGTGAACTACCACCCTACAAGTAGGGTGGCTTCCTGTTTCATCGTTTCTCTATTGAGATTACTCTGACAGGCTTCAATTCCCGCAATTCCTGCGGTACTTCTGCTTTCT
>Ga0074199_1001279_pt1 | contig 23708 bp, 24 predicted proteins | sample EPASupsiteSAE347_FD_64528 | JGI IMG/M metagenome (GOLD analysis project Ga0074199, IMG submission 64528) | Bioremediated contaminated groundwater from EPA Superfund site, New Mexico - Sample SAE3-47 | ecosystem: Environmental > Aquatic > Deep subsurface > Groundwater > Contaminated ... | reverse complement strand
GTCATTCGCCTTAGTCATTGCAGATAGCGCCTTACTTTTTGCATTATTCATAGACGCCAGAAGGGCGTCATCCGGATATCCGGCTTCCACCGAATTAAGATATGACTGACGATCCTGAGTATATGCCCTCATACTGTTACAGTATTCCTCCATATTTGATTGCCATAACCGCATCTTGCTCAACGATTGATCAGCATATGTTTTCACATTACCGTTAAGATTCACAGTCTGCCCGGAATAATCAATGATTTTATTGTCAGCATCCTCTAAGTCAGTCTGTAAACCATCTATTGCCTTCAGCTCATTGTTTATCCCAACCTTCATAAACGCATAAGATGTCTTATCACCTGAGTTGATGTGGGCATTCCAAAAATCGATGTTCTTTCCAACCAGATTATCAAAACTTTTTTGATTTTCGACGTAATGGTTCATTGCATTAACTACTTCATTAGCACTATCGACCGTACTTGATGCACTGGTATTTACGCAGCCTGCCAACGATACTGTAGCAAAAATACACAGACACCCGATTAAAACCACCAATTTCGAGTAATTTGACATATCGTCCATCATACTCCCCAGTTTTTCCTTAAAGAAATTGCATTTTAAAGACAAATTTCCCGAATTGAAATGCTGTTTTAAAAAAAATGTACTATTTTGTGTCTATATATTGTTGTCCAAATGTTCTACACATGGTCAACTTAATCTAATCATAACAGCCGGTGATTTTTTTATTACTTACTCATGGCTGGAAAGACGAAAACTCACACCGGATTCCGGATGCCCCCTGATATTGAGCGGAAGGTCAATGCATTAATTGAAAATGAAGAGTTCAACACTAAATCTGACGCTTTTGTCGCAGCCCTCCGGTTTTATTTTGACCATAAGGACACGAATTTAGATGATAAGATTGAAGCATTTTTGTTATCAGAGCGGGGGCAGGCTCTGATAAAGAAGTTGATGAAAGATGCTCACCCATCAAAGGCCCGGAAATAAATCCCCTTCTCCAGCATCACCGGTTTTTCCAAGATTATTAAGCTCCTGCCGTTAGTTTCTGCCGGACCATATTCATGATCATCTTGTATTCCGGTGTTGCCTCGATATCTTGTTTTAGTTGCTCCAGCCCCATCTGGGCATTGTCCGTAAGTGGCTGACCACATACCGAACAGAATTCAAAGGTTGGCGCGTTGACGGTGTTGCAATTGATACACTGCCGGACATCCATTGCAGTTGACCGCGATTTTCCGGTTCTCCGGATGCCCTGCCGTTCAAGCATCTCGGTATCGATGTCTTCATCGGTCAAGTGAAGATATGTCGGGAACATCGTCGTATTGATGTTTCCCCACATGGTTTTCTTGACGGTCGATTCGTTATACCCTTTCCTGATCATCTCGGTTATACGGGAATGACGAAGGAGATGCGGCGTGATCCTCTTCTGAATGCCTGCGCGCTTTGCAATTTTTTTGAGTTGCATTGAAACGGCGGCATACTGGAGAGGAAATTTTTGGACGGAGACAAAGACCAGTGATTCGGGTGTTGCCGTGAACGGATAATCGTTCTTCCACTGAAGCAGATACGGGGTAGCGGCAAGAAGCCGGACATAACGCGGGCTCCCGGTCTTTTCATCGACATTGATGATAGTCCCGTACTCGTCGAATTTTACCTGCCCCCATGTGAGGCGGCCTATCTCCTCACACCTGAATCCGCCTTCGTACAACGTCGATATGATCGCCCTGTCCCGTGAATTCTGGCAGGCTTCGATCATGGCGCGGATCTCCCCTTCCGTCAGCATCATCTGAGCGGTCTTGGTCATCCTGTCCGATCTGGGTGCTTTAATCTCTTTTATCTCATCAACCGGCACTGAAGAGTAGCCTTTTTTGTTGAGCCATTGGTAAAAACGCTTAATCACGAGCATAAAGTCTCGTTTTGTGTTCTGCTTGTACGGTGCACCATTGTATAGCCGGGCTTCGTTCAATTTCTCGATGCCGCGGTAAATGTCAGAAATCGTGTTCGCCTGGAACGGGCCGATGAAACCCCTCCATGTGACAAGCGTGAAAATGATTTTGTTGGCCCGCCCGGCCCCGATTCCTTTCGTGGCTTTGATCTCCGCGATGAAGTCCCGGATCAGCCGGGCATCGTCAGCGGTCAGCTTACCCCGGCTGGTAGCGTTGGTGATGGAGTGATCGGCATACACGGTCTTCGGATTATGGAACGGACGCATATGCCGGGTTGGTGCCTGCTGTTTTCGTGCCGGTGTCACGTCAGACGGGTTCGCGATCGTACGGAAAAAGGTATCCTTAGGGACTCTAACCTGAGAAAAGGATGCTGCTATGGGGATTCGAACCCCAGTCGCGAGCGTGAGAGGCTCGCATGATTGGCCGGACTACACTATAGCAGCAGTTGCCCACTAAAATGGGCGATGAGGATACTTATACCTTTTTACGGGGACAGGGGCCGTAGAATACGGGGAGATCCCGGCACCCGGGTGCCGCACTTTGGCCCGGCCGGCCACAAGCAACTATATCTCCGACCTGCGGCGAATAATATAGGAATGAGTAGTCTTGAGGAGCAGATCAGGGAGCTCGAAGACGAGCTGGTCAAGACGCCCTACAACAAGGCTACGTCCAAGCATATCGGCCGCGTGAAGGCGAAGATCGCCCGGCTGAAAGACGAAGCGGTCAGCCGGGCCATGAAGGCCGGGGGCGGGGGGGAAGGCTATTCCGTCAAGAAGTCCGGCGATGCCACGGCCGTGCTCGTGGGTTTCCCCTCGACCGGTAAGAGCACGCTTCTGAACAAGCTGACCGGCACCGAGAGTGCCGTCGGTGCGTACGCGTTCACCACGCTGACGGTCGTGCCCGGCGCCCTCGAGCACAAGGGAGCGAAGATCCAGCTCCTCGATATCCCGGGCCTGATCGCGGGCGCCGCGATGGGCAAGGGCCGGGGCAAGGAAGTGATAGCGGTCGTGCGGAACGCCGACATCATCATCATCCTCGTGGACGTCTTCAACGAGCGCCACTTCGACGTCCTTTTAAAGGAACTCTACGATGCGGGCATCCGGGTCAACGTCCTGAAACCCGACATCACCATCAAGAAGTCGTCTGTCGGCGGTATCCGGCTCAACGCGGTCGGCACGCTCGACCTCGATATCGAGGAGGTCCGGTCGATCCTCGCCGAGTCCAAGATGATGAACGCCGACATCCTGATCCGCGGCAACGCCACGCAGGACGACCTGATCGACGCAGTCCAGGGCAACCGGGTGTACATCCCCGCGTTCATCGCCGTCAACAAGGTCGACCTCGTGGACAAGGAGCGGTACCTGGAGATCGAGCACGACATCGCGGAACGCTTCGGCAACCCGCCCCTCATGATCTCGGCGGCGGGGGGGTACCACATGGAGGAACTCAAAGATGCGATCTACGACTGCCTCGGGTTCATCCGGCTCTACCTGAAACCCCACGGCGGCGAGGCGGACCTCGAAGAACCCTTAATCATCCGGAAGGGCAGCACGGTCGAGGACGTCTGCAACAAACTCCACCGGGACTTTGTCCGGAAGTTCCGCTATGCCCGGATCTGGGGCAGGTCTGTCAAGCACCCGGGACAACGGGTGGGCCTCCCGCATAAGCTGGTGGACGGCGACCTGCTCTCCATCATCGTCGAGCACTGACCCCTTTATTCTTTTCTGCCGATGGCATCGAGCACCACGCCAAGCGGTGCCGTGGTCTTGATCCCGTAGCCCGAAAAGTGCGTACGGCTCGCGGGATAGCCGGCATCCTCAATACGCCTGAGCAGGACTGTGATATCCGGCGGGGAGCACCGGAGCCGCCGGGCAAGGACGTGGTAATCGTAGAACCCCGCCACGGGGAGTTCCTGCAGGCAGCAGTCGAGGAGTTTTATAAGCTCCTTCGTGTTGCCTGTCAGGAGATCGTCTGCCCGGGCCCGCATCTCGGGAAGGATGTCCCGGTCATGGAGGTCCCCGAGCCAGAGGGGGCCGACAGGCTGGAGGGGCCCGCCGCAGTCCGGGCAGGTCCGGGTGGAGGAGAGGATCGCCCGTTCCTCTTCCCGGTACGGGCATTTCCTGCACTGGTGGATGTAGCCGGTCTGCTTCAGGCTCTCGTCGGCGGCCTGGGCGCCCCGGAGGAGCCGGAGGTGGAGCCGGGCGAAGTGCTCTTTTGCATAACAGAAGATCGGGCGGACGCCCCGGTCGTACCGGGCGGTCTGCCGGACCACGAAGCCCATGAGGATACGGAGGCCAACCTCGCTGTGGTACGGGGTGTTCATCGGGTACGCGGAGTACCGGCGGATGCCGGCTTTCAGGTGCGCCCCGCAGAGCGGCGCCGTGTCGGTTGCGGTGACGAAGAGGAAGCGCCGCGTCCCTCTCACCGCCGCGTCCACGAACGGCGCCGGCGTCCCGAACGGGTCGAGGTCCACGGTATCGAAGGAGGTCTCGGAGAGGAGGGCGTTTACATCCCTCTGCACGACAGCGATCGGCAACCCGGACCGCTCCACGTTCCTGGTGATCAGGCCGACGGCATCCGGCTCCCGGTCGCAGATCGTCACCGGTATGCCGCATTCGCCGGCTACCCGGAGGCCGCGGATGCCGGTAGCCCCCATGGCGTCAAGGTAGTCCGAGGGTCCGAGGATCGGGAGGAGGAGGACCGTGATATCCCGGTTGATCGCCATCCGGCGGTTGAAGAAGATGGGGGCGGAGCCCGGGGGGAACTGTGCGGCGGTGTCCTGGACGGGGACAAGGAACGAAGTCCGGCCTTCCGTTGTCTCCGTAAGATCCATGGTGCCGGAGATGTTACAGCGCGCAAAAACTTATACATATTCCCCGGCAATGGTTATGGGCAAGGGCGAGTGGCTTAGCCCGGACATAGCGTCAGCCTCCTAAGCTGAACGCCGGGGGTTCAAATCCCCCCTCGCCCGCTTCTTCTCGTGCATTTTAAGTGCCGGACGATCAGAGTGTATCATCATGAGCGCTGCCGGATATCTTGCGATCACCCGCCCGGCCAACGCCGTGATGGCCGGGGTCGCCACGGTCGTGGCCTACCTGGTCGCGACCGGCATCCTGGTCATGGCCGCCGTCTTCCTCTTTATCGCGGTAGCGCTGATCACCGCCGCCGGTAACGTTATCAACGATTACTGCGATGCCGAGATCGATGCCGTGAACCGGGCGGACCGGCCGATCCCTTCGGGAGCGGTTCCCCGGACGGCAGCCGCATGGTATGCCGGTCTCCTCTTCTGCGCCGGGATCCTTGCCTGCGTCTTCACCACGCCCCTCTGCCTTGCGATCGCGGTCTTCAATGCCCTGCTCCTCGTCGCATACGCGGTCCGGTTAAAAGGGGTGCCGGTGGCCGGGAACATCGCGGTCGCCTACCTCTCCGGCAGCATGTTCCTCTTCGGCGGCGCCCTTGCCGGGACCGGCGGAATCGTCCGCGTGGTGTCGATCGCGGTCATGACCTTCCTGGCCATGATGGCCCGTGAGCTTTTGAAGGATGCCGAGGATGTTGACGGGGACAAGGCCGGCGGGGCCCTGACCCTCCCCATCCGGATTGGCGTGAAGAAGACGGCAGCCTGGGCCTTTGCCTTCACCCTCCTCTCGGTGCTCGCAAGCTTCGCCCCCGCGATCTGGTGGGGGATACCGTACGTGATCCTGATAGGCTTCGTGGACATGGCGCTCATCATAGCCGCATTCCGGGCGCTCTCGTGCGGGACCCCGGCGTGCGTCAGGAGTTCCGGCGCATCGGGGGCCCTGAAGTACGGGATGTTTGTCTCGCTCGCGGTATTCGTTGTCGGGGCACTCTTCCTCGGGTAAGCTCTTAAGAGCAACAGGTTTATGCCCGTAATCGCACTACAGATACCTGAGAGAGCCATGCCCACGCTGATCCGGAAAGATTCCACCTATTTTGCCCAGAACGGTTCGTATTTCGAAGGGAACGTCAGGGTCGACGGCGACTTTGTCGTGCCCCCCCGCACCCACTTCTGGGGCCGTCTCCATGTCGTGGGCACCCTCGAGCTGGGCCCCCGCTCCAGCGTGGCCCTGGACGTCACCTGTAAAAGCGCCGTCATCGGGAGCCAGTGCCGCATCAAGGGGCCGATCGTGGCGGAGGGCGACGTGACGATCCTCGACCATGCCGCGGTCCACTCCGTGAAGGCGGGGGGAACGGTGATCCTCCGCCCGGGCGTTGTCGTCGGGGACGTTATGAGCCAGGACGCGATCGTCATTCACGGGAAGATAAAAAGCGGCACCCTACTCGGCAAAAGCATGAAGGTCCTTGGGGATTGAGCCGGGCTCGATCCCGAGGATCGCCACCTCGTAGATGTCCGCCCAGTTGACCACGGTCTCAACGCAGCCCTCTTTTAAGGTCACCACGCCCATGACGACAAGGCCCATCTTGTCTGCCATGTCGATCCCCTCCTTCACCTCGGCGAGGCAGCCGATGCCGAGGATAGCCCGGGGCCGGTACTTCTTCACCATCCTTTTTATGAACGACGAGCCGGGCACGATGAAGACCCGGTACCCGAGCAGTTCCAGGAGTACCCGGGCTTCCCCGACACTGCACTGGCCGCAGTTCACGCATTTCAGGCCCTCCGGGGTCAGGTGGGCCGGGCACCGGGCGGAACGGAGGCACTGGGGCATGAAGATCGCCCGCCCGGCGACCGGGATGCGCCCGAACTCTGCGGCGTTCATGGTATTCTGGAGCTTGATAAAGAAGGCGAGCATGTCCCGGTCCTCGAGGCCGAGGAACCTGAACATCGCCTTCATCATCCCTTCCAGGAAGACGAGGCCGGCCTTGATCAGTTTCGGGAAATAGAGCGTCTTATGGCGGATGGAGTAGAGGGAGATGACCACGAGGACAAACGAGATGATCAGCGCCGCAAGGATGAGAAAGACCGTAATCTCGCCGACGAGATACATCAGGTGATCATAGGGAGTGAAATCCACGAAGTCCAGAGCCATGGCAGCCGATCCGTTGGTGATTATGGTGTGGTATATCCGTGTGTTGTTTACCGTGATAAGTATGTACGGGTATCGATGGGCTGCCGGAGCACGCCCTTCTCCGTCACGATGGCAGTGACGAGGTCCATCGGGGTTGCGTCGAAGGCCGGGTTCCGGACCGGGACCGCGTCCGGCAGGTAGGTCCGGTTCCCGATGACCGCGATCTCCTCCCGTCCGCGCTCCTCGATCACCACGTCCTGCTCGCTCTTGTTCGCATCGAATGTGGAGAGCGGTGCAGCCACGTAGAACGGTATGCCGTGATGCCGGGCGCAGACGGCATGCATGTAGGTGCCGATCTTGTTGAAGACCGCATCATGGGTGATCCGGTCTGCCCCGACAACCACCGCATCGATAGTGCCGGCCCGCATGTAGTGGGCGGCCATGGAGTCGGTGATTGCAGTCACCTCGATCCCGTCCCGTGCCAGCTCCCACGCGGTGAGCCGTGCCCCCTGGAGGAGCGGCCGGGTCTCGCAGGAGATCACCTTCACCTCCTTTCCCGCTTCCGCAGCAGAGCGGATCACGCCGAGGGCGGTCCCCCACGAGGAGCAGGCGAGCGCCCCGGCATTGCAGTGGGTGAGGACCGTGCACCGGTCGGGCAGGAGATCCGCGCCATGTTTCCCGATGGCGTGGCAGCAGGCAGTGTCCTCACGGTCAACGGCCCGTGCCTCCCTTAGCGCGGCAATCCGTGCCTCGCTGACAGACTGTACGTCCTCGATTGCCCGGAGGACCCGGTCGATCCCCCAGCCGAGGTTGATCGCGGTCGGGCGGGTGGAACGGAGGAGTTCTGCAGCATCCCGGACGCCGTGCATGAACGACCCGATAGCGGCGTCGGGTGCCGTGCGGACCGCGATGGCGACCCCGTAGGCCCCGGCGACCCCGAGGGCCGGCGCCCCCCTGACCTCGAGCCGCCGGATGGCGACCGCCAGACGGTCAACGTCGCGGCACGCGATCACCCTGTACTCGTTCGGGAGGAGGGTCTGTTCGATGTAGCAGAGGCAGTCGGATTCCTCGTCCCACCAGAGCGTGGCAGAGTCGGTCGTCACGCCGACCGCATCCTTTTCCCCGTGATCCAGGCCCGCATGGCAGCGGATCCCGCCGATGCCACGCTGTCCGGGATATCCCTGGGCGCCCCTGCAGCCCCCGCGATATAGATGCCGGGCCGGGTCGTGACGGCGGTGTCCACCGCGTCGTTGGCCACCCGGATGAACCCGCTGTCCTCGCACGCGATCCCGAGCCGCTCCGCAAGGGCAGCCCCGCCCTCGGCCGGCTCCATCCCCACCGAGAGGACCACGAGTTCCGGGCGGAGGGTGTGCACTGCAGAGGTTTCGGTGTCCTCAACCTGGAGGACCATCCCGTCCCGGTCCGGCAGGATATCGGAAGGCATGCCCCGAAGGAACCGTACCCCGGTCGTCTTGGCCCGCTCGTAGTACTCCTCGTATCCCTTCCCGTAGGCGCGGACATCCATGTAGAGGATCGTCACGTCCATTGCCGGGTTCTTCTCTTTGATCAGCATCGCGTTCTTTATCGCCTGCATGCAGCAGACACATGAGCAGTAGGGCCGGCCGGCCGGTATGTCCCGGGATCCCACGCACTGGATGAAGAGGATGGACTTCGGCACCTGCCCGGTGCTCATCCGCTTCACCTTTCCTCCCGTGGGTCCGCCGGCGTTGATCATCCGCTCCAGCTCGAGGCTGGTCACCACGTCCGGGAGGGCGAGGTAGTTGAAGGGTTTCTTCTTCTTCGCATCGAAGATCCCGTAGCCCGTGGTGATGACGATGCTTGCCGCCTCGATCACGAACGTTTTCTCCGTATCTTCATGGAGGACGGCCCCCGGGCCGCAGGCATCGTAGCACAGCCCGCACTCGATGCAGTGCTCCGTATCCCGCACCACCACATCGGGCACTGCCTGGGCGTGCGGCTTGTAGATGGCCTTGCGGACTCCCGTGCCGGCGTCGAACCGGTTATAGACCTCCACCGGGCAGATCTGGATACAGTCCCCGCAGCCGGTGCATGCCACCTCGTCCACGTACCGGGGGTGCTTCTTCACCGTGACGAGGAAATGCCCGGCTTCCCCCTCCACGCTCTCCACCTCGGCGCAGGTATGGATGGTGATGTCGGGATTGCGGGAGACGTCCACCATCTTGGGGGAGAGGATGCACATCGAGCAGTCGTTCGTGGGGAAGGTCTTGTCCAGCTGGGCCATGTGGCCCCCGATAGACGGCTCGCGCTCCACCAGGTGTACGTGCATGCCGTGGCCGGCGAGATCGAGGGCAGCCTGGATCCCGGCCACGCCGCCCCCGATGACGACGATGTCAGTCATGGCGGGCGTACTCTCCCGCAAGTTCGACATAGGATGCGGCGTTCTTCAGGATATGCTGCTGCTGTTCGTCGTTCGCCGGCTTGATCACCTTGCCGGGCACCCCGACCACCACCGAGCGTTCCGGGACCTGCATCCCCTCCGTGACCACCGCACCGGCCCCGATGACAGAGCCGTCGCCGACCCTCGCGCCGTTCAGCACGATGGCGCCCATGCCGACGAGCACGCGGTTCCCGATGGTGCAGCCGTGGAGGATCGCCCCGTGGCCCACCGAGACGTCGGTGCCGATCGTCACCGGGAAGCCTTTGCTCGTGTGGACCACGCAGTTGTCCTGGATGTTGGACCGATCCCCGATCGCGATCCGGTCCTTGTCCGCACGAACCACGGCCCCGAACCAGATCCCGACATCCCTGCCCAGCGTGACATTGCCCGTCACGGTCGCATTGGCGGCCCTGAATAATGCTTCGCCGGAGATTGTCCCATCCATACGCATAATAACATAGGAAATTAAGAATGGAGGAACATGAAGGTTATGGTAGGGGGAACGTTCGATCCCCTGCACGACGGTCATAAGCGCCTCCTGGACCGGTCGTTCGATCTGGCCGGGCCGGACGGGCACGTGGTGATCGGCCTGACCACGGACGCGTTTGCCAGCCGCAAGGTGCACCCCATCCGGCCGTTTACGGAGAGGAGGGCCGATCTCGAAACCTACCTGGCCAATAAAAAATTTTCGGCGCACTGGATGATCGAATCCTTAAACGACCGCTTCGGCTCGGCGCTGGAGACCGATTTCGACGCCATCGTGGTCTCGGAGGAGACACTCCCCGTGGCAGTCGAGATCAACAAGGCCCGGCGCGAACGGGGGAGAAAAAAGGTCGACATCCACCAGATCAGCTGCGTCCTTGCCGAGGACGGCCGCTGGATCTCGAGCACCCGGATCTACCGGGGCGAGATCGATATCCATGGAACTCTTCTGAAACGATAACCGGGATTGCACGGCAGGGCGCCGGTGCGGTTCGTAACGGGAACTGTGCGGTATCGCCGCTCTCCGGTATATCAGTATTAAAAAGAACTAAAAAAGGTTATTTCCTGCGGGCAGCGACAACGGCGAGCATCGCGAAGGCCGCGGCGATCACGGAGATCGCCGGGGGAAGGGGAGCCATGGTCGGCGTGGCCGGGGAAAGAGCGCTCGCAGTTGCCACCGGTGCGGTGCCGGCAGGCGTCTGGACGGCGCCGGGCGCCGTCGTGGTCACGCTGGCCGCAGCAGCCGGTGCCGCCGTCCCTGCGGACGACGACCCGGTCTTGAACATGGTGTCGCTGCCGTACTGGTTGGTTGCCGTCAGGCTGACATCATAGGCTCCCTCGCGCAGGTAGATATGGCGCGGGTTCTGTTCGGACGAGGTCGTGCCGTCGCCGAAGTCCCACTTCCAGGAAGTCGGTGTGTTCGTGGACAGGTCCGTGAATTCGACCACGAACGGCGCCTTGCCCACCTGCCGGTCTGCCTTGAACTCAGCTACCGGAGCAAGGGTAGTGACGATATAGTCGGCTTTCGTCACGGTATCCGTTCCGTCCTTGTTGCTTGCAGTCAGGCTTACGGGGAACAGTCCCAGGGTCGTGTAGGTGTGGGAGGGGTTCTGGTCTGTAGAGGTCGAACCATCCCCGAAGTCCCACTTCCACGAGGTCGGGCTGTTGATGGACTTGTCCGTAAACAGCACGGTCATCGGCGCGCCGCCACGGGTCTTGTCGGACGTGAAGTCGGCTTTCGGGATGGAGATGACGGTGATGTACTGGTTCTTGGTACGGGTATTGGTCAGGGACGGGTTCGATGCCGTCAGGGTGACATCGTAGACACCGGTGGCCCGGTACACGTGGTCGGGGTTCGCACCGGTGCCGGTCGTGCCGTCGCCGAAGTCCCAGACCCACTGGGTGGGGGTGCTCGAAGAGAGGTCCGTGAAGGTGACGACCCGGCCTACGCCGACCGTGGTCTTGTCTGCGGAGAAGTCGACCGCTGCGCCGCCACCCACGGTGATAAGGTTCCTGCGCATCCGGGTGTCAGAACCGAACGTGTTCGTGGCGGTCAGGGTGACGGTGTAGGTGCCTTCCTGCCGGTACACGTGGAGGGGGTATTGGTCTGCAGAGGTCGAACCGTCGCCGAAGTCCCATTTCCAGGAGGTCGGGAGCCCGGTGGACTGGTCGACGAAAGTGACCGTCTTGGGCACCGCGTATTCCTGGTACGGGGTAATGACCGGCATGAACTCGGCAGTCGGCGGCATGCCGACATTGATGTAACTGGTCTTGGACTCGGTGTCCCTGCCGTTCTCGTTACGGGCCGTGAGCGAGACGGTGTAGATGCCTTTCAGCTGGTAGGCATGGTGGGGGTTCTGGAGATTGGAGGTTGCCGTGTCGCCGAAGTCCCAGAGCCACACGGACGGGTTGTTCGTGGACAGGTCCGTGAACTGGACGATCTCGCCGGGGTTCAGCTGGGCGGGGGTGCCGGAGAAGTCCGCGTTGGGGACGCCGCCGACGTTCACGTTCTGGGTGGCAGAGGCGGTCTCCGACCCCCGGGTGATGGTGAGTTTCACGTCATACGATCCAGCGTTCTGGAAGGTGTGGCTCGGGTACTGTTCCGGGGACGTGATGCCGTCGCCGAAGTCCCAGGACCAGGAAGTCGGGCTTCCCGTGGACTTGTCGGTGAACAGCACGGCAAGGGGTGCCTTCCCTGCCGAGGGACTGGCAGTGAACTGTGCAGCAAGGTCGCCGGTCACCGTAACGTACTGGTTCTTCGTTATATCGGAAGACCCGTACTCATTGGACACCGTCAGGATGACATTGTACGTGCCTGCAGCCCAGTAGGTGTGCACCGGGTTCTGTTCATTGGACCGCTGGCCATCGCCAAAGTCCCAGGTCCAGGCCGTGACCATGCCCTGCGACTGGTCGGTGAAACCGACTTTCAGGGGGACGCTGCCGGCAGTCGGGCTTGCCACGAATGCGGCCTTGGGCGCCATGCCGATGGTGATGTAGTCTTTCTTTACCGCCGTGCTGGTGCCGTAGGCATTCTTCACGGTCAGGGTGACGGTGTAGGTGCCGCGCTGGATGTACATGTGGCCGGGGTTCTGTTCGGTGGACGTGGATCCGTCACCGAAGTCCCAGAGCCACGTCATCGGCGTCGAACCCAGAGACGTGTCACGGAACTCCACCTTCGTGGGGATGGTGGAGAATGCATAGTGGGCATCGAACTGGGCAACGGGGGCCAGGCCCACCGTGATGAACCCGGACTGGGTCGCATCCGATGCAGCAGCCCCGGGAACGACCAGGGCCAAGAACAGGAATACCATTCCTGCATACCAGAAGAAAGGACATGATCTTATCATGATCACATCCAGTGATATTGCCAATCTGATATTTAAGTGCATCACCCGGATCGGGCAGCGTCGTCCTTCACGATGTCCCGGGCACACCCGGGCCGGTCGCCGCTCTCGCACGGGCACAGAGCCGCAAAACCCGGGGGTTGTGCCGGGGAAGAGGCGGGTTGCCGTAAGATCAGAGGATGTGGCCGGTGATGTCCCCGGTGATCACCCAGTCGCAGTACACGCAATGGAGCCCCCGGGGCTGGACCTCGAACCGGCTTTTGATCGGCTCGTTCGTGTTGGTGATGCAGCCGGGGTTCGGGCACCGGACCAGGCCCTCGACCACAGACGGGATCTCGACGCCTTTCTTCTCGAAAACCCTGAAGTTGCGGATGATGTTGATGGTGGCCCGGGGCGAGATTAAGGCGATCCGGTCCACCTCCTCCTTGGAGAGCTCGCGGTTGGCCAGCTTGACGATGTCCTTCTTATCCATGTTCCGGCTCGGGACGTTGGTGGCGATCGAGAGCGCCTCCTGCGTTGTACCGGTGATCCCGAGGATCTTGACCACGTTGAGCGCCCGGCCGCCGTCGATGTGGTCGATGACCGTCCCGTTCTTGATGCGCCGGACGAGGAGGCCCTGGTTCTCGTCGTTCTCTGCCCCCTTCATTGCATCACCTGCATCAGCATCGCCATCCGGACCGGGACGCCGTTATGGGACTGTTCGAAGTATTTTGCGTGGGGCGAGGCGTCCACCCGGGGGTCGATCTCGTCAACCCGGGGGAGCGGGTGGAGGACGATGAGGTTGTCTTTGGCCCCGGCAAGGAGTTCCGGCGAGATCCGGTAACTGGACGTCACGTTGAAGTACGAGGCCGAGTCGGGGAACCGCTCGCGCTGGATGCGTGTCACGTAGAGCACGTCCATGTCCCCTATGATCTCGTCGATGCTGTCGTGCGCGATGATCTCCATGCCCTTTTCGGCCAGCCGTTCCGCAAGGGTGGCGGGGAGTTCGAGCCCCGTCGGGCAGAGGGTATGCAGCCGGACATCGTAGAGTGAGAGGGCAGAGGCGAGGGAGTGGGCCGTCCTCCCGTACCGCAGGTCGCCGATCAGGGCCACGTCCGTGCCGTCGATGGGCATCGACTGGCGGATGGTGTACAGGTCGAGGAGGGTCTGCGAAGGGTGCTGGCCCGCCCCGTCGCCGGCATTGATGACCGGGACGGTGGAGAACTCCGCGGCGAGGCGTGCTGCCCCCTCCCTGGGATGGCGGATGACGATGGCGTCGGCGTACCCGCTGACCACGCGGATGGTGTCGGCGAGCGTCTCCCCCTTTGCCATGGAACAGGCCTCCATGCTCCCGACGGAGACAGAGGTGCCCCCGAGGCGGGCGATGGCGGACTCGAACGAGAGGCGGGTCCGGGTGCTGGGTTCGAAGAAGAGGACCGCCAGGATCTTCCCCTCAAGGGCGTGTGCGTCGAACTGTTTTTTGTCGATCTGCCCGGCATGGTCCAGCAGGCGGTCGATTGCGTCGCGGTCGAAGTCCCCTATCGAAATGATGTGCTGCACAAGGTCACCGTCCCGATATAAAAGAATGTATTCTGCTCATGCCTGAATTACCTATCTCTTCTGCGGGTGCCCGCAGGGCCCCTGCGACAGGAATGCTATTATCGAATCATTTCTCATGTTATATCAGCATCATTCAATCCTTGCGGGGAACAACCTTGGAACCCATACCAGTTGCACGGCCGTCAGTCGGCCAGGAAGAGATCGACGCCGTGGTCTCGGTCCTGAAATCCGGCATGCTTGCCTCGGGGGACCGCGTCGCCGAGCTCGAACGGACGTTTGCCGGTTATTGCGGTGCCGCTCATGCCGTGGCCATCAACAACGGGACTGCCGCGCTCCACGCGGCGCTGCTGGCCGCGGGGATCGGGCCCGGCGACGAGGTGATCGTGCCCCCGTTCACGTTCTTTGCCACGGCGTCGTCCGTCTTAATGTGCGGGGCTGCCCCGGTCTTCGCCGACGTGGACGAGCGGACGTATAACATCGATCCCGCCCGGATCGAGGCGTGCATCACCCCCCGCACGCGTGCGGTCATCGCGGTCCACCTCTTCGGCCAGCCCTTCGACATCGCCGCCGTGCAGGATATCTGCCGGCGCCACCGCCTCGTCCTGATCGAGGACGCCGCGCAGGCCCACGGGGCTCTCTATAAGGGGCAGCGGGTGGGATCTTTCGGCGACATGGCCTGCTTCTCGTTCTATGCAACGAAGAACATGATCACCGGCGAGGGTGGGATGGTGACCACCGGCGACCGTGCCCTGTACGACCGGCTGCGCCTGGTCACCAACCACGGCCAGAGCGAGAAGTACCGCCATACGTGCCTGGGCTACAACTACCGCATGACGGACATGGCTGCGGCGCTCGGGCTCGTGCAGCTGCAACGGCTGGAGACGTTCAATGCCCGGCGGAGGAAGAACGCCGCATACTACGATGCCCGCCTTTCGGTCCGGGGGCTTGTCACGCCGTTTGTCATGCCCGGGGTGGAGCCGGTCTTCCACCAGTACGTTGTCCGCCTTGCCGATGGGTTCCCCCTGGGGCGTGCGGAGTTCGCAGAGTACCTGAAGGGAAAGGGGATCGGAACCGCGATCCACTACCCGATCCCGCTCCACCGCCAGCCGGTCTTCGGCCTGAAGAACGATCCCGATCCGTGCCCTGTCTCCACGCGGCTGGCGGCATCGGTGCTGAGCCTGCCGGTCCACCCGCTGGTGGACGAAGGACAGCTGGCATATATCTGCGATACGATCAACCGGGTGAGCTGAGATGGATGTCGGTGTCATCGGGGTCGGGGCGATGGGGAGGAACCATGTCCGCGTCTACTCCGAGCTCAAGAATGTCAGGAACGTCGCGGTCTTCGACGTGAACACCGCTGCGGCAGCGGCAATCGGCGGCCAGCACGGGGCGGAGGTCTGCGCTTCCGTGGACGAGCTCCTGGCCCGTGTGGATGCCGTCAGCGTCTGCGTTCCCACGCCCCTCCACGCGGCCACGGTACGGCAGGGCTTTTCCGCAAGGAAGCATGTCTTCATTGAGAAGCCGATCGCCCCAACGGCACAGGAAGCCGTGGAACTGATGAAGTCCGCCCCCGCCGGGATCACGATCGGTGTCGGCCACATCGAACGCTTCAACCCGGTGATCGCCGAGATCAGGAAGATCGTGGAAAAGCCGCTCTACGTGGAGATGAAGCGCCACAACCCCGCGTCGGCCCGGGTGACCGGCAGCACCATCATCGAGGACCTGATGATCCACGACATCGACATCCTCCTGCACCTCTTCGGCAGGCCGTCTTCGATGCGCAGCGCCGGTACAATGGATGTCTGCAGCGTCCTGATGAAGTTCGGTACGGTTCCGGTCTACCTCTCGGCGAGCAGGAAGTCGTCCAAGAAGATCCGGATGATCTATATCGAGCAGGAGGACTGCACGATCGAGGGCGACTTCATGACGCAGGAAGTGACCATCTACCGTAAGCCGGGGCAGTACAGCTTCGAGGCCGAACGGTACGTGCAGGAGAACATCATCGAGAAGGTGATGGTGAACAAGGTCGAGCCGCTGAAAGTGGAGCTCGCGACGTTCGCCGACTGCGCCCGGGCGGGCCGGTCCTTCCCGATCACACCGGAACAGGCGATCGAGAACCTCCGGGTCTGCGAGGAGATCCAGGGCGGACTGGGTGTGCCATAGGATCATCCCGGCGGTGCAGATGCTGGCGGATATCATTGCAGAACGCGGCCCGATCCGGAAGATCGGGGTACTGGGCATGGGATACGTCGGGATTCCCGCAGCCGCACTCTTTGCCGATGCCCCGCAGTTTCTGAAGGTGTACGGGTTCCAGCGCGACTCGCCCTCGTCCGGGTACAAGATCGCGATGCTGAACCGGGGCGAGTGCCCGCTGAAAGGCGAGGAGCCGGGGCTCGATGAACTGGTGCAGAAGGTCGTCGCCGCAGGCAAGTTCGAATGCACGTCGGACTTCTCGAAGATCCGCGACCTCGACGCGGTCACCCTCTCGATCCAGACGCCGTTCCTGAACAAGGAGGACCTGCTGCCGGACTTCTCGGCGCTCTTCGAAGGGGTCCGGAACGTGGGCCGCGCGCTCTCGCCCGGCATGCTGGTGGTGCTCGAATCCACGATCACCCCGGGGACGACAACCGGTGTCGCCCGCGAGATCCTGGAGAAGGAGTCCGGCCTCGTTGCCGGGAAGGATTTTGCCCTCGCCCATGCCCCCGAGCGGGTGATGGTGGGCCGGCTTCTGCGGAACATAAGGGAGCACGACCGGTGCGTTGGCGGGATCGATGAGGCGAGCACGCGGCGGGCGGCCGAGCTCTACACCCCGGTCCTGACCACCGGGAAGGTGATCCCGATGACCGCGACCGCTGCCGAGGTGACGAAGACCGCCGAGAACACCTTCCGCGACCTCCAGATCGCGGCCATCAACGAACTCGCGCTCTACTGCGAGGCGATGGGGATCAACGTATACGACGTCAGGACCGGCATCGACAGCCTCAAGGGCGAGGGGATCACCCGGGCCATGCTCTGGCCGGGGGCCGGCGTGGGCGGCCACTGCCTTACGAAGGACACCTACCACCTCGAGCGGGGCGTGCAGGTGCTGGGCGCGGACCGGCTCGACTTCCCGGCCGGGGAACCCTCGCTCTATGTGCTGGCCCGGCGGATCAACGACTTCATGCCCCTGCATATGTTCACGCTGACGAAGGCCGGGCTGGAGCGGGCGGGAACGCCGCTTAAGGGAGCGAAGATTGCGCTTCTGGGGTGGTCCTTCCTCGCGAACTCCGACGATACCCGGAACACGCCGGCCGAGCCGTACCGCGACCTGCTGGTGAACGCAGGTGCATCCGTCTCCGTGCACGACCCGTACGTGGCGGAGTACCCGGGCGTGCCGATCGTCCCCTTCGTGGAAGAGGCTCTCGATGGCGCGGACGCCGTCGCGATCTTTGCCGGCCACCACCAGTACCGGGCTCTGACCCCGCCGGAGATCCGTGCAGCGTCCGGGAAAAAGCACCCGGTGATCGTGGACGGGCGCAACCTGATCGACCCGGATGCATTCATCCGGGCCGGGTTCGTCTACAAGGGGATCGGGCGCGGCGACAAGAACACGCACCCGATCGTAGACGCATAATCCAATCCTCTGTTTTATAGCCAGATCCCGTTACATCTCCTTAATATCCCAAAATCGATCAATAAACCGTATGGACATCCAGCTCCGCGACCGCTTCACCGCTCTCTGGCAGCAGTACTTCCCGGGTGCCGAACTCCCCCTGACCCTTGAATTCCGGACTGATGCCGGTACGGCAGAGAAGGTCCCGCCGCCTTCGGGCCACCGCTGTATCGTCTGCCAGATCGGCCGGGCCCGGAACGGGACGCCCCTTGCCTTCGACGCCCGCTCGATCACCTGCGGCGGCGGGCTCATGTTCACGGGATATGCCGATGAGCGCCCGCCCGGCTTCCGGTTCTTCCTCTCGCACGGTAAGGAGGGTGCATTCGATGGTGAGCGGTACAAGCAGACCCCGGAGATTGTCGATGCCTGGGAGAAGGCCTACGTCCCCTTCTCCTCGCAGGGGAAGGTGATGGTCTTTTCCCGCTGGGACCAGCTCGCGGAGCAGGACAATCCCGAAGTCGTGATCTTCTTTGCCCGTCCCGAAATCCTGAGCGGCCTCTTCACGCTCGCGAACTTCGACCAGTCCGATCCGCACGGGGTCATCTGCCCCATGGGTGCGGGGTGCAGTTCCATCGTCCACTGGCCATGGCTGGAGCAGCAGAAGGAGGACCCGAAGGCGGTGCTGGGGATGTTCGACCCGTCGGCCCGGCCCTGCGTGCCCCCCGATGTCCTGACCATGGCGTTCCCGATGAAGAAGTTCGCGAAGGTGATCGGGTACATGGAGGAGAGTTTCCTCGTCACGAAGACGTGGGATGATGTGAAGAAGAAGATGGAGCGGAGTGCGGCGGCGTACAGGAAGGCGTGACCGGGTTCGTGCCCGATCCGTCAGCGCCCGGAATTTTTCGCGATCACGACCGGGCCTGTTCTTGGCGACCCTGGCTCCCCGTGCCCGTGACCCCCGGCCGGAGAAGGCCGGCCTTTCGCAGGCCGGGATATCGGGGAGCTGCCCATTAAATTTCTGCCTTGGTATTTACTTTTATTTTATTTTTATTGCACTACTAAGATTTAATTATACCTAATTAAATATCTATTTATGTTATATAATTAAAGGTACCCGGGGAGACCCTCCGGGTCAGCCACGAGACGCGGGATTGCAGGAGTTCATCGGGTCAGGACACATCACCTCCCTTACCCGGCTCTCTGATTGGACGGCCTCCTGAGGTGAAACCATGACAAAGACAGAAAAGGATTTACCGGATATCGAGTGCACGCTGAACGTCAGAGTCCACGAGTACGGGGCGGTCTGCCTTCCCAGCCAGGAAGGATCGACCGGGTACCACTGGGTCCTCCCTGCGGTACCGAACTGCATCAACCGCACGGCCGACGGGTGGATCCCGGCCATCACCGTGCCCCCCGGAGTTGTCGGCACGCCCGGCTTCCACTACTTCGCATTCGTCGGTGTGACGCCGACGGCCACGTCCCCCAAGATGACCTTCTTCCTCACGCCGCCGGGGCGCGGGGCGGCACCGGTCCGGAAAGCGATCTGCACGGTCACGGTGACCAAGTAGGCGCACGGGCACCCCCCTTCCCCGCACTCTCACCATACGGGAGGGGGGATCCCCGCCTTTTTTCTTATCGGGATTGTAGTTCTTCTGACCGTTTCGGCCTGGATCGTGTTCATACCGCACTTCTGATAAAAGGGATTGGGCAAAAGACTGTTGAGATCCGATGAAGTACCGCAGTGTTCCGGAATGCCTGCGGGAACAGGGGAGGATAACCGGCATCCCGTCATTTGCTGTTACGACTGTTCTCTCTCATGCGAGTTCCGGCACGCTGTTCGCCCAGGCCTCGACGCGCTTCCGGATGGCGTCGTCTTCGTAGGATGAGATCGTGATCCGGTCCCGCGTAAGGCTCACGAAGTAGAGTTCCCCGGAAGGGTCGTGGCATGCGAGGGTGGCCGAGAAGAGGTCGGCATCCGGAAGGGACACCGCTCTTCCCCGGTGGGCCGCGATGTTGGCCATGTTCGTGATCATGGCGGCCCGGCCCATCTCGTACCCGTCCACGGAATCGTACACCTCCGAGCTCGTCCCGGCCTGCTTTCCTTTCGTGTCGAGGTAGGCGAACTTTGCCGTGTACCGCTCCCGGACTGCTTTCACCGGGGGATGGTGTTTCCTCGTGGTATGGTACGATGTGCACCCGAGCGGGTTTTCGATGACAAGCATCCGGATAATGGACGCGAATGTCCGGATATCAGCAATCGGGTGCTTCAGATGCCGCGATGCGCTGCGGGTGCCGGGGCGTGAACGGAACCGGGTCATGGGTGTCTCCTGTTAGTACGGGATGGAGCGGGCGGGCCAAATACCTGGTGGTCGTGCAGGGGGTCGCGTGGGTACAAATGGGGGGAGGGGTCGAAGCAGGGCACATTCCCGGATTATGGCCTGCTGCCGGGATCTTCTCCCGTGAACCCGGGGGATTTCAGGCACATTTACAGCAGGGGGATGGAGGGGCTGGTGCCAGCCCGGATCAATTTGTACCCATGCGACCCCCTGCAGCCCCTTCCGGATTTGGTGCAAGAACGTGGGGAATTTATCCCGGAGAATGGGGTGAATGCGGGAATTTTTGATGTAGGGGGTCGCGTGGGTACAAAATGTTTTTACGGTGATGAAAATGAGATTGTTACCGGAATTTCCTATTGACATATTACGATGCTCGCCGCCGCCCCGTAGGGCGCCCCGCGGCGGTCTCAAGGACGTTTTCAATCATGTGAATAGGTAAGTGAGTAGCGCAAAACCCGACGAGGCGTTTTGCGCGTATGGCCATCGCATTATTTTGACTTGGAATGGTGGTATTTTGAATGGTTGTAAGCTGAAAAGGTAAAAAAAGGCAAACTACTAATGACTTATATAACTAATTAACCACGAAACAATTGGGATTGCCATTGAAATGATTAAGTTAATTGTTATGTTTGTTGGCCAATCTGGCAATTTATTCACATGATCATAGTCATATTGGGTTTTTTGAAATTCTTCATTGTTGTTTTTTTCGGAATCTGACGAATGAAAAGATTTCAATGTGGAACCTAATTTGTCGAGATAATCTCTTTTTGCTTGTTGGTACTTTTTAATTACCATTAGCATAGGCCTTACGTATAACCATAACATTAGAATGATTATCACACAAATTAATGCAATTCCAACAGGGTCTCTCAAAAAGCCATTATAATCAATTTTTAGAAAATTAATATTCACTAGTCCTATAACCCAAACCACAGCGATTAAAAATAGAATTGAAATTTGGCAAATAATGAGATTGCATAAGTTAATGATCGAATCAAAACCTCCAATTTTCTTATAGATATCAATTTTTACAGGAATTTTTTCAAAAATTCGAAAAACTGTCGATGCTGTTCTTAATGTCAAAACCATAATATTTCCTAGAATAAAGCACACAATCAACCAGAAAACTAAATAGCTAATTGCCATTAGCGAATTAAATCCGATTTGCTCAAAAAATAAATTTTTATGTAAACCGAGTACCAGAAGCGAGTAGAGGCAGAGGTATACAAATGCGAATATGATCCCGTTAGCTGTAGCACGATGGATTTTTTTATTCAAAAAGGGAATATCTCGGAAATCGTAAATCCTATCCTTAATTATCCAACTTTCAAATAAATGGCCGGCCCGGCTTTTTTTGTATTCTTCGCTCAAATTTAAAGGCAATTCAGAAAGATTCAAAGACCGATGAAATTGTTCATTAAAAATATAGAACACATAAATTAGGATCCCAATAAGAATGAATAAAACAATAAACGGAAAATCTCTGAAAATTGAATAGGATCCGATCTGACTAAATTGAATAAAAAGGAAAGGAGAAATTGAAATTAATAACAAAAAATACGCATCAATAAGTCTGTTTTTAAAAGGTAAAAATTCCATTTTGAACCACCAGGATAAAAATTGTTCAAAAATTGGAACAGTTTCTTTTAACTTTTCGTTTTGGGAGAGATATTTCAAGCGATTCTGTTCTTTCTCATCATATATCGAATCCGTTGGTTTTTTAAGAAAAATTGAAAGTATAAAAGGACGGTGACAACGGAGACATTTTATATCAATATCATCTCTTTTCCGCACTAATACTCCTCGTTTTTCAAAAAAATCAAACAATTTATCTGTATAATGTGATCCGTAGGTGCTTCTATTATCATCTATTGGAGGAAACGGAAACAATATACCCTCTTTTTCAATTTCCACTAAGTTGGCCGTATCACAAAATGGACACTGAATAACCTCGGTTATTCTTTCGTTAGTCATGACGATAAGTTAGAATAAGATTTTTAAATATTTGGTATTTTGGTAGTATGTTGTAACATCTAGTGATATGAGAGAGAGGTGAATTTTACACGCGTTATATTTTTTATTTCCTCGCGATCGTCACGTACCCCGAGTGGCACACGGAGGTAGACGGCCGGGTCCCCCGCTTGGACCGGGTCATCTCCCGCTCGATCAGCTCGTGGGTGTGGACTTCCACAAACCGTTCCGCCGCAGCATCGACCACGATCGCCATCTGTTCGAGGAACGGCGTATAGCAGGCAAGGTAGCCCCCGGCCCGGAGCAGGGAGAAGGCATGGGCCACGTGTTCGGTCTCGACCTGCATGTCCAGGTGCACGACATCGTAGGTGCCTTCCGCAGCAAGGAAATCTGCTGCTATGGCCTCGATGTTGGTGAGCTTTGCGTCCGCGAAGTTCTTCTGCGCCAGGGCCGAGAACTCGGGCCGGACCTCATAGGTCTTCACGCTTCTTGCCACGCCGGCAAAGTAGATGGCGGCGATCCCGCTGCCGGTGCCGGCGTCCAGCACATCGTCGTTGTGGTTCATGCCGGTGTAGGCGATGACAAGGCCGATGTCCTTCGGGAGCATCGGGGCGCCGGAACGTTTCCCGTGCGTGAAGAAGTCGGTGGGCCGGGGGATCCGGATCGTGAACTCCGCACCGCTGTGCGTAAGAATCGTATCGCCGGAGTTCTTCCCGACAATCGCGGCAAGGTCCAGCTGGCCCTTATCCGTGCCGAGCGTGCCCGGTCCCGCCTTGATGTAAAATTCCCGTCCCGCTCCCACGAGCAGGACGCGGTCGCCCTGCCCGATCATTGGGCGAGCTTCATGATGGCTTCGGCAATGTCGCCCTTCGATGCAACGAGGGCGGCCTTCGCCTTCTCTTCCGATACATTGGCCTGCGAGGCCACCATCGTGACGTCCTCGGCCGGGATCTCCGGTGCGGCCTCCTCGAACCGGGGCGTGCCGGCGATCTGGTACGAGGTCGAGCCCTGCATGGTCATGACCGTGACCTCCGCTGCATCGAAGACCCAGTTGCCCTTCGGCGTCTTGATCACGATACTCTCTACGTCTTCAATCTGCTCGACATTCATGCCGAGCTTCTTCATCATCGCCTTCATCTGGCGCGGATTGATGTTTCCCGGAAGCATCCTTCTCACTACCCTGCCGTACTTTTACGGCTGCCCCGTACTTAAATGCAAGCATCTCCCTGCCGGAGAGCATCGCGGCCCCGCAGGCAATCACCCGGTCGCCGGCAGCCACGACCATCACATCGTCGCCCGCCCGGATCTGGGGGTCGGCGGCGACAATGTGTTTCGCAAACGCATTCCTGCCCTTGGCCACGAACTCCGCCACGTCCTCCCGGACCGCGACCCGGTAGGCCGGCGCGGGGAGGGCCTCGCGGAGCCGGTACGCTCCCTCGATCCCGAGCGTCAGCCGGCCATCCGAGGCCCGGACCGTGGCGAGCCGCACCCCGTTGTACAGCACCTGCCGGATCCTGCCCGTGGTTGAGAGGATGAACGTGCACCCTTCTGGGAAGAGGGCCGTGCCGCAGTTCCCGCCGAACTG
>Ga0074199_1001276_pt1 | contig 23807 bp, 15 predicted proteins | sample EPASupsiteSAE347_FD_64528 | JGI IMG/M metagenome (GOLD analysis project Ga0074199, IMG submission 64528) | Bioremediated contaminated groundwater from EPA Superfund site, New Mexico - Sample SAE3-47 | ecosystem: Environmental > Aquatic > Deep subsurface > Groundwater > Contaminated ... | reverse complement strand
TTTTCCGCCCGACCCGGCAGGGACCGCTTCAGTGGGCGCGACTGGCCCGCGAGGCGGGCATGCGCTATATGGTGCTGACGACCAAGCACCACGACGGGTTCTGCCTGTTCGACACGAAATGGACGACGTATAATGCGGTTCGGTCGGCCGCCGGGCGCGATCTGGTGCGGGACTATGCCGACGCCTGCCGCGCCGAAGGCCTGCATGTCGGCTTTTACTACTCCATCATGGATTGGCATCATCCGAATTATCCGTTGCCGCCCAACCATCCGTTGTGCCGCCTGGATCCCATGACGCGTCGTCCGGATAAGGATCGGTATGCGCGATATATGCTCGGGCAGTTGAAGGAATTGCTGACGAATTACGGTCAGGTGGACGTTCTGTGGTTCGACGGCCGGAATCCGGCGTTCGACGGCGCGGCGATCGCAAATGAACTGCGCAAACTCCAGCCGAATTTGCTGATCAACAATCGGCTGGAAGGAACCGGGTTTACGCCTGATTTTGTGACACCGGAACAGAGTTTGCCGCGGACTCCATCGTTGTTTAACGGGCAACCCGTGGCCTGGGAAGCCTGTCACACCATGACCGGCCAGTCCTGGGGCTATAGTCGCTATGAAACGGCGGCGGATTTCCGGCCGGCATCCGCGTTGATCCGGATGCTGGTCCGTGCCGTGGCTTGCGGGGGTAATTTTCTGTTGAATGTGGGGCCGCGACCGGATGGCAGCTTGCGTCCGGAAGAGGTCGCGCGTCTAAAGGCGATCGGCAGGTGGATGCGGCGGTATGGCGAGTCGATTTATGGGACCGAAGCGGGTCCGATGGGCGATTGGGTTCCCGGCTGTCTGACCCGCAAAGGGCAGCGAGTCTTTGCGCATGTGTTCGACTTGCCGAAGAACGGCCGACTGTCGCTGCCGGATTTGCAGCCGGCACCCGTATCGGCAGGTCTGTTGGGCGGGAAAAAACTGGCGATGACGCGGAACCAAGTGGCAATTCCGCACGCAGCGCCGGACACGACGGATGCGGTGCTGGTCTTGGACTATCCGAAGATGCCGTTCGTTCCGCTAAAACCGGTGCGTCGCGTGTCGGTGTCAGCGGTGGATTATCGCGTTGTGCGTGGGCGGCCGGTGGCGGTGAACGGGTGGATGGATGAGGCTGTTTGGGGGAGCGTTCCAGCATTGGAAATTTCCCAGGACACGCACTATGACGAATCGCAGGGGCGCTATCCAGCGTCGTTCCGGCATGGTTATTGTGCCTACCGGTTGCGCGCCATGCACGCGGCCGGAGTACTGTATCTGGCGGTGGAGGTCGAAAGCCCCACCTGCATCGGCGGGACCGAACCGGTTGATATGTATCATTTCGATGCGGTGCGCCTCTTGTTCGCCGCCAATCCGAAACGGGAACAGTTGAATTTCACTCCGGAGTCCTTCGAAATTTCCGTGGACGCCGGCGGCCGCGCCTGGATGCCGGACGAGGATAAAATGCCTGGCGCCATGTTTCGCCACGGTGTGCGGCGCACGGCCAAAGGATATACCGTGATGGTCGCCGTGCCGCTGAGTTTCCTGCGGAAGAGGGCGGACGATCCCCGGACCGGGCTCCGCTCCGGGGATCGCTTTCGTTTCAACGTGTTGGTTTCCCAGCCTTCGCCGTGGATGACGTTTGAGGATGCGGATATGCGGGAGAAGAAGCGCCCGTGGTGGGAACGGCACCCGGACCATGACTTCACGCCCTATGGTCCCCGGCACCGTGTGTTCTGGAAGGGATCCGATGGCGACAATCCCATGTTTCATGTCCCGTGCTGGGGCGTGCTGGCGTTGGCGTGATAGCGGCAAGGAGTTAACGGATGACGAAGAAGATGCAACTCGGACTGATTGTCGGGCTTCACGACAATATGGTCGAAGAATTTAATAAAATCGAGGATCTCGGGATTCCCACCTGTCAGATCAGGGGCACGGCCGAAGATATGGTCCTCCGCCACAAACTGGAAAAGGTCGCCGATGCGATGGCCAAATCGCCGGTGAAGGTCAGTTCCATCTTTTTCGTCTTTGAAGGGCAGGGCTACAATAACCGCACCGGGCCGGAAACCGACGGGCTGGTCCCGCTGCAGCATCGGGAGCGGCGCGCGGACCTGACGATCCAGGCGGCCAAAATCTGCAAAAAACTCGGGGTGGTGAACGTGACCTCGCACGTGGGGTTTATTCCCGACGACGAGCAGGCCCCCCTTTACCGCTCGTTTATCGATACGATGAAAGGGGTGGCTGGGGCATTGAAAGCCGACGGCCAGAATTACTGTTTCGAGACCGGGCAGGAACTCCCTTCGACCTTGAGACGTACGATCGAGGACGTGGGAACGGGCAACCTGTTTATCAACCTGGACCCGGCCAACCTGATCCTGTACGGGAAAGCCGATCCGATCGATGCCGTCGCCATCTTCGGCCCCCTGGTTCGCGGCATGCACGGCAAAGACGGCGTCTGGCCCAACCGGGGCGAAGCCCTCGGCCATGAAACCCGACTCGGCGACGGGCGGGTGAATTTCCCGGTATTGATGCGGCGGTTGAAGGCCTGCGGGTTTACCGGCCCGGTGACCATTGAGCGGGAGATTTCCGGCCCGGACCAGATTGCCGATATTAAACACGCAATCCAACTTCTTGATCCGTTGTTGTAGTTACCGCATGTTCAAATGGCAAGATTTTTTAAGGATCTGATAGTTACAGTGAATGCAGAAAGGATGGTTCGTATGCAGACTGTCGGAAGCCGCCCAGCCGGGGTGCGTCGAATCCTGAAGGATGTGTGGGTATTTCATGATACGTGCCGCGTATATGTGCTGAAAACCGGCCGGCGCGCCGTGACAATCGATTTCGGCTCTGGCCGTTGGCTGAGCAGCCTGCGCCGGCTGGGGATTGACGGCGTGGACCATGTGCTCTTGACCCATCACCATGCCGACCAATGCGCCGGACTGGAAACGCGGCGCGCCTGGCCGTTCCGGATTCATGCACCCGTGGGCGAGGATCAGTTTCTGGAGCCTGCGAAAATCAAGGTTTATGACCGGTCGGTTCCCAAAATGGTGTGTGTGCCGTTTCCCGCCAGTTATGCGAGGGTTCAGCGCGGCATCCGTGGAATTGCATACGATATCCGGGGGAACGCCGAGTTGTTTCTAAACGGTCTTTGCATCCGGTGTATCCATACGCCCGGGCACGGACCGAATGCCTGTTCTTATATTGTGGAATTTTACGGGCGCCAGTTATGTTTTTGCGGCGATGCCGTTTATGCCGGCGGAACGGTCTGGCAGCCCTATAATCTGGAATGGGATCATTGGACAGGCGCGGGGGCCTTGGCGGCATGGGAAGGTGTCCGCCGTCTTGAGGGCATTGGTCTCGATCTGTTATGCCCTTCCCACGGGCCGGTCATCGCCGACCGGCCGCGGGCGGTATTGCGGCGGCTGGACCTGCGTCTGTTGGATTTTTACCGGGCCAAAGGATCCGTTTGCGCCGGAGAAAAGGACCATTGGATCGTGCCTAAACCCGTCGGCGACGGAGTTTCCAGGATTTTACCCCAGCTATTCATGGGGTCGGGCAATGCCTATCTCCTCCATTCGCGAACCGGCGAGGCGCTGATTGTGGATCCCACGATGTCCGATATACGCCAATTCGAACGTCTGCTGGCCGGGCCGTTGCGAGGCGTCAAGCCCACTGCCGCAGTGGTCACTCACGCGCATATGGATCACTACGAAGGCATTCCTTATTTACAGCGGCGATATGGGGCTTTGTCCTGGATTCACCCGCGCGTGGCAGAGGCCATAATGTCCGATTCCCATCGGCATGGATTTGCCCGGGCGTGGTGGCCGTTGCGCATTGATCGGCTTTGGCCGGAAACCGGCCGATGGCGGTGGAACGAGTATATCTTTGAAGTGGCTCCGTGGCCTGGACAGACTTGGTGGCATTGTGTTTTCATGACAATCATCGATGGAAAAAAAGTGCTGTTCGGGGGTGATTCGTTCCAGCCAGCGTCCCGCTGGAACGGGACGGGCGGGTTTTGTGCCTTGAACCTCAGCCGGTTCCGGGACGGTTATATACCCAGTGCCCGGCTGGCATTGCGCTGGAAGCCCGATATCCTCGCAAATGGGCACCGCTGTGTATTCCGGTTCACGGCCTCGCGCTTCCGGAGGATTATCCGCTGGGCCCGGTTTGCCGAAAAGGCTACGCAGGCGTTGTGCCCTTCGGGCGATCTGAAGCACGATTATTATATCCGGCCGGAACCATGCTGCGAATGAAGGGAAAAACAACAATGCGTCGCTCCAATCCGGTGAGTGTGATGACGGCTACCTTTATTGGCGAGATTGTCGCCGGAAAAATAACCCTTGAGGCCTTGATGGCGGGGCTTAAGCGGATTGGGTTCGACGGCGTGGAAATGTTTTTGCGCGAGCTGATCGGTGAGGCTAAGAGCCTTGGGCGGGTTCGGTCGCTTTTGAATAATAACGATCTGAAACTTTCCTGCGTCAGTGTGTTTTGCGATTTTGTTTCGACCGATGCGGCTGTTCGGAAAAGTGCGCCGGAGCGTTTGCGGGCTGGGATTGAAACGGCAGGGGAGTTTGGCTGTACGCGGGTGATGCTGGCGGGCTCGATGCTCAAGGAGGGGATTTCACCGGTGGAAGGGCGGAAGATGATCGCCGATGGGATCGTCACTGAGGCGGAGTTTGCCCGGCAGGCGGGGGTGACGGTGATGGTGGAAGATTTCGGGGCGGCGCCGACGTTGATCTGTCGAGCGGCGGATTGCCTGGAGATCATCGCGTTGGCCGGCGGATCGCAGCGGGTGAAGTTCACCTTCGATACGGGCAATTTTGTTTTTGTTGGGGAAGATCCCGTCAAGAATCTGGCTGTCCTGCAGTCGGTGATCCATCACGTTCATGTCAAGGCGTGGCGGGCGCTGGCGGAACGACAGCCCGGCGACAGCGGGGAATTCGGCGGCTACATCGGATGTCCCATCGGCGAGGGTGTTGTTCCGAATCAGCGCCTGGTTGAGCGGATTGCCGCTGGGGGATATGACGGGTGGTTCTCGCTCGAATGTGGCGCTGTGAGCGATGCTCTGACGACGGCAAAACGAGATTATCAATGGCTGACGCGTTGGCTCAAGCAACCATATCGAGGGGGATGATTTATGCGCTTGAAGAGATGTTACTATGCGCTTCCGATGGTCAGTTTGTTTTTTTTATTTGCCAGTGTCATGGCATCGGCGGCCATTGAAAAGGAATTCAAGGCCGGCGGATTGCGCGTGCAGGTGAACGAACAGACCGGCGGTTTTGCCGTGTTTACGGGTGAAACGAAAGTCCTTGAAAACCGCCTTAGCCTGTCCCGGGAAAACACTAATATGGCCGCCGCATTCGGTCCCGGTGCTTCGGTGGAAGCCGTGTCGCCGCCGCGTGTCGGCGGCAAAGTCGCGGAAGGAACCTGGATTCGCGTTAAGGGAACAACGAGCAACTGCCTCTTCCAGATCGTGCGCACGATTGTCCTGACGCCCACGACCGTGCGCTCGACCGTGCGCGCCATCCAGTCTTCCGAAGACAAACAGCAAACCAATCTGCGCGAGGATCTTCTTCTCGACCGCGCGCTTTTCATAGGGCAATCTTTCAAGGCTTTGGCCGAGGGGAGCAAATACGTTCCGGGCGTGCTGGGCGATGAGCAGAAAGGACTCTGGCAAAACAATACCGACGACTCGATCTATCTGGCCATGGCCGCGCCAAAGGTCGGGTCCGTTTATTTCTTTGGACAAGGCCAGTACCATGGACGCTGGGCCCTGGCGCCGGGACTCCCCAAGGAACATTCCATCCCCCTTTCATTCCACCATTACTTTGACGGCAAGGCGCACGGCGACTTTTCGGGATGTATCTGGGAGATCGGGATCGGCGGCCAAAAGGCGTTGCCGCCGGAAGTGCAGTCGTTCCAATTCGACGCGCTCGACCTCCAGGCGTGGAACTCGGAGGACATGGATATATTTTCGACAACCACGGAACGTCTGTACCTGCACGGCGCCTGGAAGATCTGGCCGATCAAGGCATCGGTGGGCAATCCGACAAATGACCCGGGGACACGCGATAAGGTTTTTCTGCCCAACTATAATGATAGTGGCTGGCTCCGTTATCCCGTGCCCTATAGCTGGAACACGGCGACCCCACCCGGGTGCCGGCCGAGCGAGGTCGTGGATACTCAGGATGGCGTGGTCTGGTATCGCCGCAACGTTGTGATTCCCCGCTACGAATCCAATCAGCGCGTTTTCCTGCACTTTGATAACGTGCAGACCGAGGCTATCGTGTTCTTCAACGGTGAGCCGGTGGGCCGGCACTGTAATTTTAACCGCAAGCTTGATCTTGCAGACCAAAGCGTTGAGCCGTTCGAGTTCGATGTCACCCGCCTGGTCAGACCGGGCATGACCAATTGCGTTGCCGTGCGGGTTTACCTGCACCCGGCCAGACGCTGGTCTTACCGTGGTGGGATCGTCGGCATGGTTTACCTGGATGTGCGGCCCGAGATCTATGCCGAAAATATCAGGTTGACGCCCAATCTGAAGAATTCTTCAGTGGAAGTGGCGCTGGACTTGGTCAACTTGGGCACAATCGCAAAGGCCGTTGCGCCGGAAATTAGGATCGAGCCTTGGAAGAGCCATCGTTACGATCTTCCCGGCGGCCAATCCTATGCGCATCGCCCGGAACCGGTAACGCTTAAACCCGGCCAAACGTCTTATCACGCCACGGTTCCCTTGCCCTCAGCCATTCTCTGGTCGCCGGACCAACCTTTCCTTTACCGGGTCTCGCTCCTGGACCCGCAGGTAAAGACAGCCGGAAAACGCCCCGCGGGCTTGCTGGGCCAAGCGCGTTTCGGTATGCGTACCTTCGAGGTGGTGGGCCAGGAATTTCATCTCAACGGACACCCGATCTGGCTGGCCGGTATCGCCGATTCAACTGCCGGCGTCGGCCATTATCGCTCATTTTATTATTATTTCAACGCGGACCGTTTCCTGGAACGAAGCATCGAACGGCGCAAAGCATGGCTGGGCGCAACTATCCAGCGTTTCTGGAGCCCTCTTTTCGGATGCCTGTTCGATCTCTGCGACGAGAAGGGGTTGATGGCCCAAACCGGCGCTACGATCAATATCGAACACTACCGCGGCATGGCCAAAAGCAACGAGCAGGACCAGGCCGACATCACTGGAATTATCGCCTGCATCACGGCCTTCGGCTACAATCACCCGGCTTTGGTGACTTATGACCTGGGGAACGAATACTATGACTGGGGTTACGAGGGCGGCACACGCATCGGGGCAACCAAGAATCTCGGCGCACCGCTGACATTCGCCTACCAGCAAATGAAACAGCGCGATCCCACGCGGCCGGTCTGTAACGGATCCGGCCGTTCCGCGGGCGCGCCCATCGGCGCCGGCGCTAATGAGCCGTCGCTCACCGACTTTTTCGAGCCACACGCCTACCTGTTCGATATCGTCAATTTTGACCGGGTGGATTTTCAGGGGTTTTATGACGCCTATGTCAAGGCCTTCGGCAAGGAAGCGCCGCTGGTCAACGGCGAATGGCATTTCGGGCAACTTGCGCGCCAACAGGGCATCATCATCAAGCTATGGAAAGAAGACTTTTTGCTGGGCGATCGCGAGGGCATTCTCGATTTCTACATGCGCTTCGACAAGGGCCGCTGGGGCGGCATTGCCGAATATTACGTCGCCGAGCATACCGACGAATGTTCGGAAACGTTTTACGATCGTCATGGAAAAATGTACCGCGACAAAATTGACGTCATGCGCCGCAAGCCGTTCTGTAAGGGCAGTTATGTGCATGGTAGTCCGCCCGTCACGGGCGCGCGCGAGGGCGTGCCGCAGGGCGATGGCGGCTCGATTGGGCATTATGAAGGCACGGTCGCGGACCATCGGCATTACTTGGGCTGGATGAAAAATGCCTACGCCCCGTTCTATGCCTGCCCTGATATGTTCGACCGCAAACTGTTCCGGGGCGGCGAATTGAGCGCCACCCTCACGATCATGAACGACCGGCCCCGCCCCGTGACGGATGCATCCGCAGTGGCCCGGATTGTTTCCACCCAGGCCCAAGTGATTGCCGAAACCGTATTGCCTGCGGGTTTATTAAAGGAAGGCACGAAAAAAGAACTGCCCTTGAAAATGAAAATTCCAACGGCCATCGCGGATGGCCATTACCGGCTGGACGTGTTGGCCCGGGAAGGAACGCGCCAAGCCGCCAGCAACTCGTATGACTTGATGATTCTCGGTCAAGCAGAGGTCTTTCCTGCCGTCAAGGCGACACGGCGCATCGGGCTTTACATAGGCGCCGGCGGCGGCCTGTTCGACGGCACCCCGGAAGACCCGGTGCAGACGGAAACCATGTTCCGCGATTTCCAAGTTACCTTCACGCACGTCAAGGATTTGGCGCAACTTAAGGACGTGGATGTGCTCGTCATCGGGCTCAACAGCATTGATTCCGGCCTTGTTCAGCAAGGCGACGCCTTGCGCAACTGGATCGAACAGGGCGGCCGCGTGCTTTGCCTGGAACAGAACATGGACCTCAATTTGCCATGGAGCACCGGCTTGCGATTCAGCGGACTTCCATACGGCATGGCGGATTATTTTCAAATTGTTTTTCCCGAACATCCGGCTTTCAAGGGGCTGGACCGCTCCTATCTGTATCTGCCCAACCGGGTATTGGATCGGCGCGAGTATTACCGCTATTTTCTTCTGCCGCTTACAAAGGGTCTGGCGGCGGTCGGCAAGACATCCGGCAACCAGCTTTATTTCGGAATGCTGCTCTCGGAACACAAACTGGGCAAAGGCCTCTTCTTGGTCAACACGATTGAGTGTGTTTCCACCTACCGCCAGGACTCGCTGATCCGGCGTTACATAGGCAACCTGCTGGCCTATGCCTGCACGGAAGCCTGGACAGGGGAATTCGCCGCCGAAGCGCCGGCCCCCGGCCACCGGATTCCTCCGCCCCTGGCGAAAGATTGCGTGACCGTGGATTTGGCGCCCTATGTCAATCACAGTCTGCGGGATGAAAAGAAAGGCGACAAGGTTGGCGGCTGGGATGATAACGGCCCCAAGGATATGCGCCACTTCCCAACGGGCAAGCAAGTGCTGGGCGGCATTCCCTTTTTTGTGATTCCCCCGTCCACTAACGATGATCGGTCCGTGATTGTCCTCGGTAACGAAACTACCCGTGCCTATTTCCCCCGCGAGGTTAAAGGGATTACGCTGAAGGGACTGAAGGCCAAGCGCCTGTTTTTCATGGTTGCGGCCTCGTTCTGTCCGGCCAATAGCGTAACTATCGGTACGCTGACGATCAACTACGAGGGCGGCCTTACGCCGATGCCCAAGGCGGAAGTTCCGCTGGTAGTCGGCAAAAACATCCGCGATTGGGCCAGCGACAAGCCGGAATTGACGGAAGCCATGGTGGTATGGCGTCAGAAGCATCCGATTGTGGCCGCCTTTGCCTCCATCAGCGTCGTTGCATGGGACAATCCCTATGCCCGCGCCCCAATCCAGACGATTGACATAACGTCCAACGGCAAGGCGGTCCTCATTCTTATGGCTGTTACGGCGGAAAATCCATGATTGTTGCCCCCCGGATGAAATAATGTTAGATTTATCAATAAGACCTGTATGGTGAATCGGGTTGCTTAATAAGCAGTATAAATCAAGGAGTAAAGGGAGTACATCATGAAGCTCATTACACTAACGGCCGGTTATGTCATTCTTATGACCTGTGCGGCAACCGGGTTGGCCGACACCCATTACGTGGCAACCAACGGGGCGCACCAAACGCCATTCACGAATGGCTGGGGAAGTGCGGCCACGAATATCCAGAGCGCCATAAACGCAGCTGTGGCAGCGGATACCGTGCTGGTCTCGAACGGCACTTACTCGCTGTCAGCCGTGATAACTGTCGACGGGGCCATTACTGTGCGTGGATTCAGCGGAAACCGGGATGATGTAATTATTACTGCAAATGGGGCCGCTATACGCGGTTTTAACTTGAAGAATAATGCGCTTCTTGCGGATTTGACCGTGACTAATTTTAATGCGGGGGCCGTTGCTACTCTGGATGGCGCGGGCGTACTTCTAAACAACGGTGGCGCTACCATCTCCAATTGCGTGATTGTCAGTTGCACGGGCCGTTATGGCGGGGGGCTCAACAGTGATTCAGAAGTATACGGGCAAACCGGGATTGTGCTGAACTGCCGGATTGAGGGAAATTCTGCAACTGCATCCGGAGGAGGTTTGTGCAACCCCGCCTTGGTGCGTGATTGCACGATCAGGAGGAACACGGCGCAAAGGGGTGCCGGCATCGAGTTGAATGGAACGCTGAACATAAACATATTTAATAGTACGATTTCAGAAAATAGCGCAAACACCGATTTTGGGGGTGGTATTGGTTTGGCGGCGGGTGCAGGGGTGGTTTCTAATTGCACGATAATTAACAATACCGCCCAAGCATACGGCGGGGGCATTAGTTTTAATGCGAGTGGTGCGCAACTGTATAATTGCTTGATTGCCAACAATTCCGCCACCGTGAATTATGGGGGCGGAATACGCTTTTCGGGTGCAACGAATAATCTATTCAATTGCACGGTGGCGGGAAATACAGCGCCGCAAGGAGGAGGACTATATGCCGCGGATGTCACCTCGATGAGGATGCTGAACACGATCATTTATTCCAATACGGCGCCCTCCTCTTCGAATTATAATTTCAACACCAACTATTTGACGAATTGTTGTTCGCCGGGGCTATCGGGACAGGGCAATATCGCGGCATATCCCAAGTTTGTTGACATGGTGAACAGCAATTACCGGTTGCAGGGCGGCTCGCCCTGCATTAATGCCGGCCTGAATCTGGATTGGATGGCCGGGTCCAAGGATCTGGACGGCCGCGAGCGATTGGATCGGTTGACGCGGCAGGTGGACATAGGCACTTACGAGTTCATGTTTTCCGGCACAATGTTTAGCGTTCGTTGATTTACCCGACAATTTTTTTAAAAGGAAATTAGCTAACGATGATTCGATTGACAGAAAGGTTGTCATGAAAATGCGCGGTCATCAGATGCCATATGTATCGAACGCCAAGCAGCGGTCCCTGCGCACCGATGCCCAATGGACGCTGGATTTTGAGATCAAGGGGCGCGCCCGCCAAACGGCATTGCGCCGGGCCGGAACGGTATTCAAACGTTGGGGACTTGTCATGCCCCGGACGGACCCGTTGACGCCTCATTTCGGCCTGCATGACTTTTACCGGATCGGTGAGATTGAATACTGGATCGTGAACGACCGGCAAAACGATTATTGCGGCAAATTCCTGTTTCTTTTCGCCAATCAGCGTTGTCCGCGGCATCACCATAAGGTCAAAGACGAAACGTTTTTTATAGTAAGGGGCCGGGTCCGCATGACGGCGGGCCGCAGGCAATTTATGATGAAGCCGGGCGATATCTTCAAGATGCGGCCGGGGGTTGACCACACGTTTGTCGCGGTCGGCGGCCCGGCGCTGATCCTGGAGGTATCCCTGCCTTCTATTCAACACGATAATATTTTTGCGGACAAGGCAATCGGCAAGCGGGGGGTTATTTAGCATCGGGACATCAAGCGACCAGCCACGAAAGGAAACAAAATGAGCAACATCCGATTCGAACGTCTTTTCAATCGCACCGAGCGCGCCGTGATCATTGCCATGGACCATTGCGAATTTGACGGGCCCATTCCCGGCATGATCAACCTGGCCGAAACGGCCGCAAAGGTGGATGCCTGCGTGGACGGCATCCTGCTTTCGCCGGCCATGCTGCCGCATTGCGCGCAGGCTTTTAATTACAAGGGTGCGCCGATGGCCGTCGTACGTCTTAATTGGAGCACCGTTTATTGCTACCAGTGGCAATATAAGGATTCCGTCACCGTCCCGGCGTTTAGCCCAGCGGAGGCATTGAGGCTGGGCGCGGACGTCGCCCTCATTTCGCTGACGCTTGAAACCGGCAGTGAAGCCAACGACGCCCACAACGTCGAAGTCTTCCGGTCGCTCTGTAACGAAGCCAAACAATTAGGCATGCCCGTGATTGGCGAATATTACCCGGCCGACCCGGACAATCTTTCGCCGGAGGACCTGCACCGCAAAGTCCATGCCTGCGCGCGGATCATCGCCGAATTGGGCGCCGACCTGATCAAGACTTTTTTCACTCATAAGTTCAAGGAGATAACCCGCAGTTGTCCCGTGCCCGTGTTGGGGTTGGGCGCGGCCAAGTGCCCAACGCAGTTGGAAGCCCTGCAATTGGCGGCGGATGAGGTGGCCGGCGGCGCCGGCGGGGTGGTATTCGGGCGCAATGCCATCCAGGTTAGGAATCCGGCGGCGTTTCAGCGCGCCCTGTGCGACGTTGTCAAGCGGGGTATCAAGCCGCTCACTGCGGCAAAAAAATATGGGCTGAATGATTGATATGCGCAAAAACCACCGCATTGATGGGAATAAAGCCTGTGAAATTATCCGAAAACGCGCAACTGGCCCTGGATACGATTTCGCAGAAGTCGACGAAGGGCATCCCATCGTGGCTGATTCATCCCATGGAACATCGGATTATTGACCGGCTGGCCGGTGTACCGGAGGGTTCGTATGTGCGGAATCCGGAAGAAGTTTACCTGAAGATGCAGCGCAATGTCGGTTCCTGCCTGCTCGACCAGTATTTGGCCACGAATCCGCTGGACATGGGCGCGCACGGTTATGACGACAAGCGCCCCAAGACCGCCACGACCGGCCTGGAACATATCGTGCTCGACGGCATTGCCATTGACTCACCCGAGGCGGTCGTGGAGCATATGGAAAAGATATCTTTGCCGAAGGCGGAAAAAAATCTCGCGAATCTGCGGGCCGATTTGCCGGCCAACCAGGAAACCTGGGGCAAGGCCACGCTGGAGAGCGAGCGCAAACTGCAGGCGCAGATTGGCCCAGGCATGCTCAAGAGCGGCTATGGCTTTATCGGGTTTCCCAGACTGGCGTACAACGCCTATGGCTATGAGAACTATTTCATGGCCTATGCGCTCTACCCGGATGTGATCGAGCGTGACTTCGCGCTCCAGGCGGATTATTGGGAGTTGAAAAACCAGGCCACGGCGCGGATTTACGAACAGAACCTGCTCCCGCCGCTTAACCGTTTGGACTTTGACATGGCCGACTCGCGCGGCACGCTGGTGGACATCAAATCACTGGATAAAATCTGGTTCCCGCATTTTGCGCGCGCGCTCTCGCCCCTATTGAAAACCCCGCTCAAGATGATCTGGCACTGCGACGGCAATCTCTCGCAGATGGTTCCGCGTTTGATAGAGGTGGGGATCTCCGGTTTCCAGGGATTCCAATACGAGGATGGTATGGATTACGAGAGAATCTGCCGGATGAAAACCCGCGCCGGAAATTCAGTGATCATTATTGCCGGCGTTTCCGTCACGCGCACCCTGCCATTCGGCAAGCCGGAAGACGTGCAAGCACAGATCAAATGGCTGGTGGAGAAAGGACCAAAGACCGGCTTGTTCATAGGCGGCAGTAGTTCCATCGCACCCGGCGTGCCATGGGAAAACATGCAGACGCTGGTGGAAGGGCTGAAGTATTACCGTCAGCATGGCCGGGCGTAACTGATATGGTAGCTACAACGTTAGCAGGACTTGGCCGGTGGCAATATGAAATCATTATTTGAAGTCAAAGCGGTAGACCGAATGTTTTATGAAAAACATCTTGCCGGCTGGTTGCCGGATAAAATCATTGATATCCATACCCACGTCTGGCTGAAGCGGTTCAAGGATAGGACGGAACCAGGAATGAAGGGCAGAACCGTTTCCTGGCCGTCCATGGTGGCGGCTGAAAATCCGGTGGAACACCTGATTGCAACGTATAAATTGATGTTTCCCGGTAAATCGGTTACGCCCCTGATATTCACGAACCTGACGGGGCCGAAGCATTTTGACGCGGCCAACGATTATGTCAGTCTTTCCTCGCGGAAACATGGGTTTCCGGCCCTGATCTTTTCCGATCCGTGCTGGGCTGCGTCCGATCTCGAAGGTCGAATTCAAAAAGGCGGCTTTTTGGGGATTAAGAGTTACCTGACCATGGCGCCCGCTTATTTACCAACCACGGAAATCCGGATTTTTGATTTCTTTCCTCATCACCAAATGGAGGTCATGAACCGTCATGGTTGGATTATGATGTTGCACATTCCTCGTAATGACCGCTTGCGCGATCCGGTCAATCTGGCGCAACTGCTTGAAATCGAAGAACGCTACCCGGATATTAAGCTAATTGTTGCGCATGTCGGCCGGGCCTACTGCCCGGAGGACATCGGGGATTCGTTCGAAATATTATCAAAAACCAAAAAAATGTGCTTTGATATTTCCGCGAACACAAACGCGGAGACATTTCGGCAATTGTTGGAAACAGTCGGGCCAAAGCGGGTGCTCTTTGGAAGCGATTTGCCAATTCTAAGGATGCGGACACGGCGAATTTGCGAAAAAGGATTTTATATCAATCTGGTCCCCAAAGGTCTTTACGGCGATGTTTCCGGCGACAAACACATGCGGGAAGTGAACGAGCATGAGGCGGCTCGCCTCACGTTTTTCATGTATGAGGAACTGGCCGCTTTCCGCCGCGCGGCCCACACGGTTGGGTTGAATGCAAATGATGTTCAGGATGTGTTTTATAATAACGCCCAGCGAATGCTGGGCAATGGTAAAAATAGGAGGTAATCATGGGCATCAGTATCGGATTGGTCGGTCTTGGCGCATTCGGGCAGGCGTTCGCCCCATTGTTTAAAAGTCATCCGCAGGTGAGCCGGATTGCCTTGTGCGACCGCGAACCGGAACGGATCAAAAAGTTCGCCGACGACCCCTTCTTCAAGGACAAGTTCAATCCGCGCGACGCCTATACCTCGCTGGATGAAATCTGTAAATCCGACCTGGATGCCCTGGTTGTTATCACCCAGCCCTGGCTGCACGCCCCCCAGTGCGTCCAGGCAATGAAATCCGGCAAGCATGTCTATAGCGCCGTGCCGATCATGTGCATTCCGGACGACGATGAAATTCTGGACTGGTGCGATCAGATCATCAAGACTTGCAAAAAAACTGGCAAATATTACATGCTGGGTGAAACCACATATTACCACCCTCAATCCATGTTCTGCCGCCGCAAGGCGGCTGAGGGGGCATTTGGCGACTTTGTCTACGCGGAAGGCGAATACTTTCATGATGTGGACGCGGGATGCTCGCTGCGCAAAGTTCAGAAAAGCCGTCTGGCCAGCCAGGCGGGCCAGGAATGGATTAAGATTGCGGCAAATTATCGCAAAAAAGGCGCATTGGATGGGCCCATGCATTATCCAACCCATTCCACTTCCGGCCCGGTCTGTGTAATGAACGCGCATGCAATCAAGGTCACAGCGCTTGGGTATCGGAATCGCAATCAAGATCCATGGTTTAAAGATTACGCTTTCAGCAACGAAACGGCATTATTTACCATGAGCAACGGGGCGGCGGTGCGTATTTGCGAGTTCCGCGAAATCGCCGGCAGTATCGCCGAAAGCGAAACGTTCCGGATTATGGGCACCCGCGGCACCTTCTGTGAAAATCAGTGGAAAGATAATCAACGCACGACACCGTTGAGTGCCAAGCCGTTGACGATTAAGAAACTGACCGCGGAAGAAATGCGCGACCCTCTGCCGCCGGAGGTTGCTGATGCATTTAAGCGGGCCATGAACCAAAAAGTCAGTGAAAATGATCTTCAAAATATGGATTTCGTATCGGCCGGACATGGCGGTTCGCATCCTTATCTTGTCCATGAGTTTGTTGATGCCGTTGCCCATAATCGCCAGCCGGCGATCAATGCATGGGAGGCCGCGCGCTACATGGTCATGGGCGTAATGGCGCATAAGTCAGCCTTACAGGATGGCAAAACGCTCGATGTGCCCGATTGGGGCGATGCGCCGAAATGAGCAGGAAATGCAGAATGTAGAATGCAGAATGAAAAATGAAGGCCTTTGGAAACTGTTCCATGTGGGAGGCGTGCTATGCACGGCGACGATCGCGGCGTATTGCGCCCCTCCCGCAAAGTTTGAAATTCAGTAGCATTAAATTATGAAATCACCAAAAATTGGATTGTTGCCATTATTCTTGGAACTGTATGACCGAATGTTGCCTGACTGCCGCGCGCTCATGCAGGCTTTTTATAACACGGTTGCCGATGGCTTGCGCCGCCAGGGTTTGGAAGTGATGACGGCGCCTATCTGCCGCTTGGCCGCTGAATTCAAGGCCGCAATCACGGTATTCGAAAAAGCCGGTGTAGATGCCATAGTTACGCTGCACTTGGCGTATTCACCGTCACTCGAATCCGCCGCCGCGCTGGCAGCCACCCGCCTGCCGTTGATTGTGCTCGATACGACTCCGGATTATGAGTTTGGGCCCCGGCAGGCGCCGCCTCGCATCATGTTCAACCACGGCATCCATGGTGTGCAGGATATGTGTAATCTGCTTCTGCGCAACGGCAAGCCCTTTGTCATCGAAGCGGGACACTGGCGCAAATCCGATGTGCTCAAACGCGTGGCGCGGCGGGTTGTTTCCGCCCGTATGGCAACCGCCATGGGCCGCGCCCGGGTCGGACGCATTGGCAAACCGTTCCAAGGCATGGGCGATTTTGCCGTGCCGGCCAATGTATTGAAACAAACGTTGGGTGTGATAACTGTTCCGGAAAGCGGCAGGACCATTAAAAAATTACTAGCCGCCATTCGTCCTGCCGAAATTCAGGCCGAAATGGCCGCCGACCGGAAACGGTTTATCGTGACCAAGCTTAACACGGAGGCGCATCGGCGTTCCGTGCATGTGGGTCTGGCGGTGCGCCGCTGGATGGAGATCGAACGCCTGACGGCTTGGACGGTAAATTTCCTGGCTGTTAACCGCAAATCCGGAATTCCTACCGTCCCGTTCCTGGAAGCCGGCAAGGCCATGGCACGTGGTTTCGGCTACGCCGGCGAGGGTGACGTGCTCACCGCCGCCCTGACCGGCGCTTTGATGACCGCATATCCGGATACAACCTTCACCGAAATGTTTTGCCCGGACTGGAAAGGCAACACCGTCTTTCTCAGCCACATGGGCGAAGTCAATGTCAACCTGCTGGTCGGCCGACCGCATCTGGAAGAAATGGATTACAAGTTCTCGGACGCGGAAAACCCGGTACGAGTTTTGGGATGTCTGCGCGGCGGCCCGGCGGTTTTAGTGAACTTGGCGCCGTTAACCGGTAACCGGTTTCGGCTGATTATCACGAGCGTGACTATGCAGACCGTACGCGGTCCGGACCGGATGAAGGATTCGATTCACGGCTGGTTCCGTCCGTCAATACCGGTGGCCGACTTCTTGGCCGCTTACAGCAGGGCAGGGGGAACACATCACGCGGCGCTGGTTTACGGCAATGCCGTGCCGGAAATTGCCGGTTTTGGGGCTTTCATGGGGTGGGAGACGGTGGTGATTTCAAGCGAGAAGTCAGTAGTCAGAAGTCAGAAGTCAGAATAAACACAAATATTATGATTTTGATTCTGAAAAAATGTTCTTATTCTGACTACTGACTTCTGAATTCTGACTACTTGTATAGTCATGACAACCGATGCTTATCTGGGTCTTGATCTCGGCGGAACAGGCGCCAAGGCAGGTGTGTTTGATGCGCACGGTCGGCTTCTTGGTTTAGCCCAGCGGCGGATCAAGCCGGCGACTCCGTCACCGGGGCAGGCCGAGATTCCCATTGAAGCTATCGAAGCCGCCGCGCGCGACGCGGTGCACAAGGCCGTCCAAACCGCCGGTGTGCCGATCGCCGCCATGGCGGTGGTCACACAGGGTCAGACGTTTGTCAGCCTGGATGCGCATGACCGTCCTTTGCATCCGGCCATTATCTGGTATGACAGCCGGGCCGCCGACCAGGCCAAACGCCTACAGAAAATCATTCGGGCGGGCGGCGGCAAAGAATTAAGGTTGGTAATACCCGCGATTGCCACGGCGCCGAAAATACTGTGGCTGCGCGAGCATTATCCAGCCATTATGCGCCGCGCGCGGCGTTACCTGCTGTTGCCGGATTATATTGCCTACCGGTTGACGGGCCAAGCGGTCACGGAACCAAATACGGCCGCCTCAACCGGGCTTTATCATATGAGGGCACCATCCTATTCGCAAAGTGCCCTTAAGGCTGCCGGGATTAATGAAGACCAGATGGCCCGGATTTTTCAGCCCGGTCAAAGGATCGGGTATTTACGGCCGGATCGTGCCAAGGCCTGGGGCTTATGTCCGGAAACCATGCTGATCACGGGCACCAATGACCAGTATGCCGGCGCCTTGGGCGCCGGCAATTGCCGTCCCGGCATTCTTTCGGAAACAAGCGGCACCTGCATGGCGCTGGTCACGTTGACAAAGCGACTGCGGCACCCGATGCCGCCCGGCTTGTTTGGCGGACGCTTTCCCATTGATCCATATTACTTCGCACTGGCTTTTACCAAGACTGCGGGAGTCGTATTGGACTGGTTCCGCGAGCAATGCGCCGCCGGCGAATCATTTGAAAAATTGAACCGCCAGGCAAAAAAAGGGCCTATTGGCTGCCGTGGTTTGACGGCTGGGCCTCATTTTGACGGCATGATCTCGCCAATGCCCAACGTGGACATGCGAGGGTTCTTTTGCAATCTCACGCTTCAACATACACGCGCCGACATGTATCGCTCCATTCTGGAAGCCTTGGCATTCAGTTTTAGAGAAAACATGGAATTGATGCGCCAAAACGGGTTTGCCATTAAAACGATCCGGTGCATCGGCGGCGGCGCACGGAATGAATTCTGGTTGCAAATGAAAGCGGATGTCATCGGGATGGCGGTTGAAAAACCCCTGGTGACGGAAGCTTCCGTGCTGGGCGCCGCCATGCTGGCCGCCTGGGGTTCCGGCGCATTTTCTTCGTTGGCGAAAACGAGCGCCGCGTGGTATCGCCTTGGCCGCGTCTTCGTTCCCGACCGGACCAATCATAAACGATATGAGGCACCCTATCGCCGTTACCGGGAATTGATTGGGAAAATTATCTGCCGGCCGTCATGAATTCAGACAACGATCAGCGCGAGGCGTGATCCTACGGCAGGAAGTTGCCTTTCTTCAACTTGGCGGGCAGGTATTTTTCCAACACATAATTCAGGCCATGCTTGGCAAAGGCCTGCTGTTCGATACGCACCCCCATGGTCAGCATCTGGTTAAGCGCCGCCTGCCATTCCTTGTAGTGCTTGATAAAGGGATCGTTTTTCAAGGCGTCCTTGGCGCGTTTGACGTCGTTTTCCTCCAGGGGATGCGTGGCGTCTTCAAGGTCGTAGTCCCGGATGTCCTGCGGCGTCACGCCCAGGTAATGGACACGCGGCACGCAGAAAAACTGATTGATGTGCGCGGCCTGCCCGGACCCGACTTTCAAGGTCCGGTAAATGTTGCAGTAACCGTAGGGGTCGCCATCGGTAAATGCGAATACCGGCAGATCCTTGTCATCCGACAGGCGCCGGATGAACCGTCGGCAGGCGCGCGTGGGCACGCCGCTCATGGAAACCAGGACGCAATTGGCGCTCTCGTAATAGCGATGGTGGACAAGCCGCTGGAAGAGCGAAGCCGTTTCAATGGCCAGGATAAATTTGGCTTTCGATTCAAAACGCAGGTGCTCGACCTGCGAGGGGATGCTCCACGCGCCGGTGCCCAGCTTCTCGCAGTTAATGCGGATATCGCCGCCGGTGCCCGGATCACGGTCAATCACCGTGACCGGGCCGGTAACTTCGCCGCCGCGTTCTTCGGGGATATAGCCCAATTGTTCCCGGTTGACGCCCAGCATGGCTTCCATATCGTCCAGCAGGGAATCGCTTTCGGGCTGTTCGTCGAACCGGCATTCGCCCCAGCTTTTGCTGTTGTAATAAATCTCGCGCTTGCCCGCGATGTCGTTTTTATCTAACAAATCTTTCTTGGTCGTGGCCATCAACCGCATGGACTGGGCAAACGTTTTCACCGTGTTGTAGGAAAGCGTGCGTGTGGCCACCTTCTTAAGAATCTCGAAATGCCCCTTCTTGGGATCGTATTTCACGTTGCTCAGCGCGCGGATGGGGAACCGCATCGTGGGCCGCGTGTTCTTGCGGATGATGTCGGTGTAAACATCCTGGGCCACGGCGACGATTTTTCCGGCGGCACATTTCCGGGTCACCGCCGCTGGAGCGGCGGGTTGGGGCGTTTCAGGTATGTGTTTTGCTTTTGCCATGTATTTTGCCTATGGTTATAAAAATGCAGAATGCAGAATGTAGAATGTAGAAACAAATCAGGCCCCGCAACGGGGCGACTTTAACTGTAGCCGTCGGACGGTAGGCCGACGTTTTTCCGACCAATCACGCGAGCCTATCGTCTCGCGGCTACAAATTTACAATACATTCATTCCTCTCGCCGGCTTTACCATTCTGCATTCTACATTCTGCATTCTTCATTTCTTCACGTTTCCAGATGCGTGCGCTCCAGCATTTTGTGCAGTTTACTGACAATCTGTGTTTCCTGCTTCTCGTTGAGCGATAGGATCTCGCGCAGGCCCAGTGCCAAGTGCGGCAGATACATCTCGATAAAGTTGCGTTTGCGCTCCAGTTCGGCTTGGCGCCGGCGCCGGCTCAGAAACACGGAAAGCTGCCGGCCGCACTCCTGGAGCGCGAAGGTCATTTCGCGGATAATCTCCGGGTAATGGGCGATGGCTTCCTTGCTTTCGCTGGTGAACGGCACCCACACGCTGGCGATATGGATCAGGATGACCACCGGGCCCAGCGGCACGGCATCACGCGACTGGGCCAGACCGTAGCTTTTCCAATTAACACCGCCCACGGCCTTGATCATGGCACAGGCGCCGCCCATGTAGAGCAGCGGCACCTTGTTGGCAAACCGCAGGACCCGTACGGGTTCCTCGGCGGCAACATCCTGAGACGCGTCCGGTTTGGCGTAGGCGATGCCGACTTCGATCTGGAATGGATTGCCGCGATAGACTTCCGGGCTGCGCGTGACGGCCGTGTAAAAATCCGCGGTAATTTCCTTCCTAAGTCCGGCCAAAATCTGCTCCTCGCCGATGGGCGAGAGGCAATCGGTCGGCGGACGCATAAGCTTGGCCTCGCCAATGGCCTTGAAAAGGGCCTCGCTTTCGCGGTGGGCAATGTGGGTAGGCCGCGCCTTGGGATCCAGTCCGGCGCGCCGGCAGATGTCCATCGCCGCGCGGTCGCTGACGCGCGAAAAATCGTTTGAAAGCGCGGACTTAAGCGTCTTGGCCGTAGTATCCTTCAGCATCTGCATCAGCATGCCCAATTCGACGCCGTGGGGATGCGGCTTGATCTCCAGGGGCTGTTTCGGCAGATCGCGGGCGCCGCGCTCAAAAGTGATCCAGGCCGCACCGGCGGCGTCCGCTTTGTTTTTATCGGCAACGGGCTTTTCGGCCCCTTGTTCCTTATCGTTTCCAGTGGCGACGGCCACTCCGGTAGCCGCGCTGTTCGATTCGAGCACGGCGATGCGGTAATGCAGGCACAGGTGCGGGTTGACGATCGCGCATTGTTTGAGGTATTCGTCCGCCGAGAGTTTACCGCGGATATAAGCCGCTTCCATTTCGATGGAAACGCAAGTGCCGTGCGCATATTCCTTGCTCAGTTGCGCCACGCCATCCTTGTCGGCCGTAAAAAACTGGGGGTGCCAGGTTAGTTCCTCGTCCTTCAGGATTGTGGGCTTGTTGGCCCTAGTATCAATCTGGACTTCGATATGATGGGCGGTCTTACTGCTTTTGATCTTGGACTGAATGATCGTGGAGGTGCCCGTGGTCAACTGGCCATACATGCCGGCCGCGCTGATGCCGATGCCCTGCTGGCCGCGCGACATGCGCAGACGATGGAACTTGGAGCCGTAGAGAAGCTTGGCAAAAATCTTGGGGATCTGGGCGCGGACGATGCCAGGGCCGTTATCCAGGATCGTGACGCGGAAGCGGCGCGCGCCGGTTTGCGTTATCTCCACGCTGATTTCAGGCAGGATACCGGCTTCGTCGCAGGCATCCAACGAGTTGTCCACTGCCTCCTTGACAGTCGTGAGCAAGGCCTTGCGCGGATTATCGAAACCGAGCAGGTGGCGATTCTTCAGAAAAAACTCGGAGACGGCTATTTCCCGCTGACTATGGGCCATGCTTTCGGCCGTGGCCAGGGCCTGCTTGGAGCGCGCCATGAAATTAGGTTCCTTGTAAAAAAATTGTTTTTTATTATGGCGGCATCGGCCGTGAATGCAAGTCCGAATAATAATGCTTGTATCAGCGCCGTTTTTTGTCACTATAGGCTTGCATTAGTACCTGATACACGAGAAACCGTTATCAAAAACAAGAAGTTGTTTCCGTCCGAAGCGGACCCGCCGAGGCGGGAAAGCAAGATATGATTTACCACGGAGAACACAGAGGCACGGAGCATCCGTCTCCTTGATCTCTTTCATCTCCACACAGAGTGTTGCGTGCATTTGGCGCAAGGCGTTGCGCCCTGCGCCAAATGCACGCAACGATTGATCGGAAGAGAACACGTGAGGAGAAGTCCTGTCTCTGTGCCTCCGTGTCTCTGTGGTGAGGTTTGTTTTGCTTGGGTTGCGGGCACAGCCCGCGTTAGTGAATGGATGGGCATAAAGGACGGTTCATATATGGCAGATGCTCCCAGTCAAAAAGAAGATGTCATCCGCGCCGATGGTGTCGTAACCAAGGTGCTTCCGGCGACGATGTACCGCGTAAAGCTCCAGACCGGCGCTGAAATTCTGGCGCATATTTCCGGCAAGATGCGCAAACATTTTATCAAGATTTCCACCGGCGACAAAGTCACGCTCGAAATTTCCCCCTACGATCTCTCCAAAGGCCGGATCGTCTTCCGGCAGAAATAATGCAGCCGGACTATAGGCTATAGGCTGTAGGCTATTAGGGCTCAGAACTCCCCGAAACTCGCGAACAGCGCTACCTACAGTCTGCAGCCTACAGTCTATCCGCCTAATTCATCCGCTCAGGTCAGGCCGAATTGCCGCAAACACGCCGCAAAATCGTCCGGCAGGGGCGCTTTCCCGTGAATCGGCTGGCCGGTAACGGGATGACGAAAGGCCAGTTCATACGCATGGAGCATCTGGCGCCGGACGGCGCGCTCCTGAGGACTCACTTCCCGGCGGGTGGCATACTGCTGATCGCCAAGGAGCGGGTGGCCGATCGCCACGAGGTGCCGGCGGATCTGGTGCGTCCGCCCGGTTTCAAGCTCAATCCACAGATGGCTGGCCCGTTTGTTGGCGTCCAGGGTCCTGACTAATGTACGGGCGCTGCGATGGTCAATAGGATGGGTAATCTCCTGTTCCGGATCAGGGACGAATCCACTGACAATGGCGTGGTACATCTTGCGGATTCGATGTTGAACAAATAAGGGCTTGATGCGCGCCTCGGCATCCGCACTTTGGGCAAACAGGAGACAGCCAGAGGTGTCCCGATCAAGCCGGTGGACGGCCGTCAGTGCGGGATTACCCAACAAGCGGCGCAGGCTGAACTCCAGGCTTTGCGGTCCATTGGCCAGCAGGCCGGGCGGTTTGTTGGCAATGAGATAATCACGACTCTCATATAACACCGCCTCTCGTGACACCACCGGTCCGGCGGTCAATCCTTCCTGGATTTCCACGCGGTCGCCCGGATCCAGCCGATGCCGGGCCATCCAGACCCGTTGCCCGTTCACAAAAACGCGGCGCGCATC
>Ga0074199_1001275_pt1 | contig 23810 bp, 10 predicted proteins | sample EPASupsiteSAE347_FD_64528 | JGI IMG/M metagenome (GOLD analysis project Ga0074199, IMG submission 64528) | Bioremediated contaminated groundwater from EPA Superfund site, New Mexico - Sample SAE3-47 | ecosystem: Environmental > Aquatic > Deep subsurface > Groundwater > Contaminated ... | reverse complement strand
TGGCGGTTTCATCCACGCCGAAGTCGCCCATGTCCTGGAAGGGGCTTCCCAACAGGCCGACACGCATTTGCCTGGCAAATTGCACGGCCCTGGCCGCATTCAGCCATTCGGCCAGTTTGGCCAGTGCGGCCTGATCGCGATAATGTCCCGATTCCATGCCGAATATTTTCCCGGCGCGCATCAGCACGTTGGTCAAATCCTGGGTACCTTGGACTGATTTCATCCAGGAACCGCTGCAATTGCTTCTCCAGCCGGGGAATATAATCCGGCATTGTCTGCCGGTAATATTCCAGGCTCAGCCCCAGGGCTTGGACCAGAGGTTTTTTGATTTCTTTTTTCATTTGCGTAGAACAGTGTAAACCGATTTCTCAAATTCAGATTTCCTGTTATGTTGAGCTCAACATAACCGGAATTATGTGAAGCTGGACGTTATGTGGAGTCGCTATCATTTTTCCTGCCTAATACTTAGCACTTTATATGGCTCATAGTTAAGCTCAAATACTTTCCCGTTGATTTTTCGGCACGGTTTGATCTTATTCTCCATCAAGTCCGTCAAATGAACGGATAGCGGTGGTCTGGCAAAACACAATCTTGCCGTCCCGCATTTTCCCATAGTTTCATGCAATCGCAGGATAAAGCCCTTTCCAGTCTCAGAAGGTAGAAGCCAAAGCGGCGAAAGCGTCGGCCCTTCTTCCCATGAAACCGGCGATTCTAGAAAACGCCCTTTTTCAACCACTAATGCCGGAATAAAGAGCGCGTCCGCCATGGCGGCGGTATTCAATGTCATTCCGTCCGTAACAGGTTGGTGCCGTCCGATCGCAAACCTGATGACATGACTTCCATGATCCAACATGGCATTTTCCGAAGAATCCACTGACGAACGCAGGAGCGAGACCCCCAATACACCGGCCCGGCATGAAAATCCATAACGCGCTTCGGTAATCAGCGCCAATCCGTTGCCGCAATCATCCGTGGCCGCCGCCCAGCGCGAAGCCGGAACTTCCCACATTGCTTCCGCAATATTTGACTCCGGCTGTTGCGGACGTAAAATGCTTCCAACCGGGCATCCATATCTGGCATATTTCCCGCAATAGCCCGTTGCTATTTCATACCGCAACAACCTGTTGACCTCTTTCCAGTCTACTCTGACTTCCACCCGCAGGACGGATGAGCCAGCCTCCAGAATGTAATCAACTTCAATATTACTCTTTTCTCCCAATCGACTTTTTCCACGCAATATTGCGCGTACCGGACCTTTTTCTACAAGACACAAAGGCATATGCCGGCACGTCGGCGTGCCAAGACGAACTGTAGGTTGATCTATATCCCATGCTTCAAACATTACTGGATTGTCCGGATAAATAAAAAAAGCGGCCGGTTGTTTAATCAGAAGAGGACAGCCTCTGGCTTCAAAGGATGCTAATTGTCCATTTTCATTGAAATCAACAGTAATTATCTCGTTCGAAAGCCGTTTTCGATCTGCTTGCACCGGCTCCAATTGCGGGATACTAGCAACGCCTGTGCTTTGTGCCACAAGCCGTACTGATCCGAATGCCGGCAAGGACACCGCGGTTAACATGGTTTTTCCATTGGAATTTTTCTGAACAGGCACGTCAACGGCAGACGCCGCCCGCAACATGGTTTTAAGGACTTTTTCCGGCAGTTCGACTATTGACACACGCGGAACTCCGACCGGGTTGAATACTGTCACACCATCGCCGCCGGCCAGCATTTTTCTTGCCTCATGTAAATTTTCTTGCGATACATTTTCCAATTGCGGTTCCATTGTTTTATACACTTCCAGAATGGAACTGCCTGGTAAAACATCATGGAATTGCGAAGAAAGAACCCGGTCCCAGGCATCTGCTCCCAAAGGTTTTTTACCGGTTATCGCTCGAACGGCTTCATTAACCATCAGTCCTGTTTCGGCCTTGCGGTAAGCCGTCTTAAAAGCGCCACGACTTGTATAGGTGCCGCGATGGTATTCAAGATAGATTTCGCCCTGGTATATCGGCAAATCATTTTGCTTCTTTTCCATCCGTTCGAAGAACGATTCAACGGATCCCCACCGTGTTCTTGGAACCCGTGCAAGGTCTGACATCCGATTTGCCGTTTCAATTTCTCCCTCGGTCGTCCCCCCGCCGCCATCTCCAATTCCAACCCAGGCAAGCAAATCCGGGTGAACACCCGCCTGCCGATGCGCGCAAGCCGCCATGATCGCTTCGGCCGGCATGGATGCCCCCCATCCTTCGTCGCCGGGCAAACAATGCGCCAAAACTTCACTGCCGTCTGTCCCGCGCCATATAAAACTATCGTATGGAAATTTATTTATCTGGTTCCATCTCGTTTTCTTTGTATAAAATCCGGTTATTCCCGAAAGCCTCATTAATTGCGGAATAACGCCGGAAAATCCGAAACCATCGGGCAACCAAAGCACGGAAGATGTTTTACCGCCGCGTAATTTAGCAAACTCTCCCTGTCCATAAACAAAGGAACGGATAAGCGCCTCGCCGCACGGCAGGTTTGTATCCGCCTCCAGAATCATGCCGCCCGTCCATTCCCAGCGTCCTTTCAAGGCCTGCCGCCGTATTTTTTCGAATAAAACCGGCTCCACCAAAGCAATCCTGTTGACATGAGCCGGGCTGGTCTGAAGCACGGTAAAATCGGAATAACGCTCCAGATGCCGCAACATGGTGGCGCAGGTATGCACACCTTTGCGCAGTCCAATATGCTCCGGCCACATCCATATCAAGTCAAGGTGAGAATGGCCGATCAGGGTCACGTCAATCTGCCATGCTTCAGACTTGGCCCATCTATAAATACGCCGCAAGGCGCTGTTTAGGACATCCAACCCACCGTTATCATAGGCATCTGCCGCCTTATTTAAATCCACCAACAACATCCGAAGCAACGGAACTGATTGTTCGATGTTCGGGATTGCCCCATTCCACGGTTTTTTTTCGTGGAAACCGGCTTCTTTCAGCAAAAACCACATTAAATCCTTTAATACCAGGAGATCATGGTATGCATCCCATGCGTTTGCGTTTCTTAACTTCAAGCAGGCGCCGTCAAAGCGCAAGCCATAAGCATCTGGCTCCGCGCCAGGACACCAGATCGCAGTTTGGTACGTTCCGCAATCCAGAAGAATTTGGCAGGCCCTGTCGGGCACGACGCAATAACGATGGGCAACGTCCAAACCGGCCCAAGGGATTCCGTCAATATATGCCGTTGTTTCGCCCATGCATGACCAGAAAAGCGCGCGACCACCGGCTTGGCCAGACTCTGCCGCCGGAATGTTTAACCGGAACCAGCGTTGGCGCCATCCGCCATTCGGCGGACCGAACTTTTCTCCCGGCAATACCCGGCTGAATTGCAATCTCTTCGCCTCTTTAACCGACAAAAACTCGTCCGTTACCGGTCCGCCCACGACGTCTAGTGCTGTCAACTCGCGCCAGATCAACCCCCGGATACGAACGAGTAATTTGTTGATCCTCTGCGGAATTAACTTCTCAATTATATTCGCTTGACAAGACATTGTTTTTTGCTGAACAGACATTTATTTTCCCTCCCTTAAACGACCGATTTACTCCCGTGCCGGTTAATATGCCCTGACCTCAAAAATGCGCGCTTTTGCATGTCCATGGGTCGCCTTGCAAATAATCCGAATGGCTTGCGTGTTTAAGACGGGCTGAAAACATTCACGTCTCATGCGTTGTATATTGCCTTTTACGGCCCGTACGCTCTGCCAACTATTATCAATCAACGCCTGAATTTCAAAATCACGAATCAGTCTTTGCGGCAGGCCTTTAAGAAGATTTGGCTTATGCGAATATAAATCATCATCCAACGTAAATATCAACTGCTTTTCCAATTCTGAATCAAACGTCAATTGCACACTCCTGATCACAACTGACTTATCCCATTTAATCTCCAGCCAATTAGCTTGTGATTCAAGTGATGCGCTTTCCCAGCAATGCTCATTGTCCCCAACAGGCCGGGCCACGCCGTCCTTTATCTTTCCGGCTTCCTTCCCGCATTGCTCACTGTCAGCCGTTATCCGCGCCTGGCGTACCAGATCGTTCTTGTCGTCATTCTTATGACCGGGCAAAAAACAGTCATCGGCCAACAGTTTCTGTTGAATCTCGCCGATGCCCTTCTGAACTACTTCCCGGGGCAATAATCCTTTTTCGTGGCATACCGCCACAGACGTTCCAACCGCCTGGCCGGCCAGGGCGCACGTTGCCATAATACGCGTGCTGGCAAACGCGATATGCGTGGCGCTGATGTTCCGCCCGGCAAAAAACAAATTCTCCATGTTGCGGCTGTATAGCGAGCGCAAAGGAATTGAATACAACGGCACCTGGATCTGTTGGCATGGATGTTCACGCGCCTCAAATCCCTTTATCGGATGCACGTCAATCGGCCAGCCGCCATAAGCGACTTCGTCTTCAAAGGTCCGCCCGCTTTCCAAGTCGCCCTGGCATAACATGTAATCACCCGCAAACCGCCGGCTTTCCCTTTTTCCCGGCGCCATCCCGATCCATTCCAACGCCCAATTTTCCGCCCCATGTTCGCCGTGGTTCTTGATATGATCCCATACGCCCAGCGCTATTTTCAATAATTCATCGCGAATCCGCTCGTTATCCTTGATCGTGTCAAGGTGGCCGCCCCACTCTATCCACCAGTATCCGTAGCGATAATTCCCGTGAGGACGGAACGACAAATCGTCATCACTGGGATAATGATGTGCCCATTCAGGCCTGACAAACGGCATCGGGCGCTCCATGTCACGGGCCATAAACAGGATGGAACTTCCCAAAACATAATTGTCCGCTTTCAATTCAGCCAACGATTCATTAAATTCCTGCTTGGATTCGCACCCCATCCGATAATCCGCGCCAGCCTGCGCACCGATCTGGCCATCCCCGCTGCAGTCCGCGAAATATTCCGCCTCAAAGATCCATTCCCGCTCGGATGCCATTTGCCGGGCGCGTACCGCGCGAATACGATTGCCAGATTCCATTATCGGCTCCAACGCCAGTGTATTGAGATAAAGGTCCAGATTGGGCTCGCGTTTAACCCATTCATACAACAACAAGTCCCAGAGAGATGGACTGCGCTGGGGATTACGCACAAGGTTTTCCAAACGCAATTCCTCAAGTATGCCGGTTTCACGCCGCGCCTGGCCGTCAGATATGGAATCGGCGCCGCCGATATGCATGCGGATTTCGCTCGACGAATTTCCGCCCAAGACGGGACGGTCCTGGAGCAGGGCCGTTTTGCATCCGTGCCGCGCCGCTGAAATCGCCGCGCACACCCCGGCCATACCTCCCCCAATCACTGCAAAATCGTATTTAAGAGTTTCAGCTTGGATACGAGTCATAATTTTTTATTTTTTTAACGGTCGTGAAACAGAGTATTATAAGCGGCAGGGCTGATCTTTCTTACGCGCGCTTCCAGTGAAGCGAACTCCTCGCATAAAGGTTCCATGCGTTCGGCAATATAGCGTTTAATCCAAACCGGCGCCAGCAGCCTTGACAGGGCCTTTCGTAAATCATTAGAGGCGCTCTCAGCGTTCGCAAGATCGTTGGCCATATCCTTGAGCAATTTGACCATATGATAACAAGGCCGGCGTCTGCCATCTTGGCTCACGGTCGCCAATAACTGCCGTAAATATCTGATTTTTATCCAAATATTATTACGAGCGTCTCCCAATCTGGACAGGGCGTTTCTTGTCCTATCAAAGATGCGCCCCTCGCCCATCCGGCAAAGTTCCCGCCGGCATGCCTCAATCCCTCCCTTGGGCGGCTTACCGTCATGCAAAATCACGCCGACATTCAAGGCCGAGTCGAGCGCGCCGTCAATGGGTTCGTTCTGAAAAATACTGGCTGTCCAACGGCTCCACGCCGTGGCAATTACTCCGGTAAAATGATAATTACGAGCGGCCTCCATCCAACCCAGCGCGTTCGCCTCCCGTTTGTCAATATCCGGCAAATCAATATCGCGCCCATCGGCGCCCTTGTATGCCGTGGCGCCCCACAAGGGAATCTTGTGCCGCGCAAAGCGTTCAATCATCGCCTTGTTGCAATGATTCATCATGGCGTACGGATGCCCGAGATATCCCCAAAGAACAAGGTCGGTTTTGCGCGCCAACCGCCGGAGAGCGGACGAGTCCCATTCACGCATCATGTCGTGCCAAAGCATGGGCCGAATATTTTGCCCGAGAAGTCTGTCAAGTAACGGCTCAACGTGATGCAGATAAAGCGCGCCTTTCCCGTGCCGCGCAATGTATCTCCTTGTTTCCGGATGCGTCCCAAACGTCACCGCCTCATCACCGCCAAGGTGAAAACGCTTCACGTTCGGCATAAACGTTAAAACATCATCCATCATTCGTTCGATCAGCTCGCACGCGCCGGGAGCAAGCGGATTTAAAACGGATTCATCACTGGGCGTCTCCCGCAAAAACGCATATTTCGGCAAACGCAAGGGCGTTTCCATGTGGCCCAGACATTGAACGAGCGGAATGATTTCCATTCCCAGATCTTCCGCCGTCTTGACAAATTTTTTAACAACAGCCGGGGAATACGCCGTCACGCTCCGAAACCGGCGGTCAACCGTCCAGGGAAATGCGTCTTCCCATTCTACCAGAACCGAATTGTAACGGGCCGCGGCAAACACCTTCAGCAGTCTTATCAGACGCTCCGGGGTCGGCGGCAATCCCTTTAAATCCAGATGAACACAACGACGCCCGATTACTGGTGGATGCGATTCAAATAATTGAGTTGATCTCATTTCAGTTTTATTGGTTAACCAAAATATGGAGTTACACAGAACAGTTAGTTCCGGACCGGTTATTTTACAAGGTTTTGCATCATAACTATTATCAGGCGATTGTATTCCCGGACACATCCCGTTCACCACAACTTTCCCTTTGCCCAATTTGCCCGCCAACAGCACGGCGTCTTTGAAGTTGTCTTTTAAGACAATATCGCCTTGAGGCCCTTTTTTTAAAGTTCGGATGGGGCTATCTTCCCCGGTTTTCAACCGGTTGTCTTCATCTTGCAAATATCTGACCGAAAGGCTCGCCAGCGACAGGTTGGTTTCTCCGATTTTTATACGCTTTGGGCAGGGAATGATGTCCACCGTCCCCAAATTACCCCATTCCGGCGCCAGCGAATACTTGACTGCTGCCTGCGGTTCATCCGCCATTCCGCGGCAGGTAAAAATCAAGAGCAACGCAAGAACGAAATAACTTTCCAACCATGATTTTAATTTTTTTGTTTTATAGTGATGGCAATGATTCTATTCCTTTTCGTGTTTGCGCAAATTTTCCAAGCCTGCTTCATCATCCTCCTTTTCAAGGGCTTGTTCGAGCATGGCCTCTTCAATATGGGCCTCTTCTATTACAATGTTGTCGTTCCGTTCCACCAACGGCACATCATCGGTGGATACGTGGCCGATCACGCGTCCGTCGTCAAGCACGTTAATTTCCTTTTCTCTAAGCCGTTTGAACAAGCAGTTTAAATCCCATGTCCCACCGATCGTAAACCAAATGGTTGAAATTACTCCAATGATGCCGCACAGGATAAACTGGTTGAAGAAAAACCAGTGTGCCCACCAGATATTGGGCCATGGGCTGAGCTTATTCCAGATAACCAAGATAATGAAATTTCCGAATCCGTACACGAAGGTCCAGATAAATACCGACCAAATCAGGACTTTATCGCCGGTATTGCATTCAGAATCAATGCCGATCAGGTTTTTGAAAGCCGTCCGAAACGACAATTTTTCCTTGACGGTTTCGTGTCCTTCACGGCGGTATTTCCCCTGGTGAAGCATTCGGTCCATATTGAACGGTTCACGGCAGGTAAGCAATGATATCCCGACGTACAGGATCAGCGTTATCAGCATCGTGATGAAGTATATCTCCTGAGAGTTGATCGGGAATTTGTCGGGGGTAACCGTCCAGACAATATACGGATTGAAAGGGGATGACACTGTATAGAGGAACATCCGCACTGATTCAACCATCCCGTGATTGAGTAGCCAGGGGTAGATAAACCCGACCCAGTATTTCTGTGCGAACATACCACTGATCGCCAGGATCGCTCCGCTTGTTAACGCGCTAAACGCCCCGGCGGTTGTTCCGCGTTTCCAATACAATCCAAAAACGATACACGGCCCTATTCCTCCCATCCAGATGGCGCCGGTAATTACCATAAACATCATGATAAAATCCACTTGGCCGAAGAAAAACGAGAAAAAGAAGACAAACATTGCCACTCCACTTATAGCCAGGCGCAACAACAACAACTGCTGGCGGGGAGTAAACGGTTTGCGGCGGAAGGGAAGAATAACGTCCTGCACGATAATACTTCCCCATGAGTGCATATAGGAAATATCGACGCCGGTCATATGGAGTATCATAACCGCACAGAATAGACCCAAAAGTCCCACTGGCAGTATGGTTTTCAGCGCCATGAGCACACGCATCTGGTTAAATATAGTCCCAAAGGTAATCGCCTTGCCCTTGTCTTCGGACTTTAATGCCGTTTGGACGGTATGCAATATTTCCTCGCGATCAGGCCGGGGATTTTTTTCCACGACCGCCGGCCGCGAATCCGTTTTGCCGGTAGATTGGGAAGAGGCGCTTTCATTTTGTATTCCGGAATTTTCTTCCGCTTTGACCCTGTCAAGGCGGGCTTGGAATTCGGGGGTGATTTTGCCGGTTTCGAGATAAACACCAGTATCCTTACGGATCTCTTTAAATCTTTCCGTTCCGGCCACGTCGTCCAAGATTCTCGAAGCCAATTCCGCCCGTACTTCCCTGGCCGGAGCAATAAAATCAGCGTGATTAAGAAATGCATACCCCACCACGGCAAGCAAAATATACATCATGCTGGCAAACCCCGCCCGCCATGACCCGAGAATATTGGCCATTTTCTGTTCGTGGGGCGTAATGGCGGCCGTGGTAAAGCCTTGATTGCCGGCCCAGGACATGCGGTTAAGAATTCCGGCTAATATCCCGGACACGATAAAAAATAGGTTGAAATCGCGCAATTGCGCAATATCGTAGGGATTGAACATACTCTGGCCGGGTGCCCTGTCCAAGAGGGCAGGACAAATCTGGTCAAACCATGAAAACTTATAAAACAAGTATACCACAATAATTACATACATGGGGTAGCTCAGAATTCCCATGACGCAGTCGGTTATCATAATGGTAAGCTGCCCGCCCAGCATTACTATGAAAACCGCCAGACCAAGAAAACCGGCCATCAATAGTCCAAAGGTCGGAAACGACCACCCCATGATGTCCACATGCAACGGCAATCCGCATAGATAAATCAGGAATCTGGCGCCAACCGCCGGGAAAATCGCATAGTTGATTACACCGGAAATAGACTGCAATATAGCGGCAAAGATACGAAAGGATTTGCTGTATCTCATTTCGAAAAACTGTCCCATGGTCATGGCACGGGTTTCACGAAAACGATAGACGCAATAACCTGTCAAGCCCATAACAATACTAATCGGACTGGCAATCGTTCCCCAAAATCCCAGGGCGAAACCGGAATTGTAATACATTTCAAATAAGGCCACCAAGGTTATCACCCCCATGGCCGCCTCGCCAGTGGATACAGAGATTACATAGCGGCCGGCCACACGTCCCGCAGTCAGAAAGTCGGAAACACCCTTGATGTATCTTCGGCTTTTAAGCCCGATATATGTCACAATGAGAAGCGGAACAAAGACGATTATCCAGTCTATCCAGTGCATTGTCTTGCTTCCTTTCCAAAGCGGACTATGCCCGCAACCCAAGTTATTAATGCTTTCTTTCAGCAGTGTGGCGAATTTGGTTCGAAAAAAAACTGCGGCGATCTTAGGCCGCCTGTGCTACTCTGCGAAGTAGCTTCGCTACGCAGCACGAGCAGGTTTCCCGCTCTTACGCATACAAAATCATAGCGAATATTCCCGGCTTGAATATGATGTTGGGAGATATGCTTATTTAACTTTGTATTCATTGTTTCTTATCTCTTTCGACATGAGAAGTTAAACTTGTGAGGATAAACGGTCTGAAGTTTATAACGAACCGAACATCTTGCGGCTTGAACATATATTGATGAAGAGGTTCGGGACCGCAACTGGCGCTGCCCAACCCGTTTTGACGATAATCGAGATTTAAAATCGTTTCATCGCGGGGAATCAATTCATGTTCGTGTGCGGTCAGTGTAAAATCTTCGGCCGTGTAATGATGCACGCTCGCTTCCATTTCCGACATGGCTGAGGCCAGCAGTCCAATGCCGGCCTTGTCCGTAACCGCAATCCAGCGCACCCCGGTCTTGTTGCCGTTTTCCTGCGGCTTTATATAAGGCACATATTGTTCCGCAACCAGGCCCTCATAAACGCCAATAAGGGCGCTTTCCCGGCGGTCCAAATAATTTTCATGCGGCCCGCGTCCGTACCATCTGACCCGGTCAAATTTGCGCGGCAGATTAAGTCGCAGTCCCAGTCGTGGCAAAGGCGGCAATTCAGCACACAGGGGCTTAACTCCGGCTTGAAGCACGACTTCACCGGAACCGGAAAAAGCGTAATGACAATCCACCTTGAATAAAGGCGGCAATTTTATGTGACGCGGCGGCATGCTGAACGCGCCCAGCACGACTTGAACGTCGATATGCACCGATGATCCGTTTTGCCGCGAAATCCTGATTTTCTGTATTCTTGGCTGGATACGGTCATAACCGAATTGCCGCCACTTTTCGACCAACGGCCGGTCATTATCGGTCGGCGCCCGCCAGATTTGAAGATGTGGCCCCTTTGTGATTAAGGCAACCCGCTTGTAATTCCAAGCCGAAATAACTCCGCGATGCCGGTCAAAAACCATCTCGAAATCGTCACCTTTCAGCAGAAAATGATCTTTCGTCTCTTCCAGCGCCAAATCCGGCATCGGATCGCGTTTAACCGGCGCCGGTGGCAGGCGTTTGGCCGGGATTATTATTTGTTCCATGGCCATTTCATGGCCGGCCGGCGCCCAGTTTGTTTCGGAGGCAAGTGTAAAACTGAAATTAACCCACTTCTCTCCGGCCTGATCTTCCCCGAATATTTGGCAGGGCAAAACAAATTCTTCGCTTTGTCCAGGAAAAAGAAGGGGAAGCACAAAATCGCCTTTTTCCTTAAGTGCGCCGTCCTCGTAAAGATTCCAATGCCCGACCAGGCGGCCGAGGGACAGAAAATCAAACCGGTTGCTGATTTTAAATTTTCCTTCGCGTGGCTGGATTGCTTCGACCGAAACTGGTTGAAGAATTTTTTTATACTCCGTCAGGCAGGGATGCGGCTGCCGGTCTGGAAACACCATGCCGTCAATACAGAAATTGGCGTCGTTCGGTTGATCGCCGAAATCGCCGCCGTAAGCGAACCATTCGCGGCCTTCCGCGGTCCGCAGACGAATTCCATGGTCCGCCCATTCCCAGACACAACCGCCGATCAAGCGCGGATATTGCCGGATAGCGTCCCAATATTCCTTTAAATTACCCGGACCGTTGCCCATGGCATGGGCATACTCGCACATAAAAAACGGGCGCGGATCGTCGGTGCGTTGTCCTTCGGCGACCAGATTTTTCACTTCCGGATACATGACGCTGACAATGTCCACCGTTTTTGCCTCTCCCGCCCGTTCATAATGAATCGGCCTGGTCGGATCGTTCTTTCGGATCCAGTCCGCCATGGCATCGTGATTTACCCCGTATCCCGATTCATTCCCCAATGACCAGATAATTACCGAGGAATGATTTCTATCGCGCGCCACCATACGTTCCGCCCGGTCCACAAAAGCCTTCCGCCAGACCGGCAAACGCGCGGGAATGTCGGCCGCCTCATAACCGAATCCCTGCGTTTCAAGGTCGGCTTCGTCAATCAGGTACATCCCGTATTCGTCGCACAAATCATACCAGCGTGAATCATCGGGATAATGCGATGTCCGGACCGTGTTGATATTGTGTCTTTTCATGAGCAGTATGTCCTTAACCATGCTTTCATAAGGCGTTACGTAACCAAGGTCGGGATGAAACTCATGCCGGTTGACCCCGCGCAGTTTTACGGAAGCGCCGTTGATCAACAGGCGTTGATCGTGAATCTCGACCTGACGAAAACCAACCCGGATTTTTTGGATCTCAATCACTTTACCAACGGCATTAGCCAAGCTTAAAAGAAGCGTATATAGATTCGGCTCTTCCGTGTTCCACTTGAGTGGCGACTTGATTTCAGCCTTCCATATGATCTCCTTCTCCGTCTGGCCTTCCAGAATGATGTTCGACGAAATCAGGCTTTCCAATACCAATGTGCCGGTGGGGTCAATTAATTTCAAATGAAGCGCATGCCCGGCAGTCCGGATTGAGTCATAATTTTTTACGTTAACGGTCAGGGACAGCGTCGCATTCAAATAGTCCGCGTCAAAAGCGGTTTGCACACGCATGTCATGGATATGCATCATGGGAACGGCCAGGAGGTAAACATCCCTGAAAATTCCGCTCATTCGCCACATGTCCTGGTCCTCGAGATAACTGCCGTCCGACCATTGGAACACATGGACGGCCAGGCAGTTTTGGCCAGTCTTGATGCAAGGAGTAATGTCGAATTCCGCCGGCATATGACTGCCCTTGCTGAACCCAACCAAATGCGAGTTAACCCAGACATAAAACGCCGAATCCACCCCATCAAAATTCAGGAATATTCTCCGTCCTTTCCAATCGCCCGGGATGTCAAAATGCCGGCGATAAAGTCCGACCGGATTTTCCGTGGGCACATATGGTGGATCAACGGGAAAGGGATAATTTACGTTGGTGTAATTGGGACGGCCAAATCCGAGCATCTGCCAGTTGCTGGGAACGGGAATTTCATGCCAGTCGCCGTCCGCGAACGCGGATTCATGAAAAGATTCGGGCGTTTCAAACGGCGCGGAGCAATAATGGAAACGCCACGCCCCATTAAGCGATCGGCAATAATGCTTGCTATACCTTTCTCCGCTTAAGGCCTCGGATTCGTCCGGGAAAGGAAACAGGATTGTCCGTGCCGGCTCGCGGTTGCGGTGAAGCAATTCGGGGTTTTCCCAGTCTTTACAACAGTCCAAATCTGGCCCATCATCATTATTTTTTCGCGTAGTCATTAAATTTGATTGTCAGCAGCTGGCTATGCCGGGATACAGGCAACGGCAGATTTTTACTTACCACCTGATTCTGTCCAGCAAATACAACTGCTTCATAATTTTGCCGAACAGCATCCACGGATTTCCTTTCCGTTTTTTTTTCTTCAGCAGTCTTAGCAGACGTTCCGGGGTCAGCGGCAATCCCTTCAAATTCAGATAAACGCCACGCCGTTCGATTGCGGCCTTTCCGGTTTTAAATTATTGGCCTGATCTCATTTCAGTTTTATTGGTTAACCAAAATATGGAGTTACACAGAACAGTTAGTTCCGGACCGGTTATTTTACAAGGTTTTGCATCATAACTATTATCAGGCGATTGTATTCCCGGACACATCCCGTTCACCACAACTTTCCCTTTGCCCAATTTGCCCGCCAACAGCACTGCGTCTTTGAAGTTGTCTTTTAAGACAATATCGCCTTGAGGCCCTTTTTTTAAAGTTATATGGTCGCCATAGCTGTGCTTGAAGCCCATATTTAATCCATTCGTAATCGGGTGCTTCCCTTCAATTGATATTTCTTTTGCAAGGGGGTTATCCAGGCATTTCTCGCAAATTTCCGGGAAAAATTTATTGTGTGTCGCGAAACCGGCGGCATTATGCAATAAAATAACGCCGCCCCCGCCTTCAACCCATTTTCTGACAATTTCTTCATAAGGATTAAAATCCTTCGCCGGATCCTTGGCTTGCGGCAGAATTAACACATCGCACAATTTCAAAATGTCATTGTTCAAATACGGCAGGAAGTACGGCGATATCTGATCGTTTTGTTTTAATGAATCCAATATTTCCCCGGCCGCAAGGGTGTTTTTAAGAATACCAACCTTGATACGTTTATCGTTCGACATTTTCTTCAATTCGTCCGGAACTTGTGCGTTTAGTTCCACTTCTCCTTGTTTTACCGCCAATTTTTTCAGCACCCATTTCGGAACGATCCCTCCCGGAAAGCTGGAAAGACGCTTTCCGTTCCCAACGGCGATCAAACACGGCTCATTATCCGCCAGATCAAGATCCACCCCGTTCCGTGAAAGTTCATCGGCATTCCAGCCGTTTTTATTGCTGGAATTAATCAGATCGCCGGCAATTAATTCTTTAACCTGAAAAGCGGTTTCGTTAATCGGAATTCTCTGAAGATCAATTCGCAGTTTGCCCTTGCCGGGGCCGATTAATGATATCAGGACGACATTATCCTTTTTTAGGCAATCTAAAATGCGGAAACTGCCGTCTCCCCTTATGGGAGGGGTTGCCATCATGTTGATTATCTGGGTCAGGTAACGGACAAAACCTTTCTCGCCCAAATAAATTAATGAAGGAATATTTATCCAGCTTGAAATCACTTCGCCTTTACCCAGCGGATATCGCAATAAAATTGGTTTCTTATCATTATTTATTGCGAGTATTTCCGCGTTTTCCGGCTCTAATTCCCATCCTTGGATCTCATGACCCTCTGATGAAACATCAGCTATATTTGTAATTGCCGACTGGACAGATGGACGATAACAAGCCGCATCTCTTGTTATCGGTTTAACGCCGGTAATATACGCGGTAACGTCCTTCTCTTCCGTCAGATCGTCCCGGCCCGTATGCCACAATGCGTTGATGGAAAAAATCTTTCCGCCTTGTTTGACATATTCCATGAGAGTGTTGAGTTTTTCTTCTGAAAGACCTATCGGCATGTCTTCCGTAAAAATGATAAGCTTGTATTTCAGCAATTCGGCCAATGTCCCCATTGAAGAATTCAATTCAAGAGCCTCCACGTCGCAGTAATACGACAACGTATCAATCAAACATAATGTTTCTTCTTTATATTTATCGGCAGACTTGGGATTTCTGAGTTGAAAAGGCACGCTATTTACAACCACGGCTATTTCCGCCAAGTGCCTGCTGTTCTGGCACGCCACCATTAATCCTGTCCAGCGTTTTATGTTGTCCCTCCCAAGAAAATAAAACTCTTCCTCTTCCGTAACGCCCATATAGGTTCGGTAAAAGTCTCCGGGTTCCCGCTCGGAACGCGACGATCTATATCTGATGCGCTGGGAGTCAAAATATGATGTTATGATGGCCTCAAAAAATATAAGTGGTTTGCCGTGAAAAGACAGCATGCTAAGCAACGGTACATTCTGCTTCGGATACGAAATACCATAATCCACCGCGGCGCCGCGCAAATTAATCAAATGTTCAGCAGAAGCTTTGCTACCACCCCTTGACACCCAAATGTTATCCGCGCAATTTTCAATGAAAACGATGTCATTTCCCCATTTCCAACCACTATAATTAAAATCCAAATTGTTATTAACCATGACCCATGTTTTCAAATTCCCCCGTTTTTTTACATGCTCGCTCATGTCCTTGAAAAAAGTATTCAATACATTATTGCGAAACAAAACGCTTCGCCTCCACCACTTGTCGTTTGCGTCTTCTCTTGTTGGAATCTCATTGCCAGTGTAATTTTCGCCGTATCTGCTTTCACAGAAAGCTTTGAATTGATCAAGATCATCTCCGAAAGTATCCGTATACATCGCGCTATTGTATTCGTGCCAAGACAGCCCCGCAAAACTTTTATAATGACCATAATTATTGATTAATTCATCAATCATATCATGATAATACGAATATACTTCCGGGTGATTCAATCCCAACCCCGCTCCTTCTATAATTATCCCCTTGTCATTGCGGCTATATAGGGGAGCCCTGGCTTTTTTTACGTCTTCAGATGGCGGACGTTTGTCGGGTGTTATAACTAAAAAAACTTGAATTCCATATTTTTCGGCTTCATCAAGCGTCTCCTTGAGAAAGTCTCGCTTGTCTTTGACCACTTCAGGCATCGGCAGGCCATATTTAATTTTAGTAGGATATGGAACATAACCATTTCCATACCTACCGGGACAAAGAAATAGATGAGTAACGCCTATTTTATTCAGGTGCTTAAATATCATTTCAACGGGGTAATAAGAACCAAAACTGTCAAGGTCATACTGCCAAGTCACGGGATCAATGTTTTGTATCCAGGTCATAAGAACAGGTTTTACCGAAATCGCCTTGTTGTTTTTTTCTGATTCACTCCAATTTGTTTTTGAGACATCTTGTTGATTTGTTTCCGTTTTTTTAATTAATTCAGCCTTGGCGCAAAGCAATAAAACGTTTATAACGAAGAACGTTATTGCACAATAGTTTTTTTTCATCGCTAATTCCTTTCAGTAATTATTATGAATTTTAATTTAGTCGATCCTAAAAAACCTCTGATTTTAAGCACATGCGGGTAATAAGGATGTTTGCATACATGATTTTGGAACCGGAAATAGGCGATATCCGTTCCCGCCACCGTGTCATTGATGAACTGTCCAACGGAGGACTTGTGCTCAAAATACCCCCCCCCCGCAAAAATATTGCCAATACGGATTCTCCGTCCATCCTTCCAACACGTCCTCGTCCGATAAATCATACGCGTATTTCAAATACTGTAATCCTACCATCAACCGCGTCGGTAATCCCGGCCGCCCGTTACCAGGATCAAATGTCACCGAAAATAATTCTTCAAATCGTTTCCATTCTATCCGCTCCGCCAGCGTCACTAACCCGAGTTGCGAAAGTCGGGCTAGTGGAAAGCGTAGACGGTGCCATTGTAAATTGCCTCATAAACGCCCATATCCACCCTCCCGTAGCGGATGCGGGTTTGGCCATCAAGATCATAAGAATTCGTCATCCAGTCCTGATTCATCCCCCTGTTCACGCATGGAGAATCAGCGCGCAAACGATAATTACCGCCGTTAAAGTCAACCAAACGGGGATCATTCGTAATATTGCCGGTCCCATCCACCGCCGGAAGGACGCAGGAATAATTAAGACCGGTGTTGCCCGTTGTATTGGTAAAATTGTCCGCACTCACCGTCGCCGTGTTGTGATAAATGATGTTGTTTGTTCCGTAGCCGGCATTAGTAATAAAAAGCCCGCCACCCGAGACTCCAGCATAATTGCTTACAACCGTGCAGTTCATTATGGTCCCGCCATTGGCAAAATAAACCCCGCCGGCATTGGTCTTGGCCGCATTTTGGGCGACCAGACAGTTTTTGATGTTTAAATTTGTTCCATATACCCCGCCTCCGTTGCTGTTCGTCGCGCGGTTCGCGGTAATAATACAATTCTCCACGGTAGTATTATTTCCCCATACTCCCCCTCCGTTACCGCTGACAGAAATATTCCCCGTAATTACACAAGACACAACTTTAACATCTCTATTTACATCAATATAAATGCCACCACCGTCACTATTGCCCCGATTATTAATAATGAAACAGTTGGATAGGAATATATCCTGATAAGTGTACCAAGGGATTGCTATCCCTCCGCCGGCGTTGATATCAGCAGTATTATTCTCTATCACACAATCCGAGATATGAGCGTTGGCCCCGGCTCTTATGCCGCCGCCGTAAGAGCGCGCACGATTTCCTCTCACGATGCAATTGGTGATTGTTAGAGATTTATAATCATGAAAAATGCCACCTCCATTCTCCGACCATGCAAGCGAAGCGGCAACGCGATTGCCGGTGACCAGACAGTTGAGTATCTTAGAATTCTCGCCGGATGACGGCACATATATAACGCCATCCATGTCTATCGCACAATAATTAGTGACAGTGAATCCATCAAATGTAACAGCACTTCGAAACGCAATACAGCGGTTCGTGCTCGCGGCACCGCCATGCAAGATCGTCAAATCACGTCCATTCACGCTCTGAATCGTCATTGTATTGGTAATTGTGATATGACTTGTCGGATAATATGTTCCGTTTGTCACCCATATCAATCTTGGCGAATCGTTGGTCATTGCGGCATTCACTACGTCAATGATATTTGTCCCTGCTGTGATCCAACTGGTATAGGGATCCGCCGCCGCCGAGTTGGTTGGAACAACGTAATGCGTGGCGGCCATACATTCCATGCCGGCCACAAGAACAAACGCCATCATTATATCATTAGTTTTTATATCAACCGCCTTTCCTGTTACGAGCACGCAAAACCTTAGCATGATCATTAATTTAATCAAACATTATTCCACCCCGGACTACTTCCCTTCCCGATGGCCAACGGGCCGCATTGCTTATTTGTCAAATCAATGTATTCTTTTAAACTTTCCTCCAAATCGGAAAAAGCGAGGATTGCATGGTATTAAACTTCAGGCTCATCCAGAGCACATAATTCCGCCGTCTATAGTCATGGCCGTGCCGGTGATCCATTTTGAATCGTCCGTTGCCATGAATAATGCGGCCGCGGCAACGTCTTCCGGCATTCCCAATCTTTTCAGCAATGTATTCCTAGCCACGTCCGATACGGCACTGGCCGGATTGGGAAATGCCTTGGCCGAATCCCATAACAAAGGAGTGTCAACCGGCCCGGGACACAATAGATTAATCCTGATCCGGGGCGAATAATCAATCGCAACCTGTTTGACAAACGAAACCAGCGCCCCCTTCGTCGCACAGTACGCCGGATGGTTCGGAAACCCCTTGTAGGCGGCAATCGAACCTATGACCACTATTGTCCCGCCGCCTCTTTCTTCCAACCTCGGTATGCCGGCCCGGCACAGATAAAACACTGCGCTCAGATTCGTGGCCAGGGTCTCATCCCATACCTCCAGCGGAACTTTCGTAACGTTCCCGATTCCAAGTATTCCCGCGCTCATGACCAGACTATCCACACCACCATACAATAAAACCGCCTTGTCCACCAACTCCTTGTTTGATTCAGGCCTGGTAACATCAGATTTCATAAACGCCGCTTTCCCGCCCTTTGACTTTATCCCACAGACCACCCCTCCTCCTCTTTTCTCATCCCGCCCGCTTACCAAAACTTTTGCCCCTTGTTCTGCAAACAGTTCGGCTATGCCGCGCCCCATCCCGCTGGTTCCGCCGGTAACGATCACAACTTTATCTTTCAATTTCTTCATCTCCGTTTCCTTTCCGTAGTTTCAAATCAATAAAATCAGCCTGCAACGCCGTTAATCCGCCGTCAACCGGCAAAACTGCGCCGGTGATATAACGAGCCAGATCACTCACCAGAAACAGACAGGCATTGGCCTGTTCATCCACCGCAGCCAGTCGCCCCATAGGAATGGTTGCTGCATGCGCGCGGTGACGCAACTCGGTGCCCCATAATCCCTTGGTCATCGGTGTTTTGGTCGTCCCCGGCGCTATGGCATTGACCCTGATGTCCGGCGCCAGTTCACAGGCCAAGCCCCTCATCATTGCCTCAATCCCCCCCTTGGTCGCGCAATAATCCGTCAATCCGGGATAACCCAGCTTCGCCGAACAACTGCTCACCAACACTATTGACCCTCCCCCGCTTTTGCGCATGATTGGAACAGCCGCCTGCGTCAGAAAAAATGCGCTCTTGAGGTTAACACCGCATATTAAATCCCAATCATCCTCCGTAACGTCCGCAAAAGCCTTGTGCAGATTCACTCCGGCGGGATGCACCACGATATGCAACCCCTCCTTTGCCATGGCTCCGACTGCGATTCTGATATCCTCAATACGCGTCAAATCAACCTCCACTCCCTTAAGATAATCATTGCCTTTCAATCCTTCCAGATTCTTATCCAAGACCGTAACCAGCGCCCCGGCGCTGGCCAACGTCTTCGAGATTGCCAACCCTATGGCGCCAGCTCCGCCGGCCACCACTGCTCTCTTGCCGCTTAAATCAATCTCCATTGAGGTAATTTCAAAACTCCCGTAATGGTGTGAATAAATACTGGCCCTACTTATATGCACCGACTTTATTTCGATCCAAACGATTGGCGCAAATGGCGTCTACGATCTTCATGGTGTTGACGGCATCCGTCAAATTATTATGCGGAAGACAACGCGATTTAACGGCATCAATGAAAGCGCGCGCCATGGCGCTGAATCCCTGACGTATATGCTCGCTTTCGCTGTCTGCCACTCCGTAATTGGTCAGCGTCCGCGAAGGTTCAGCGCCATTATCAACGTAAATCTCGGCGTCTTTGTCGGCATTTGCATAGGCACAACATCCCAGAGCATGAAATTCCATTGAGAATTTACGGGCGCCGCTTCGCCAGTTTGTTGAGAGCAGTCCCGTAACGTCATTATCGAAGCAAATGATTGCGTTGAAACAGCAATCATACCAGCAATCCAGTTTACGTATGTCCGACGTGACGGAAACAACGTTGCCGCCACTATAATAGCGCAAGGCGTCCACTGCGTGAATGACGTCCGAAGTGAGAATGTCAATGGCACCACGATAATAGGGATGCTCCTCCGTCGGCGTAACATTCTTGTAATAGTTGACGACCAGTTGCGTCAGACGACCGTGCCGCAGGACTTCCTGATAACACCGCTGAAACAATGGGTGAAAACGCCGCTGAAATCCGACGGCGCTGATGATGTTTCGCCGGACCGCCAAGCGCGCCAGATTTTCGGTTTGGAACGACGTAATAGCCGGGGGTTTTTCAATAAAAATATCAATACCTCGGTCAACAATGTCCATGGCCACATCAAACAGCTGATGCGGTGGCATCAGGGCATAGACCGCCTGGGGCCTGGTTTCATCCAGCATTTTCCGGTAATCCTGATAGGTCTTGGGAATACCGAATTTGGCTGCAGTAGCCTGAAGTTTTTCCGGATTCAGATCGCAGAGCGCCACAAGTTCAACATCGTCAAATTCTTTGAGTGAAGGATAATGCGCCTGATTGGCCATGTTACCCGCGCCGATCAAGGCAACGCGGACTTTGCCGGCAGAATATGAAAGAGCGCTGTCCGCCTTTAGCGGCAGGGAACCGATGGTGCCGATCGTTACCTTGTTTGCCATATATGTTCTCCCGTAAAAAAATCAAGATTCAGATGCTTCCGGCATGAACGCCTTGATTTCGCCCTGGTCTGTGGCAAACACCATGGCAACATGCCGACGATCCAGTCCGAATTGTTCCAGCGCCACGGGACATCCGCAGACTTTGTTCTGGCTGGTTATAACACCGGCGTTATCGAGCAATACCACGTCGCCATTCTCGCATCCCACGGCAATCCGATATGGCGCCGGTTCCGGGAACCGGATGGCTTTAAGAAACATGGGCGGGCTTTCAAGCGACATTGCCCAGAGTAATTCGCATTGGCAATTCAACGCCATTACTTTTCCATTTGAAAATGACGCAATTATTTCCTTTCTGCCGTCCCCGTCAATATCACCAATATCCAAGTCGCGAACCCCCCGGTTTTTTCGATTACTCAACGCCATTATGTTGCCGCAGTGGGGATTCACGGGGCCGAACTGGGCGCTGTATAACGGCCGGCCGTCAAACGGATTGTTATTATAGCCGCGCGTATCCCAGACCGTGACCCGACAAAATCTGCCATTGATATCGCTGATCAATTCTTTGATCCCATCGGCATTAATGTCATCATAGAAGATATGATGGCGAACGGTGCTGGCGAATCCTCCGCAGTCCGGCGTGTGGCCAATTGGCACTTTCGAAAATGCGCCGCCGCCGCCAAGACCTCCGCACACGTGCTCAAGGGACTGATTTTCAATTATCGCAAGGCCATGATGATCGGCCGGTTCCCTAGCAATCAACAGATGGAGCGTGCCATCAATACGTTCAATAATGGAAAAGATGGATCCAGGCCCCCAAAACACCGGCATGCGTTTGATTAATTCCCCTTTTTCATTGATGATTTCAAGCGTGCCGGCGCTTCCGATAAATGCCTGGCTTGCACCATTTAAAAAAATTCCCGTATAAAGACCATGGATTCCGCCATGCCCCGGCGCTGATCTAAACCAATATTGCTTCGCCGCCTTGAATACAGCAGGGTCTTCACGGGACAAAAACGACCATTTCCGTTTTCCCTGATTATCAAAAGCGATCACCTGGTCATCACAACAGCCCGCGAGCAGTAATTCGTGTTCTTTCCACCAGCAAAGCCTGTCAATGGCATGTTCCGTGCACAAGGTCCGTATCTCAATACCGTCCGGCTGATGAACATGGATGTTGTTTCCTGCGGCAACGGCGATGCTCGTTTCATTCTCCGCGCCAAAGACAAGCATATCCGAAATTGGCGCGTTGATATTTATTGAAAAGAGCGTTCGGGGACTGGGCAATGAGACGTGCTTCTGATGTGTTTCAGCGGTTGTGCGTTTACGTTCTGTTTGATCCGGCGCCGTCCGGCAGCGGCTTTCAATATCCTGACGCAGTGATGAGTCGGTAATTACTCCTTCAAGCGTGTGCTGTCCGGCGTCAATTTCAAGCGTCGTCATGCCATTTTTATCGGGTTTCCGGGCCAGCGGGATGCCATCCAAAACCAATGAATTTTCCGGCGGGGTTTTAAGACGAAGCATAGTGCGTGTTTCGGCCGCCACGGTAATTCGGCGCGCCTCATAATCCCAATAACAGTCAATTGGCTTGTCGGCTTCCAACAGCCTTTGACTTAATCCGGCTTTAAGGATTCCCAGTCCATACAAATGATCGGCGGCCAGCACGGCAAAATCCGCATGGGTTTCCGCATAATTGCCGGCAACAACAATCCCCGGCATTGGCAAGGCAAACACCGCCGCATTCTCGTGGATGCGGAAACATGCCAGAGACTGATGAGGAGCCTCCGGCACGGGAGCGATCAAGGAAAAGTAACGTGAGGCAATGTTTTTCTTCATAACCGTTTGCAGTTGCCACGTGGCCAGATTGCCGTCCAGCTTGCCGGAAACAGCATCGGCAAATCTTATTTCAAAAAATGCGCGCGGCTCTTCTGGAAACGAAATCGGGGCGTTGGAAAATCCTGGTATTTTGATCTCAGCGGGCAATTGACCGGTCTTCACGCGCAGGACACCATCCTTGGATTCATCCAGCCACTTTCCAAAGACTTCCCATTGTACCTGGATATCAGCATGCATGGTGTCTTCCGGCGCCGTAAGTTCATCAACTACAATCAGGTAGCTCTTTATTTTTTGAGCCAGGGTTCTTCGCCAACCGCAATAGCCGGCGCAGGCGACCTCATTGCTTGCCAAAGCCACACCGTCAAATGCGACCGCTTTCCTCAATTTCGCACTCATTGACAGATTGGGATTGGCCAATCCATTATTCGTTGAAAACACTTGATTCCTATACCCCTGAAGGATTGTGTGCCCATTCATTCGAAGTTCAATGACGGCAAAAGAATAATAGGGAGTTCTTCCGAAGTCATAATCACCCGCCATTAGAATAAAATCGCCCGACGCGTCCCAAGCGCTTCGATAACTGGCCGCCCAGTAGGATTGCTGATTCAGGCCGGTTTCCCCGCTTGGATTCCCCGAATACCACACGGACCATTTCCCGGCCAGATCATGCGATGACGGCGCCGGCAAGCCCGGCGCCGGATAAAAGGATTGGCCCACCCGGAATCCCGTGGCATCCAATTCTGTTCGGTTGCGATAATGAATCCAGCGTTCGTCCTGAGTCAGATAGGCCGCTTTATGCAGAAGGGAGAGCGAAGCTTCTTCCAATGCCCAATCCGGTATCCGCCCGGAAATCAGAATTTCATAATGGCGAAGCAATTTCCGAATCATACCGTTTTCCAGAGGAATTTTATCGCCCGACAAGATGACATACCACAAAATGGCCTCGATTGAGGT
>Ga0074199_1001273_pt1 | contig 23836 bp, 21 predicted proteins | sample EPASupsiteSAE347_FD_64528 | JGI IMG/M metagenome (GOLD analysis project Ga0074199, IMG submission 64528) | Bioremediated contaminated groundwater from EPA Superfund site, New Mexico - Sample SAE3-47 | ecosystem: Environmental > Aquatic > Deep subsurface > Groundwater > Contaminated ... | reverse complement strand
CTATATCTCCCACCTGCAGGGCGAGCGCTTCGGAGATCCTCAGCCCGCAGGCATAAACGGTTGAGAGGAATGTGTAGTTGTGGAAGGTGCCAACCTGTTTCAAGATGGCGAAGACTTCTTCCCTGCTCAGGATGCAGGGGAGCTGCTGCTCGGTCCTGGCTTTCAAATAGATGAAAATGTGCCAATCTCGCTTAAGCACATGTTGAAAAAAGAACCTCACGCCACTGTAGGCAATGCGAAGAGTGGCAGCGGACCACTTGTCGACATTCCTTCGGTGCAGGAAATAGTCCTCCAGCTCCACCTCCGTGATCTGGTCCGGAGTTTTCTTGCTGAATTCAACGAGCATACGCACGGCACGCGTGTAACACTCCTGGGTGCGCTCGCTCATTCCGGCAAGCTGGAGGGCTCTGAGGGACTGCTGATAGTAGTCTTCCATGGCAATTCTCCTTTCTTTGTGAGTCTATGAGCTCAAGAAGCTCATTCGGTGGAGAATAACCATGAATCCGGGAAAGTCGATACAACAGGTTTGATTTGCGGATTAAATAGTGGAAGTCAGGGCGCTGGGGTAGCGCTGCCGCCTTGCGGCTTACTTGAACAGTCGGACGAACCTTACCGATGCATTGACTAACAAGGTGCGTGTATATCCACGGAGAGCCGCCATATGAGCAAGAGGATGGACCGACATGAACTGTCCGCGCTCGTCCAGAATGGCGAGACTATCTCCAGGGCAGATTGCTCCGGGATGGACCTTGCCGGTGCCGATCTCTCCGGCGGAATATTCGAGGAAGTAGATTTTTGCGGAGCTCGGCTCGATGGAGCAAGTTTCCGTGAATCGGTACTAATCGGATGCCTGTTCAATGGAGCTTTCCTGCGCGAAGTCGATTTTCGGCTTGTAAGCGCTTATAAATGCATGTTTCATGGTGCTGATCTATCGCGTTCAAATTTGGCAGTGGCAAAGATTGCCGAGTGTGATCTGTCCTCGGCGGACCTAAGCTTTGCAAACCTGCGAATGACGGCGCTTGCCAAATCCGTATGTAGCGACGCACGGTTTTGTGGTGCGGATCTGGAGCGTACGGTTTTCGTCGAGTCAGAGACATCGGGTATCGTGTTCACCGGAACCCTACTCAATCAAACGGTCTTACTCAAAGCTGACCTGACCTCGGCGATGCTCGAAGACTGCGGCTTCAATAGAGTGATTCTTATTGAAGCGAAGCTCGCCGGCCTCGATCTGCGCGGCCGGGACTTCACCTTGACTCAGTTCATGGACGCGGATATGTCCGGTTGTGACCTGAGCGGAGCCAATCTCGCCCAGTGTAACTTCAAGGGCGCAAACCTTCAGAAGGCTCGCCTCGATGGCGCTATTGCGAACAATGCCCTGTTTGTCGAGGCCAGGCTGGGAGGGGTGAGCCTTCAACGGGCAAAGCTATACCAGTCCATTTTTATCGACTCCGAAATGGTCCGTGCTGACTTTTCCGGCGCAGCCATGCAGCAGTGTATACTGACAAGGGCGAACTGCACGGAAGCCCGCTTTATAAACGCGGACCTGACCTATGCGGACTTTTCCCATGCCAATCTAACGGCGGCCAATCTTGGAGGGGCTATCCTTTTTCGCTCCAAGTTGCACGGAATACAGGATGTGCGAGCTGTAATTCCGGACCGGGTGTCGGCGCTGGGAGAAGACCAGGACTTGGCGGAAGCGGAGAATTGGCGGCCTGTTTACTAATTATCCTTTAACAACGAGCACGGCGGGAATGTCTTATGAATCTAGCAGTGAAGCAACTTAAACCGGAGAGTCATTATATACAGGCTGACGGAACAGTCATGGCGCGCGAGGCCGGCACTATCAGGGTCCTCACCCGGCAAGGTGAGCTCCTGGCCCGTCGCGCCGTGAGCTGCCTGGTCGAGCCGATGGCAGGAGATCGGGTTTTTGTCGCGGGTGATCTCAACGATGAGCTTTTCGTGATAGCCGTGCTTGAACGAGAAGAAGCTTCGGTTATCCGCGTTACCATCGATGGTGATCTTTCCATCGGGCTTCCAAATGGACGATTTAGTGTCGCAGCCTCAAAGGGAATCGATCTTGTCTCAACCGAAGATGTGGGTTTAACGGCCTCCGAGCTTACCCTCCGCGCACCGAGAGGGCAGATTTTCTTCGATCAGCTCTCGTACCTGGGGCGTCGGATTTTTGCTCAAATGGAGAGCCTCAAGCTCGTGGGCGGGTTTATCGATGCGATCCTTGAGCGCATAAGCCAGAAGGTTAAGCGTAGCTACCGCATGGTTGAGGAAATAGACCTTGTGCGGAGCGAGCAGATCGATTATCGCGCCGAGAAAAACCTGAGTCTGAGAGGACAGAACGCGCTGGTTACCGCGAAGGAATTGGTAAAGATCGACGGAGACCAGATTCACTTGGGATAAACAAGGAGGCCCTATGTTCGCAAATACGCAAATGATGGGGATGGATACGGGATTCCCCGATGTCTGTCTGACACCGACACCGGCAGGTCCGGTGCCGATACCATATCCTAATATAGCCACCGGACCCATGGGGGTTCCAGCCGTGTATAATGTCCTGTTCATGTGCGCGCCGGCGCACAATATGGGAACGACTATTCCGCTCACCAACGGTGACAACGCCGGAGTGAATATGGGAGTTGCGGCAGGCACCGTCATGGGCCCCTCCCGGCATCTGACAGGGGCATTCACCGTGCTTGTGGGGGGAATGCCCGCCACCCGGCTGACGAGCTCGTCTCTTCAGAACTCGACGAATTGTCCCGGAGTGCGGGTTGCCCCAAGTCAGACAAAAGTCTTGCTGCTAGCACCGTGATCCCCGCCCGGCGCGGGTTCGAGGAAACAATCGCATGCCAAAGCCAATCTCATTCGGAAAGCTCGATTTCGAGATAGTCGCGTCCATGGATCAGTCCCGAGGTCAGCCCGATCCCGAGACGCCGTTCCGGGTTCTGATCATGGGGGATTTCACCGGTCGTGCCGACAAGGGGATCTTTGACCCTCACGCTGCCTTGGCCCAATCTCGTATCCACCTTGTTGACCGGGACAATCTCGACGAGATCATGAACAAGCTCGGAGTAGAGATCCTGCTGCCGCTTACCGAAGATATGAAATCTTCCGTGGTGCTTGGCTTCGCTGAGCTGGACGATTTTCACCCCGACCGGATATTTGAGCATCTTGCACTCTTTAAAGACATCGGAGAGTCTGGCAAGAAGCTGAGCGATCCTTCGCGCTTCGCAAAAGGAGCCTCGGAACTGCAAGAAAAGGAGGGTAATGCCGCATCCCCTGCCAATACGGAAAGAACGGAAGAAACCCTGAGAAAATCATCCCAACAACCACCGGCTAACCTGCTCGATCAGATTCTTGATGATTCGGAGGGCAGTGTTTCGTCTGCTCCATCAAACCGGGTCACATCAGAGTGGGACAGCTTCCTGAAACGGATAGCTCAACCCCACCTCGTCCCCGACGTTGAACAAGTGCCGGGCGAAATTATGACGGCCATGGACACCGCCACGACTGAGCTTATGAGGGCCATTCTGCACTATCCCGGTTTCCAGGAGCTCGAAGCCGCCTGGCGTGGACTCCATTTCCTTGTTTCCAGGATCGAGACCGACGAGCGATTGAAGTTGTATCTTCTCGATATTTCCAAGGCAGAGCTGGCTGCCGATCTTGGCTCGACGGACGATCTGAGAAAAACGGGAACATACCGTCTGCTCGTCGAGCAAACAATTGAGACCCCCGGCGCCGAGCCTTGGGCTCTCCTTGCGGGCGACTACACATTTTGCGACAGCCGGGAGGATGTGGAGATGCTGGGGCACCTGGCAAAAATAGCCGGAGCCGCCAACGCCCCCTTCATCGCGGCCGCCGATGCCGGATTGTCGGGCTGTGAGTCACTGGCGAAGACCGCTGACCCTGGAAGCTGCAAGAGTCCGGAAGATCCTGAAGAAAGCCGCGCATGGGAAACGCTCAGAAAACAGCCCGAGGCTTCCTTTATCGGTCTTGCATTGCCCCGCTTCCTGCTCCGCCTCCCTTATGGCGAGAAGACCGACCAGATCGAGCGCTTTGAATTTGAAGAAATGGAGATCAAGCCCGATCACGATCATTACCTGTGGGGCAATCCCTCTTTTGCCTGTGCATATCTCCTGGCGCAGTCCTTCAGCGAGTATGGCCGGGAGATGAAGCCAGGCATGATCCAGGAGATCGAGGACCTTCCGCTTCACATCTACAAAGAGCAGGGGGAGTCAAAGGCCAAACCCTGTGCCGAGCTTCTGCTTACAGAAGCTGCCGCTGAAGCGATCCTTGAGAAGGGATTCATGCCCTTGCTCTCATTTATGAACCGTGACACAGTGAGACTGGCTCGCTTCCACTCTATCGCTGATCCGCCAACGTCGCTGGCGGGGCGCTGGGATAGGGGATTCAACTCATAGGAGGAGAAAGAGATGGCCTGGATAGCCGGTTGGGGCGTCAGTTCAAGCCGAGGATGCGCTGTTGTCGAAAGCCGGGAGCGCGAGTTTCGAAGAGAGGTTGCCCAGGATTCATTATCGCCATTTCGACGGCCGTGCCTCAAGACATGCTGGAGATTCACCAAATTGATGGGTTTTCCAAGAAGATATCGAGCCCCGTCTTGAAATGAGTTCTTATTCTTGGCCAGAAAAGGGGACAGGCTACTTTTTCGGGCGAGGGGCTTAGGATCTGTAACAAAATAACCTTTACAAGTTCTGGATTTTACTATGGGGCGGCAGGGCAGTAAACGCTCTGGCATGTAAAAGTTGTTTCGTTACGGGTCCTTAGCAAGCAATCATGTCTACCATGTCATCAACCGTGGAAATGGCTGGCAGGACGTATTTCACAAAGACGGGGATTATGGCGCGTTTGTCCGCCTGATGGGGGAGGCGAAGGAGCGGTATGCGGTAAGAGTATTGGCCTATTGCCTGATGCCGAACCACTTCCACATGGTATTAGCCGCTTACGGTCGCGGAAATGGAACGACTCCACCTGAGTGCGAGTCGGCAGAGCCCGTATGGCGATGTTGAGTGACATGAGAAGGTCTGTGCAGAGCTTGGACTGGAGTCTACGATGCGTTCGCGAGGCCGCCTCGAAAGGAGAACGAATATGCGTAAAAGTAGCCTGTCCCCTTTTTTGTCCCGTGCCATAACGACCTTCGGCTCGCATCCCCTCTTCGGGGCGTTCATCCGTTTACCGATATGAGTGGCAAGTTCATGGGTAGTGAGTGAACCTGTGAGTCATCAAGTTTACATTCCTTACAATGAGACGCATCTTTCTCAATCAGGTTGGGGCGTCAGTTCAAGCCGAGGATGCGCTGTTGTCGAAAGCCGGGAGCGCGAGTTTCGAAGAGAGGTTGCCCAGGATTCATTATCGCCATTTCGATGGCGGCTGCTGCCCGCTGTCGCTGACGGCCGTACCTCAAGACATGCTGGAGATTCACTAAATTGATAGGTTTTCCAAGAAGATATCGAGCCCCGTCTTGAAGTGCGCTCTTATTCCTGGCCCACCATGCCGGAACTAACCCAGGATCAGGCCAGGGCAGGTCTTCATCCGGGTCCATGGAAACATCTTCGTCCTCGGGATTCTCGGTGGGACCGGCCTCGAAACCTTCTGGCTTCTTGCCCTCGAGATCCTCGTAGGCGATATCGACTCCCGTGATCATGGTGAACGACTCTCCGGCGACACGGGCAAGCTCGGGCACCATCATTCGCTCCATCAGCCAGGGGACGAGAACCGGATCGCCTATTACCCCGGCGCCGATCAGCGCCAGTCGCATAGTGTCAGGCTGACTGGCCAGCTCTGCCTGTAACTCGAGGGCGGATGATGGGGGCATGCGACGCAAGGCGATCTTCATGGCATCTTTCCTACGGGAGAAATTCATGGTGACAAAGGGCTTGAGCACGGCAGCGGAGGCCTTGCCCATATCACCTAGAAGCGCCGTGGACCAGGCGGCACTGTAGCGGCACAAGTCATCCTCCGAGGTCATGTTGTCCTGGAGAAATGGGATCAGGTCCTTTCTCCCCAGTTCACCTACGGTCTGGAGCGCCTGCGCCCTGACAACGGGATCATCGTTCCTGAGGGCATCTATCAAGGGTGTTCCCGGGTCCTGGCGATGGGCAACGCATGCAGCAAGGCCGGCACGGTGCAATGGAAGAGATTCGGCGGCGAGAAGTTTCCTGATATGGATCTCCACCTCCTGCCAGGAGAGCCACCCAAGGGCGGAGACAAGTCCCCTGCATGTTTCGGGCTTTTCTTCCGCTACCTCAATGACCATTCGAATCCGCTCCTCGTCACTGCTTTCAAAGGCGAGGACCGCGGCGGCAAAGACCTCTCCGGCTTCTCCCGCGCCCAAAAACTCTTTGCAGATTTCCCATCCGGCATCACCCGCAACACGCAGGCCGTCTATATGGGCTTCGACGCGGTTGTCAAGCTTTGCCAGGTCCTTAAGGGAATAGTGGGGGGCATGAACGGCCTTGCCGCGGAGGAGCCAGAGGAAGGAGATTTCCTCTGCGTGTTGAGTGATAATGGTTTCAATGACAGGCATGTGATTCCTTTGAGAATGGCGGAGTGTATCTTAGGGGATGCCCCAACGTTCGTGATAAACGGCGGTTGAGTGATACCAACCATGCGGTCAAGGTGGCTGTAGATATACCTCTTGTGCTTCATACTCGGGCAACAAATTGTGCTTTGGCCACCCGTGTTCCCACGCGGGAGCAGGGAACGAGTGGAGAGATCATTTAATCAATCCGTGACCAAGTTTTTCCATCAAAGATCATCACATCCTTTGCCCCTATTGAACACAGAACTCCATCCCGAACAGAAAGATGAAAACATGTGTCTGGATGATCATTGCCGAGATCTACATTTTTTATTGAATGATCTGCATAAGTATATATGGAATCCATAGTTGCTAGATATAGCTTGTCTTTATACCAGGCTATATTCCAAATGTCATCTGTGAATGTCGTATGATCGATAGTTTCCCATTTGTCTCCCCGACCACACACTAATGTACCAATTCTGCTACATGCGTATACAATTCCATCACCAGCGCAACATACATCAACAAGAACAAGATTTGTTGGGCTGACTTTTCTCGACCACGTTGTGCCATCATATTGCCATATCTCTCCCTCCCAGCCTACCACATAGACATCATTTTCATTAAAACCATCAATCGCTTCGAACCCGACAATCTCTTCAGTTTCGACAGGTGGGCGTGCGCCATCATCAATGCACGACCACTGTCCAGATGTATTCCTTCGATATGCTTGACGATTCATCCCAACTGCATAGACCTGATTGCCGATAGTTCTAATGCCTCTCATTGGTCCCCTGTCCGCAGGAGTATTTTCATTCGAGCCAATTTGCTCATCGTGAATATCACCACTACCGATACAGGTAACTTGCCTTTTTTCTCCTAAGAAGATCGCTTGCTCCAAAGGCTGCAACGCTATAGTTGCGCCAACTGTATCCCATGATCTACTAGTTTCCTCACCGCCTCTCCATGATCCAGCATCCCACTCGAAAAAAAGTGATTGGGAAATCCTCTTTTGGGCCACCTCATCGCTCACTAATGAGAAATACATTAAATCCTTATAGCGAACAACCCCAGTTACGTATGAGAATTGATCAACCCAATACCTCGCCATATTGATTCCTCTCAATCTAGAGATCATGTTTGGCTCTCTAACGCCGACCGATACCTTTCATAGCGCGAACTGCAGCTGACCTCGCTGCTACTGCCTTATCTGCCTCCGATCCGCTTATACCTCCGGTCTCGACTGCCTTAATATTTGTCTTATCGTTTATCCCGCATTGGCTGTGATAATTGTCCAGTTGCGCCTCAATGCATTTGGGATCACAGCCACTTTCCGGGAAAGTTTTCTGCATGGCTTCTATTGCTTTCTGTTTAGCAGTTCCATAGGTAGTTTTTTTAGCCATTATGCTTTTACCATTAGAAAGCGCAATGGAACCAGTTTTAGCGCTTGCAGCTGATGCGCTTTGATAGGCGTGCATCAGCCCATGGGTACCCGTATTTTGATTGACTCCTTCCGCACAAACACACGGTGCCATATTCTCACTATAATTACTAATGCCAGCCAATGTTACGGATTCAGAGCCACCTCTTCCAACATCATGTAGTGCGCTCGCTTCAATCAAATGATGTCCAGTCTGTTGAGGACAACAATGAGACTTCTCACTCTTATATGGCTGCAAAGCGCACCGGCGGGCTGCAAGGCATTCGTTTGCGGCTGTTTTATTAGCTAGCCGTTCTGCCTCACCACTATCCATTGCCCCAGAGGGCTTACCTTTTCCTAGTCGAGTTTGCGCACAGGGATCTTTCTTTCCATGAGGCTCATATTCTTGACATGCCTTTTTTTCTTTCTCTGCGTCTTTAGCACATGGATGATCCGGATCGTCAAGTGCCATTTCATCCAAGTATGGCCAAACTGGTGTATTTCCAGGAACTGAGGCATGATTATGAGTTGTAGTATCCAAATGTCTTACAACATTCTCCTCCTCAAACTTCACATCCATCGACCAGGAATTGAAATATACTTTTCCTGCAATCTTGCTCGTAACAACACCTTTTTTCGGTGCGCATCCCGCCTCGTCACCGGTACTGGTTTTAAAATACGACTTATTCTTGAGCATTACCTCCTGATCTGAAATCTTGACCGTTTTACTACCATCCGTCGCGTCTTTTGCAAGGCCGGTATTAGGATAAGGGATTGGGACTCCCGGAGGCGTTGCAGGTGTCTGAGGCGGTGTAAAACAAACATCGGGAAATGCGCAGATCGCTTTCCCATCTGCGGCCTTGCACGAAATTTCTCTTCCATTGGCGTAAACCTGGTTCCCCACTTGCTTAACTCCTAGCCCTGAGCGCTCAAGATTACCGCCGCCCGCGCGCCGTCATCGTTACTGAAATGGCAGAGCACCATATTCCCAGGCGCATAACCCTTTCTAGCTGCTGCCATCGCCACGCCCAACGAACAGGGAACAATCGCGGCACCTGTTTCGCCGACGCAGTCGGCGGGGTGCCAGATATCGAATTCCTCTTTTCTTTGCCGGAGAATTCGAGACAGAGCCAAAGCGGCTTCCTTGAACCAGTATTGTTCGCCGTTAACCGATGTTATGCGGTAGTCCAGATCCCCCATGGACAGTCCGGATTCTGTAAGCGCCTGCTTGATGGCTTGTACCATACCATCCGCCCTCAGGGGCTCTTCGGATTCGATGGTAGCTTTTTCCTCGCCAAAGCCGATGCCGACGATCTCCGGGTTTTTATCTGACTTATGGGTGGCGGGGCCAATGAGAACCGCAGCGCCGGCTTCTCCAGGAATGAAACCGTTTGAGTTGTTGCTGGTGAGAATTCGGTCTTTTTCTTCAAACGAGGAGAGAGTGCCGGAAATCAGGTACGTATCGACTCCCGCAACGATACAGAAAGGCATCCTCTCCGTGTAAATAGCCTGCCCGGCCTGTCTGATCGCCTCCACTCCTCCCACACGGCCTTTGGCTATGGTGGCTGATGCACCATGGAAACGAATGCCCAGCGCAGTCTGAGTCTCCTCTATCAAAAAATCGTCGAGTCCATCCAATCGTCCAGGTCTGTTTCTCTCGGCAATACATAGAAAAAGAGGGATTTTCTCCGGAGGGATATTTCCGGCCTGGTAGAGGCATTCTTGAATGGCAGGGACTATGAGCCTGACAAGTTTTGTTCTTCCGCGCCAAGGTTCTTCCAAGGGGACGTAGCTGCCGATAATCCATTCACCGCCTGAGTCCATGAACCGGGTTTCGACGGGGTTGTTCAAACCGCAGCGGATTGCCGCGCAGGAAGCCGGAGAATTCAATCCAACAGCGGTTACCATGCCGGATGCAAGAAGAGTGAGTGGCTTCAATTATTCTCCCTTTTCCATTTCATCGTCCTCCGGTCGGCTCACTTCTTCATCATCTTCGTTCTCTTCATCTTCTTCACTGATTGGGAAAAGCGCTTCACCCGGCTCTCGCCTTTGATATCGATCCTTGGGATTAGGTCCGACAACCACCTGGACTACCTCGAACATGTTCTTCCTGAGGGGAAGAGAAGCTCTCCAGGTGAGCATGAAACGTCTTTCGTCAGGCTCTATCAAGACTGTGTCGACGACGGCTTTTGTCTCTATTTCTTCTCCGTTCTTCCTGACGAACCAGACCAGCATCTCGGACTTGGGAAGACGGAATGCGGCTCGCCCCTCCGGTGTCAAATTGATCAGTAGAACGGGTTCTCCGCCCTGCGGATAGGGCATCTGCTGATCGAACGGAGCGGCCTGGTAATACTGTTCATCAAAATCGGGCGGCAGAAAAGGGAAGGTATTGTCAATCCAGTTTTGATCATATGTTCCCGCAAGTGATGCTCGCGGCTGCCAGCCGCGTCCCACGGGTCCGAAAGACATGGGAAGATAGTTGCCGTCTGGCTTGTCTATTGGATTACGTATCTCCTGGGTGTTTGGCAGCGGCTTTCCGTCCACGAATTTTGAATCCAAACGACTATGATACCCCGTGCCCACGGGGTTCTGAAGATAAGCTTCGATCTTCTCGGGGTCTTCGGGACTTGCGTCGCCTCCGCCAAAAGCCCTGCCATAGCTGATCGGCATTTTTACGAACGGTTTGGGGCTTGACGCACTGATGGACTGCATGGTTTTCAACCATACGCGGTTGCCCGTCACGAGAAAGGATTTTGTTATCGGGCCGACTTTCAGACCCACGGTGATCTCCTTGACGGGTTTCCCTCCGGGTGCATGGGCGCTTCCGTTCAGCAGAACATCGCAACGGGGTTTTATCGGCGGGTAGTCACTTTCATAGACTGGAGCCGAGAGACCGGGCTCACCCGAAAAAACGTCCGCTTCGACAAGGGGGACTTGTTTTTCGGCAAGCTTTGGTTCGCTGCCGTCTTCGGGAATGGTGAAAGTTCCCTTTATGCAGACGACCAGAAGCTCCCTGCCGTCCGGCCGCATTCCCATGGTGTAGCCGGCCTGCATGCCTGTTGCGTGGACGAGTTCCATAATCTCGAACTATTCACCCCGGATACCGCGGATTAGTTGATTTGAACCGATGCGCCCTTGATCCTGTTTACACCGGATGAACGGGTCAATAGGTACGCTCCTCTGATCAGTACCTTACCTGCCCGAGTGAGCGTAATGCTCGCCTTGCCGCAGCGAAGGACGATCTCTTCCTTGGCGTCGAAGGTCACTCGTTTGCCGTCGATCGTTACATCCACGGCATCCCCGGGCTCTGGTGCTTCCAGGGCAATGGTGGTGGAAGGCTTCTTAGTCGTTTCGGCCAGAGTATGCAGGACATCGACGATGATGGGGAGGCTGGGGTCGCCATTTTCGAACACCAGCAGAAAACTACGGAACGGCAAATCGGTCTCCTGCAAGGAATTTAGGCCGACGGAGCCTGTAAGCCTCGCTTTCGTCGGTCCCAAAAGGTTGCCGGGATAGTCCACCCACACCTGACCGTTTTTGTCGATATCGACGATTTTTCCGACTCGAGCTCCATCCAATCGGCCGTCGATTTCTGTAGCTCCGAAAGTTTCAGCCAAAGACATCTTCATAATCAGTTCTCCAAGATTTTGCTTCCCTTGATCACTACGTTGCCCGAGCCTTTGATGGTTATCGCTTTGCCCTGGATCGTGATGTCGCCGTTTTTCTTCAAAGTAATGGACGCGCTGCCGCATTTGATGACTATCTGATCCCCCGCGGTGAGCGTCATGTTTTTTCCTGCCTGGACACTGACATCCTTTCCGGCGCTCTCGGAGATGTCTTTCCCCGCACTTACCGAGACGTCTTTTCCGGCATTGACCGATTTGCTGATGCCGACCTCTTCGCTGCTGTTGGCCCCGACCGCAACCATTTTCGCGGCGCCGATCTCTTCGGCCTTGGCTGCGCCGATCGTCTCGTTCATGGCCGCCCCCACGCTCACCTGGTAGACCGCGCCTATGGTCAGGGCCTTGACAATCCCGATTGTCTCAGCCTTGTTCATGGCGACCGTTTGAGTCATGTTGGCCGCTATGGTTTCCGTGTGATTGGCCCCAACGGTCATGGTCTTGTTTACACCGATGGCTTCCGTGTGATTGGCCCCGACCGTTATGGTCTTGTCTATACCGATGGCCTCCGTCTGGTTCGAACCGACCTGCTTGTCCCGATTGACCCCAACGGAAAGAGTTTCATTGTTGCCCACGGTCTGGTTCTTGTCGTGCTCGATTACGATGGTCCAGTCTTTTTGGCCGTGCAGGAATATTTCCTCCTTGCCTTTCTTGTCCTCGAAGCGAAGTTCGTTGAAGCCTCCGCCTCCGAGGGAGGAATCCGACTTTATGGTGCTCTTGGTTTTTTCGTTCGGCAGGGGATAAGGGGGAGTGTTGTTCCCATGGTAGACACAGCCTATGACGATGGGGCGATCCGGGTCTCCTTCGAGGAAATCGACAATCACTTCCTGACCGATGCGGGGAATGTAGAGGCTTCCCCATCCGGGGCCGGCCCAGAGTTGGCCGACGCGAATCCAGCAGGAGCTGTTTTCGTCTCTTTTGCCTTCTCTGTCCCAGTGGAATTGTACCTTCACGCGGCCGTGCTCGTCGGTGTAGATCTCCTCTCCCGAGGGTCCCACCACGATGGCCGTCTGGGTGCCTTGCACAGCAGGCTTTGGGGTGTTTCGCCGGGGGCGGAATTTGACTTGATGGGGGATGCACTCGAAGTGGTTGGAATAGCTGAGCTCGGACTGCGAGCCTTGTGTGGATTTGTAGGGCTGGCTGGCTTGGTGCCCGATGAGGGTCATGACGTACTCTTTGTTGTTCATATCCTGCCGATAATGGTCGGAGAGAAGAAACCGGTAACCGCTCGTGAAGGCTCGGCAATTGCTGGAACCGGTGATGGTCGTGATCCGGGCTTCTTCCTCTTCCATGCGGATTCGGGCCAGACGGTCTCCCCCAAGCCTCTTGTCGTAGAGGCCGGGATAGTCGTAGATTTCGCGCATTCCGGGGCCGAGCGACTCGGTGCTGGAAACATGCACGCTCAGGTCCGTGTTGGGTATTTCGAAATTGTAGTCGCTCAAGGCATACTGGCCTGCCCTGATTTCCTGCATTTTTGCCAGGCCCGTGATCACGTCTCCTTCGAGCCGGCCGCCGGCACTCACCTGGTAGCGCGCCGACTCCTGCGCCGGACACGGTTTGTGCTGTGCGGGGGCATCCGCCATAATGAGGGTATGGTTGCCGTCTTCATGCTCGAAAAAGTAGTAGATACCCTCTTCCTCCATGAGCCGTGAAACGAAGTTGAGGTCCGTTTCCCGGTATTGGACACAGTAGTCCCTCGGTTTATAGCTGCCTTCGAGATGCTGCTGGAAATGGCTCAACCCCTTTTCATTGAATATCTTCTCTATGATGTCCGGTACGGCGAGCTTCTGGAAGATCCTGGAGCTCGCGGTTCTTGAAAGTAACCATAACCATGGGACGAGGGTGGCCGAGTAGTGCGAGAGAGTGTCCCCGCCGGCCAGGTCTCCGCCTCTTGCCTGTGATAAGCGTGATATTATGCCGTTGAGGTAGCGCAGGTTGCCGTCGGCAAGGGCAATGGAAACAGTGGCGCTTTTTCCAATGATGCTCTCGAAGGTGAGGTTGTGGTTCTCCGAAAACATGTCGAGCTCGAAGATGAAGGGGCGGGAGATGCCTTCCGTGCCTCTAAGGTCCGTAAGAAGCAGGACATCTTTACCCAGTGGGGTGGCAATGGCCATGAGTCGGTCATCCTGCGTATACTGCATAAGCCTTGACCTTTCCAAGTTCTGCCATATTCGTCAGCGTGCGTCGTCATTGAACTGATGGACAGGAAAAACCAGCGTTTTCTCAATGAGTACGACGATACCTCAGGGCAATTACACCACGGTTGGCTCTCATCTGTCAATAAGCAACGCTTGCATAAATTTCGTTCCGGATTCAGGGGTCCAGGCTGAACTTGTAAACGTTTTCCGGCTCGACGAATGTCGCCGATACCCGGCGATTGGTGTCAACAAATGCTCCACGCTCAATTTTGAACTCACTGAATATCACCCCCACCGCCTCGTCGTGCCCCTTGGCATAGCGATATTTCACCTCATCGAAGCGAATATGCTTCTCTTCGTCCAGTCTCAATCCAGTGCATGATCCAAACAGACCGGGGAGCTGAAACAGGCGCGGCGTAATCGAAAACGGTTCGATAAGCAGATATATTTGCTTGTGCCGCACAGCGGAACCGGCTGCCGATCCCGCAACGCCATCGATGCAAACATACGATTCATTGACGTAGAGGTCTGTCGAGGCACCGAGCTCGCCGGGTACCTCCGAAGTAAACCGCCTGGCTTCGGCTTGAGGAATGTGGTGCCCATCGATTGTAAAGCTATCGGAGCTCAAGACTATCGATCTCTTTTTCCCTGAGATAGTTCCCTGCCAGACGTATTGCAACCGCTGCATCTCATCGGTGTCGGTACGGAAAGCCTTCTTATCGGAAGCATGGAAGATTGCACCGGGTCGGGATGCGTAATAGAGCTCAAAACCGTCGAAGGCATGTTCGGCCGCGGCATCGGCTGCCGCCAGGAAACAAAACAGTATCAATGTAAGGAAGAGCTTCATTTATATTCCTTGCAACCCGTGGCCTTGAGGTATTCAGGGGAATGGCGCCAAAAAATCGTTTTGCCATGTGCCGCGGTCGAGATCCAGATGTACTTGTAACGGCCTCGCTCTTGACCATCCACGAGCTCACCCTTCTTGTCGCGAACCTTCCAGTGAATGACCTGTTCTTCACTGGAGGATTCCTTGACCGAGAAAATGTTGTGCGACGGACTTCCAAAACGAAAACCGTCTTTTACCTTCGGATGTTTGTCGTAATTCGTCTTGAAATCCACGCCGTCCCACCAAGAGGCTCCATTTGAAGGGTCGGCGCCGAAATTGGCCAAGGCATTTCTTGCCATTTCAACCGCCAGTTTCATTCCAGGATCTTTTTCGATTTCGGCCTCACTGGCGTTCATCAAACGATCATATCTGGGGTTTCCATCTTTGACGGCGTAGGTGTAGTTGGGATCATCCCGAAGCAGCTCGTCAACCGTCTTCCCATCCCATGCTCGGGCGCGGTTCGCTACCGCAAAGGCGATTCCACCAATTTCATCCCGGTCGTTGGCGGCGGACGCCTCCCCGTAAGCGATTGCCGCCAATTTGCGAGTGGCCGGATCCAACACCTGAATATTCCGCTTGTTACCACAAAGAGACCCGGGAATGGGGGAAGCTTGCAGGCAATTGGTTCCGTCGTCAATTACAGATCGATTGGTTTCTGTTCCTAATGGGCCGGGCATTGTCCATTTCCTTTGAGCTCCCTGTGCTCCCGAGAGCTCCGCCTGTCGCGATAATGGTTCAACTCGGGCCAAACTTGACTTGTTCCGTCGCTATTCTTTATGTTCAGTTTTTAGGATAATAAGGTCAATTCTTCATGAACACAATGGAGTATCCGTAGGTGGGCCGATGCATTTGGATGCCTCGATGCAATATGGCCGCCATGACATAAATAGGGCTATCGACATAAAGCGGGACACCTATCGCGGCTACAAACTCCTCCCACCATGCCTAATACACGCAGAAATCAATGTGCCTCTACCTGAGCTGTCATATGAGGGGCAGGCGAATCTTCCCTCGATTGCCGCGCTTGTTTGTGCTATTAAAAAGGGGACAGGCTACTTTTTGGGGCGAGGGACTGATCTATGCCAAGAATCGCGAGGGGTTTAGCAGGCAATCATGTCTACCATGTCATCAACCGTGGAAATGGCAGGCAGGACGTATTTCACAAAGACGGGGATTATGGCGCGTTTGTCCGCCTGATAGGGGAGGCGAAGGAGCGGTATGCGGTAAAAGTCTTGGCTTATTGCCTGATGCCGAACCACTTCCACCTGGTATTGGCACCCGAACAAGGTGAATACCTGAGCAAATGGATGCAATGGATCATGACGAGCCATGTTCGGAGATATCACAATCACTATGGAAGCAGTGGTCACGTATGGCAGGGGCGGTACAAGAGCTTCATTGTGCAGGGTGATGTTCACCTCATAACGGTTCTGCGCTATGTCGAGGGGAATCCTGTTCGGGCAGGACTGGTGGGAACGGCGAGAGAATGGCAATGGTCGTCCCATCGAGAAACAACAGGTAGCGTCAAGAGGTCGGTGGTAGATGAAGTGATGATTCGGCTGCCTGATGCGTGGGAAGCCTTTGTGAATGAGCCGCTTACGGCCGCGGAAATGGAACGACTCCGCCTGAGCGCGAGTCGGCAGAGTCCATATGGCGATGTTGAGTGGCAGGAGAAGGTCTGTGCAGAGCTTGGACTGGAGTCTACGATGCGTTCGCGAGGCCGGCCTCGAAAGGAGAGTGAATATGTGTAAAAGTAGCCTGTCCCCTTTTTTGTCCCCTTTTTCTTCTGCTGGTGTAATTAGCTACTTACCAAATTATGGAGAAAAGAGACATGTCCCTAGAGCTAAACGAGGGCACCAAACCATCGAAAAGCATTAATGTATGTGTCACTCTGGACGCTCGCCTAATCCAGGACAAAACTCTCGAAGAACAGCAACAGGCAATCAAGGAAGGTCTCATCATTCGTGGTTACATAGCCGGCGAGCTTTCCATGGGTGAAGTGGCCGAAGCCTTAGGCTTAAAGTACGAAGAGGCTTTGAAATGGTTGGCGGAGCGCGGCATCGCCACTTGGCAGGAGCTCCCATCCGATATGGATGAAGCTGCGGAAAAGAACATGCGTGAACTGGCGCAAGACCTGAATATTGGGCTGTCCGAATGAGAAGAGCTGTTTGTGACACTTCGACGCTCATTCGCTTGCGCAGGGGCAAGGCTCTACACTGTTTGGCCGGCCTGTTTGAAAGAATCTATCTTCCCGTGGGAGTCCGCGACGAGTGCCAGGATGAAGAGCTGAACCGGGTCGTTCAGCGATCACCTTTTGAAATCCACGAGGTTAAAAACATCCTGCCTTTGGGGATGGGACGCGGAGAAAGAGAAGTTCTGAGCCTGGCTTTAGAGTTAGAAATCAAAACGGTCCTCATGGATGACAAAAAGGGTTTTCGAAAGGCCGAGCAGCTTGGCCTTAAGCCCATGCCGACTCAGAATCTGCTCCTTCTTGCCAAGCGTAGCGGGATTATCTCCTCCCTCAAAATTGTGCTCGATACCATGAAAGCCAACGGGGAATCTCTTCCTGACAGTCTGTACTTGAAGATCCTAAGCAAAGCGGGTGAGATATAGATAGTGTTCTATTTCCTCACTGAGTGTTGTATGAGGCGAACGGGAACTGATGAGCCAACCCAGGTCTTCGATATGTCGCGGCGCACTCCAGGCGTTTCCCGTGCGCAAGTCCGTGGCCGTTTAGGTTGAAGATAAATTGTCCGCTTTTCTGTTTCCTGACCAGTCCGAAAGGCGACTGCCCGCGGCTGCCTAAGATCATTTTGGACGGATACACAAAATGCTAAATTCTCTCAGCTCCACCGAACATCTTTTCTCATTCAAAAACGCCGACGACATCCTCACTCTTCGGCATGTGCTCCAATCCTCGGGCTTCTCCTCTGCGGGGGTTCTCGATCGCTTAGGCGTAAAGGACTTTCCTTCGATCCGGTCGGGCGATTTACCGCTGCTGCTCCATCGCACCAACAACGGCACTCCGCTGGATCTTTTCGTCCGTCTGTTTCTCATCGAAGTGCCGGTCGAGGCCGGGGCGCTCGCGCGGGCAATCGAGCCCATGAGCCTGGAAACATGGGTGGATGCGGGCCTTGTGGAGGTTGATGCCGGAGCGGAAATGGCGGTTGCTGCAATCAAGCTCCTTCCTTACGAAGATCTTCTCGTGGCGTTCGATCTGCCGCGCAGGCTTCAGGATTCCCTGAAGTACGAATATGTCATGGGCATCGGCAAGAGTAGCTTGACTCTGGCCAATCTTACGGTACGCAGGCATTCCCGGGCGACTCTCGACCTGGGCACTGGCTGCGGTATTCAGGCTCTCCTTGCCGCCGGGCACAGTGACCGCGTTTTCGCGGTGGATAGAAATCCTCGTGCGATCCGGTTTGCCTCCTTCAATGCGAAGCTCAATGGAATGACCAATATCGAATGCATCGAAGGGGATCTCTTCGAACCGGTTGAAGGGGAGAAGCTCGACCTGGTGGTCTCGAATCCTCCCTTCGTTATTTCCCCGGAGATGCGCTACATATACCGCGATAGCGGAATGCAGGGCGATCAGGTCTGTCGGAAGATCGTCCGGGAGGTGCCGCGGTTTCTTCAGGAAGGCGGCTATTGCCAGATTCTTTGCAATTGGGCTGAATACACCCAACCCGATGCCGGCAAGGAACTGGCGGGATGGTTCGAAGAAACGGGCTGCGATGCGTGGGTGATGCGCTCCGAAACGCTCGATGCGGCGGCCTACGCTTCCACCTGGATTCAGCACACCGAAAAGGACGAGCCGGAGCGATTTTCTCAGCGCTTTGAGGAATGGCTGGCCTACTATGAGCAACTGGGTATCGGGAGCGTAAGCGCCGGCCTGATCACTATGAGACGCTCCCGCGGACGCAAGAACTGGCTCAGATCTGATGACACACCGGAGAAGATGCTCGGGCCGTGTGGGCAGTCCGTGCTTCGAGGCTTCGAGCTTCATGATTTTCTCGAAATCGTGGAGGATGACTTATCGCTTCTCGATTCCTGCTTTCTTATCTCGCCCGAGGTCCGTCTGGAGCAGGAATATGAGCCACGGGCCGACGGGTGGAAGCTGATGGCCGGCCGTATGCGCCTGACCCGGGGACTTGCCTGGTCGGGAGAGATCGATCCTTTTATGGCTAACATGCTTATCGGATGCAACGGGCAGAGGCGGCTCGGTGATCTCCTGGGGAATATGGCGGCTTCTCTCGGGGTGGCCCTTCCGGCTGTCACCGCGCCCTTTTGTGAACTGGTGCGAAAGCTCGTCGAACGAGGGTTTCTCCTTCCGTCCGGTTTGGAGCATCAGGTTTCGGTCAATCCCTCTACCGACCGTCAGGAGGAGCAAGCTCCATGAATTTCGGCCGCTATCAGGTAGTCAGGGAATTGGGAAAGGGTGCAATGGGCGTTGTCTATCTTGCCCATGACCCTAATATCGACAGGTCGGTTGCTCTCAAAGTCCTGCGTGAGGACCGGATTACGGGTGAGGGGTTCGTCAAGAGATTCCTGAAAGAGGCCAGGGCCGTAGGGCGGCTTTCCCATCCCAATATCGTCACGGTCTATGATATAGGCGAGGACGGTGGCACCATCTACATTGCCATGGAATACCTCGAAGGCAGGCCTTTGAACGAGATCATCCAGAAGAAGGAGTATACGCCCAAACAGGTACTGCAATTGGGCATACAGGTTGCCGACGCCCTTCATTATGCACATCAAAAGGGGATCATTCATCGAGATATCAAGCCCAGCAACATTATAGTCCAGCCGGACGGGCTGGTAAAAATCACGGATTTCGGCATTGCACGCATCGAGGACGCATCCGCGACCATGCAGACTCAGACGGGGGAAATCCTTGGCACACCCGCCTACATGTCTCCCGAGCAGATCCTGGGATCCGGCGTGGATGGGCGCTCTGATCTGTTTTCGCTCGGCATCGTCTTGTATGAAATGAGCACCGGTGAGAGGCCGTTCGGAAGGCAGGGAAAAAACATCGCCACTCTTTTCAACGACATCGTCAACGTTGAGCCGCCCGAGCCTTCAAAAACCAGCCCCGACGTAGACCGTACGCTTTCCCGGGTTACCATGAAATGCCTGCGGAAAACGGTGGATAAGCGTTTTTCCACAGGCAAAGCTTTGGCCGATGCCCTTCGAAACCGTGAAAGAGAAATCGAGCTCGCCACTTTGGCCGTAACACCGCCCGGGAAGAACTGGAAGAAGCAGCCTTTCTTGTTGCTCGTTCCCCTGGTTTTTGCTGCCGTTATAGCCGCAATATTCCTGCTTCCTCGCAAAGAGGCGGCCGTTAAGGCCGGAGATGCGCAGCCCATGGCCGAGGTCGGTATGAAGACGGCATTCGGAGGAAGTTCTCCCAATGTTTCATCCCGGCCGCCTGAGGTCATCCCGGCGTCAGTCGGAGTGTCCGATAATATCGAGTCCGGGACGAGCACCGAGAAGCCGGTGCAACCTGCGCTGAGTACACTGAGTATGCTGAGTACAACGAATCGGCCGGTAGAGGAGACCGGCTCGAAAGTCGAAGACATCGGAAAAGAAGATGCCGGGTTGAATGTCCAGGGGGGAGTGCCTGGTGAAGTGGCCGTAAAGGCTAAGGAAACAGGAGAAGAGCAGGTGGCGCTTCTCAAACCCTCCGACGTGCTTGCTTCAGGCATACTGGTGGTGGAAAGTGTCCCTCATGGTGCACGGCTTTTTCTCGATTCGAAACCGATTGGAACGACACCTCAAAAGAAAGAAGGCCTGTCGGGCGGGACGCACGTCGTTTCTCTCAAGCTCGAAGGATATCGGGACTGGTCACAAGATATAAGGATAGCGCCCGGAGAAAAGACTTCAGTGCAAGCCACGCTGAAAAAGATTGCCACGGACACGGGCTCCTCCAAGCAATCCGGGACACATACCCCGCGCGTTGAGCCAACCTCGCCGCCCACGGCTCCGACTCGGCCTCAGCAGCGTCCAAAGCCTGCATCGACGTCACCACCGCCGCCAACACAGCAGCCTTCTCAACAGGCCAGAAAAGGAGGCCCAGCTTCGGCCGAGCGTTGCGGCGATATCGTCCTCAAGGCTTCCCAGGGGCTTCAGCTCAGCGCCGACGACAGGGCTTTCTATAAGAGTAATTGCAAGTAATAGATATCATTCCGATCATTCCCGCAATCTTTAAGCGGGAGCCCAGCCCGGCGCCATGCCCTCTTCGTGTGGCTGGATTCCCGCTGGAAGCATGCGGGAATGACGAAAGTGTTAACTACGAAATGAAGGATGCCAAAATTCTTCTGCGTTTTCTCTGCGCTCTCTGCGTCTCCGCGGTGAAGAAAGCTCAGATTGTGCCCGTTTGAAGCACAATCGGTGGAGGAAGACAAGCGTGATGGCGAGCAGTCTGCCTTCACCGGCCGCTACATCTTGCTGCAATCCATTATCCTGAATTCAACTCTGCGATCTATCATATCCTGAATATCGTCGGTTCCCGATCCTACGATGTTTTCACTGAAGCCTCGACCCAACACTTTGGATTTCTGACTCAAGTCCTTGCTGTTCGTGGTCATGAGTCGCTGTACGGTTTTGGCTCGCTTGAGGGAAAGGGCTTCGTTGTACGGGGCGTTTCCCGTGCAGCTCGAATGGCCGACTATTTGGAGGCAGATGCTGTATTCCTTGACTATCTTACATATTTCCTGCAACCAGAGCGTGTACTCTTTGGCTTGACGCTGGCTTTTCTGGATCAAGGCATCGGTATTCACCTCGAACAGCAGCTTGACATCGATGAGCTTTTCGCTGTCAACGCCCAATTTGAAGAGCTTTGCCAGAGGGTGGCGTGCTGCCTCCATATCGCCGAGCCCCATGTAGCTCATGTACATGGCCGAGTAGGTAGCCATATTCAGTCCGTCGGGACGGGTCGCTATTTGATCCAGTTCAGCCAGAGTCGCTTTGTAATCTCCGCGCTCGTAAGTTTGGTAAGCATGGTGAAGCATCGCCCTGGTTTCCAGATGCTCTATGTAGGCAGTATGGGCATAGGTGTCGTTTTCCGCTTTTGCCGCCGCTTCCTGGTTGCGGAGATAGATATCCTTGATGTAGGTAGGAGCGTCCTGATAAACCGCCGGAGGAGTCAGATCCACTCTTTCCGACCACATGCAAGCCCGTGCTCTCGCAAGACCGCTGCGCTTCGTCAATACGGATGAAAAGAGATGGTAGGCTTTGCCTTTGGCGGCCGAAGGATTGTCATCGAGAGTGATGATGCCCGTCAGGACCATGTTGGCTTTCTGCAAGTTCTCGACAGTCAAGGGGACCAATTTGACATTATTGCCGAAAGACTTGGACATGATCTGAAATATCCGGGTATTGACTTTCAATTCCTGGGCGTTTTTTGCATCCACAAAAGGATCGAACACAATGGTGCTGGTGGAATTGGGCATCTTCTCCAATGGAGTGCGCGATGCCTGAAGCTGCGTATCGAGCCCTTTAGCAAGATCGGTCACCGCTTGATCGAAAGGCAACGCATTGCCGGAGCCTGAACAAACGGGCATTTTCGCGGCGGCACAGGCGGACAGGCAGCAACAAAGCAGCACAATAGGCAAATGCGATAACTTGGACATCGATTTTCCCCTCCTGGTTTGTTTGGATTATCCACGAAACGTCTCGATCAAAAACTGATAAGACGGCACAGCCAGGCTGTAGGAAGACCATACCCGGCATAAATACCAGACACCAAGCAGTTCGTGTAGCTCGCGGCGGCTCTACAGGGCTGAAGCTCTGCGCTATGGTGATTTTGAGATAATTACCTATTGTCGTTCATGCATGGTGAAGCCGAGGTTACCTCAGGAAGCATCTGATTTCAAGTGTATTTTCGAGTTGGCTGAAAATTGAGGATGATAGTTTTCAATCTATCGAGAGGAGCGGATGCTTCGGTGGAGCGAATCGTATTCCGTGGCATAAGCCGATGACAATGATCGTCCATCTGAACGGAATTGTAATGATATGTCGCTTGCAGGCCATCTCCGCAATGAGGAGCCGAGGAGGTTCCGGCTCCATTACAGGCTGATTTTTCCCTTGCATATCTTTCCATCCCTGGTTATTCTTTACCTATGTCGAGGCTGCATTTTTCATAAAGTGTCCAAGAATATGTACAAAGAAGTCATAGGCCTCGTAATCGCATTTACACTCGAATTGAGACGGCTGGAAGATGCCACACCGGCTGGCATCGGATTGACGCTCAGAGAAGTCGATAATGTGTAGGGCGGAACACCCGGCAGTTGTCCTCATGAGCTCTTATCTCGTATCCGTGGCCCCAAAACTGCTCCATCCACTATTGCTGAGGCATGATAGCCGTGTTCTGTCATTTGCGGCTTCCGTGGCTCCGGTTGCCTGGGAGATGGTGGCCCATCGGCCGTATCGAGGGAGAGTTGCGTGGGGCCGGCTTTGCTCCGGTCCCATAGGAGGTGAGTGGTGATGGAATCAAACAGACTGGGCCGAGTGCTCGTGGTCGATGATGAATACGAATTGAACAAGGCCTTGTGTGATACCCTGACAAACCAGGGCTACGAGGTTGTGGGAGCTTTATCGGGTGAAGAGGCTCTGACGATCTTGAAGCAAGAGGACTTCGACATCCTCTTGACTGACCTGCTCATGCCCGGCATGGACGGAATGGAGCTTTTGAAGGCCGCACTGAAAGAGAACCCTCATATGGTCAGTGTCATCATGACGGGACACGGGACCATCCAAACGGCTGTCGAAGCCATGAAGATCGGGGCTTTTGACTACCTGCTGAAGCCCTTCAAGATGAATTCGCTGCTTCCTGTAGTCTCCCGCGCAATGGCGGTGCGCGGACTGCGCATGGAAAACCTGCAGTTGCGCGAAATGCTGGGGATCTATGAGCTTAGTATGGCAGTGGCCTTCACCCTGGATTCGAATACGATTCTGAACAAGGTCGCGGACGCGGCGGTTCAGGCCTGTGGCGCCGATGAGGTTTCCCTCATGCTTCCAACGGATGATGGAAAGAATCTCCGCTCATATGGGCAAATAGATGAAGCGAGGAACCATGAGGACTCTTAGGAATTGATCGGTCACTCGCTTGAGATTGTGTGCCCACTGGAACATGGTAACGTACTGTGCGAGGTATTTCTTGTG
>Ga0074199_1001272_pt1 | contig 23872 bp, 19 predicted proteins | sample EPASupsiteSAE347_FD_64528 | JGI IMG/M metagenome (GOLD analysis project Ga0074199, IMG submission 64528) | Bioremediated contaminated groundwater from EPA Superfund site, New Mexico - Sample SAE3-47 | ecosystem: Environmental > Aquatic > Deep subsurface > Groundwater > Contaminated ... | reverse complement strand
CTTATCTGGACCCCAAAAGATTAGTTTATCTGAATTCTTGGATTTAAGTTCATTAACCATACCAGCGGCTTGGTGCTGAAGCTCAGACGTATGAACAAAGTACCCAAATTTTGCACGCCCGGATACTAATACATCAAAGGCGAAGTTCTTTATATCTGATGCATTGATATTCATACGAGCCTTGCACTCAACTAACGCAGTATCACCAGCTCTGTCGAGATGCTCACATAGGAGATCTATCTCTGTACCAGTGAAGTTTATCTGCTCCACAACACGATAACGCTGCGTTTCCATTATGGATCGGAGTAAAGACTCGAAGAAATCACCTTTCTCCTTGTTAGATGTATTGGGATTAGGATATATTTGTATTTGACTCAGCATGTTACAATCCTCAAGGAAGACCTTTGTAAGACATCTTGACCACGCAAAGCGCAAACTACGCTATTTTTCAGAAATGGGGTTTTTTGACTGCCATTCCATATCTCCATCCAGCATGGCTATAAGGGGTGGGACTTTTATTTTGCTGTCTTCAATATGAGGTGTTTACTATCACGATTTTCGTTTGAAATCTACAATATAAAGAACAATATCGGCCTAACGCTTTCAGCCATCATCAACCGCTTATCGGCAGGTTACGGATACGAATTCTGCTTTGATCAAAAACAACGACACAACCTTTTTCAAGGCTTTCTTTTAAAGCGGATAGGTTTGCGAACAGAACCTGTAGCTGCTTTTCTGGTCGGCGTGTTGTCATGCCGCGGAAAAAAATGAAGGGTGGAGACAAGGCATTATCGATCAAGAATTTCATGCCTGCATTACCAGCGGTAATTCACGTTCGCGGAGCGCTTCCGCAGCATACCGCAGAGATTCTGCGATATCACCCTTTTCAAGGTCAGGATAGGCTGCCAGGATTTCCGCATCGCTCATTCCTTCCGCTATCATAGCGACAATCGTCGATACGGGAATCCTCAAGCCACGGATACAAGGCATTCCATTCATTTGGGAATGATTAACCGTAATTCGTGTAAAGTTCATAAATCAACCTCCATTGTCCTGTTGCCTGATTTTCCGACATGCCTAGTAGTGTTGTAATCTTGCATACTTTCCAAAATCCGTCAACCATTGACTACCGGAAGAAATTGAAAGGTCGGTCTTGATGTCCTCAGTGCTCAGAGACAGCAATTTCGACCCCTTCACCTATCCTCCAACTTTTGTGATTACTTTTTTCATAATCTCAACCAACCTGTCAAAATAGGATGCAAATTCGGCTTCATCGGCCAGATACGGTGTCATGATGGTTGATCTCAGCACCAGCACCGACGGCGTTTTCTCCCATTCAGCGTCGCTTAAGCCGCATTTCCGAACGAAATCAAGGGGCGTGTTCCCGTATTCCGCCGGAGAAAAGACGGTCTTGGAGGTGATGAAATCCTTTTTCATCAAGTCTCCGGAGACGTAGGAGCACTCATCGTAAATGGCCTGGTTTAGCTTATTCATGGCTTCCAGGCCGGGGTTTCCGACTTCCTTGAGGACGTAATCGACAATGTTCAGATCGGGCTTGACCAGCGGCACGAACTTATATGTCCGGCCGTTTTGCGCCTGGAAAGGTCCCGCTTTGGCCATTGCTTCGTATAACATGTTTGCCGTCTTGATCGTACGGCCGAGGAGCCGACCGTAGCCGTCCATGTTCAGCGGCAACACCTGATGCGCTGTCCAGGCCGCGGCCGCCGCCGCCCCCGGCTTTGATCCTTCGAGGACATAGTGGCCGATGCTCACCGGGGCCTGGGCGCGCAAATCCTGGACATAAGCGGCGTGGAAGGTCTGAACCGTCAGTATCCGCTTATCTTTGAAGACAACCGCCCCGGCGGGGTAAGGAATATAGCCTAACTTATGGCAATCGATAGTCACGGAATCCGCTTCCGGTACGGCTTTATATGCCTCATAAACGCTTTCCTGCGGCCAGGTTGCGGCTTCAGAAATTTGGTAACGCTCCCGCGCCGTCTTTCGCCCCTGGTCCAGGCTCATAAACGCCCCTGATCCGTCGAGGAACATACTGCGGACGTAGCCTCCATAGGCGGCGTCAATATGGTAATAGAAGCCGATGCCGTGGCGGGCGTATTTTTCCCGCAGGGCGGCTATGCGGTGCGTTTCGTCCACCGCGCCTTCCTCGGTGCTGCCCAGAACGGATACTACGGCCAGGATCGGGATCTTTTCCTTGACCAGTCCGGCGATGGTCCGATCCAGGGCTTCGATGTCCATGCGATAATTTTTATCTACGGGAACGGCGATAATGTTTTCGCTGCCGATGCCGAAGACGTCAGCCGCCTTGTCCCAGGAATAGTGTCGGGATTGAGGTACGAGGAGTTTCCCAAGCTTCTTGGGATCAACGCCTTTTCCTTTGACGGTATGTTTAAGGACGGCCTCGTATTGGGGGCTGTTTTTGACTTTGTCGAGGAGATCCAGGGCCTGGCTTACGGGCATGTTGAGAAGACGTTGTTCGTTTAGCCCCTTGACCAGCTCCGGCAGGACGGCTTTGACGGCCAAGGGGAAGGATTTCAGGTTTCTGGCATACCAGAGGGCCTGGAAGTTGGCGTTCGTGCCGCCGGAGGTGATGTTTCCCCATGCCATTTCGGGATTGTATCCGAGTAGCCGGGCTAACTGCAATCCCACCTCCAGTTCCATTTCGGTCGTGGCCGACCCGCCTTCATAAACGACGTTGTTTGAATTGTAGAGCATGGCGGCCATATAGCCGATAACGCCGGGAAGGAGCAGATCGGCGTTCATGTGCCCCAGGTAGCGGGGGGAGAACCAGGGGTTTGAACCCTTTTGCAGCCTTGTGGAGAGCGTGGACAGAACCTCCTTCAGTTTCTTCCGGGCATCGGCCGCTTCCGGGGCGGCGAGGTTTTTATCGCTTAAGGCCTGCCGATCTTCGGGATGGAAGCCTTGCCGCCAAGTTATATGCTCCTTCATCATTGTGTTCAGCATATCGAGAAAGAAATCGCCGGTTTCGCCTTTAGTGCCGAGGAAAAACGCGTCCAGCCGGGGAGCGGGTTCGGCGCTTTGGCCGGCACGGGCCGGGACCGATGAACCGGCAAATATCGCGGTCAGAATCATTATGTAGAAAAATGCCCTTTTTGCGCAGTTCATTGATCGCCTCCTTATTGTTAATGACTCTCCCGGTCGTGGTAACTACTTGCGGTTCATGGCCTCGTCTTGTTTCAGGTCGGCAATAAACAAGTCAATCGTCTCTTTCGTTTCATGCTGCATGACAATTTGATGGGCGAGCTTGCCGCCGAGCCTCTTGTCTTCATCCGGTGCGAGGTCCCATTTTTCCATGAGCCGCTGACTCGGCCGCTTGAAAAATACGGTGTTGGAATAAGGATTCATCCAGGCGGGATATTTCAGCTCATCAAATTTTGTCTTCAGATAGACGGCGTTGGCAAGAATAGCATCGGCCTGCTCCTTGAAACCGGACTGCCCCGTCCTTTTGACCTTCCACCAGAATTTGAGCGCTCCCAGTGCCGATCGCGAGCAGGTGATGGTGGGGACGGCATCGTTGAGGTACGGAACCCGGAAGGGATTCTGATTGTCAAGGACATCCCTGGTGGTAATGAAAATTCCCAGAGGTTCGTCGAAGCCGAAGAACTTGTGGCCGCTCACCGCTATGGAATCAAAGTATATCTTCTTGCGGTCAAGGATACCCTTGTGAGACGTGAAGGGAAGATAGCCGCCGAAGAGGGCGGCATCCAAGTGCCGATATACGGCAAGGGGCTTCTTTTTCTTCACCACGGTGTCTATGGCCGCCTGATCGTCTATGGCGCCCTTAAATGTCGTTCCCGCAGCAATGACGATCAGCGCCGGCTTTTTTGGATCCAGCGCTTTCTCAAAGGCCGGAATCAACATATGCCCCATCTTGTCTGTCGGAATGAGCTTCAATTCGAGATTTTGAAGATCGGCCAGTTTTTTTATCGAGTAATGGGCCTCTTCGGATACATAGATGATCGGTCGCTTTTTTGTTTTGGCCAGGAGGTATTTTACCCCGAAGTAGATGCCGTGATTGTTTCCATCCGTGCCGCTATAGGTAACGATCCCCCAGGTTTCGGAAGGATCGAAACCGTAGCGGGGGGCAAAGAAATCGATGACCTCATTTTCATATTCATGGGTGTTCATGCTGTAAAGACTTGGTTTTCTCGGATTGCCGACATTATTCATGGCGACATTATGCAGTCCGGATTCATAGTACCAACGGTAGAACTCCTTCAGATCAACGTTCTGGTTGACGGGGTAGCCGACGGCATGACGGCTTTTCTCAACCATTTGCCCGGCAAAATTATTCAGGCGGTCCATGGGAATTTCGTCGGCAAAAAGGGGATTGATGGAAATAATAATTGTGGCAATTATCAAGAGTATGCGTATCATTGTTATACCTCCTGTTATTAATACCATTAAAAAATTAATAAATAATGTTTGTCCCGGTGAAAATAAGGGAGCTATTTTCTGTCAAGTTCCTTGCGAACAGCTATCCCGATCTTCTCGATTACATAGGGTTTCTTTACGTATTCACCCGCTCCGAGTTTCTGGGCTGCTCCGACCCGGTCGGTCTTGGCGAAGCCGCTGACGATGATCGCCTTCTGCCGCGGCCGGATTTCCAGGATCCGGCGGTATGTCTCCAGGCCGTCGATGCCGGGATCCATGATCATGTCCAGGACAACCAAGTCCACCTTATTTACCCTGAGATATTCCACGGCATCCTCGCCGCTCACCGCCGTTGCCACCCGGTAATTCAGATCCTCCAGAATCGTGGCGGCAAGCTTTCGTTGAGCTTCCACATCGTCCACAATCAGAATGCTCTCTCCCCGGCCGTGATATTCCTCAGGAGACAAATCCTGATCCCCTTTTGACAAAGCCTCTCGCGTCACCGGAAAATACAGGGTAAAGGCACTGCCCTTGTTCTCCTTACTGCGCACATCGATGTACCCACCGTGGTCCTTCACGGTCCCCCATACCACCGCCAGACCGAGGCCCGTCCCGCTCCGGCCCATGACCTTCTTCGTATAAAATGGCTCGAATATCCGTCCCAGGTCTGCCGGAGAGATCCCCGATCCTGTGTCTGAGACCGTCAAAACCACGTACTCCCCTTCCTGCGTGTTTTCATAGCCCGGGATTGGTGCGTCCACATAGCGGTTCTCCGTTGTGATTGTGACCTCACCCGCTCCGCTTATCGACTCCGCGGCATTCGACAGGAGATTCATAATCGTCTTGAAAATATGAACGGGCGACCCCTTGATGTTGAACGGACCTGTGTCCAATTGACTCCGGAACAGGACGTCGGGATGATGAAGTTTAACGAGCTCGAATTCCGGCGACTTGAGGAAATCGATTATGATCCGGTTCAGGTTTACCGTTTCCGAGATGGAGACGCCCCGGCGGGCCATGGTCAGCAGGTCCTGGATGATGGCGGCCGCCCTTTCACTCCCCTGCAGAATACTTCGGGCGTATTTACCGGCGCGACTTCCCTCTGTGACCTCCCGCAACAGTAACTCGGAATAACCCACCAGGACACCCAGGACGTTGTTCATGTCATGGGCCACACCCCCGGCCAACACCCCCAAAGCCTCCATCTTCTCGGCCCGCTGCAGGCGTTCCTCCATGTTCTTACGGTCGGTGTTGTTGCGGAAGCACTCGATGGCGGCGATGATCTCACCCCGGGAATCCCTCAGCACGGAGGCCGTTGCGGACAAATGGACGTCCCCGGGCGCCAGCATCGGTGTGTAGGCTTCTCCAATAATAATGTCACCCGTTCTCTGGATGGCCGTGTACGCTTTTTCTTTTTCCGGGTCCGGATGCAGGGCAAGATCGATGAGAATGGGCCTCCTTTCCCCGTAAAACGGAAGGGCATACTCATAATTCCCCCTGCCCAGCATCGCCTCCGCCTTGACCCCGGTCATGGATTCGATGGCGCGGTTCCAAGCGATCACTTTGCCGTTCCTGTCAATAACCAGCGTGGCGTCCGGGAGAAATTCAATGATGTCCGTCAGTCTCCGCTGGGTTTCCCGTAGCGCTTCCTCCGCCCGCTTGCGGTCATTGATGTCCAGGACGGAGATGATGCCTGCCGGCCTTCCCCGCAACATCGTTGAGGCCCCCGACAGATCGACCCACTTTTCTGTGCCGGCTTTCATGATGATTTTGAGTTCATAACGATTAGTCGTTTCTTCTCCTCGCTGTCGCTTCCGGCCGCGTTTCTGAATGAGTGGCTTGAAGTCGGGATGAACGATGTCCCAGAAATTCATGGCCAAGAGTTCTTTTTCGGAATAACCGCAGATGGTCTCGCTGGCCCTGTTCGCGTAAATCCAACGGTCATCCTGGTAAAGCATCACCGCCGTAGGCGTCGAATCGGCCAAGACCCTGAACTTCTCCTCGCTTTCCCGCAGCGCTTCCTCCGCCCGTTTGCGGTCGGTGATGTCGCGCGCAACAGATATCAATCCTACGATTTTACCGTCTTCCACCAAGGGTGAACCGCTTGCCTCGCCTATTATCCTCGAACCGTCCTTCCGGATAAAGACATATTCAGCCGTGGGCACGGTACCCCCGGCGAGAGTCTGAAGGGCATCTTTAAACGCAACCTCAAGGGACTCCGGCGCTAACACGTTAATCTCATTAAACCGCCTTCCAACAAGTTCCTCGGTGCGATAGCCGAGATGCCGTTCTACAGAGGTTGATATACTGGTCACTCTTAAATCACAATCCAGGGTGTATATAACATCCGATGAATGCTCAAAAATTAAGCGTTTTAGTCTCTCGACCTCGCGCAATGTTTTCTCCGCCTGCTGATGCACTGATTTCGATTCCTCCAGCTCGGCAATTCTCTGCCTTAGAGAATCCAGTTCCCGGATCAAAACCTGCTTTGTCTTGGATTGACCTTTCATCGGGTGGCCCCCGTATTGTGTTTGCCGGTTTGCACCATGGTTAACGTATCCATTGCCTCGTCGTCCCGCCCGGCTTTGAGCGAGGAGATGATCGTTTCGCGGACATATCTCAGCAGGGGCTTTAAAATGTTCTCTTGCTGTCATTCCGGACAGAGAAGGGACCGCGACAACTTCCGCGCCGGAGGTTATTCGTCCCCCTTCCGTTTTCCCAGGAAATTGAAAAAAATATAATAGAAGACCAGTATCAGCGCCACAAAGCCAATAAACCGGAACGACATCAGCCGGTTGAAAAGATCATCTGCGGGTCCCTCGGTGGGCAGGTTGTTCCCGATGAAAACGAGCAGGGTAACACTAAGGCTTATATAGGCTATCTTCAGATAAGTTCTCATACGACCTCCTTTCAAAAAAGTTTAGCCTGATTGTTCATTAGGGTCAATAAGGAATGCAATGGCCTCTTTGTTGAATTTTTCGTGGTTCTGGATGTGCAGGGCGTGGCCGCATCCTTCAAAAGGGATCACCCTGGCTTGGGGGATATGGTGTTCCATGAAGGCGAAGTTTTCCGGAGGGTAATAATTGCTTTCGCATCCGAACGTCAGCAGGCACGGCGCCGTTATATCCTTCAGCATCCCTCGATAATCCTGCATGGACATGGAAATCCAGAAGGCGACGATGACATGGGGGGTATTTCTTCGAGCCTCCTCATAGAGCCAGGGGAGGTCTTCCTTGCCCATAAAATCCGCATCACCGTTGAATTCCATCTTTTCATTGAACAGGGACTTGTTCAGTATCCGCTGTGCGACTACCCGGCTGTAAGTTTCCCAGTTGCCGAGCATGGCCGCAAGCATGATCAGATTGTCCTCATGCCCGAAATCGCCCGGCTTCCTGCTGCGCACGCCGGAAAGGCCGAATTGCCAGTCATCGGCCTTTAGCAGCCTCGGCGCCATATCGATGACGATGATCTTCTCTATCCCCATGCATGAATAATTACGAATGTACTCGAAGATTACATGGGTTCCCATGGACCATCCCACCAGGGAAACCCCCGTTATTTCAAGATAGTCCATGAATTCTTTCAGATCCTGGGCGAGGCGCTTTAACGTCAGGCCATGTTCCGGCGCCTCGGAATCGCCGTGACCCCTCAGATCCAGGGTGATGACCTGGAAGTGCCTTGCCAGCTCCGGCGTCTGCTTTTTGAAATGCCTGTGATTCGCCGTGAGGCCATGGATCAGCAGTACCGGCTTTCCCTTTCCTCTGATCTCGTAGTATAGGCGGACATGGTCGTCTGTCATGTAAAAAGGCATGGTCCCATTCTCCTTTAAGATCAATATTCTATTTTACCGTGTAATGTGTCAGTGATGATTGCCGGTTGTACGGGTGAACTTTGATCCTCAGGGTTTCGTGTGGTGCGGTCCAGCTCTTTTCGCACGGCCAGTCCGAGTTTCTCTACGAGATACGGCTTTCTCACATAGGCGCCCGCACCGAGGGCCTGAGCGGCATTCACACGATAGGTTTCCGAAAAACCGCTGACGATAATTGCCTTCTGTTGCGGACGGATCTTCAGGGCGCGCCGATATGTGTCCAGTCCATCCATGCCGGGATCCATAATCATGTCCAGAACCATGAGATCAACTTCATGTTCCCGCAAGTACGCCACCGCTTCTTCCCCGCTGGCAACACTTTCTACCCGGTAATTCAGATCACGGAGCATTTCGGTCGCCAAGTCACGCTGACCCCGCACATCATCCACAACCAGAATGGCTTCGCCTTTCCCCATGTATTCGGAAACGGCGACGGCAACATGTTCATCTGCGACTTTCCCTCTCGTTACGGGAAAATAAAGGGTAAAGGAACTCCCTTTTCCCTCTTCGCTTTGTACGTTGATGTATCCGTTATGGTCCTTCATCGTCCCCCATACCACCGCCAGCCCCAGGCCCGTACCGCTTCTCCCCATGACCTTCTTTGTATAAAAGGGCTCAAAGATCCGTTTTAGGTCGGCTGCCGGGATGCCTTCCCCCGTATCGGATACGGAAAGCACAACATAGTCTCCTTCCCGGACCTCGTCGTATCCCTGGATCGGCTTATCCAGATACTGATTGGCTGTTTTGATGGTCAGGACACCGCCATTAGGCATGGCCTCACCGGCGTTTGCAGCCAGATTATATAAGGTCTTGCCGAGATGTACGGGAGAGCCGGCGATATTCAAGAGCTCCGGGTCAAGATCGGTCTTGATCCGCATAAAAGGATGATGGGAGGATAAATTAGCAAACTCCGGCGACTGTTGAGCATCAATGATCATGTTATTCAGATTTACAACATGCCTGCTGGACACACCTCTTCTGGCCAGGGTAAGCAAATCCTGAACAATTGCCGCCGCCTGTTCGCCTCCTTTCATAATATTCATGATCCGGGGTATTATTGGGCTTGATTTATCCACACTGTTAAGGAGCAATTCCGCATAGCCGACAACAACGCCCAGGACATTGTTGAGATCGTGGGCAACGCCGCCCGCCAGGGTGCCCAGGGCCTCCATCTTCTCCGCCCTTTGCAAACGCTCCTCGCTCTCCCTCAGTAATTTTTCCGCCCGCTTGCGCTCGGCGATGTCTCTACATATTGTCAGGATCTGAGTTTTTCCCTCTATTTCCATGCATGTTGCGTTGAGTTCAAGGGGAGTGATGTTGCCCTTTGAGTCCATGTAGTCAATTTGCAGGTTTCTTATGTATCCTCTCTGGAAGCATTCCCTGATTGCCATGGCATTTTTTTCCTTTTCGTAATCGGCAGTCCATTCGATGGCGCTTCTACCTATTATTTCACTCAGATCTTGGTGTCCGGTAAGACCCACATATTCCGGATTTGCATCAATGACTAAACCATCCGGATCAATAATGACAAAACCGGTGTTGGTGGTTTCAATCAGTGCCCGGTATTTTCTCTCACTTTCACGCATCTCCGTTTCTGCCTGCTTGTGGGCAGTAATATCAATGCCGACCCCCACAAAAAAATCAATATTCCCCCCCTCTTGGATCACGGGTTGGCTGTGCCATTCCACAAGGTATGTCCGACCGGATCTGCTTCTAATCCGGTTTTCGTTGACCGTCGCTTTTCCTTCCCGGACAATTTGCCGGAAGACCCCGGCAAGCCTCACGCGGTCTTCTTCCGGTACAAAAGTTATCAGATAGTCTGTCCCCTTAATCTCCTCTGCGGTATATTCGAGGGCGTTCAACAACGCCTGGTTCATCATGAGGGTTTTTCCATCAAAACCGATCGCCACAATAAAGGCCGGGGAAGTGTCGAGTAGCAACTGATGGAATTTCTGCTCCTTACGGAACTTGGCTTCGCTTATCGTCAGCGCTTCCTCCGCCCGCTTACGCTCGGTGATGTCCAGAATGATCCCATCGATGCAGTTCAATCCCTCATTATCGAAGATCGGTCGCCCTCGTTCAATGAAGAACCGGGGGGTTCCGTCCTTATGGGTTATGCGGTATTCTACGGAAAAACCACGTCTATCCTTGATCGCGGCTTTCACTTCGGCAACTATCCTATTGCGGTCTTCCACAACAATCAGGGGATCGATTGAACAGACATCCCCCTCGATCAAATTTTCCTCGTTGTACCCGGTCAAGGTCACGAGCATGTTGTTAAAAAACTGCATGCGGTCCTTTTCCCGGATATGAACGCGGTAAACAATCCCCGGCAGGTTTTCGGCAAGGGCCCGATAGGATCGCTCCCGTTCTTGGAGCGCCTCCTCCGCCCGCTTGCGCCCGGTGATATCCTTGGATGAGCAGAGTGCAGAAAGCATTTTCCCTTTCCTGTCCTTGATCGGAGTAATCGTAGTCATGTAATACCGGTCACCATCTGCCCGCGGGACGCGTACCTCAATGACCTTCTCCTCCCCCGTGCGGAAGACCTGACTGAGCGAAGCGAAGCGCTTGTCTGCCTCCTCCTTGGGAAAAACATCCCAAATACTCTTGCCGATGATGTCCTCGACCGGCTTGCCGACCCCCTCCGCGAAGGCCCTGTTGACATACCTGTATTGCCCTTCCGGGGTGAAGGAGAAGGTGGGGTCGGGTGATTCTGAAAGAAGGATTCGGTACTTGTCCTCGCTCTCCCGCAGTGCATCGTTCGCCCGTTTACGCTCCGCTTCGACTATCTTCAACTCCCGGATAATCTGCTTTAATAAGGCATTCTCTTCGAGCAGTTCTTGATTTATTCCGGATGGATCGTGCATGTGATGCTCCTCTATCGCGATAAGCGGTGTAGGTTGGGAAAATGGACGATATTTGTTGAGTGAATAAAACCTTTATATGCGAATATAATACGCTTTTTACGCTTCTATATCAAGAAGATTTCTTGTCGGGAAAGTGGTCAGTGCTTCGCCATAAGGTGGAGAATGGCCCGGGCGATTTCCGTCAATTCGACGGCCGTAGGGTCGTGAAGCTCCACCTCCTGGAAATGTTAGTCTAACATCTCCCTTACCTTGTTGGAGAATTTTTCAGGATGAAAGGGCTTCTGGAGGAACCCGTTACAGCCCCGGTCCAGAATCTCCTGGGCTTGGCCGGTGATGCTGTACCCGCTGGAAAGAAGAACCTTGACCCCGGGATTGATCTCCCGGAGGCGATCGAAAGTCTCTCCCCCCGATATTCCCGGCATGATCATGTCGAGAATGACCAGGTCAATTTCGTTTCTTTTTTCCATGTAAACGGCGATTGCCTCCTGGCCGCTCCCGGCCGCATAGACCCGGTACCCCATGCATTCAAGCAATTCCTCGTTCACTTCGAGGATCATCTTTTCATCATCCACCAGCAGAATCGTCTCCGTGCCCCTGGCGATTGTCCCGGTTGGCGTCTTTTCTCTCACCATTTCCCTTTCCGAAGCGGGCAAATAGATGGTGAATGTCGTCCCGAGGCCGGGTTTGCTGTACACATTGATAATACCCCCGTGACCCTTGATGATCCCATAGACCGTCGCCAGTCCCAGGCCGGTCCCTCTTCCCATTTCCTTCGTCGTGAAAAAAGGATCAAAAATCCGCTCCTGCGTCTTTGCATCCATCCCGGTGCCGGTATCGGTCATGGATATCTTGACATATCGTCCCGGTTTGACGGTATAGAAAAGCGCTTGTTCATCGTCAAGAATAATCTTTTCCGTCTCCAGGTAGATCGCGCCGCCCCCGGGCATCGCCTGCCAGGCATTCACATAAAGATTCATGAATACCTGCTCCATCTGTCCCCGATCCACCTCCACGATCCAGAGGTCTTTAGCGAATTTCTGATGGATGGAGATTTCCTTTTTGGTTCTGCCGAACATGGAGGAACTCTTTTCAAGGACGTCGTTCATATCGGCGGGCTTTACCTCATACCTTCCCCCCCGGGCAAAACCCAACAGTTGCCTGGTTAAATCCGCCCCGCTTTGCACCTGTTCCTCGATCCGTTTGAGCCGCTCATAATTGGGATGGGATGAATCGAGATTCATTAACGACAGGGAAGCATACCCCTGAATCCCCATGAGCAGATTGTTGAAGTCGTGGGCGATGCCGCCGGCAAGGGTGCCGATGGCTTCCATCTTATCCGCATGTTGCAACCGTTCCGTAAGGGCACGGTTTTCTTCCTCCGCCCGTTTTCGCTCGGTGATGTCATTCCCGATGCACAGTATTTCAACACATCGCCCCTGGTCATCCAGGATGGGCCTGTTGGTCCAAGCCACCCAGACCTTCGTCCCGTCCTTGCAGATATTCTCGTTCTCGTTACTCTTGTATTGTTCGGGATGAACACTGATATTATGAATCATCTGGGCGAGGTCTTTGCCCGTGCTGTCGCTGGCCGGCACGATCGTCCCTACCACGTTGCGTCCGATAATCTCGTCACGGGAGAACCCCAGAAAATGGGAGGCGTATTCGTTGAAAAAGGTAATCATTCCATTTGCATCCCTGCGAAGGATGATGCTGTTCGCATTTTCCACAAGTTCCCGATATTTTTCCTCGGATGCGCGCAACGCCTCCTCTACCTGTTTGCGATCTGATTCCGCTTGTTTAAGTTCCCGGATTCTCTGTTTTAAGAAGAAATTCTCTTCCCTGAGTTCTTGGTTTGTCCTCGATGGCTCTGTCATCTGGTGCTCCCAGTCGTCATAAACGGCGGAGGCCGTAAACGGAAAAAGGTGCTGTTTGTTGAGTGAAAAAAACCATGCGGAAGCTACCGGATACTGATTGAGATGTCAAACAGGAAATAAAAGGCATCTTATCCATAATCAGTTACACGGATATAGAGCCCCTCTTTTTTTAAGGACCTATTGAGGCGGGCCAAAGGCCCTGGAGGAGATAGGCGCCGGTCAAGGCGGCACCGGATCAAGGCGCGGACCTTGATCATCGCCAGGTTGGCCGGGATCGTCAGGAGCGGCAGCCGGCTGCAAAGGTTGAGCGCCTGACCATACGGCCGATGTTGAGGGCCACGGTCTGGAGCATGGAGGGCTGTGACAAATCCATTCGTTTTCGTAAAGAATTCAATGAATAAAAGGAGTTGTAAAGCCACAGAAAGCCCTCGAGAAGCTCTTCCGGAGTCATGTTGAGGGGTTGAAAGACAACGTGATTGGCGTCGTATTTAGCCCAGTTCTTGTGCATGAGCCTCCCTTCCGCCTCCATTTTGGCAAAACTGCGGGTTCCGGGCATGGGGGTATAAATGTAAAAGTTGGCCCCCGAGATCCGGTTTTCTTCGCAAAAGGCAAGGGTGTGGCGGAAGGTATCCTTATCGTCATGGTCCAGCCCGAGCATGAAGGAGCCCAGGACATTCATTCCCCGATCGCGAAAGGTGCGGAGCGAGGCGGCATATTCCTCTACTTTGTTGATTTTTTTGCCCATATCCCGGAGGTTATGGGGATTGATGGACTCGATGCCGATGAAAAGCCAGGAAAGACCGCTGGCTGCGGCCAGATCGAGAAGTTCGGGATCTTTCGCCAGGGTGATGCTGCCCTGGCTGACCCAGTTTTTCTTCAAAGGGATCATGGCGCGGAAAAGCTCCCGGGCGTAAGCGGGATTGCCGCAGATATTATCGTCTACAAAAACCAGATGATCCTCGGGCATGGCGGTGAGTTCCGCGATGACCTCGGCAACGGGACGGACGCGATAAGTGCGGCCCCAGTATTGGGTCACGGAACAGTAATCGCAGTTGAAGGGGCAGCCCCGGGAAGCCATGATGGCATTGGGGAATGAATATCCCCCTTTTTTGAGGATGTCCCGTCTGGCCGGCGGCAGCCCTTTGAGGTCATGGCGGGATGTTGACGCATAGCGCGGTTTCATCGTCCCCATGAGCATGTCTGCCGCCAATTCCGGCCAGACGGCCTCCGCTTCGCCGATGACTAAGGTGTCGGCATGGGCGGCCGCCTCATCGGGGAAAAAGGAAGGGTGCAGACCCCCCATGATCACGGGGACGCCTCGGCGCCGGAAGGCGTCGCCAAGTTCGTAAGCCCGATTCGCCTGGGGTGTGATTGCCGTAATACCCACGAAATCGGCGTCGATCTGATGGGGAAGATCCTCGATGTCCTCGTCATAGGCGGTTACCCGGAAGTCGGTATCAGCAAGACCGGCCAACAGGGGCAGGGTCAGGGGGGCGATGGACGATTTGCGCCGCCGTTTTTCCCCGAAACGGTTTTTGTTCGGTCCGGGATGGATCAGTACCAGATGGGGTTTCGTTGGGGACGCAGGTTCCCCGCTTGCCGAATTTTTTTCCATAATGCACCTCTCTTGACAGCGTACACAAGCGTAACGGCTGCGTCAAGGAATTTCAGTTTCGGCAAATCTTGACATCAGCATGATTTTACTGTATTTTCATAGTAAGTTTTATTAGGAGGTTTTTATGGATGTGCTGGCGCTTAGTCGGACGCAGTTTGCCCTGACCGCCATGTTTCACTTCCTCTTCGTCCCCCTGACGCTTGGGCTTTCCATCCTCGTCGCGTTCATGGAGAGTCGCTATGTGGCGACGCAGAACGAAATGTATCTCCGGATGACCCGGTTCTGGGGTAAACTCTTTCTCATCAATTTTGCTCTCGGGGTGGTGACGGGTCTGACTCTGGAGTTCCAGTTCGGGATGAACTGGGCGGAATATTCCAAATATGTCGGGGACATCTTCGGTGTGCCCCTGGCGATCGAGGCGACGCTGGCCTTCTTTCTCGAATCGACCTTCCTGGGTTTATGGATCTTCGGCTGGAAAAAAGTGTCCCCCCGGATTCATGCTCTGAGCATCTGGATAGTAGCCTTCGCCACGAATATGTCGGCCCTCTGGATTCTGCTGGCTAACGGCTGGATGCAGAATCCCGTCGGTTATATCCTCCGCAATAACCGGGCCGAACTTGTCGATTTCATGGCTTTTCTGACTAACGGTTACGGCTGGCTGAAGTTTTTCCATACCACCCTCGCCGGATACGTAGTGGCCGCCTTTTTCGTCATGGGTGTTTCGGCCTGGCATCTCCTCCGGCAGAGCCATCCGGCATTTTTCAAGAAATCATTTCAGATCGCGGCGGTTTTCGGTCTGGCCAGTTCCCTGCTCATCGTCCTGGTTGGCGATTTTCACGGGGCCGAGGTCGGCAAGGTTCAGCCGGCGAAACTGGCCGCCATGGAGTCCCACTGGGAGACCCAGCGGGGTGTGCCCTACTACCTGCTCATTATCCCCGATCCGAAGCATGAGCGTAACGCCGTGGAGTTGTTTGGCATCCCCAAGATGGTAAGCTTTCTGGCCTACAAGGATTTCAACGCTGAGGTGAAGGGTCTCAAGGCCTTCCCCAAGGATCAGCGGCCGCCGGTTTTTGAAACCTTCCTGGGCTTCCGGCTCATGGTGGGTCTGGGCGGCCTGTTTATTCTATTGAGTTCCCTTGCCTTGTTCCTGTCCCGGAAGGATCGGCTGGAGACGTATCCCCTCTTTCTCAAGATAATGCTCTTCGCCATTCCCCTGCCCTATCTGGCCGGTGAATTAGGGTGGATAGTGGCGGAGGTGGGGCGGCAGCCCTGGATCGTCTATGGGGTCCTGAAGACCTCGGATGCCGTTTCCCGGAGTGTTTCCGTAACCCAGGTGACTGTTTCCCTGGTCGGTTTTACCCTCTTATATAGTTTCCTGGGGCTTATCGATATGTATCTGCTGGCAAAATACGCAAAGAAAGGGCCGGAGGTTTAACATGCCGGATTATCAAACGATATGGTTTGTCCTCTGGGGAGTGTTATGGGCCGTCTATTTTATGACTGACGGCTTCGACCTCGGAATCGGCATCCTCTATCCCTTTCTGAGCAAGGACGACCAGGAGAAACGGATGATGATCAACAGCATCGGTCCCGTCTGGGACGGCAACGAAGTGTGGCTCGTGACGGCCGGGGGCGCTACCTTTGCCGCCTTTCCCGTGGCTTATGCCCTGATCTTCAGTTATCTCTATACGCCTTTGCTCATTATCCTTTTTGCCCTGATCTTCCGGGGGGTGGCCTTTGAATTCCGGGCTAAAGGCGTTTCGGAAGCCTGGCGGCGGGGTTGGGATCTGGCCATCTTTTTCGGGAGTCTGATCCCGGCATTGCTGTTCGGGGTGGCCTTCGGCAACATCTTCCAGGGGTTGCCCATGGACAACGTCGGGTATTATGGCTCCCTGTCGGGGCTCCTCAACCCCTACGGCCTTGTGACCGGTTTACTGTTTGTTGCCATGTTTGTCTGCCACGGGGCTCTTTATCTGACAATCAGAACGGGGGATGATCTGGGCCGGCGAGCGGAGCGTTTTGCCGTCAAGGCCTGGGTGGTCCTGGTTCTGATGGCGGCGCTGTTTTTTGTAAACACGGCCTTCGTGACCAATCTGTATGCCAATTACCTGAAGAATGTTGTCTGGTTGGTCATTCCCGTCCTGGCGGTTGCCTCGCTCATGGGGATCGGTGTTTTTGCCATGAAAAACCGGTATCAACGGGCTTTTTTTGCTTCCTGTATTACTGTAGTTCTGGTGGTTATGACGGGGGTGATGGGTTTATATCCCCAATTGCTGCCGTCCAAGATAGATCCCCGTTACAGTCTGACGATTTACAATGCCTCTTCAAGCCCCTATACCCTGAAGATCATGACAGTCGTGGCCCTGCTTTTCGTGCCCCTGGTGATGGCTTACCAGCTCTGGGTCTACTGGGTCTTCCGTAGCCCGGTGACGAAGGAAGATGTCCTGGGGAACAAGGACGCCTATTGAAATTCTGAGGGAGCAAAACTTGTGAATGACCCCAGGCTTACGGAAGCCATGAGCGACCCCGGCTTTTATCCCCACCAGCCCGAGCAGGTAGAGTTAATTCAGACCCATATCTCCTACGTATTCATCGCCGGCGACTATGTATACAAGGTCAAAAAGGCAATCTTATTTGATTTTCTCGATTTTAGCACCCTCGAGAAGCGGCGGCATTTCTGCTGGGAAGAACTGCGTCTGAACCGGCGTCTGGCCCCGGAAGCATATCTCGGTGTGGTTGAGATAGTTGAAGATGACCGGGGAAAACTCCGCCTCGGCAGGGAAGACCGGCAGGAGCTGCCTTCCGGGAGGGGGGAGCGGGTGATTGACTATGCCGTCTGCATGCGTAAGCTCCCCCAGGAACGCATGTTGGGAAAGATTATTGCCGGAGATGATTTTGACCCGAAGGTCCTGGATGCCATCGCCGACAAACTGGCTGCTTTTCACAAGGACGCCGAGACCGGCGGCCTGATCGACGAAATCGGAGGTCCCGCAACCATCCGCCGCAATCACGAAGAAAATTTTGCTGAAACGGAGCAATATGTCGGTATCACCATCCCGGCGTGGCAGTTTCAATTCATCAAACAATACATTTTCAAGTTTATCGATGATAACAAGGAGCTTCTCGACAGACGGGTAAAAGAACATCGCATTCGGGACTGTCACGGGGACCTGCATATCGAGCATATTGTCGTTGCTGAAAAGATTACCATTTTCGACTGTATCGAGTTCAACGAGAGATTCCGCTATGAGGATGTGGCTGCGGAAGTGGCTTTTTTGGCTATGGATCTGGATTATAATGGCTATCCTGCCCATGGGGACAGATTTGTTCGGTCCTATATGAGATTTTCCAAAGATAAGGAGTTGATCAAGCTGCTCAATTTTTACAAATGCTATTACGCCTATGTCCGGGGAAAGGTTGACAGCTTTCAAAGTGACGACATCGAGGTTGACCCTCGACACCGGGAAGAGGCGGCTAACGTTGCCTTACACTATTTCGATCTGGCTTACGCCTATGCGTCCCGCCTTGATAATCCGACCCTGATCCTCATTACCGGTCTCATGGGTACGGGGAAGAGCACCCTGGCCGCCCAGGCGGCGTCGCGTCTCGGCGCCGAGGTAATCCGCAGTGATGTCCTGCGCAAGGAACTCCTGCGTATGGCCCCGACGGATAGACACTATGTGGAATTCGGGAAAGGCATCTATGGCGACGACATATCCGGTAAAACTTACCTGGCGGCCCATAACCGGGCGGAGGCATTATTAAAAGCCGGACATTCGGTGATCATCGACGCCTCGTACAAAAAAAAAGAGGAGCGAATTCATGCCTCTGAAATGGCGCACAGGCTTGGCATCCCCTTTTTGGTAGTCGAGTGTGTCTGTCGGGACGAAATTGTCAGGGAACGCTTGGAGCGAAGGGTAAAGGATCAACGAGAAGTTTCGGATGGTCGTTGGGAGATCTATGAGGCGCAAAAAAAAGATTTTGACCGGATCGACGAATTACGAGGGCGAGCTTACTTAGCGCTGGATACATCCCTTCCGCCTGAAGAATGCGTCCGAAAGATTATCGAGCGGCTCCTGTGTTGACTTTCTTGCTTGTGCCCTTCGGGGTAGCTGCTTGTGCCTTTTTTTCCTTTTCCTTGGCCATCTGTTTCTGGGTCTCGTCAATGTATGCTTTGACCTTATAGTCGAGCCCTAAATTGGGATAGTTTTTGGCGATGGTCTGAAATCGCTTCAGGGCTGACTGGAATTTGCCCTGCTTGAAGTAGAATTCGCCGACATAGAATTCCTGCTCTGCCAAATTCTTTCTGCATTCCCTGAGTTTCTGCTCCGCCAGAAAGGCGAATTTACTGCTCGGGTAGCGGGCCATGAGACGCTCGAACTCCCGGGCCGCCTTGACGGTTTCCAACTGATCCCGGTCGATGCTGCCCATCTGTTTATAGTGGCACATGCCGAGCTGATACATGGCATAGGGGACGTTTTCGCTCGTCGGGTGAAGGCTCACGAAATCCGTATAAGCAAGCTCGGCCTCTGCATATTCCTCCTCGGAGAAATGAGAATCCCCGATGCCGAGTTCGGCCTGGAGGGCGAGGGGATGAAGAGGATTTTCTTCCTTGACACGGACAAAATATTCAATCGCCCGCTTGTAGCGGCCATCCTGATAAGCCGCGACGCCTGACTGGTACAGGGCCTCCGGCGTGCCCTTGGCCATCTGCTTGCGCGACCAGAGGTCTTTCCACCAGGCGCATCCGGACACGGTCATGACAAAGACGAGCAAAAAGGTAATGATGAAGCTTCTACGGATAGTCAAGTCCTTGATCATAATCCTTTCTTCGCAAAATCTTCCAGTTTGTCCTTGGGGACGAGACCGATCAGGGTATCAAGCAACTTGCCGTCCTTGAACAGCATGAGCGTCGGAATACTACGGACGCCGAGTTTTTCCGCCGTTAACGGACTGTCGTCAATGTTTAGCTTGGCGACCTTGATGCGGCCCTTATAGGTCGCTGCCAGTTCCTCGACCATCGGGCTGAGAGCCCGGCAGGGTCCGCACCAGGGAGCCCAGAAATCCACAATGGACGGTTTATCCGCTTTCAGCACCTCCTGCTCGAAGTTTTCATCCGATACGTGGATCATGGCTTCTCCTCCCATAACCAGACCTCCTTCCTTCACTCTCTTGGTGACATACCAAAGTATGATACATTAATAGATATGTCAAATTCATTTTTTTTGCAAGGTTGTTAAAAATGAGGTAGTGAGTTTTGACTCTTGGAAATGAATCTGCTATAGGTCATGGCGCTTCTCGATCCTATTGGGGGGGGAAATCTGTGGAACGATTAGGGATAATTTCGGGGACCATTGCCCTGCAGGAAAAGGGGGTGCTCCCTGATCCCGAAGAAAAGCGGGTAGAAACGGAGTTCGGCAGCGCCCTCGTGCTGGTCACCGCAAAGATTGCCTTTCTTCCCCGCCACGGCGGGGACCCGAAACGGCATATCCTGCCTCACCTTATCAACCATCCCGCCAATATGACGGCCTTGAAAAGTCTCGGCGTCCGGGAGGTGATCGGTATCAATTCCACCGGTTCCCTGCGGCTGAAACACAAACCGGGCACCCTTGTGGTACCTGATGATTTTATTATGTTCAATCCCGGGCCGACTGTTTTCTCCTTGAAACCGGTGCACATCACCCCCACCCTCAGCAAGGAGGTCCGGGAAAGATGGATAGGCGCCGCCCGGGCATGCGGCCTTGACGTCGTAGACGGAGGTGTTTACTGGCAAACCACGGGACCGCGCTTTGAAACGAAGGCGGAAATCATGATCATGTCCCAGGCGGCCGATCTGGTGGGGATGACCATGGCCAGTGAGGCTATTGTCGCCCGGGAACTCGATATGGCTTATGGGTCGTTATGTTCCGTGGATAACTATGCCCATGGACTGGAAGATAAAGAGTTGACAATGGAAAAAATCCTCTGGCGAGCCCGCAGGAACGCCGAATCCGTTGTCCAGATTGTGAAGAGTTACATAGAAAGGAGGGAGAGATGAAGTTTTCGAAAAAGGGGGACGGAGGAGAAACCAGTCTCCTCGGTGGTCAGCGGGTTCCAAAATTCGATCTCAGGCCGGATACTTATGGCGTTCTCGATGAGGCCAGTTCCGCCCTCGGAGTGGCCCGGGCCATGACAAAAGATCAGCGAATCAAGGATATTGTCTTCAGTGTTCAGAAAGATCTGCTTACCATGGGAGCGGAGCTGTCCAGCCTGTCCGAAGATATCTCCAAGCTCGGCATCCGTATCGGCGCCGGGGATGTTCAACGCATCGAAGACCTCATCGATGAACTCCAGAAAAACGTCAAGCTCAAAAACGAATTCATCTATCCCGGGGAGACGGTCTTATCTGCCCAGCTCGATGTGGGCCGGACGATCATCCGGCGGGCGGAAAGAAACGCCGCCCGGTTGAAGAACGAGGGACTCGTCAATAACCCCGATATTCACCAGTACTTGAATCGCCTGGCGGACATGCTTTTTGTATTGGCCCGTTATGAGGAGCAGAACGGGTAAGAGTCAAAAGGCGCCGAGCTGGCAGGGTTTGATTTTTATTTTCATGGCTTCGCAGGCCCCGGCCACGGACATCCGGGGGATACCGAGGGAGGCGGCGATTGTCCATGCCGCCGCACAAGGCAGGCGCTCACCGCTGAGGGCGTTGCGAATGGCGGCCGTCAGCTCCGGCGAAACCTTGGTCGCCGGTTCAACGGCCTTGCTCGTCGGGTTATAGCCGAAAAGACCCAACTGGCATTTGCCGATGCGAACTTCCAGAAGATCGAGGTTTGTTCCCACCTCCGCCAGCGTGGTTCGGGTATCCCGGGCGATTGATTCGGCGTGGGCGCAGCTCAATTCGTTATCTTTGATTTTTCCCTTGATTGCCTCCACGATCGCGGCTGATGTCCGGTGATCCGGAGAGTGTTTCGTCTTGTATTCTCCCGCCTGTTTTCTTGTCATATAGAGTTCCCCTTATCAAGGTTACATGCAGTGGAAAGGCTAAACCGCCGATAACGCTGCCGCGTCGAGGGTCTTGAACCCCGCCGCCTCGATGATCTGCTCGGCCTTTTCCAACTGATCCACGTCCACAACAAACACCGCGCTGACGCGGTTCTCAAGGACAAAGCCATAAGCGTTGTTGACGTTGACGTTTTCCTTAGCCAGCAGTTGCGCCAACCTGTCGAGACCCCCCGGCCGGTCATCCAGCAGGACGGCCAGGACCCTCCGGATTTTTACGAGCATTCCGGTCCTGGTCAGGGCGGCCTGGGCTCGTTCAGGGTCATCGACGAGGAGGTTTATGACCCCAAAAGTATCGGAGGTGGAAATGGTGGTCGCCCGAATATTAATCTTTTCTTTAGCCAGAACACTGGTTACGGTAGCGAGCTTCCCGGGTTTGTTTTCCGAAAAAATTGAAAGCTGACTTGCGATCATGAGTTTTACCTCCTTTTTGGTTTCAATCTTTACGGTTGTCGATGACCCTTTTAGCCTTTCCTTCCGACTGGGGCAGGCTATCGGGTTCCACCAGGTCCACCTTGGGGGTGATGAGAATATCGCTTTTGAGCCCCTCGGAGATTTTGCGTCTCAACTGTTCGAGGTACTTCAGGTCCCCCTTGAAGAACTGTCTTTCGACCTCCACCTTGACCGTCATGTGATCGTTGTAATCTTCCCGGTCCAGGATGATGAGGAAATTTTTCCCGACGCCGGGAATTTCCATGAGTTTCTTTTCGATCTGGATAGGGAAGATATTGACTCCTTTGAGGATCAGCATGTCGTCCGTTCGTCCCTTGATGCGCTCAATGCGGCGGTGGGTGCGTCCGCAAGGGCAGATCCCCGGGATAATGCGGGTAAGATCCTTCGTACGGTAACGGATAATCGGCATGCCTTCTCTGACGAGGGTCGTCAGGACGAGTTCCCCTTCCTCTCCGTCCGGTAATGGTTGCAAGGTAACGGGATCAAGAATCTCTACGAGAAAGTTGTCCTCCCAGATGTGGAGCCCGTTCTGGAAAGGACACTCAAAGGCGACGCCGGGACCGTTCATCTCCGAGAGGCCGTAGGAATTGAAGGCCTTGAACCCGTAAATATCCTCAATTTTCTGACGCATTTTCTCCGAATGGGGTTCGGCGCCGATGTAAGCCGTGCGGATTTTCGTGTCCTGCGGATCTAGGTGGAGTTCCTCAAAAACCGTCGAAAGATGGAGGGCATAGCTGGGAATGATATGAATGATAGTCGTCTCGAAATCCTGAAGGAGCTGGATCTGGCGTTTACTGTTGCCGGCTCCGGCGGGAATGATGAGCGCCCCGATCCTTTCCGCACCGTAGTGGAAACCCAGGCCCCCGGTGAAGAGGCCATAGGTCATCATGTTCTGAAAAACATCGCTCTTGCGCATGCCCGTCATATACATGCAGCGGGACAAGAGGTTGGTCCATGCGTTGATGTCTCCCGCGGTATGGAAAATGACCGTGGCCCGGCCCGTTGTTCCCGATGATGAATGCATCCGCACCAGCTCGTCCCGGGAGGTGGCGAGAAATCCGTAGGGCCAGTGTTCCCGGAGATCTTCCTTTGTCGTCGGGGGGATTTTGTCAAGGTCGGCGAGAGAAAGGACGTCTTCCTTCCTTAGGCTGATCTCTTTGAAGAGCTTGTCGTAATAGAAAGAATTGGCCGCTTGCCCGATCGTTTTTTGCAGACGTTCCAACTGCAGGGCAGCCAGGCTTTCCCGGTCCATGGTTTCAATATCTTTTTCCCAGTACATCTTTTGCCTCCGTGTCGTCCGGCCAACGGTATTTATTCGCCAGGGGCATTCCGTGATGGTCGCGGATTTTCAATACTACCGGCCTGTTTAGTACCCTTAGTCCGCCTTTTTATCAAGCAAAATCGCATTGCGGGTTCATCATCCCTTGGACTAAAAAATAATTTGTGGTAAGTTGTCTCTATGGCAACCGGGATTATCCTGACAGGCGGCAAGAATAAGCGGATGGGCACCAACAAGGCTTTCCTCTCCGTGGAGGGAGAAAGGCTGATAGACCGAACTGTCCGGATTTGCAGGGACATTTTCGATGAAATCATCCTGGTGACAAATGAGCCGCACCTTTATTACGATATAGACGTCACCCTGGTCACCGATCTTATCAAGGACAAAGGACCTCTGATGGGGATCTATACAGGGCTCTTTTATGCCGCCTCCGATCCGGCATTCTTCGCTGCCTGCGAC
>Ga0074199_1001271_pt1 | contig 23882 bp, 13 predicted proteins | sample EPASupsiteSAE347_FD_64528 | JGI IMG/M metagenome (GOLD analysis project Ga0074199, IMG submission 64528) | Bioremediated contaminated groundwater from EPA Superfund site, New Mexico - Sample SAE3-47 | ecosystem: Environmental > Aquatic > Deep subsurface > Groundwater > Contaminated ... | reverse complement strand
TGTCACCATAGGGCTGATAATAGCTCTTTTTATCCCATAACCGGACAACGCATTCGCCGGGAGCATCGCCGAAATTTTCAATCCGGCCTTCGGTGCCGATGATGGTATAATTGCGCCAGCCGTCGGGCGTGTAATGGCATTGCTGGTAGGAGGCGAAGACGCCGTTGTTGAGCTTCATCAGCATCATGGAGATATCCTCAACGTCAATGACCGGGTTCAGGCCTTTTTGTTTCAACGGCGGCCAGTTATCCAGGCTCCAGCTGGCGTCGCCGCGTTCCGACTTGGGATGGCGGTCTTTGATTTGGTCATACACCGTCAAACCGCCCACGGCGCTGACCAATTGACTGTATCCGCCGCAGAGCCAGTGCAAAATGTCAATATCGTGCGCGCCTTTCTGGAGAAGCAGGCTGGTGGCTTTTGAGCGTTCGGCATGCCAGTCTTTGAAATAGGCGTCACAGCCATAACATACAAAATGACGGCACCAGCCGGCCTTGACTTCGCCGATCGCGCCCTTGTCAATCAGTTCCTTCATCTTGTTGGTGAAGGTCATATGGCGCATGTTGTGGCCGATATAAAGTTTGACCTTGTTTTTGAAGGCGGTCTTCAGCATCCGGTCGCATCCGGCAACCGTTATCGCCATCGGTTTTTCCACATAGACCGATTTGCCGGTTTCCATGGCCGCGATGGCCTGTTCTTCGTGCAAAAAATCGGGCGAGGTAACAAATACGGCGTCAAGATCGTCGCGCGCGATAAGTTTTTTATAATCGTTTGTGAGGAAGACGTCGGGGCCGTATTTTTCCTTAAAGTCCTGCAATGCCTTCTGGTTGATGTCGCAGGCCGCCGTCAAGCGCACGCCGTTTTTTGGCTGGTGGGCATTGCCGGCCAAGCCGCCCCTGCCGCCAGCCCCGATCACTCCAATGCTTAATTCTTTATGTTGTGCCATGGCAAATATGCTCCTGTTCGATGGTTGAAAAAATGCTTTTTTACGCCGCATGAAACGTAATGTCCAGAACAAAATAAGTCATGGGAATAAAAGCAGGGGAGCCGATCAGGAAAGGCCGAAGATTCGCCTGAAACGGGACCATAAAGTCTGTTTGATTTCCTCGCATTTTGCTTTGTCCTGCATTGCTTCTTTATTGGCCAAAGCCCGCTGATTGAACACATTCTCAATTTGGCGCATGATAACCGGTTCGCTTTCCAGGAGAATCCTGAAAGCATGCCGGTCAATCTCCAGCAGTGTTCCCCGGGTTTTGGCCTCCACGCGCGCGTTCCGTTTTTCGCCGGTCAAAAGGCTCATTTCGCCGAAAAAGTCGCCCTTGCCGAGGGTGGACACAATCCGGCCGTCGCGCGCAACGTTGAATTCGCCCGCAAGGATAAAGAACATGGAGTCGCCTTCCGCGTTATTCTCGACCACAATCTGCGAAGGTTCAAAATCTCTTGTCAGTCCGAAACGGAACAGATCGGCAAGGCCGGTTTTACTTGTGCCGCTAAAAAACGGCATGGCGCTTAAAATATTGATGAAAGTGGAATTATCCTCCGGGCCGTGCGGGGGCTGCATGATGACCGTGCGGATAGGATAGGGGATTTCAATGGCCTGTTTTTTGAACTGATACCAGATCGCGGAATAAACTTCGTCGCGAACCTGCCGGTGAATTGAAAAGTCGCGGATGGCGTATTTAATTTTATAGACAATGCTGGAATCGGCGTATTCCTGCAGAAAAACGCCTTCATGTTCGTCCTTGGCGATATTGGGGTTTGCGTGCAATATGGTTTCGATTGCCCGTTTGACTTTGAGCGGCGGGACATTATAACTGATGCCGATGGACAAGTATTCATTAACCATCGGGGTCGGCTTGCTGTAGTTGACCACTTTCTGGGCGGCGATTTTGCTGTTCGGGACAATCATGTAATAGCGGTCAAGGGTTTCTATCTTTGTGTAACGCCAGTTCAGTTCCCGCACCTGTCCCTGCTGGCCTTCGATTTCAATCCAATCATTGATTTCAAAGGGTTTCTCAGTCTGGATAAGAAGCCCGGCGATAAAGTTGCCGATGGTATCCTGCATGGCAAGGCCGATGATCGCCGTGAGGATGGCCGAGGGCGTGAGGATGGCCGCCAGGTTCCAATGTAAAACGCTTCTCAGGAAGAGCGCCACAAAGAGGCCGATGATGATGACCCGGATCGTATCGCGCACAATCCGGCTTGCGGGAACTTTTTGCCGCTGAACGAGAAATTGGCCGATATACAAATTGACAATCAGGTGAACGCAGAGCCAGGCCGCCAGCAGTAATTCAATTCCATTAAACGGACGGGCCAACTCCGGGAAAACAAAACGCTTTAAATATTCGCACAATCCGATAAGAACAACAGCGTGCAATATCCTTAAAAGCGAGCTTTTGGCGGTTTTTAGTATGGGCATAAAGCCGATGAAGAAAATGGCCGCCAAATATGCCGCCGCAAGAAAAACCAAAGGCAGATAAACATGAAATTCGTCTGGCAACACAAAACTCATAATTGCAGGAAGTATAGCAGACGGCCTGGACGAATCAATATAATTGGCGCATAGGCTTGAATTTCAGTCCAGGAAGTGTTAAATATAAACAATTAATTATGAAAGAGAATTATTCCGCCGAACTAAACAAAAAGGACGCCGAATTTGAACAGGGTTTGCGTCCTCATAAATTCAATGATTTTATCGGCCAGGCAAAAGTCAAGGAACGCCTGGAACTTGCCGTCCAGGCCGCATTGGGCCGGAAGGATGTTCTTGACCACGTGCTTCTCTCCGGTCCGCCGGGACTGGGTAAGACCACGCTGGCTTATATCCTGGCCGATGCCATGGGCGTCAACGTCAAATCCACTTCCGGGCCGATTATTGACAAACCGGCTGATCTCGCCGGTCTCCTGACGAGCGTTGAACAGGGCGACGTGGTCTTCATTGACGAAATTCACCGGATGCAAAAATCGGTTGAAGAATACCTTTATTCCGCGATGGAAGAGTTTGTGATTGATATCATGATTGATCAGGGGCCGAATGCCCGTTCGGTGCGCCTCTCCCTTCCGAAATTTACCCTGGTCGGCGCGACGACGCGCAGTGGACTTTTGTCTTCGCCTCTGCGTTCCAGGTTTGGCCTGACCTGCCGGCTTGATTATTACCACGCGGATGATTTGAAACTCATCCTGAAAAGGTCGGCCCATATTCTCAAAGTGCCGGTTGACGAGGATGGCGCGGCGGAGATCGCCGGCCGGGCGCGGGGCACGCCGCGGATTGCCAATAATCTGCTCCGCCGGGTGCGCGATTATGCCCAGGTAAAGGCCGACAATAAAATCGTGAAAGCGGTCGCCGACCGGGCGTTGGAGATGCTGGATATTGACAAGTATGGGTTGGACGACATGGATAAACGCATTCTTACCACAATCGTGCATAAGTTTGCCGGAGGGCCGGTCGGATTGAATTCGCTGGCCGTATCAGTCAGCGAGGAGCCGGATACGATCGAGGAAGTTTATGAACCCTATCTGATTCAGGAGGGTTACCTGAAACGAACGCCGCAGGGGCGCCAGGCGACGGAATTATGTTATCAGCGGCTTGGCATTAAGCCTGCCAGCGTTGCCGGCGGACCGACAAACCAGCAGGGGCAGTTGCTGTAACGCATGGAATCTAAAAAAGGTAGGGACGGACTGCCAGTCCGTCCGTAGTTGCAGAAGAACGGCGCAACAGCCTGTTGCACCCTACCTATTAACCAACCGCATTTAATTCCCGGTTTTAAGCTCGGCCGGCTTGGCCGTATTTTCGGTTTTCGCGACAACCGGTTTTGACTTGGCCTTATCCGCCTTCTTGCGTTTAATCCAGCTTACCCGGCGCTGTCGTTTGTATCTGATATGTAGTTGTTGTCCCATAAGCGCTCTTTTATGCCATTTCTTTTCAAAAAGTCAAATCCGGAATGGAATTAATTTTTAGTACCTGAAATGTCAAAGACAGTGATGAAAAGCGGGAAAATAATGCTGGGTAAGGATGATGAGGGAATGAAGTATATGCGCGGTGCATTTCGTTCGAAAAATCTCCGGCGATTCCGGCGCATCTGCGGATTTCCCGCCCTCACGCATACACGAGTATAGCGTTTCGGGCGGCGCATCCGCGTCCCTGCCCCGCAAGGCGGGGTGCGCCAGACTTTGCCGGATTTTTTCGAACCCCGATGAAAAATCGGGGAGCGAAATGCGCCGCGCGGATCATCTCACGCCCCGCAGACCCCGGGCGCGATGCTCGCCCGCTTAGGCGGCGAGAACGGCGTTGAGCGCGGTAGTCAAGGTCTGGCCTGAGGCAGCCCTTGAAAACGATGCGGTCGAAGCCTGTAATAATGTCCTTGATTTTATTGCTGAATCTTTGTACAAACGAGTTCATGTGCCGTCCGCCTGTGACGGTTTCTTTTTATCCACCCATAACATAAGAGATCAACGGCGCATTTCCACTTTATTTCGGAAGAAGCAACAGAGAAAGTCTGAACTCGGGCGTAGCGCAGAGCGAAGCCCGATGCAAGCGTGGGGCGAATTTGGTTTTCCGAGCTTGTCGAGGGATTCGAAAAAGCAAGGCCAGTCCGGTTCAGATGGGCTGGCGCCGCGCGAAGCGCTATACCTGTGTATGCGAGAGCGCGGCAACGGACCATATGAGCCGGAATCGCCGCCGCCTTTTTCGAACCAAATTCGCACCACATTGGGAAGGAAGCATCAATAACCCCGGCCTGCGGCTGGGCAGGCATTGGGTTGCGGGCATAACCCGCTTTAAACATGCCGTAATAAAAACAGCGATGATCCCGGCCGGATATTTTGTTCGCTTTCATGCATCCTGCCTCAAAAATATCCTTTGTGCATTTCCCCGCAGAATTTTCAACAAATCTTCATCCGGCAGCCTGGAAGCGAGCAATGGTCCAAGGTTGCAACGCGGATCGATCCAGTCCGCGTCACTGCCGAACATGATCCTATCCGCGCCAAGCCGTCGGGCCAGGCAATCAATCATGCCGTTATCAAAATAATCGCCCGAGACATCCACCGCTGTTTGCGGGAAGTCATGACAAAGGTTCACGACCGCCTCGAACGCGGAAGGCCGGCCGCCGGCATGGCCCAGCACCAATGTCACAGCAGGATATTCCGACAAATATCTCCTGAACCGGTCCGGGTGGGCATGTTGCTGCACGGGATTATAATCGGAAATTTCCCAGCTGTGTGTTACCACCGGCTTCCCGGCCCGGCCGGCCAGGGCAAAGGCTTTTGCGTAATCCGGATGGTCAGCCGCCAGTTTGTGGAACGCCGGATGAATCTTGAGGCCGACACATGCCGGCTCCGCCAATTCCACGGCGATTCTTGCGCATTGCGATTTATTCATGGAAGGATGAAAAACGCTCAGATACCTGATCCGCTTCGGAGCATATTCCAGCAGTGGCATCACGCACTCCCTTGCGCTGATGTTTTTGTCCGCCAGGGCATTATTCGGAATTAACAATGACTGCGCAATCCCCATTTGGTCCATGGCGGCAATCCAGTCCGCCGGCGCAAAATCCTCGTCCGGAGTCGGAAAGCCGAAAAGATTTCTGCTGCCAGGCATGACATTATGGGCATGGGCGTCAACAATAAACGGTTCATGGCATTGCCATGTTTTAGCGGGGGTAATTTTGGGCGGCAGTCCGAACAATGTGCGGAGATTGTTCCCGGCCAGGGCGCATTTTTCATCCCATGAAAAATCGCCCATGATAATCGGCCCCATGGCGGCATCCGGACTGAAATACGGCGCATGCGAGCCGAAAAGCAGCCGCGCCGGCAGGCCTTTGGCCTTGAAACGCTCAAGCCCCAGCCAGTTGCAGAAATTGAAGGTGGAGAGATACAGATTCGGGCACTTCAGCATTCTGGCTTCAATATGACGGATGTGATAAAGCAGTTTGCGCGGACCGGATTCAAGAATGACCGCCAGCCGCGGATGAGACAGCGCAAATTGCTCCAGCTCATGAAAAGTCAAATCGGTCTGGCGGACAATCAGCGGCAATTTGCATTCGCAAAGTTTGCCGATAAACGGCTCAAGTCCGGACAGGGGGCCGCTCTCTGCCGGCCGCCAGCGCCAGAGGCATATTTCGGATTCAGTCTGCGCCGGCCGGATTGTTTCCGTTGAATCGGGTTTTAAAACAGCGCTTTTAACAACGGCATGTCCGACCGGCAGGGCAAAATCGGCGAAGGCCGGCTTTTCTTCCGGATAACAACTCGCATCCAGCCAGGGCAAGTCGGCGCGCAGGGCCAGATATTGACTGCGATAATGACGCAAGATCGTTTCAGGCATCAACCACCTCATGTTGCAACGTCAGATTGCCAATCGCCGCGGCCTCAGCGGGACCAACTTCGATTTCACATCCGATCCTGGCGGCTATCTGCCGGACAAGATATTGATTCCGATTTCCACCGCCGATCAAAAAAAGTTTTTTGCACGGCGCCGGCCCGGCTTTTTCAAGGCCACGAATGCCGCTCTCAAAGCCGGCCGCCAGACTGTCAAAAACAAGTTTCGCAATATCCCCGATTTTTTTGGGCTCGGCAAGGCCGGCTTCACGGCAGGCGCTTTTGATTTCAGCAACCATATTCGCCGGCTTGGAAAAACGCGGCGCATTCAAATCAATGACGCCATGACAAGCCGATTTCCCGGCAAGCCGGGCAAGGTGTTCATAATCAACCTGTATTCCTTCTTCTTGCCATAGCCGGCAACATTCCTGGATGATCCACAATCCTGCGCACCCGGCAAAGAGCGCCCAGCGCCGGCCGGCGATGCCGATTAAAGCGTGTTTTTTTGGATCGGCATTTTCCGGCCATTGGGCCGAATTTAAAACCAGGCCGGGCATGGCATAGGAGCCCATGCTGATAAAAAAAATTCCGGCCGCGAGCGGCCGCAACACCGCCGTGGCGCAGGAGGTGTCATGATGAATCGTTGAAACGATTTCCACATTGTCCAGCGCCGGATGAGGACTTCTTTCAGGCGATATTTTTCCTATCACGGAAGATTTTGCCGCCACCGGCGGCAGAATACCGGCCGGAATATCCAAACGTTCAAGCAAGTCAAAATCCCATTCCTGCTTTGCAATATTGAACATCTGTCCGGCCGTGGCAAAGCTCCAGTCCGTAACCGCACTGCCGCACAAATCAAAATGGACCATGTCCGCCATATGAAGAATGATTTTCGTTTTCTGCAACAATTCCGGATAACGATCTTGCATGGCCTTCAATTTGCACAGGGTGGTAATCGGCGAAATGCAGGCGCCTGCGCGTTTTACAAGCTCATCCGGTGAAATGACATTGGCAAACGCCTGCGGCAGACCGCGGGTAAACTCATCACGGTAACAAATGGGATTTTTCAGCATCGCGCCGTCGGCGCCCAGCATGACAAAATCCTGCGCCCAGCTGCAGCATCCCAGGGAGGCGATGCGTTCATGGCCGGCAAGTTCCGCCGCCTTGCGCAGTCCCCGGCGAATTTCCGAGCGCAAATACGGCCAGTTCCAGCGCCAGTGGCCGCGCTCAAACACGGGCGCATTGGCAAAGCGATACGCCTCGATAAGTTCCGGGGTAGGGCGAGGCGTCCCCGCCGACGTGAGTCGCGTTGCGACAACGTCGCTCACGCGAGCGTCCGTTTGAGAGTGGCTCACTTGGAGGGTTTGTCCTGTCCATCTTCCGAGAAACACCCGTCCGTTGCTGGCGCCAAGATCAATCGCGACATGAAACATATATTATCCTTCACTTGCAAAAAGTCCGGCCGCCATCCACATAAAGCGACTGGCCGGTAATGTATCCTGCATAGTCGGAAAGCAGAAAGGCCGCCGCATACGCAATGTCCTCCGGCCGGCCAAGTCGCCGCAAAGGCACTTCGGCGGCCAAGCGCTGGCGTTTCTCCGGATCGGGGTGCCGTTGCCGCAGTAAATCAGTGTCAATCAGCGATGGATGAACAATATTACACCGGATTCCAAACGGAGCAAACTCTTTTGTAATGGCGCGGCTCAAGCCCTCCAAACCGGCCTTGGCGGAAACATAGTCCGCCCGTCCGCCGCCGCCGGTGGCCACGGCCGCGGATCCGATCAGCACGATGGCGCCGTTTTTTGCCTCTTTAAAATGAGGGATAACCGCCTGCGCGGCATAAAAAGCGCCGTTGAGGTTTATCTCCACCAATTTCCGCCATTCATCAGGGAAAATTTCAAGGAAAGGCTTTGGGCTGGTATAACCCGCGCAAAAGACCAGTCCGGATATGTTTTTCCAGTTTGTGACAAGCTCGCTGCAGAATTGCGCGGTTCCGGGGTTATCGGTACAGTCAACCGCTTTCGCCGCGCAGTCGGCGCCCAGTTTTTTAAACTCGGCTTGCAACTCAGCGGTTCCCTTGAGGTCGGCATCATTGCCCAGATGGGTCCAGGCCACATTGCCGCCGGAGCGCGCAATTCGGCGGCAGACCTCCGCGCCGATGCCGCGCGCGCCCCCCACGACCAGATATGATTTGTTATGGAAATCAATTTGCATTCCCGCCACCCGTAAAAAAATAAAAAATAATTCTTGCTTTTCGAGCATAAAGATATTATAAATGATTCAAACAATCAATAAAAAATTTAGGTATTTTTATGAGAATAAGGGATTACAACCGGCAGAAGCAGATTCTGAAACTTTTAAAAGAGGAAACTTCTCTCGATATCGAACAGATTACCGGAAGGTTCGGGATTTCCCTGGCCACGGCGCGGCGCGATCTGGCGATCCTCGAGAAGGAAGGCAAACTCCTGCGCACGTTCGGCGGAGCGCGCGCCAAGGATGAGCCTTCCATGGTCGTTCGAACCTTCGGAGAAAAGCGCACCGTCATGAACGAGGCCAAACTTGCCATGGCGCGCGCCGCCGTGAAATTGATCAGGCCAGGCATGAAATTGATGCTGGACAGCGGCACCACCATCTGGACGTTTTCACGGCTGATCAGAAACATCACGCCATTGACGATCATAACCCATTCACTGGCCATCATTGAGGAAATTGGCGGGCAGGCCGGCATTACCCTTTTTTGCATCGGCGGCAAGTTTCGGCCCGCCAACCTTGATTTTTACGGACATCAGGCCCAGGCGGCCCTGGCGCAGTTTGCCGCGGACATTGCGTTTATAAGCGTTGACCGGTTGATCCCGGAGCGGGGCGGATACGCCGCAGACCAGGAAAGCGCCGCAATGCTCCAGGCCATGAGCCGGCATGCCGCCAAAAAAATCGTGATGGTAGATCACGCCAAAATAGGTTCCGGCGGACTTATCCTTGCCCTGGAAAACAAAAATATTGACGTGGTCATAACCGATGGCGGCATTTCAACCGAACAGCGCCGGCAATTGATGAAACAGCATTATAAACTGATTGTGGCTGAACCGATAAGGAGACCCCATGGATAAAATTCTGCAGGAAATATACGCATTGGACAAAACTCAAATGGAAAAATGCGCCAAGCACGTGATGCTGGGCGGCGGCACGCGCGGCGGTCCGGTGCTGGCGCGCGGCAAGGGCGTGCGCGTCTGGGACACGGAGGGACGGGACTATATAGATTGCACCTCACAGAGCTGGGCCCTGTATCTCGGCTATGCCAATGATGAAATCAACCAGGTCATCCGCGAACACATTGAAGCCATGAGCCATATCCACCAGGGCTTCGACAACAAGCCGCGCTTTTACCTTGCCCGCAAGCTTGCCCAGCTGGCGCCGGAAGGACTGAATCGGGTTTCATTCACGGTCGGCGGCGGACCCGCCATAGAAGCGGCCATGAAAATATGCTTCAAAAACGTTTCTCCCTCCCGCGATTTTGTCTGTTTGTATGATAGTTATCACGGCACAACCCTCGGATCCATGGGCGCCTCATGGATATCCACGCACAGTTGCGGCAAATATATCGGAGGAAGCCGTTTCCTTCCGTTGACGCGCCCCTTTATCCGCATTCCCAACGCCTATACCTACCGCAACCCATTTAATGTTGACGCGGAAACCTATATTGACATGTGCCTGACCATGGCGCGCGAGACATTCGAGCGCGGTATAGCCGGAAAACCTGCCGGCGTGATAGTGGAATGCATCCAGGCCAGCGCCGGCCAGATCATTCTGCCCAAGCGTTACCTGCAGGGCTTGCGCCAACTCTGCGACGAATTCGAAACTTTGCTGGTATTCGACGAAATTCAAACCTTTGCCCGCATCGGCGAAATGTTTGCCGCCGACTATTACGGAGTTACTCCGGACATCATCGTGCTGGGCAAGGGCCTGGGCGCCGGACTGCCCCTGGCCGCAATCATCATATCCGACAAATTGAAGGGATTTGAGGCGGACACCGAGGAACTGCACACTTTCGCCAATCCAACCCTTTCCATGGTGACGGCCGCCAAACAGCTTGCCATGCTGGAAACCGGTGTCCTGGAAAACTGCCGGAAAATGGGTCTTTACCTGGGAGATCAGCTCAAGGCCATGATGAAGAAATATCCGGAAATAGGCGATGTGCGCCAGGCCGGACTGCATATCGGAGTGGAATTCGTCAAGGATCCAAAAGGCAAGGAGCCGCTCGAGAAGGAAACCATGGCCATCCGCGACGTCGGCATGAAAAACGGCGTCATTTTCGGCCTGGGCGGCGTGCGCAAAAACGTGCTGAAAGTCAAACCACCCTTGATCGTCAATAAAAAGGAATGCGCCGAGATTCTGGAGAAATTTGACAAATCAGTTTACGCTGTCTTGCGCAAATGAAAAAAGAAATCAAAAAACCAGTCGTTCAAGCCCTTGGTCTGAGCCTGGAATATTACCGGCAGACAATGCCGGATTATGTGCGGCGGCTTGAGGAGCAATTCCAGCGGTTCCTGGCTGAAATCAGGCCTTATGCCGACTTCTGCGGCTCAAAAAAACTTTGCTGTACGCAAAAGGAAGTTGAAGATGCGGTCAAGGAGGCCGAACAAAAGGGGGCCAATGCCTTGCTCCTGATGCCCCTGAGTTATACGGCCAGTCTTATGACCATCCGGCCGGTAATTCAAAGCTCTTTGCCGGTTGTGGTCTGGAATACGCAGGAAGCGCGCGCCATAACGGACAATTACAGCCATGACGACCTGCTGATGAACCACGTCGCGCAGGGCGCGCAGGACCTCACCAACGTCCTGATGCGCAGCGAAAAGCCTTTCGGCATGGAATCAGGACACTATCGCGATCGGGCCGCGCTGTCCAAACTGGCCGAATGGCTGAACGCGGCCAGGGCTGTGCAATTTGCGCGGCAAATGCGCGTCGGCCTGTTGGGAAATCCATTCCAGGACATGGGCGACTTTGGCGTGGATGAAACCGCCATGCTCTGCCGCTGGGGACCGGCGGTGGTCAGGTTGAGCATGTCCCGTTTAATCCAGTTGATCGGCAAAGTGGACGAAAATCTGCTGGAGCAAAAACTGGATGAGGATTTGAAAACATTTGACGTGGCATCCGACATCCCGGAAGACATTCATCTTTTGTCGCTCCGGCTGGAAGAAGCCTTGCGGACGCTTATCAGGGAGGAAAACTTGGATGCCTTCAGCATGAATTTCCGCGACCTGATCGCCGACGGCCGCATCCCCGCCATTCCTTTTCTTGGCATCAACAAACTGCTGGCCGAGGGGCTTGGGTATGCCGGCGAGGGCAACGTTACCATCGCCGCCTTCATGGCGCAGTTGCGGCAATTGTGCGGCATCGCGAATTTCACGGAAATATATACCGTTGACTATGAACGCAACCTGATGGTCATGACGCACATGCAGGAGTGCAATCCCGCCTTGGCGCGCAAGGACCGCAAAATCCGCCTGGTGCGCAAGGATTTCTGGGCGCCCGGCGTGAAGCCGTATGTCGGCATGCACTTTACGCTGGAACCCGGGCCGGTCACATTATGCAATCTGACCACGGACCGGCGCGGCGATTTTTACGCGATTGCCGCCGAGACTGAAATCATGGACATGCCGCCGTTCAAGAATTTTGATATTCCGCACTGGGTGGTCAAACTGCGGGAGCCGGTCGGAGATTTTCTCACAAAATACGGCCTGGCCGGAGGCACGCATCATCTGGCGGCCGTGCCGGGCAAATGCGCATCGGCTGTCGGCAAAATGGCTTCCCTGCAGCAATGGAAACATGTTGTGCTATGAGTCAATTACAAAAGTCTATCCGGAACCCACCCCGCCCTGTGGGCACCCCTCCTATGGGAGGGGAACTTGAGAAGATAAATGATAAGCGCATATGATCCCCTCCATGGAGGGGTACGCAAAGCGGGGGGTGGGTCCGACTTGTCCGCCATAGTTCGCCGCGGCGAAATGTAGGTGGAAGACGGCAGAAAGCGACTTTTGCAAGCAACTCAGATGAGTCGGTTTTAAGAGATACGAGAAGAAAACAACAAACAAACGGAGGCAAGATGAAGGCGGAAAGAAAATGCAAGATGCTTGGAGGTCTGCTGCTGGGCGCGATTTTCTCTCTGGCGTGCGTGGTGAATGGGGAAAGTACCGTCAAGTCGTTTTGGAATGACAGTGTCCCTGCCGGGGATATTTCATTGAACGGGGAATTGGATTTCACTTATACGTTGCCGACGGCGAAAGAAATTCCTGAGCTTCCGCCGGAGACGGCGTTTGACGCGAAGATCAAAGTCCCCGGATTGTGGGATGAACAGCGTGATAAATTAAAAAACGCGTCATGGTGGAAGGACGCGAAGTTCAGCGAAGTCGGCAAAAATATTCCTGTCGAATATTTAAGCGGGATTGGGTGGTATCGGGCAAAATTTGACGCTCCCGTGGACTGGAAAGACAAGTCCGTTGTCCTGACGATCGGCAGGATTGGGGCGGGGCAGGCGCATGTCTGGCTGAACCGTAAGCATATCGCATCGTATAATCATGGGAATTATACAGCGTTTAAAGTTGATTTAAGCTCATATTTGGGGATTGGAAAACCTAATGAACTGATTATTTCAGTAGACAATACAAAATGTAGAGGAAATTGGAGTTATATAGGCGGGGGCGGAAAGGCTTCAGGCATTGTCGAATCATTGACAATTCATGTATCCGGAGGAAAAGGAAGTATTGCCGATATTTATCCTCATGTCGGCGCGGATTTACATGAAGTGGTCTGGGAACTTGAATTGGAAAACAATGTTGGTGATAGGACTACGCCAGACTCCAAAATTCAATGGGAAGTTAAGGATGCAAAGAACAGTAAAATCCTGGCAGAAGGCAATATTTCCGTCCCTTCATTCATAAAACAGCAGAAAGTAACATGGAAAAAGACGATTCCGGAAATCAAACCATGGAGTGACCGGGAGCCCAATTTGTATCATACGTCTCTCAAATGGATTGTGGACGGAAAAGAATGGGACAATGGAGAGCGGCGTTTCGGCTTGAGAAAATTGTCTTATGAAGGACGAAAGCTGTTTCTTAACGGCAGTCCCGTTTATTTAAGGGGAGACATGGCGTGCGCATATTACCCCAATACCGGCATGATTCCGACGTCAAAGGAATTCTGGCTGCAATATCTGGGAAGAATGAAGGAAATAGGATGGAATTATTTTAATTTTGAAGAGCGGATTACCCCTATTGGATTATTGGAAGCGGCGGATGAATTGGGGATTATTATGCAAACTGGTGAATCATTTGCAATGGGGGATTTTAAGGAAATCTTGACGCACACATTACGCTGGACCCGTAGTCATCCAAGCATGTGTATCTATATTTTTGGCGCTGAAAATTATGTTGACGAAAAGCGGATAGAACTCTTGAAGGAGCAGTACGATTTTGTCAAATCAAGGTCTGAATGCCTGGTAATGCCGGAACAGGCAGTCCCCGGAATAGAATATGCTTTTACAAAAGAAGATCAAAAAGAATTAACGCAAAATCCGTTTCCCCACCATGCGAAACGATTGGAGGAATACACAAAAATCGCCGATCTTTTCGGCAGTTTCACAGGAGGCGAAGTCGGGTATAATTTTTTCGAAGGTCCCTGGCGGAAAGTGAATGCCCGTTATGATATTTACCAGCGTCCGACGGTTGTGCATGAAACATATATGCATTCGTCATATCTTAATCCTGAGAATAAAAGCAAATATACCGGATGGATACCCCCGTGGATATATGTCAGGCTGGAAAACGACCTTAAAAAAGCGGGTTTGCTGGAGAGATGGAAAACTTACAACGAAAACAGCGGAAAGATAAACTCAATCATGCGGAAATATTGCATGGAAAAAGTACGCAAATGCGGTGAGTTGGCAGGATATGAATTCCTGGGATTAGTGGATATTCAGGGAATATCAGCCTCTCTTTATCCTTCCGGGATAGTTGATGAATTCCTGCAATTAAAACCCGGAGACTCGATTGAAAAGTTGCGCAGGTATCTTGGAGAAAGCGTGCTGTTGCTTGATTGGGCCGGCGGCAGTGTCAATCGGTCAATCCCGCAAGGAAGCCGCAGTGGTAGTATGTTGGGATCAGCTGAAGTCGCAGACAGCATTAATCGCTCCTTCTGGAGTGAGGATATATTCAACGCCGATATAATGGTTTCGCTTTATGGATCTGCTCCGGTAAAAGACGGCAAATTGTCCTGGGAATTGAAGGATGGCGGGAAGACCGCGCAAAAAGGCGAATGGGACATGGCCCGGATAGCCAATGGACAGGTCAGCGAACTGAAAAAGCTTGGGATTAAATGGCCGAAGGTTGAAAAGACCACAAAATTCAACCTGTCGGTTACATTGAAGGACGCGAATTATCAATTGGAAAACGACTGGGACTTCTGGGTATTTCCCAAACAGAGAGCCCCGGAAGTAAAAGCGGTTGCGGACCGACCGGCGCTTGACAAATTGAAAGCCCGTTACCCTGGAATCTCGAATCTGACGAATGATTCACACGGGAAATTAAAAATTGTATCAAAAATCGGCGAAAAAGAGGTTGACCATTTAAGCAATGGCGGGGATGTTCTTCTGTTGGGAACAAAGCCGTTTCCGACGATTACGACTCCCTGGTGGCCTTCCATCCCCGGTATGGCCGGCCGGTTTAGCAATGTAGGAGTGGTAATTAATAGTCATAAAATATTTGACAATCTTCCCGATGAGGGCTGGGGTGACTGGCTTTTCGTGCCAATTATAGAACCGGCCGGGGAAGAAGTTGTTGTGTTTGACAATCTCCCGACGAAATTCGAGCCGATACTGGAAGTCATAAGTTATCCGGCGAGGGTGCGGAAGCAGGCCGCGATTTTTGAAAAACAGGTCGGCAAGGGACGTTTGCTGGTTTCGAATTGCGGAACGGACATGGGAAATCCATCATGCGTAATGTTGATGGATAATATTCTGCGTTATGTAAGCAGTTCTGATTTCCATCCGACGGATTCATTGGACGTCGAAATTCTCAGGAATCTCGCAAAAGGCAGGACTCTGATGGTTAACGAACCTGAAAAAAAGAAGGAAACGACGGCAACGTCCGCTTCCAATGTCATTTGGAATAACAAGGAAGTATGCCTGAGCTATGATACCGAAGTGGAATATCGTATCAACGATGGAGAGTGGAAAAGAGGGAAAATTATCGTAGTTGACCGGGTAGGGGTGAACAAAGTCTATCTTAAAAAAGATGGAAGGGAAGAGATCAAAGAGATCGGCATTGATCTTGCCCCACCCCGAGTGGAAGTGATAACGACTCCCCAGATGAGGCAGGAGGGAGGACTTTATTATGCGACCACAAAGACGGAATTCAAGTTTAACGCGACGGATGACCTTTCAGGCGTAAAGGCGGTGAGTATTGCCGGGGTATTACCGATAGATTCCCATACTCGTCCCTATGAAAAACCATTCAAGCTGGGGAAGGGGTCGTATAAAATAAAATGCATTGCAGTGGACAAGGCCGGCAATGTGAATAAATCCATGGGAGGCGATGACTTGAGTGGAGGCGAAATCGAGAGTTTCCTGGTGGAAGTTTCCGATATCAAGGCGACACCTTGATTCCATGGAGGGAAACGAATGACTGAACGGCGGAATAATTATGATTCTCTTGAGCCTGGGCGGTTGCGCGAACCGCCGGCAATTTTCTGGCCAGGCTACTTCTGGGTCATGAATGACCGGATGGAGGAACGGGAGCTTATGCGGCAATTGCGCGACATGCATGCGCATGGCGCGCGGTCCCTATGCCTTCTTCCTGCACCGCCTGAAATGCGTCCGGATATCCTCAACTATGCAATGTTTCCCCCTTACTTGAGCAAGGCGTATTTTGAGATGCTCCGGAAAATCGTCGCGGAATGTGAACGGCTGGGGATAAACTACTGGCTTTATGACGAGGGAGGATGGCCTTCCGGTAGTGCGGCCGGCCAGGTGTTCGCGCGCGATCCCAAGTCTTATGCCAGACAGGTCGTGGCATGGTATGAATCGCGGTTTGGCTGTGACGAAAAATACACGGTCCCGCCGGAGGTCCTTTGCGCGGCAATCCGCACGCCCGAAGGATGGAAATCGTTTTTCGCCGGCCAAACAATCCGCGGACTTTCCGGGGACTCCGTATTCCGCGTTTATTACGTAAAAAACTTCGATGAACGGTGCGCCAATCCTCCTTATGCGAACCTGTTAAGCCCAAAGGCGGTGGAAACGTTCATCCGGATCACGCACGAGCGGCTTGCCGAACATCTTAGCCGCTGGTTCGGCGGAACGATCCGCTTCGCCTTCACGGACGAGCCTTCCATGATTTATTCCAATACCGAGCAGTTGACCTGGACTTCAGATTTTCGGGAAAAATTTCTGGAGTTAAAAGGCTACGATATTCTTCAGCATCTTCCCTGCCTTTTCGAACCGGCGGGCGGCAAGGATGATGAGCCGCGCGTCCGGGTGGACTATTTTGACGTGCGCTCGCGATTGTTTGTGGAACGCTATCTTCTGCCCCTGCGCGACTGGTGCCGGCGGCACAACCTGCTTTCCGGAGGGCATTTTGGTGGGGAGGATGATCCCAAAGGCAATGTCATCTACGGCTACGGGCACATTCTGCGTTCCCTGCGCGCGCTGGATTTGCCTGCCGTTGACGCCATCTGGCGCCAGCTTTTCCCGGGCAAACGCAGTCATCATTTCGTCAAATACGCTTCCTCGGTCGGAAGGCAGATGCAACAACCGCTTGTCATGACCGAATCATATGCCGTCTATGGCAGCGGCCTGACTCTTGCCGAGATGAAATGGGCGCTTGACCAGCAATATGTGCGCGGCGCCACCATGCTGGTCTGCTCCAATTATCCCTATTCCACCCGCGAGCACTTCATGGTCGGCTGCCGGCCCCATTTCGGGCAATATCACCCGCTCTGGAAATATTTCAATTCCTTTCATCAATATGCCGCCCGCCTGGGATATCTTTTGTCCCGCGGCCAACCGCTTTGCAACGCCGCGGTTTATTATGACGTGCGCAGCATCTGGGCCGGGGGCAAGACCGGCGAGCAGGCTGTTGAACGTCACGATCGCCTGGCGGAAACGCTTCTGCAAAGCCAATGCGAATTTGACTTTCTTGATGATGACATTCTGGCCGGAGAAGGCAGCCGGATGGAGAACGGCTGTCTGGCGGTCGGCCCCATGCGATACGACAAACTGCTCGTGCCCGCCACTGACTGGATGGACGAAAAAGCCCTGGCCGGCGCCGCCGAATTCGTCCGGAGAGGCGGGGCGCTGATCATCCTTGATGGTTTGCTCGCCGCAAACGGCGGGAAAGTGGGATTACCCGGCGATTTGTCTGCCGCCGCAAACGGCGGTTCCGGTCAGGGGCGCGTGATTCGGACAACCATTGACCAGGCCGCGAAACTGGTGGAACCAGTGGCCCGTTTGACACCGGCCTGCGATGCCATCCGCGCCTGCGGACGCAGGGGCAACGGCTTTTCGGTTTATTTCCTGACCAATCAAGACGCGCGGACCATCCACGTTCAGGGACTGTTTCGCGAGGAAACCATGCCGTGTTTATGCGATCCCGTAACCGGCGAACTGACGCAGTTCCCCGCCGTGCGCACTTCTGAAGGCGTCATTCTTGACCTCGATTTTCCGCCGTGGGGGTCCAGGGCGATCATTTTCGGGATCAAGGCGGATAAAACATGGCAAGGTTTTGACGTTGCGAATTCGCTGGAACTGGCGGCCGGCTGGACATTGCGTCCGTTCCGGCAGTATGCGATCGGTGAACACAATTATGAAATTACAGAACCCGACGCCAGTCCCTTCCCCTGCGAATTGGGCGATTGGAGAAAGGCGCTCGGCCCCTGGTTCAGCGGGGACGCGCAATATGCCGTGGAATTTGAATGCGCGGCCGCGCAGGCGCAACAGCCGGCGCGCCTGGACCTTGGGTGCGTGCGTTATGCCTGTGAAGTCGAGATTAATGGGCGTTCGGCGGGGCAACTGATCTGGCCTCCCTTTGAATTGGAACTGACCGGCCTTTTACGCTCCGGCAAAAACAGCCTGAAAATTACCGTGACAAACACGCTGGCCAATGCCCTGTTCGACCCGCGAGTTGTGGAATCCTGGGAAAATAAAAAGAAACTCCCGGGCTGGACCGGCTATGACACGATAACCCGGAAGCTTGAGTCGGATAATCAGGAAAGCGGCCTTTTCGGCCCGGCGCGAATTTGCTTCGGCAATTTTCGCAAGAAAAGCCGGAATGTAGAATCCTGAGGTATTAAAAGCGAACGCGAATCAAACAACCGGACAACAATAGGAGAAAAATTATGATTAAAAAAGTAACTTTATTTATGCTCATAAATTTATTTTTTATCTTTTCCGCATATTCGGAAAATTTAGTGTTTATTCCGGGCTTTGAAGCAAGCGAAACCGACGTGAACTATGTGTTTCACCGAACAGGATCGGGCTATGCGCTTGAAACTGCCGGAGGACACAGCGGCAACCGGAGCATCCGACTGGAAACTTGCGCAAGCAATATGGAACAGGGCGCAATTTGTACTCTCCCGAGAAGCGCCCTCGGAACAAACTGCCAGCTTATTGTCAGCGGCTGGAGCAAGGCGCAAGAGGTATCTGGCGCGCGGGATGTCCATTATGCGCTCTGTGCGGACATTAATTACGCGGACGGTTCCATACTGAGGCAGGTGGCGATGTTTAGTCCGGGCACGCATGACTGGGAATATAGCGCGGTGACCGTCCGGGTGGACAAGGCGGTTACCAGCATTTTCTTGGGGGCGAAATTACAAGTGACACATACCGGCACGGCCTGGTTTGACGATCTGTTCGTCGGGCAATATACCAACGGCATGGCGCCTTACAACGGCGATTCATTCCAATACACGGTTCCTACAAACACGGCGGCATTGGCCGTGCGGCTGGCCGCGCTCACAAACCGCATGGCGGTTTTATCGGAGAAAATCGCCCGGGCGGAGCAAGCGAACAGGGACACCATCAACCAGCGCATTTCCCTGGCGGTGGCGGGGTTGTTTTCAACCTATATCATGGCTGACGCGGAACGTGATATTACAACCTATCGGTATATGAAATTGACCGACTGGATTAAACTCGGCACAGAAGAAGTCAAGAAACGCATCAACTATCTGCCGGAATTTGAGATGAGCGAGTGTGAAAAAATGGTGGAAAATGCGATTTCAGAAGTAACCAATACGAACAATCTTCAGGAAAGCGGATATAATAGAACGAACGCTTTTTTCAGAGAGTCAGCGCAGGTGGGTATTAGTAGTAATGGGTGTTTCACATTGGATGGAAAACCGACGTTTTTTTACGGCATTTACGCCGCTGCGCCTCAGGTGCAGGGAGTGATCTTGAAGTCTTTAGGCGCCAATCTGGCCGGTTGGTTTCATCTCTGCCGACCGCTAAATAACGATTGGAAATTCGATGATGACGAGCGCTCTCTTCTTTATTATCAATCTTATTATCAATCGGCCGCGACTAACGGGCTCTTCGTATCGCCGTTGATTTATCCCACAGGCATGCCGAAATGGTTGACGGACGCAACGCCGGGACTGCTCGTTGGACAATACTGGTTCCGGCCGGACTTTGCCTATGACATTGATCACCCAATTGTGGAACGTTATGTCACTTCCATGTGCGCGAACGCGTCAGCGCAGACAAAAGATTTCCCGAATAATTTCGGTTATAACATTATGGGCGAAGAATGGTGCGATCCTGTTAGGTACCCGGCGACAGGAAAGCGATATGCGGACTGGCTGACCGGGCGTTTTAACGGAAACGTCTCCAACTTGAACGCGGCGCTGGGCAAGTCATATAAAAATTTTAATGAAGCGGCGAGCAATACGGTGCTGGAGACAAAAGGGCAAAGTTATTGCTGGAATTTATTCAATCAATCCCGCTTAACCCAGTTCAATCAGTGGATTATTGACGGCATCCGCCAGGGTGATCCCAGCCCGCGGAGCCGTTATTCTACCTGCTGGCCGGGTTTGGGCGGGGCGCTGGGCGGCGGATATCATTCTGCAAAAGGGGTAAATATGGAAGACGTAATCAGCCAATCTTCCGTTCCCGGCTGGGATAGTGGAGCTCTCCCGTATGAGGCGCCGGAGGCGGAGGGCTATTTTGAGCGCTATTATCCGTATTCTTGGCCCCAGCAGGAACGGGGAAAATACAACCTGTCATGGAGGATTGATATGCAACATTATGACTTTGCCAGGTCCGTGGCGCCGAGGCGTCCGATTTTCAATCCGGAATTGCACGTAATCATGAGTCCACTCGTACTTTCATCCGACTTTATCCGTTTGAACCTATGGCTGAGGTACTTGCATGGAATGGGTGCGCATCTTATGTGGTGGTGGGGGCGTAGCGGCGTCAACCCTACTGCTGGCCTCGACTTCACGGGAAACATGCTCACCCAGCCGCAATTACTGGAGGGCTGGGGACGCACCATGCAGGAGTTACAGCGCCTCGCCGAATATATTACGCTTTTCCCGGTGCAGGAACGAAGGGTTCGGATTTTATATTCGGAAGCTTCCGCCATTATTAACGGCACGAACAATTGTGATGTATTGAGTAAAACGTATGAAAGCATGTATTTTCTGGACTATCCGGTCGGGTTTATCACGGAAAAGATGATTGCGGCCGGAGGGCTGAATGACTGCGCCCTGTTGGTTGTGCCGACTGCGCAGTATGTTGGTAACGAAGCAGTCGCGGGCGTAACACAGTTTATGGGACAGGGCGGGAAGGTGGCGATGATTGGCAGTGACAATTTCAGATATGACGAATATGGCCGGGAACGGGCAAGAGATTTTACGACCAACGCGATAACCATGGTTGGAACCAACGCGTCTGATTGGCGCGTTCAACTTGATGGGTTGATGAACGCTGCCGGGGTGAAGCGGCCGGTCCGGATATTGAGTTTGGATGGGAGACCAATCGAAGGATTAGAGATGCGGGTGGCACAAAAAGATGGGAGCCGGATTATTTATCTGCTCAATCTAAGCCGCATGCCCGTGGGGATTAAATTCAGCTCCCAGCAGGGCGGTGTACATGACCTGATTCACAATGCCGAGATAGTATTGGATCAACCGATTCGTGTGGACACGCGGGGAGTTATGTTGTTGGCGGCGAGCACCAATTTGACGGCTATAACGGCATCGGCGGGGACCATTGTAACCCTTGGCAACCTGAGTCAAACTTATGACGGGAGCCCGAAGTCAGCGACGGCAACCACGGTTCCGGCCGGATTACCCGTAACGCTTACATATAACGGCTCGACAACAGCGCCATCGGCGGCTGGCAGTTACGCGGTGGTGGCAACTGTTAATTCAGGGATGTACCAGGGAACAGCCAGTGGGACGTTGAGAATTATGACTTTTGTCCCTGTCTCAACCAATTCCCTGACGGCGTATTGGAAGATGGATGGATTCGGGGGCGTTGGTCTTTCGAGCAATGCGGTCCTGGACTCTGCAGGCACGAACACCGGCATTGTGTACGACGGTGTTTCAGCAGTATCAACCGGGTACATCGACGGCGCGCTTTCGTTTGACGGGTTTGCGGGGAGGATTCACGTTCCACCCGCCGAAGCGCTGAAATACCGGGGCGGGAACATGACCATGAGCGCCTGGATCAAAATCGGGGCGGATGAAGCGAATACCGGATATATTATTTCCAAACCGTGGAACGGAAGCGGGCGGTATAATTATTATCTGATGTTGGATGCGGACAGGAAGTTATCGCTCTATTTGGGCGGATCGAATGCTGTGTACACTTCTTCCAGCGGGGCGTTATCCACGGAAGCATGGCATCAGGTAGGGTTCACGCTCGGAGCTGACAAAACCATGCGGATATACCTGGATGGGGTTGAAGTCGTTTCGGCAGCGCATAATATTACCAACTGGACGCCGATTGATGGGGATATCAATTTACCCCTGGCCATCGGCAGTCTGTATCCGTATCCATACGGCTCGAGCTGGGTGGGAAACAGCGCATTTTCATTCCGTGGAATGATAGACGACATGCGGTTGTACAACCGCGCGCTCAGCGCCGGGGAAATGTGGACCATTTATCAAGCCATTGCGCCCGTGATCACGACCCAGCCAGCCGACCGGACAGTGACGGTTGGTCAAACCGCGACGTTCAGCGTGACGGCGAGCGGGACGGCGCCATTAAGTTATCAATGGCGGAAAAACGGAGTGAACATCAGCGGGGCGACCAGCGCTTCGTACACAACGCCGGCGACCATTGCTACGGATAACGGAGCGGTGTTCAGCGTGGTGGTGGTCAATGCGGTGGGCAATGACGTGACCAGCCGTGAGGCAACCTTGACAGTCAAGGATAATCAGACCATAACATTCCCCTCAATTCCGGCTCAATTGACGACCAACAAGGTGACTTTGGCGGCAACGGCGTCAAGCGGACTGCCGGTGAGCTTTGCGGTGGCAAGCGGTCCGGCGCAGATCACAGGCGGGATATTCTCATTTACGGGGGCGGGATCAGTGCGCGTGGTTGCAAGCCAGGCCGGGAACACGAACTGGAACGCGGCTAATCCGGTGACAAATACAATTACGGTGAGCAAGGCAACCGCGATCGTAACTCTTGGCAACCTTGGGCATACTTATGACGGGACGCAGAAGTCAGCGACGGCAACCACGGTTCCGGCCGGATTGACCGTAACGTTCACATACAACGGCACGGCCACAGCGCCATCTGATGTTGGCAGTTACGCGGTGGTTGCGACTGTTAATTCGGGGATGTACCAGGGAACAGCGCGGGGTACATTGCGGATTATGACCATTGTCTCCGTTGCAACCAATGACCTGATCTCGTATTGGAAGATGGATGGATTGGAAGGCGTTTCGAACAATGCAGTCCTGGATTCCGCTGGGACGAACACCGGCATTGCGTACGACGGTGTTTCAGCAGTATCAACCGGGCACATTGACGGCGCGCTTTCGTTTGACGGGTTTGCGGGGAGGATTCACGTTCCACCCGCCGAAGCGCTGAAATACCGGGGCGGGAACATGAGCATGAGCGCCTGGATTAAAATCGGGGCGGATGAAACGAATACCGGATATATTATTTCCAAGCCGTGGAATGGAAGCGGGCGGTATAATTATTACCTGATGCTGGATGCGGACAGGAAGTTATCACTCTATTTGAGAGGATCGAATGGCGTTTACCTTTGTTCCAGTACGGCGTTATCCGCGGAAGCATGGCATCAGGTCGGGTTCACGCTCGGAACTGACAAAACCATGCGGATATACCTGGACGGGATTGAAGTCGTTTCGGCAACGCATAGCATTACCAACTGGACGCCGATTGATGGGGATATCAATTTACCCCTGGCCATCGGCAGTCTGTATCCGTATCCATACGGCTCGAGCTGGAAGGGAAACAGCGCCTTTTCGTTCCGTGGCATGATAGACGACATGCGGTTGTACAACCGCGCGCTCAGCGCCGATGAAATGTGGAGCAACTATCAACAAGCCGT
>Ga0074199_1001270_pt1 | contig 23885 bp, 23 predicted proteins | sample EPASupsiteSAE347_FD_64528 | JGI IMG/M metagenome (GOLD analysis project Ga0074199, IMG submission 64528) | Bioremediated contaminated groundwater from EPA Superfund site, New Mexico - Sample SAE3-47 | ecosystem: Environmental > Aquatic > Deep subsurface > Groundwater > Contaminated ... | reverse complement strand
ACACATGATAACTTTCTTCACGGTCAGTCCTCCTGGTTGATTGGTTTAACGATTCACGGCAGAATAGTTATACCACTTCCTACGAGGACTGACTTTTCTTTTCAGCTACATGGTAACTCCGTGGTAAAATTCCTTGTGTCAAATTAGACGGCGGCGGAAGCGGCGCGTTCGTAGCTTTTCATTGTCGCCAGCTCGCGGGGCAGGTGCACCTCGTAGGGGTCGCTCCAGTTGATCCACTCGCCGCTGAGATACCCCTCATAGGGGATGGTCAGTAAGAGCTCGATGGCTCGTTTGTGATCAATATACCCCTTGCCAATCGGAACCAGCTGTGTTTTGCCAAGTGTGCCATCGTGGACATGGAGGTGCCGGATCCAAGGCTTCAGCGTTGCGAACGCCTCGTCAATGGGTGTCTTGTGCACCCGCACGGGGTGCATGATATCCCAATTGACGGCAATGGCCGGATGGTTCACGCGTTGCATGACCGCGGCCAAATCTGCCGGCAGACACCAGGAATCGTGGGTTTCCATGCAGACCGTCACGCCGCACCCTTGGGCGTGATCGGCCACGGCGCGCAGGGCGTCGGCCACAATGCGGATGGCGTCCTCCCGTTTCTGGTCCTTGGCTAAAGTGCCGCCAAACACCCGGATGCGCCCGGCGCCGACGTCCGCCGCCAGATCAATACACTTGAGCGTATAGTCCACGTTCTGCTTCGTAATTTCCGGATTAGCGAACACACAGGAGGTGGCGATGCAAGAAAATGCTACGCCATCGGCAGCCTGTTTTTTCATTTCCTTACGCTGGGCGGCGGAGGCCGTGGTTTCAACGCCGTGCTGGTGTTTACTGTCAATCCGGGGTTCCACACCGTCATAACCGAAGCGCTTGGCCGTGGCCAGCAGTTCGCCCAGCGTCAATTTGGGACAGGAAAAGCTCATAAACGAATATTTCATTGCGTCATCTTTCCTTTGGATTTTTGGGCCAACAGCGTTTCCAGAATATTGTTGCGCGGGTAGGCATGACCGCGATGCTGGCGGAAACCCTCGCCAAAGGCGTAGCCGCGGCGGGCGCCGAGATGGGTCGCCTGGCGTTTCAGGAATTCGACATATTCATCAATGCCATGCTCGTGTCGAAGCCATTCCCGCTGGGATGCGTGGCAACATAGCATGGCCGCTTTCTTGTCCATCGCAGAACCGACGTCCACAATAATGTCCAAAAGCACGTCCTGCCCAAAATGGTCAATGCCTTCCAAGGGTGAGAAATAGTAAAGATATGGCAGGCGCTTGAGGGTTGGCGCCGGGCACGGCGCAAGGGTCGAATAATTTCCCAGCGTCGCCGTAAAAGTCGCATCGCGGGCCAGTAAATTGGCGATCTCGTGATCCGGCATGTAATCGCCCGGGAAATGGGTGAAGACGATATCAGGTTGAGTGCTCCGCATCAGCTCCGAGACCTTGCGGCGCGTGGGATTGTCAAACACGGCTTCCAGGTCGGGGATGCCGACGCAGTCGAATGAGGCGCCGATCATTTCCGCCGCGTGGCGCGCCTCGAGCGCGCGAATACGGGCAATCTCTTCTGGCGGCAGGGTGGCCGAGCCGCAGGAGCCGTTGTTGACCGTGGCCATCGCAATCTCATGGCCACGCTCTTTAAGTAAAATCAACGTGCCGGCACACATGAATTCGATATCGTCCGGATGCGCCGCCAGGGCCAGGATCTTCATGCCTTTACCTTTCGAAGGAAGGTGGAAAACTGGGTCGCATGGTTTTTTATTCGTACGATGACCTTACGGCATTGATCCGTCCTTGTCAACCCGGAGTGGTGCTTTAGGTGTAACCTCCTCAGCCATCGGAGGTAGTTGTAAACCTCAATGCTGTCATTCCCGCGAAAGCGGGAATCCAGCATTGGTTTTTCTGGATTCCCGATCAGGTCGGGAATGACAATTAGCCCGCATAAACTGAAGGGAGTACGCGTTGTTACGCGCGGATATAAAGTTACGCCAGCACAATCTCCCGCAGAGACCGCTTGGGCACGTGATGCCGGCCCCTGGCATCCCGCCAGTATTTGATAGCGCCATCCTGTACGGCTTCCAAGATGACCGTTTCCTTAGGCCGGCCTAACGCCAGCACGAGCAGGATTTCGTATTTGGCCGGAATGGCCAGCGTGCCACGCAGGCGCTCCCGTTTGATGGAGCCGATGATACAGCCGCCTAAGCCTTTGGCGGTGGCGCCCAACATGATGCTCTGGGCGGCAATACCGTGGTCACAGCCGAACTCCCGCCGGATCGTGGTGTCACCCAGGATGATAATATACGCGGCGGGCCGCTCGCCTTCGACCGGGCCGTTCCACGCCTTGAGATAACCGGCCCAGGCCAGGCAGGGGAAAATCCGGGCGTTGCGTTTCGGGTCGCAAGACAGGATAAATTTCAGGGGCTGTAAATTACCGCCGGAGGCTGAAAGTCGCGCCAGGTTAACCAGTTCCAATAATTCGGCGCGCTTGACCCGCTGGGCTTGATGAAAGCGCCGGACAGTCCGGGTCTTAACCACTAATGCTTTAAATGTATTGGTTTGCATGAGTTTTTTTTGAATTAGGCGGCAGACACCGCAACCGATTCATACGCCCGGTGAGGCTTGCCCGCCTCTGGAGGGGCACCGGGCCTACAGCATTTTTTGTAGGCCGGGTCCCCTGACCCGGCGGAATTTGAAATTCCCATGGCCAAAAAAGAACTCCACCCCCCATGGGGTGGAGTTCTTGACTGAACGATACGGTCGCTTTACCGCATGATATGCGTTCCCGCGCCAACACCCGTGCCGTTGATACGGCACGCGGAATTGCTGCCAACGGGGTTAACCGAGTAATCAAGCGCCGACATTGCCGCTGTCTTAGTCGTGGCACTGGCATTGGTATTCCCCGGGCAAACCGGGAAAGTCTTTATATATCCGGTGCCGGCGCCAACAAGAGCAGTGAAGCGGGCCGTATCATCAGCTCCAGTTATCGGAGCATTGTTGGTCAGGCCATTTTCCAGCGCATACTGGTCCTTGGCCGCTTCAACCTGGCGGAGGTTGTTAATGCAGGCATTCTGCTGGGACGTCAGACGCGCCCGCATAAACGACGGGATCGCGATCGCGGCCAGCAATCCGATGATCGCCACCACGATCATAATTTCTACCAATGTGAAACCTTTTTTCATTTTCTTATCTCCTATCCCGACACTCCGGGAGGTTGGGATCCTTTTCACGATTTTAACTGTTTCGTTTTATTTCGCACTTTAAATAACTGCCTTCCACCTCCTTCCTTGGTTTATAGTGTTGACTGCATTTATACCAAACAAGCTAATAATAAGCAATAACTATGCCAACAAGCAGACTGTAGGCTGTAGACCGTAGACTGAAGGCTTCATTTGGAGACGACGAACTTTGAAATTCCTATACATTCAAATAGCTCAAACAACCTATCGTCCCGTCCTCTCCCATCCATCGACTGACAGTTAACGTGAAATAGATAAGCTTAGTTTTCTCATTATTGACTCAATTTTATCGTCTTACCTATAGCATTTATACGTAATCAGCAATATCATTTGTTAGAATATTAGAATGTGATTGTATAAAATGATAAAAACAAGTTTTATAAACACTGTGGTGTTATCTAGTTTATCACGCCTTTATCCCACGGTCTACAGCCTACGGCCTCTCTTCAATCCTTCGGCTCCGGCATCTTGCGATAGAGCGTAGCCAAACTGATCCGCAATGACTTGGCCGCTTTTTGCTTGTCGCCATCCGAGGATGCCAAGACTTGGGCCAGGTATTCCTTTTCCTTCATTCGCAGAAAGGCTTTTAATGATTTTCCGCGGACATCGTCCATTTTCCTCAAGCCGCCATCAATTGCAGATGTGATTTGTTGCAATTTTGCCGGCAGGCAATCCCGGGTAATCACGGTGTCCTTGGCGAAGGTCAGGGCATGTTTCAGGGCATTTTCGAGTTCACGGACATTGCCCGGCCAGGCATACTGTTCAAACAGGTTGATGACGTCCGGGTCCACGGTCGGAATCGGCTTATTGGGTCCCATTTCCCGGCGCAAAAAATGATAGGCCAGCGGCAAAATATCCTCCGGCCGTTCCCGCAAGGGCTTGATTTCGATCGGGATGACGCTCAAACGATAGTAGAGGTCCTCGCGAAACTTGTTCTGCTCGATCAGTTTTTCCAGGCGCGTATTGGTGGCCGCCAAGACACGGACATCCGTCGAAATGCCCTCATTGCCCCCAACGCGCCGGATTTCCTTGTCCTGCAGGACGCGCAACAGCTTGGCCTGAATATTGAGAGGCATGGAATCAATTTCATCCAGAAAAATGGTGCCGTGATCGGCCACTTCGAAAAGCCCCTCCTTATCGGCCGTGGCGCCGGTGAACGCGCCTTTGGCATGGCCGAATAATTCCGATTCCAGGAGCGGTTCCGGCAGGGCCGCGCAGTTTAGAGGCAGAAATTTCTTTGTCTTCCGATTGCTGTAGGCATGGATGGCCTTGGCCACCAGCTCCTTGCCTGTCCCGCTTTCCCCGTAAATCAGCACGGTGGTATCGGTCGGCGCCACGCGCTCGATCATTTCGCACACGTTTTGCATGGCCCGGCTTTCGGCCACAATGTTTTCAAATTGGTAGCGCCCGGTAAGCTGGGCTTTTAACTGCACGTTTTCGCTCAGCACCTTGTTATATTCCAGCGCCCGCTTGACCGTGATTAACAGTTCGTCCAGTTTGAAGGGCTTGGTAATATAGTCAAAGGCCCCCAGTTTTAAGGACTCGACGGCCGTTTCAACGGTGCCATAGCCTGTAACCATCAAAACCGACATAGAGGGCTGGTGTTCCGTGGCCAGTTTGAGCAGGGCCATCCCGTCAATCGGGCGCATGCGGATATCGGAGATCATGAGATCGAACGGTGTATTTTTGATCAATTCCACCGCTTTCTCGCCGCCATCGCATGGCACCACATCATAGCCTTCCGCCTTGAGCAGAACGCTCAACACGCTCAGAATACTGGGCTCATCATCAACAAGTAAAATTTTGGCCATAGGATAACAATTCCTTGATCTGTCGGATATTTATACTGAAACACCCAACAAAACGCAAGCGCAAATTCTCGATTTCTTTAAAATCAGATTTTTTTGGCCGCAAATGAACACAGATATGAGGAAAACATTGGGTAGTTGTCCACGGTTTGAAATTAGAAATTAGGACGAAAGATCAGCAAGCTGAAATTAGGAAAGCAAGATTCTCGTTTGGTATCAATTTCCAGTTTCCAATATCAGTAATTATCCGCCGCCAACCACTTCGCCCATTTTGAAGATCGGCAGGAACATGGATATCACAATCCCACCAATGACAACTCCCAGGAAAATCATCAACAGCGGTTCAATGAGTGAGGTTAACCCGCTTAACATGGTTTCCACCTCATCGTCATAAAAATCGGCGATATTTTGCATCATTTCATCGATTTTACCGGTTTTTTCACCGGCGGCCATCATATGCACGAGTAATTTCGGAAAACAGGGATGTCGCACCAAAGCGTTAGAGAGCGGTTCGCCTTGTTCGACGCTGGAACGGGCTTCGAGGATTACGCGTTCAAATACCTTGTTGCCCGTCGCGCCCGACACGATTTCCATGGCCTGCAGAATGGGCACGCCGCTTTTCAGAAGCTGGGCGAAGGTCCGCGCAAACCGGCTGGTGGCCACTTTGCGGTTCAATTCGCCAATAACGGGCATTTTCAAAGCAAACGTGGACATTTGATAGGCGCCGACGGCGGTTTTTTTCCACTTTTGAAAAATAATGAAGACCACAACTACGAAAGCCAGCACGAAGATGCCGTATGCTTTCAACCCATTGCTCATATTAATCAGAAACTGGGTGGGACCGGGCAGTTTGGCGCCGAAATCGGCGAACATATCGGCAAAGACCGGCACAATAAAAAGGATCATGGCCGTCGCAATGCCCAAGGCTATGCACAGCACAATCACAGGATAACTCATGGCCGACTTTACCTTGCGGCTCAGTTTGGCCGCGTCTTCCAGAAAGCTGGCCAGTCGGTCCGCCGTCTCGCCCAATTGGCCGCCGGACTCACCCGCCTTGATCATATTAATATAGAGCGTGTCAAAGATCGTGGGGTAATGGCTCAGGGCTTCCGAAAAGGAGGCCCCGCCCTGCAGGTAATTTTTTAAGCCGAGCACAACTACCTTGAAATTCTTGTCGCTGGTTTGATCTTCCAGGGCGTCCAGCGACTGGATGAGCGGCATACCTGCCAGCAACATGGCGGAAAGCTGGCGCGAGAAGGCCGGTAATTCCTTGCCCCGGATGCTCTTGGCCCCCACGACGCGATCCCCACTGCTTTTCGGCCGGCGTGTTTCTGGCAAAGGTCGGGACGCCGACTGCGGCCGTTCCACCGGCGCTGGACGCTGGGCGGGTGCCGGCAACGGCCGGTTCGCCGACTGCGGCGAGGCCGCCGCTTTGGGCGCAGACTTGGTTGATTCTGATCGAAAGACCGCCATGGTTAATTCCTGAAATGGTTATTCTCCGCCGCCGGTCACGCTTAAAATCTCTTCCATGCTGGAAATGCCCTGCTTGACTTTCTCCAGCCCCGCCATACGGAGCGTCATCATTCCTCGTTCGACGGCCTTTCCGGCAAGGATGCTGGCGTTCACATTTTTTAAAATCAATTGTCGAATGGCATCATCCACCACCAGAACTTCCATTAAGGCGCCGCGCCCCCGGTACCCGGTATTCAGGCACTTCGGGCAACCGCCCGGTGTGAACAACGTACCGCCTTCAAAATATTTTGCGTCCAGATTATACAACCGCAGATTTTCCAGCGAGAGTTCCGTCGACTTCCGGCAGACCGTACAGAGCTTCTTATACAGGCGCTGGGCTTGGGCCATGATCACCGAGGAAGAAAGCAAAAACGCCTCGATGCCCATATCCCGCAGGCGGGTAATGGCGCCCGCCGCATCATTGGTATGCAGGGTACTGAGCACCAGGTGGCCGGTAAGTGCGGCTTTCACGGCAATGGCCGCGGTTTCCTGGTCACGGATTTCGCCCACCATGACAATATCGGGGTCCTGGCGTAAAATCGCCCGCAGGGCATTGGCAAAGGTCAGCCCAACGTCTTCATTGATTTGGACCTGATTAATGCCCATCAATTGGTATTCCACAGGGTCTTCAGTGGTGACAATGTTAACGTCCGGCTTGTTCAAATCCTGCAGACAGGAATAGAGGGTTGTGGTTTTACCACTGCCGGTCGGCCCGGTGACCAAGATAATGCCATGCGGCTGGCTGATCGCATAAACCAGGGATTCCTTGGCTTTGGGGTCCAGATCCAGGGCCGAAAGACTGGGCGCCAGGTTGGCCTTATCCAAAATACGCATGACGATTTTTTCGCCATGGATCATCGGCAAAAGGCTGACGCGCACATCCACTTCCTTGCCCATGGCCTTGATCTTGAACCGGCCGTCCTGCGGAATGCGCCGTTCGGCAATATCCATATCGGACATGATCTTAATGCGGGAAATGATGGCCGACTGCAGGTTTTTTGGCGGGCTGGGGACTTCGTATAGGTCGCCATCCACGCGATAGCGCAGGCGGATGGCTTTTTCCATCGGCTCAATATGAATATCGCTGGCCCGCCGCCGCATGGCTTCCACCATGACGGAGTTGACGATGCGGATCACGGGCGCCCCTTCGGCGCTCTCCAGCATCTGGTCAAGGCTGATTTCCTCCTTCTTTTCGTGCCCGACTTCCACATCCTCGCTTTCCATCATGTTTTTGAACATATCTTCCAGCCCCGGCGTGGACTTTTCCGTGAACTTCTGCAGGACCTCTTTTACTTCCCGCTCCGCCGCCACTACGGCCACGACGTTCAGGCCGGTCATGGATTGGATTTCGTCCAGCGTGCTGATATTGAAAGGATCACCCACGGCTATCGTCAGTGTCTTCCCGACCTTCGCGATGGGAATGGCCACAAGCTTATTGCGCAGCTCCTTGGGAATTAGATCCAACAGTTGGCTGTCCGGGATAAAATGGGCAAGGGTCATCGGCGAAATGGCCAGATATTCGGCAAGGACCAGGGTCATATCCGTATCCGAAATAATCTTGCGATCAACCAGGCATTCCTCCAGGCGCTTGCCGTCGGCCTGCGCGCTCGTGCGCGCCTGCTGGAGCGTTTGCATGTTAATCATGTTGCGCCGCAACAAGATGGTTGCGATCTTGTCGGCGAAGGACTCCCTCCCGGGGGAGGCGGCGTTGTGTTTTACAACTGTCTGCTCATCGGGCATGATAAGAGTCTCTTAATTAGGTTTAATGAGAAGGCCTTCGGCAACTTTGCCGTTCTCACGAACGGCCCCTACACCGATTCTGGTGTAGCCGCGGTTCGTTAGAACCGCTATGGATTGAAATTCCTATGCATCGAAACGAAGACTTGTTTCATTGTTTAATAACGTTTATATTAAACCCGGCGAATAGGAGAATCAACACATTTATTAGTTGCCCGCGGGGTGCCGTATGACCGATCCTCAGCATGCCAAATCGCCGTCCGAAGCCGAAACGGAAATTTGGAACGCCATTGCCTATTTCGAAAAAATCCTGGAGGCGCTGCCCCATGACCGACTCTCGCTGGAAACGCTGGCCAACGCCTATGAGAAAGTCGGCGACCATACCCGCGCCAAGGCCTACACGCTCCGCCTGGCACAGGTGCTGGTTGACGAAGCCGATGAAGACGGCATCGGCGATCTGCTTGCCAAAATCAGGCAGTTTGACCAGAACGATCCCGAGGTTAAGGACGCCATCATCCGTTTGGAAAGCCTGAAACCCGAGAAGGTTATGGCCGTGGTGCGGGACGACATGGACCAGCTGTCACGCCGCTCCACGAACATTGCCGGCGAAATTTCCATGGCTTGGAACCTGCTCCAGGCCAACAAACTCAACCAGGAAGACTATACCCGCGTGGTGCATGATCTCTCGGAAAATTCGGCCCGCACCCTGGACGTGCCGGTCTCCACCTTGCATGTGCTCCAGGACCGCAATCATCCCGCGTTTAACGATATTCTCGTGTTCGTCTCCACGACCTGCAATCTGCCGATCCTTTCGCTGGCTAACTTCGATATTCAGCCGGCCACGGCCGCGCTGTTGCCCCTGGAATTCTGCATCAAGCGTGGCGCCATCGTATTTGAACTCATGGGCAACGACGCCTTGGTGGCCATCCTGAACCCGTACGACACCCAACTACCCCAAGACCTGGAAGACCTGACCGGCAAAACTTGCCATCGTTACCTGGTGACCCCTGCCGACTTCGATGCCGCCCTGGGAAGGATAAAAAAGATGAAGTCGGAAGACTGAATTCTCAATAGAGTGTCATCCCCATCTTCAGCAACCTGACCTCCGTACCGCATTTCAAAACCACGCTGTCCTGGCGGATTTCGATCAGGGTGACGCCCTCGATCCGATCTCCCAGGAGGATCAGCCGATTATTCAAGCGCGCGCCCGCCTGGCCGGAACCAACATTGCTGAAAACGGCCGAGAGCTTCAGCCGTGGCCAGACCACCGGTACATGAGGCTTGGGCGCGGCTACCAGTATAGGGCTGGGCGCGACCACCGGTAATTCCGGTTTAATTATACTGGGCAAATCCACCTCCTCCTCGTTTTCTTGCTCATCCCCAAAAGCCGGCGCCGCCGCGGCCGCTGGGCTGATCCATGGAAGGGGAGTGGGCGCCGATGAACGCGCTGGCGCCGGAGTAACCACTGGTTGCGGCATTGTCGCAGCCGGCGGATTAGGCGGCGAAAGGGGTGCTTTAACCGATGGCTTGCCCAGGGTCACACGGAGACGGGTCAGGTCCGGAATAAATTTGCCAAGGCCGGTGCGCTCCGGCGACTGTTTCAGGACCAGGGTCACCAATAATCCGCCGCCCCATGCAATTAGAATGCATAAAAAAATAATACCGGCAATCTGTTTCCAAGATTTTCCCGATTGTTTCGGTTGCATCTGATTGTCCGGCGCGGCCTGCGGCAATGGCCTGTTCGCCGGTAACGACCGGTCCGCCGGTGACGGCTGGCTTGCCGGCAACGGCCGGTCCGCCGGTTCAGGGCCTGCCCGCAGTACCACGCCCAGCGTTGCAGGCGGGGGGGGCGGGGCGGGCATGGTATCTGGCACGGAGGGCGCCGGCCTGCTCGCCCCGACCTCTCGGAAAGTCGGGGCTGCCGCGTCAACGTTGCCTGCCTGCTGAACCTGTGCTTCAGGCGCTGCCGGCGGGCGGACGGGCGCGACCTTCAACGGAACTCGATTGCCTTCCGATTCTTCCTGTTGTCTTTTCAAGGCATCCTGAATCAAACTCATGATCCGCCCTCCAACTGCTGAATGGCCTTCGACACGCATTCTTCGTCAAGCCGCCGGATCCTTGCCACATAGCCGGCCAGCAGGGCAACATCGCACACGGCATTAATCAGGCGCGGGATGCCAGCGGAATAATGATACACGCAGCGCACGGCTTCGTCACTAAACATCTCTTCGCCCGTCCACCCGGCCGTCTTCAGGCGATGATCAATGTATTGCTTCAGCTCACCTTCTGTCAAAGGGAAAAGATGATAACGCACCGTAATCCGTTGGCGGAGCTGGCGCAGATCCGGCGTCGCCAGGCGCTGGCTGAGTTCCGGCTGTCCGCAAAGCACAATCTGCAGGAGCTTATGCTGGTCCGTCTCCAGATTGGAAAGCAGTCGAATCTGCTCCAGCACGGCCGGCGCCAGGTCCTGCGCCTCGTCAATAATCAAGGCTACATTATTGTTCTGCCGTAACTGTTCCAGTAGAAACGCGTTCAAGGTTTCCAGGCAGGCCAACCGATCCCGCCCTTTTGCCGCCAACCCGAAGTCGTGTAAAATAGCCCTCAGTAATTGGTTCTCCGTCAGCCACGGGTTCAAAACCAGGGAAGTTTTGATGTTTCGCGCCAGCGATGCCAGTACGGCCCGGCAGATCGTGGTCTTGCCGGAACCCACCTCGCCGGTCAACTCGATAAATCCCTTGCGATTCTCGATGCCGTAAATAAGGTGGTCAAACGCCTCGCGGTGGTGCTGGGCGAAAAACAGAAACCGGGGGTCCGGTGTGATATTAAACGGTGCTTCCTTGAATCCGTAGAATCGCAGGTACATAAATAAGAAATGGTTTCCGCCATAGGCGGATCCGCCTTCGGCGGAAATGGTTAATGGTCAATGGTCCTCGCGTTCACACACATGCTGGCGCTGAAACATTATCGCCTGCCGCATGGCTGCAGGCGCCACGCGGGGCTGCCCAGTCTCGGTCAGTTCTGTCAGCCGTTCACGGATGCCCACACGCCCTGGAAATAACACCAGTATTTCCCGGTAGCACGTCAGAGCGCGGGGCACATCTCCATCCTCTTCGTACAACAGCCCGCGGTAAATCAGCATCTCGGTGCGATCCAACTGTGCCTGGGCTTTATCCGGTCCGGAATCCCGCTTCCAAAGCGCGCCGGCAGCGTCAAACGCGCGCGCAGCCTCGGCCAAAGCGCCTTTTTTAAGCGCCAGACGCCCTTTTTCCAGGTAAACACGATAGTCCTTTGGATTATTCGCCCGGGCTTCTTTCAGTACGCGCTCAGCGAGATCCGGGCGGCCGCCCTCGCCCGCCAGCCAGAATGAGGCCACGACGTAAGCCTCCACATTATGCGGATCCGCGCGGGTCGCCAAATACAGCCATGGCACCAACTCGTTCACGCCTTCCGAGTGCAGGTGCACGTGTCCTCCGGGCTCGATGGCCTGACCCAGGCGTGTAAACCAGCTCGTAAAGGCCTGCCGGCGATACACACCCACGCCCATATGAAACGTCCGATCGGCGGCTTCATATAATTGGTTGCCCGTGGCGGCGCGGCTTGCGCTGAGCGCTTTGATTGCCACTGAACCGGCCGTCGCCGGCGAATCGGTTTCATCTCCGGGCATCAATCCGTCAGCCGACGGACTGGTCAGCCGACAGGCAAGCGCAAATGCCGCGCCCCACAGTATCGCCAGGACCAGTGCCACCCAGATTCCCATCCTGACCAACGATCCATTCAAAGCATTGCTCCCCGCGTGAATCGCTTGTTTCGATAAGCCAGCCAGCCCAGTGTCAGGAACACGGCGGTCATCAGCAATCCGTAAACCAGTATCCATAACACCACTGCGCTGGATGCCGGCGGCCATCCGTAAACCAGGCGGTGGCGCAAGTCGAAGAGTTCCAGGTGCGGCAAGGCGTAATATATTACCATGAGCCCGGTCTGCCCCGCGCCCCGCGCCGTAAGCACCAAGTCAGGCACCCGCGGCAGAACCAGCCAGGCGGCCAGCGTGGCCACATAAGTCAACACGGAGGCCGCATCCGCATTGAGGCGCGTTGAAAACGCAATCCCTAACGCCGTGATGATGCCCAGCAGGCCAAGATGCAGGAGCCAGGCTTGCGCCAGCACCACCCCGCCGAAAGCGCCCCCGCGCATAACGACCACGAGCGCCAACAGTGCGTAAAACACGAGCGTGGCCGCGCCCGCTACAATCCAAGCTCCCAGCCATTTGCCGAGTAAAACCTCCACCCGGCTGACCGGCTTGGCCAGCAGAGGAAAAATCGTGCCCTGCCTTTCTTCCTGCGGCAACTGGCGCGTGCTGATGGACACCGCCAAAATCCAGGAGCATACCCAGGCCAGCAACAGCCCAATTTCTTTCAGGTAACTGACAACCTGGCCCAGCCCGAATAGATTGAGCGCCATGAGCGTCGCCAGGAAAGCCGCCAGCAGGATGAATAGGACATAAACATCCTTGCGCCGCAGCATTTCCAGCCACACGAGCCACGCCAATGTCAGGATTCGGATCATGAAACCATCCTGATGAAATATTGTTCCAGGCTTTCGCCGGCGACGGCCGGTCCGCCGGCGACGGCCGGTGCGCCGGCAACAGCCGGTTTACCGGCTTTGACCAGTTCCGCCACGCGGCCTTCCGCGACCAGGCGCCCCGCCGCCAGGATGCCGACACGGTCGCATACCCGCTCCACTTCCGAAAGCTCATGCGATGAAAAAAACACCGTTTTACCGCGCTCCCGGAGCGCGGTAATGATTTCGCGGATGCGGATCCGACCGAGCGGATCGAACCCGCTGGCAGGCTCATCCAGGATTACGAGATCCGGATCGTTAACCAGGGCCTGGGCCAGGCCGATGCGCTGGAGCATTCCGCGCGAATAGGTCGCCAGCCGACGGTCGGCCGCCGTTTCCAGGCCGACCAGGGCAAGCAATTCAGCCGCCCGCGCATTCCGCGCGGCGCGCGGCAGACCGAAAAGCCGCCCGGCCATGAGCAACAGTTCGCGTCCCGTTAGGAACCGATAGGTATCCGGGTGCTCCGGCAGGTAACCGATCCGGCGCCGGGCGATTGTCCGCCGGACATCCTCACCGAACAGCCGCGCCACGCCTGCGGTGGCGCCGATGAATCCAAGCAGAACGTGCATGGTGGTGGTCTTGCCCGCGCCGTTGGGACCCAGGAAACCATACACCTGCCCTTGGGCGACACTCAGGCTCAGCCCCTGCAGGGCGCGCACCGTGCCGCCAGTGCCTGGAAATTCAACCACCAAGTCTTGAATGTCAATGGCATTGGACATGGAAGATGGTTAATGGGAAATGGTTAATGGTTGATGGTTTCATGTAGCCGTGGGCGTAAGCCCGTGGCCGCCGGAGGCGGATCCCCATGGCGGAAAATTCCTATGCATAAATTTGGTCTTCGCGTTTTATCTGGTCTGGTGTCCGCCATCCGTCGTCTGGCGTCCTCTTCTCACTCCATGGGATACGACATCCGCAACAATTGGGAAATGATTTTAAAATAACGCCGTTTTTCGGCGGCGGCAAAGGATCGTTCAGCGGCAAGCTGGCGGGCCATGCCGGCGAAATCCAATCCTGCTGTTGCGCCGGCATGTGTTTTCAGCGCAATGGCCCGGACAGGATCGAGACCCCCCAGTTCGTCCAGGTGTTTTTTTACATGATGGTAGGCATCGCGGAAAGGCATGCCGCGGGCCACCAGGCTCAGCGCATGATCGGTGGCAAATACCGCCGGAGTGAATCCCCGCCGCAAAGCCTCGCGGTTGACCTTCAGGCCGGCGACCAGCGGCGTCATGATCCGTAGACTGGCGCGCGTCATTGCCAGCCCCAGCATAAAAGGTTCCTTGGTTTCCTGCAAGTCGCGGTTGTAACCGCTGGGCAGGCTTTTGATGATGTCCATGACGGCCTGGGCGCACGCCATGACCCGCGCCGCACGCGCCCGCACCAGTTCCAGCACGTCCGGATTGTTCTTCTGCGGCATGATACTGCTCCCGGTGCACATGTCCGGCGGCAAGCCAAAGTAATCGAACTCCGGCATTGTAAAGAGCATCAAATCCTCGCCCAGCCGCGAAAGGGTGATCATGACTTGGCTCAGAGCCGATAGGATAACGCTCTCCAGTTTGCCGCGGCTGTTACCGGCATGCAGAACATTGTGGATCGGGCGACGGAATCCCAGCAGGTCCGAGACTTGCCGGCGGTCAAGCGGCAGAGGGACGCCATAACCGGCGGCCGATCCCAGGGGGCACTGATCGTTCAGGTCATAGGCGCCTTTCAGCAGGCGGATATCGTCCAGCAGATCTTCGGTATAGGCCGAAGCCCACAGTCCAACCGAGCTCGGCATGGCCGGTTGCAGATGGGTCCGGCCCACCATTGGCACCCTGCGGTTTCGTCGGGCTTGGATCAGCAGGGCCGAACCCAACGCCAACGCTTCCTCAATCACCGCCAGTAATTGTTCCCTGGCGAACAGGCGTAAATCCACAGCCACTTGGTCGTTTCGACTGCGGCCGGTATGAATTCTGCGGCCCAAGGCTCCGAGCCGGCGGGTTAATTCGCGTTCCACCGCCAAATGCACATCCTGGTCCTGGAGCGTAATGGTAAAGGCGCCACGGCGCGCCCGGAACATGATGCGCGTAAGTTCGGCGATCACACGATTTCGATCCCGCGCGGAAAACAGACGCGGCCTCAGTGGCAGACCGGCCAACATGGTCACATGCGCCGCGGAGCCGATGCAGTCGGCATTCACCAGGTGCGCATCCAATTCCACATCTTTGCCCGCCGTGTAGGCCAGGACGTCCGCACGAATGGTTCCAACCGTGGTGCGATGAAGGGCAAGGGTAGATTTCATAGACTCGGTCCTTGGTATGGCCCCGATCCGCTCAAACGCGCCGATCGGGAATGTTATGGGCTCATCCACGCCCTGTTTTTTACCGCCACGGCGACTTGTCCTTCCTCGAGTTCCAGTCGAGTTATGGCTTTAAGCAGGCCGCGTTCCCGGACACTCGCGGTCAAAAACTTTCGCAGAGCGAAAGTCGCCGGTGCGCTCACCGGACCCGGCAACGGGAGATGCCCGATCCGCCCGCTTCTGATCGCCCACTGAAACCCCGCATTAGGTGGGGCAAACCCAAACGGGCTGCGTTCGGGGACCACCGTTATTTGGCTGGTCACGCTCCAAGGACCCAGTTTAAGGGATCCGACCGTTACCGGCCCCCACACGGATGACGTTGAGATCGTTATGGCATTAGGGCGAATGACCACCTCGGCCGCCTGTAGCACGGTTGTCCATATGCGCTGTATCCGTGGGGGCGGGATATTGCGCAGAAGCAACCCGAGATAGGCATTTATTTCCCGTTCGTTAAAGACTTGTGACGCGGGACTCAGTCCTTTTTCCAGCAGCAGGATTTTTTTGCGCGCTTGCTGGGCGTCCGCCTCGGTTCCCTTGCGGCCTTCGAGCGGCGCCGGCCACAAGGCCAACGCTGCGCACACCACAATCCCTGCGAATAGCACCAGCCACACCAGCCGCCAGCCATGCCCATGCTCCGGTTTGGATGCCGGATTTTTCCAAGCATCTTTGTCAAGCACCTGGATGTCCAGTTTGGACCGGCACTGAATGCAGAAGATATGGCCTAATGCATTCTCATAACCGCATTGCGGACATCGGATCATAATTGGGTTTCAGGCCTTGGCGGCCGCGCCGGGCTTTTCCGTTTTGGCCGGCACAGCGGCCTTGGCGCCGTCTTTTGCAGTGCTCTTGCTCGTCTCCGCGACAGGCTTATCCGCCGCCGATTGCTTCTTGTAATGGTCGCTGCGATAATCCGTCTGGTAAAATCCTGAACCCTTGAAAATAATCCCCGCACCGCGGCCGATCAACCGCCGCACCTTGGCCTTTTTGCATTTTGGGCACCGGGTAATGGGTTTGGCCGTGATGCTCTGATAGAGTTCGAATTCATGATTGCAGTTGCGGCATTCGTATTCGTAGGTTGGCATAAACGCTGACTACTCCTCCCTTTTGACCAATAACACTTAATGCAATCATGATATACCATCCCCGGAAGAATTCAATCCCTCATTCCGTGCATCGACACGAGTGTAATATTCTCCTGTCATTTCGACCCGCCTTGTCATAATATAAATGCCAATCCTTGTACAAGAGAGCATCGCCATGTTCGAGCTTCAGCATTACCTGGACAATAACATCCGGTTGATCAATGCCGCCCTTGACCGGCAACTGCCGGCCGAAACCGAGCGCCCCGCCGTGCTTCACAAGGCCATGCGCTATAGCGTGTTTGCCGGCGGCAAGCGCCTGCGTCCGATCCTGTGCCTGGCGGCGGCCGAAGCCGGCGTTCCGGCCGAAGCCAGTGGTCTGGCCACCGCCAGCGTTCTGGCCGAAGCCGGCGTTCCGGCCAACCTGCCTGCGCCGACCGTGCTCCGCCATAGCGCTTCGCGACGGCGAGAGCGGCTTCGGCAGGCAGGCGATACGGCGCTGGCCGCCGCCCTGGCAATCGAAATCCTGCACACCTATACCCTGATCCACGATGACCTTCCCAGCATGGATGATGACACTCTGCGCCGCGGCAAGCCTACGTTGCATGTCGTGGTGGGCGAAGCCAACGCCATTCTGGCCGGCGATGCGCTATTGACCCTGGCGTTTGAATGGCTGGCGGAAGTGCGCGCGCCGCCGCCCTACCCGCCCAATCAGCTTAGCCTGGAACTGGCGCGCGCGGCGGGAAGCCGCGGTGTGGTCGGCGGGCAGATCGAAGACCTGGCCGCCGAAGGCCGGCCGGCCGATCCCGACACGGTGGATTACATCAATCGCCATAAGACGGCTGCCCTCCTGCGGGCCTCGGTGCGTATGGGCGGCATCGCCGCCGGCGCCGGCGACAAGGACTTGGCGGCCTTGACCGCCTATGGCGATGCCATCGGCCTGGTTTTCCAAATTGTGGATGACATACTGAATGAAACATCAACGGCTATCGCCTTGGGCAAAGCCGTCGGCAGTGACCGGGAGCGCGGCAAAATGACGTATGTCGCCGTGCATGGATTAGCGGCCGCCCGGGAACGGGCGCGGCAACTGACGGAAGACGCTGTTACCGCATTGCAACCGCTCCCGGGAAATCGTGAGCCGCTGACGGCATTAGCCCGATGGATGACCGAACGAACGTACTGAAGCCACGAATTAGGCCCCGAGGAACGGGGCGACTTTTTCATGTAGCCGCGGCGGTGACGCCGTGGCTGCTGGCCGGACCCACGCCCTCACGGGCGCGGCTACTCGGATTGAAATTCCTATGCATTTAATTAGACCGCCAAAAGCGGCAACAAAAAACACTGGATTCCCGACCCAGGCTCCGCCGGAGCGCTTCGCCGAGGCGAGTCAGGTCGGGAATGACAAGCATGCGCACACATTCCGTCATTCCCGTGAAAACGGGAATCCAGAATATGTGTTACTTTAAAATTCATATGCCCTTAATTAAAGGAATCCATGACCTGGCCCTTGCTTAATTATCTGGCGGGCCGGTGGCGCGATCTGCCGCCGGCAGCACGCTTCACCGCGGCGTCGGCGGTGGCGCTTCTGGTCTGGACGTTTTCGTCCAAAGCTCTCCAGGACATTCTCATCTTCGGCGCGTTCCTATACGCGCTGACCCGGGCAGGCCTCGGCGCAGGCGCCTGGAAGCAGCCGGCCGGTATCGCCTTTATCGTTGTCGTGCTTCACCTGGTTCTATCATTGCCTTTTTCCGAGCATCCGCGGCTCTCGCTGCGCGATTTCAGCGGATTCCTGGAAGTGCTGGCAGGCGCCTTCGCCATTCCGGTGATTTTCAATACGCGTGAAAAAATTGCCGCAGCTTTGTTTTACAGCGCCGTCGCAGTTGCCCTGACGCTGGGTTATGATCTCGCGCGCCTGGCCTATCACCTGGGGCCGGCCTTGCTGGCCAAGGGACATATCTTTACACCGTTTATCCTGAACCATGCCAATGTTGCCAGCATGATGGCCGGCGCCGCTATTTTTGTGTTCTGCCATTTCGGCTGGACCTGGCGACGCCGGTTATGGCCGGTTTCAGGATGCCTGCTGGGAATTCTGATATGCCTTGCGCACATGGTCATAATGGCGTCGCGCGGTCCGCAGATTGCCTTTGCGTTGGCCGTGGGCGCCGCCGGGTTCCTGATTCCCAGCCGGGGCGGCAAGCTGCTGTGGTTCCTGGTCGTGGCCGTTGCCGCCGGGGCGTTGATCGTGAACATCGAACATGTCAATCCGCGCTTCCTGGAAAAAAAGAGCATGTCCAATTTCAGCGAGCGCGACAAAGTCTGGCAGCATACCTGGAACCTGAGCCAACAGCATCCCTGGTTCGGCTACGGTTACGGCAAACGGAATTTTGAGGCGATCTACTATGCCCACCAGCCCCCGAAATCCCGGTTTCATTACCCGCACACGCATCAGTTCTGGCTGAAACTGCTGTTCGAATTCGGCTGGACCGGCCTGGCGCTGCACCTGGCCGCCTGGCTTATCCTGGGCATCAGCCTGATACGCTGCGTGTTTCGCCAACCGACCTTTAACGAACGGCTCTTGCCGGGGATAGTGGGACTTATTTTGTGTTTCATTCACCTGTATGGGCTGGGCGATTACCCCGACAATATCGTCATGGTGGCGCAGTTCTGGCTCATCCCCGTGGCCTTGGTGCTTATGAAAAAACCGGACGATGAATACGCCGCTTGAACCAACTCCGGACACGCATCCTATCCGCGCCTTCATGGCCGCGGCCATCAGTGATGCGGTCCGGGGCAAACTGACCGAAATTCAGGCCCGCCTGAAACAAACCGGCGCGACCGTTGGTTGGGTTGCGCCGGCCAATATCCATCTCACGATCCTCTTCCTGGGCACGGTATTCGAATCGCAGGCTTCAGCACTCGCGGCCGCCGCGGATAAGATTACATCGGCCTGTCGGCCTTGCACACTGGAAGTGAAAGGGATTGGATTTTTCGGCCGTCCGCGTTCGCCGAAAGTTATCTGGGCCGGCCTGGCAGGCAACCTTCAACCGCTTCTGGCTCTACAGACTGAAATAGCGGCCGCCGCAAAATTTTTGGGGATTTATACCGACGGCAAGCCATTCCATCCGCACCTGACGGTCGGTCGGGTGCGCTCGGCGCGCAATATTGAAGCGCTATCGGCCGTTCTGGAAACTTGGCCTGACACGGTCTTCGGGCCGATTACCATTGACCGCATACTCCTGATGAAAAGCGATCTGGCGGCCCAGGGACCGATCTACAGCCTCCTGCATGAATGCCGGTTTACCCGAGGATCGCCTTCAGGTCCTCTTCAGCCGTCTTGATCGGGGTTAGGCCGAACTTCTCGACAAGCACGTTCAATACGGTCGGCGAAACAAAGGCCGGCAGGCTGGGCCCGATACGGATGTTCTTGATCCCGAGCGCGAGCAGCGTGAGCAGGATGCAGACCGCCTTCTGCTCGTACCAGGAGAGGATGAGCGAGAGCGGCAGGTCGTTCACGCCGCAGCCGAAGATCTTCGACAGCGCGACGGCCACCTGGATCGCCGAGTAGGCGTCGTTGCACTGGCCCATGTCGAGCAGGCGCGGAATGCCGCCGATATTGCCCAGCTTGGCCTGCAGATGGTTAAAGCGGAACTTGCCGCAGGCAAGGGTGAGGATCAGCGTGTCTTTCGGCGTTTTCTCAACGAACTTCGTATAGTAATCGCGGCCGAGCTTGGCGCCGTCGCAGCCGCCCACGAGGAAGATGTGCTTGACCGCGCCGGACTTGACCGCCGCGACCACCTTGTCGGCCACGGCCATGACCGCGTTGTGGCCGAAGCCGGTCAGCAGCGGCTCGCCTTTGGCCTCTTCCATCCAACCGCCGAGCTTGATCGCGTGGGCGATCATGGCGGAAAAGTCCTTCTTGCCACCCACGTCCGCGGCAATGTGTTTGACGCCAGGCCAGCCGACTTCGGCCGTAGTGTAGAGGTTGGCGGTATAGGAGGGCTTGGGCGGCATGAGGCAGTTCGTGGTGTAGAGCACGACGCCGGGCAGGTTGTCGAACTCCTTCTGTTGATTCTGCCACGCGGTGCCGAAGTGGCCCTTGAGTTGCGGGTACTTCTTGAGTTCCGGATAGGCGTGGGCGGGCAGCATCTCGCCGTGAGTGTAGATATTGACGCCCTTGCCGACGGTCTGCTCCAACAGCATCTTGAGGTCGCACAGGTCGTGGCCGGTGATGACGATGAAGGGCCCTTGTGCGCGTGTCGTCGAGACCGGTGTCGGGGCCGGGTTGCCGTAGGCGCCGGTGTTGGCGGCGTCGAGCAGCGCCATGCACTTCAGGTTGACGTTGCCGAACTCGGTGATCAGTCCGAGCCACTCTTCGACGCTGTGGTCGTTGCCAAGGGCCTTCATGCCTTTGACGAACCAGCCGGAGACTTCCGGATCGGTCTTGCCCAGCACGCGGACGTGGTGGGCGTAGGCCGCCATGCCGCGCAGGCCGAAGAGCAGGGTGGAGCGCAGCGAGACGATGTCCGGATCACCATGGAAGAGGTCGTCCGGGTTATAGGCGGGCGCGCCGCCGCACTTCTCAACGCCGCGCAGGATGCGATCGCGCATGACGGTGAGGGCAGTCTCGTCGAAGTTCACGTTGGTGACGGTCATGAAGAGCGCATCCATGAAGAGCGCCTCGCATTTGGAGCAGGCGGGCTTGCCGTCGGCCGCGCGCGCCAGCGTGATTAAGGCGGCGGTGATTTCATTCTGGAGCTGTGCCACCTCGGGTTTCTTGCCGCAGACGCCCGTGCGGGTGCAGCCTTTGCCGCCCGCCGTTTGTTCGCATTGAAAACAGAACATTGCGCTCATGGTTATCTCCTGGTTGGTTGTGTTGGTGTTGTGAAAAGCGAGAGGTTTATTCGTCCAAAATAGCCCCATCGGTCGAGATTGTGACTACGTGCCATGGGATTATCTTGCCGCTGGCGAGCAGCGCCTGCTTGGTTGCGTCGGCAATGCCTGCGCAACAGGGCACCTCCATGCGCAGCACGGTCATACTGCGAATGTCATTGGCCTGCAGGATGGCGGTCAGCTTTTCGGCGTAGTTCACCTCATCCAGCTTGGGGCAGCCGATCAGGGTGACCTTGTTGGTCATGAAGCGGCGGTGGATATCGGGGTACGCGAAGGCGGTGCAGTCCGCGGCGATCAGGAGCGCGGCGTCCCGCAGGTACGGTGCGTTGACGGGCATGAGTTTGATCTGCACGGGCCAGTTGACCAAGCGCGACTCTGGCGCGGGGGCCGCGACGTTTACGGCGGCATCCGGCGCAGTCGCGGGGGGATGGACAATGGTTTTGGCCATCTTGCCTGGACAGCCGCAGGCAAGCGGCGGCTGTGATACCGGCACCCCGCCCTTGTTTGTCACATGTTTCGCAGCATTTTGCTTGGCGGCCACGGCGGCCTCGTCAAAGGGGGCGGCTTCACGCTCGACGATCTTGATCGCGCCGGCGGGGCACTCGGGCAGGCAGGCGCCGAGCCCGTCGCAGTAGCTGTCCGCGACGAGTTTGGCCTTGCCGTCTACGAGCTTCAGCGCCCCTTCGTGGCACGCGCCGATGCAGAGACCGCAGCCGTTGCAGAGATCGGGGGCGATGGTGACAATTTTACGTTGCATGCGGGATGTTATCCTGACGGGTTAGCCGATACGGTTTTTCTTCAACGAGCGCACGACGCTCGCCAGCGTTATGTTCCTCAACAAGCCGGCCAGATGCTTGTTTTCCTTGGCCATCAGTTTGCCAAGCGCGCAGCCGTCGCCCTTGCAGATGTTGCGCTTCAGCAGGCACCCCTTGTAGGCCGGGTTTCCGCCGGCGGCGATATAAATATCCAGAATGGCGATTTCGGCAAGCGGCTTGGCCAGCCGCGCGCCGCCGGCGGGACCGCGCTCGGTCTCGAGGATGCCGGCACGCACGAGTCGCTGCACGACCTTGGCGAAGTGATGGGGCGAGAATCCCAGATTCTTGGATATCTGACGGGCCGAAAGGAATCGTTCCGGGTCGTCCGCGAGCCGCACGCAGGCGTGCAACGCGATCGATATGGCTTCCGAAATATTCAGCAGTCCGAGCATGGTGAAAATCCTGTCTTGCGCTTAATTAGGTATTAGACTACCAAATTACGGAAACCGTGTCAACAGGAGAAAATAAAAAATGGAAGGCACCCTTTGTGTGCAAAGGAGGCGTAATCCGGCAATGCGTATGATCTTACCCCATCCTTGGGATGAGAATGCGCTTGAACGATGCAACTTTGGGCAGGGGGCCGACGATCGGCCGGGCGTATTCCAGGAAGGCCGGCGTGATGTCATTGCCCGCCTTGTTAATGAATTCATCCGGCATGTGGCGGGTAGCCTTGGCCACGGCCTTTAACGGCACGCGCTCGAAATATACGGCATATTTTTTGCCCGGCTTGCGGCGGATGGCGACGGAGCCATCCAAATCCTTGCTGACCGCCCAGCGCACGGCCAGTTCACCGACGGTCCGCGCCTCGCGGGCATCCGCCTCGGAAATAAGGCCCGGGAAAGAGCGCTGGAGGTAACCGAAGGTGTCGGCGCGCACGCGGGTGATTTTCGTTTGGGCCTTGATTTCGTTGGCCAACAGGTCGCCCAGCGCGCCCGTGCCGCTGAGCTGGATATTGCCGTGCGAATCGGTTTCGGTGATGAACTTGGTGGCAATGGCCGATCCCTCGGCATCGGAAATCCCCTCGGATACAACGACGACGCAACGGCCCAATTTTTCATATACCCGCTTGACATCCTCGGCGTATTGCTTCATCGCAAACGGTCTTTCCGGCAGGTAGATCAGGTGCGGGCCGTCGTCCGGGTTGACCCGCCCCAGGGCGGCGGCCGCGGTCAGAAAGCCGGCGTGCCGTCCCATGACCACGTCAATCTTGACGCCCGGCAGCGCCCGGTTGTCCAGGTCGCCGCCCATGACGGCGCAGGCGACAAACTTGGCGGCGCTGCCGAAGCCGGGGGTGTGGTCATTTTCGAGCAGATCGTTGTCAATCGTCTTGGGGATATGGAAACAGCGGAAATCGTAATTGATCTTGTGGGCCTGTTCGTTGATGATGTGCGTGGTTTCGGCCGAATCGTTGCCGCCGATGTAAAAGAAATAGCGGATATTATATTTCAGCATGATACCGAAAATCTTGAGGCATTCCTCCTCGGTGGGTTTCTTGCGCACACTGCCCAGCGCCGAGGACGGCGTCACCGCGACCGCTTCCAGGTTGGCCGCAGTTTCCTTGCGCAGGTCAATCATGTTTTCATCCAGCACGCCCTTGATCCCGTGCAGGGACCCGTAAATGCCCTTGATTTCCTTGTGCTTCCTGGCTTCCTGGATCGCGCCCACCAGGCTCCGGTTGATGACCATCGAAGGTCCGCCGCTCTGCGCAATCAGCATGTTGCCCTTGAGTAACTGAGGTCGAGTAGACATAATATGGTTTCCTTCTTTAGGTTTGCTTTGTATTCCCTGTTGACTCTTCTCTTTCGATATGAAGAGTGTCACAATATTCAACCGTAGAAGGACACTTCAATGCCCCTC
>Ga0074199_1001269_pt1 | contig 23900 bp, 12 predicted proteins | sample EPASupsiteSAE347_FD_64528 | JGI IMG/M metagenome (GOLD analysis project Ga0074199, IMG submission 64528) | Bioremediated contaminated groundwater from EPA Superfund site, New Mexico - Sample SAE3-47 | ecosystem: Environmental > Aquatic > Deep subsurface > Groundwater > Contaminated ... | reverse complement strand
ATGGACACGGGTTATTCTTTTCACGTAGAAATCAAGGAAGGTGCCGGCGCCTTTGTTTGCGGGGAAGAAACCGCATTGATAGCCTCGATTGAAGGAAAGAGAGGAATGCCGCGACTCCGTCCGCCGTATCCGGCGGTTAAAGGTTTATGGGGAAAACCGACCAACATCAACAATGTCGAAACTTTCGCCAACATTCCTTGGATAATTCTTAACGGCGCCCAAGCCTTCGCTTGCATGGGTACCGAAAAAAGCAAAGGGACCAAAGTGTTCGCCATGGCCGGAAAAGTCAAAAGATCCGGTTTGGTCGAAGTTCCGATGGGAATCACCATCAACGATATTATCTTTCGGGTATGCAACGGCATCAGCGGGGATAAGAAATTCAAGGCCGTCCAAATGGGTGGCCCATCCGGCGGTTGCATTCCGGCATCGTTGGGCGAAACGCAAATCGATTACGAGCAAATCAATAAAACCGGTGCAATAATGGGTTCCGGCGGGATGATAGTAATGGATGAAACAACCTGTATGGTCGAAATGGCGCGCTTTTTCCTCGAATTCACTCAAATTGAATCTTGCGGGAAATGTACAAGTTGTCGTGTGGGAACTCTTCGCATGCTTGAAATTCTTGAAAGAATCGTCGAAGGAAACGGGCAAGAAGGCGATACGCAAAAATTACTCGAACTCGGCGAGCAAATTCGTTCCACCGCTTTATGTGGTCTCGGACAAAACGCTCCAAATCCGGTTTTAACCACATTGAAATATTTTCCTGAAGAATATGATGACCATATCAAACGAAGAAAATGCACCGCTCATAGTTGCGGCATGTTGGTTAAATATGTAATAGATGAAAAAAAATGCATAGGTTGCGGGTTATGCGCACGAGATTGTCCCGTGACCGCAATAACCGGTGAAAGAAAAAAAACTCATGTTGTCGACAGTGAGAAATGCGTGAAATGCGGAAAATGTATTACCGTCTGCAATTTTGACGCCGTGCTCAAGGAATAGTCGAGGAGATCTCATATGAATAATTCGCGGACAATAAAAGTACGAATCGACGGGAAGGAATTTGAAACTCTTCCGGGGAATACCATTCTTCAGGTTGCAAATGAAAATGGGATCGATATTCCTACGCTATGTTATGATTCTCGCCTTAATCCTTATGGTTCCTGCCTTCTATGTGTCGTCGAAGTGGAAGGAATGCCGAAGCTGGCGCTTTCATGCGCCACCGAAGTCAGGGACAACATGAAAGTTCTTACAAAAAATGAAAGAATTTTCCGAGCTCGTAAAAGCGCTCTAGATATGCTTTTATCAAATCATTTCGCGGATTGTCGCGGTTTGTGTTACGAAAAATGTCCGGCCTGTGTCGATGTTCAAGGTTATTTGGCTCTCGCGAATGCCGGAAAATACCGCGAAAGTCTTGATTTAATCCGCAAAACCAACCCGTTGCCGCTTATTTGCGGTCGAGTATGTGTAAGATACTGCGAAGCGAATTGCCGTCGCAATAATGTCGATTCCGCCGTCGGCGTTAATTATATCAAAAGATACGTTGCCGATCTGGAATATGACAATCTCCCATCGCCGGTGACTTCTCCCCCTAACGGGCATAAAGTCGCCATTGTCGGCGGCGGGCCGGCCGGACTTTCCGCGGCTTACTATCTTGCGCTGGAGGGGTATAAGCCGACTGTTTTTGAGGCTCAACCTCAATTGGGAGGAATGCTGCGTTGGGGAATTCCCGATTATCGATTGCCTCCCGAAGTCATCACCAAGGAAATAAATTACATCCTACAACATGGAATTTCGGTAAAAACAAATGTCAGACTAGGCATCGACTTTACAATCGACGATCTCAAATCGCAAGGATTCGGAGCTGTTTACCTTGCGCTCGGCGCCTGGAAAGCTAAAAAAATGGGAGTAACAAACGAAGATACGCCCGGAGTTGTCGGTGGGATACATTTCCTTGCCGAAGTTAAAAAGAAAGGCACGTTTGACCTGACGGGGCATGTTCTCGTCGTCGGCGGAGGAAATACCGCCGTCGATGCCGCGCGAACCGCTATTAGATGCCGTGCCGCGAAGGTATCGCCCATGGATGGCGTGGATACCCGAAATACGCCTGGATGGCGTGCTTTTTCGGGTGTAACCATTTTATATCGGCGAACGCGTGAGGAAATGCCAGCCGATGATATGGAAATTGAAGACGCATTAGCTGAAGGCGTCGAAATCAAATTTCTCGTTGCTCCGCTGGAAGTGGTCGTACAAAACGGTCGCGTCAAAGGATTAATCTGTCAGGAAATGAAGCTTGGTGAGCCTGACCGGAGTGGTCGGCGTCGACCTATTCCCATTCCCGGTTCCGAAAAAGAGATTCCCTGTTCTCATATAATCGCCGCGATCGGTCAAGATTGCGATCTTTCCGGGGTGGGACAAACGGAGCAAGGTGAAATCAAAATTTCCAAATGGAATACGATTCTTGTTGATGAGAAAACCTACGCGAGCAATGTTCCCGGCGTTTTTGCCGGCGGCGATGTCGTTACGGGGCCGGCTGCGGCTATTGACGCCGTTGGTGCCGGCAGAAAAGCCGCGATTGTTATCGATCGCTATCTGAAAGATGGTGTCATTGCTCCACCGGCGTCGGAATTTTTGAGTAAAAAAGAAAACCTTGATGCTATGTCGCCTTCTCATTACGAAAAATACAAAAAAATCGAAAGAGTGAAAATACGTCAAAATGACGCGGAAACACGAATTGAAAGCTTCGATGAAGTTGACTTGGGCGTGACTGCCGCCGATGCCGCCGTCGAAACTTCACGTTGTCTATCATGCGGCTGCTCCGCCGTATTTAATTGTGAATTGAAAAAATACGCCGGGGAATATCAGGTCGATCAAAAAAAATACCATGGTCGCGTAAAAAAATATCCGGTTGATGATAGGCATTCATACATTACTCTTGAGCCCGGCAAATGCATTCTTTGCGGAAAGTGCGTCAGGCTTTGCTCTGAATTAATCGGAGTTTCCGCTCTTGGTTTCGTTAACCGCGGTTTTGAAACCATAGTCAGACCTTCGCTGGAAAAACCTCTCCAAAATACGACATGCATATCGTGCGGGAATTGCATTGAAGCGTGTCCGACGGGCGCCATCGACTTCCACATGCCTCTTGATAAACCCGGTCCCTGGATGACGACTCCTTATCAATCCGTGTGCAATCATTGCGGTGTCGGTTGCAGAGTGGTTTTCAATAAAAAGGCCGATGATCTATGGTTTGTCACGGCCGGAACAAAAAAAGAGAAACCTTCAACCCATGTAAACTCAAGCTCCGGTGGTGAGCACCTCGGTCAAATCTGTTTCCGGGGTCGTTTCGGCCACGAATTTCTTCTCGATAAGAAAAGAATAGGAAAAGCCGTCATAAGGGAAGACAAACGGTGCAAAACGGTTGATACGCGTCGGGCGATAGAGGCGGCGATGGAAGGTTTGAAAAAGACGGCCGAGAAACATGGTTCGGAATCCCTGGCTTTCTTTGTTTCGCCCAAAGCATCCAACGAGGAAATGTTTCTTGTACAAAAGATCGCGCGCCAGGTATTCGGCGTAAACAATGTTGCCTGCGCCTGGGATATGGCGAATCCGGGAGACCGGGAAGAATTGAACGAGAGTTTTGGTTTGTCGGCTTCCACTCTGCCGCAAAAACATCTGGAATCGACGGATATAATAGTCGTCGTAAATACCGATGTTGACGAACAAAATCCCGTGCTCGGATTCGACATTCGCCAAGGAATTCGTCGAGGCGCGAAATTGGTCGTCATCAGTCCGATCGGAACTCGACTTGCGGATGCGGCCGATCTTTGGATTCAACCTGCCGAAGGTTCGCAAACCGCCTTTCTGGAAGGGCTTGCCGGTGAAATATATCGTATGGGCGCATTCGACGATCGAGCGCTCGCCGAGAAAGCGGACAACATCGAAGCTTTCTTCAAAAAAGCGAAAGCCTTCGTGGAAAGAGCTTGCGAAACGACAGGCATCTCAGCGCAAAAAATAACCCGGTTGGCTCAGACCATCGCCGATCCGAAAAATAATGTGGTTTTTGTTTACGGTGCCGATATCCCTCAGGAAAAAGCTCCCGGTGCCTTGAACGCGATTGCCGATATTCTGCTTTTAACCGGAAAAATCGGCAAAGAGAGAAATGGTTTGATTCTTCCTCATATCCACAATAACTTCCAGGGATACCTTGATCTTTTCATCTACCCCGAAGGATTGGAAAATAAGGCCGTGGCTGCTCAAACGCGAAAATTGTCCGGCGCTCATTCCATCCTTGAATACAAAAAATTGATGACCGAGGGTAAAATTCGAGGAATGTTCGTTCTTGGCGAAGATATATTGAAAGCCGGCGACTTGGCCAAGGGATTGAAGAATCTTGATTTTCTTGTAGCCATGGATGTTCTTGAAACCGAAACAACGAAGGAAGCTGATGTTGTAATTCCCGCTTCTTCCTTGTCCGAATCCGAGGGAAGTGTAACCTCGCATGATCGAAAAGTTCAAGCATTCATCAGAGCTTTCGATCCGCCGTCGGGACAAACCGGTTTTCATATTTTATCCGAATTCTATGCGCGTGCGCTCGATATCAAAACACCCTCCATTGAGGAAATAAGATTCGAAATCGCGAAATTGAATCCCAGATATCGGAAAATCGGCGACATAGGGCAAAATGGATCATTCTATTGGAGCGATTGCGAAGAAGAGAGCGAAATACTGTTCTCCCGGGGGTTTTCAACGAAAACTAAAAAAGCCATGTTTGTCATCGGAAAAACAAAGACGACAAAGTCACACAAAAGTGTACCGACGACATTTTCTTCGATAGAACAATACCTTGAACGACAAATAAAACAACTGCATAAAATCCACAAAACCAAGTAGAGCCGATTTTTGCGCGGTTCATAATTAAAAGACGAAAGTTTTTTTTTAAAAATACTTTAAGCCGGAATATTTATGTGATATAATTCACTTTTCCAACCCGGCGGTCATTAATTAAAAAAAGGAGCTTTTAGGATGGCTGACAAGTCTTTCAATGCATTCAAACTAGCACAAGACCAGTTTGACGCGGTTGCGGAAAAACTAGGTCTCGATCAAGGCACTCGCGACTTATTGCGCAATCCCGATCGAGAGTACCATTTTAATGTCCCCGTCAGAATGGATGACGGGAAGGTTAAAGTATTCAAGGGTTTTCGCGTTCAACACAATGATGCCCGAGGACCTTGCAAGGGCGGAATCAGGTTTCACCCGCAGGAAACTGTGGACACCGTTCGCGCTCTGGCGATGTGGATGACCTGGAAATGCTCGGTTGTGGATATCCCTCTAGGGGGCGGCAAAGGCGGGGTCATTTGCGATCCCCACAATTTGTCGATGCGCGAGCAAGAAGGAATATGCCGCGGTTGGATTCGGCAAATCGCGAACAATATCGGTCCCGTGCAGGATGTTCCCGCGCCTGACGTCATGACGAGCGGTCAACATATGATCTGGATGTTGGATGAATATGAGAAAATTCACGGCGGAAAATATCCCGGATTCATAACGGGTAAACCCTTGGGTGTCGGCGGATCTCTCGGTCGAACGGAAGCCACCGGTTACGGAGTCGTCTACGTTCTCCGCGAAGCTTTGCGTGAAATGGGCGTCGATCTCAAATCCACATGTGCATCATTTCAAGGATTCGGCAATGTGTCCCAATATGCCATCAAACTATACCGCGAATACGGTGGAAAGCCGATTTGTGTATCATGTTGGGATCAACACGATCAAAAATCTTACGCCTTCAAAAAAAAGGACGGCATTGATCCCGATCAGTTGCTGACCATAACCGACAAATTCGGCGGAATTGACAAGAAAAAAGCCAAGGAACTTGGTTATGAAGTGTTGCCCGGCGAAGTCTGGATAGAACAGGATGTCGATATTTTGGTTCCGGCCGCCATGGAAAACCAAATCACCGGGCAGACGGCAGCCAAAATGGGTAAAAATGTTAAAATCATCGTTGAGGGCGCCAACGGACCCACGACTATTGAAGCCGATGAAATCATCAAGAAACGCAATATTTTCGTGATCCCGGATTTTCTCGCGAACGCCGGCGGAGTCACTTGCAGTTATTTCGAACAAGTGCAATGCAATGCCAATTATTTCTGGACCAAAGACGAAGTTCTGAGCAAACTGGACTCAAAGATGACTGATGCTTTCAGTAAAGTTTCCGCTCTTGCCAAAGAGAAAAAACTTTATATGCGCGATGCCGCTTATATGATCGCGATACAAAGAGTCGCCGAAGCATGCAAAATGCGAGGCTGGGTATAACAATTTCAGGAAATCAACAAAGGGGCGGGTTTTCCCGCCCCTTTTGGTTTTTTGTCCGTCGTTTGAATTATTCGCGTACTTTCGGGTCAACAGATTATGGAGCAAAGGGATTGAAAACCATGATGAAACCTGCACGAAACTTCGTCATGAATGAATAAGGTTTTTCCTGAAGTGATGAATTCCCGTCATTTGGGAGACTTGGGAAGAAGCTTCATGAACGTGGTCACGAACTCCATTGCCGCCTTCGGACCGTTGGCCGTTACGATCAATCCGTCCTGAACGCAGGCTTGATCGACGTAATCGGCTCCACCTTTGTTGAGTTCCTCGATTGTTTGATCTGATTTCCAAACCGTGGCTTTTTTTCCCCGCAAAATTCCGGCTTTTGCAAGCACTACGGGTGAAATGCAGATTGATCCGACGGGTTTCAACGCTTTCGTCGTTTGTTTTACAATTTCATGCAGAGCGGAATTGTTCCAAAGATGATCACTCGCTCCGGTGCCCCCTACGATGATCAATCCGGAAAATTTGTCGACCTGCAACTCCTCAATTACGATCTCGACCTCCGCCGTTCCATTCAGCATGCCGACGGCTTTCCCTTTTTTCGTACCGGCGATTAGGGTTTGATAACCGGCTTCTTTGAGAGCCTTCATGGGAATGAAAAGCTCTTCGTCGCGGAATTTTTCCGGGGCGATTACCAGGACGACGAGCGGAATGCCGGACATGGAAGTCTCCTTGGGTGGTATTTGCGATTCCGCGGTTGTGACGTGGAATATCGCAAAAAGAGATAATCCGCACAAAATAATTGCTCTATACATATTTTACTCCGCCATAATTTTATTTAACTTAGTCGCATCGAACTTCAAGTGATTGATTATTCCGATTTTCTTTCCTTGAGAAAACCCAGAAATCCGTCAAGAACCTTATATTTCATCAAGAATTCCCAAAGTTCATTTTCGGAGGGATCGCATTTCGTGATTTCACGTTTATCCGCTTCGTAAGTCAAGAAGGGAAAAAGAGGCAGCGCCAAAGCGGAATTTTTGCTGACTAAAACCGGTGAATTCAGCGGCAGTTCGAAGTTTACGAGAAGTCGCGCATCTATGGTCGTCGGCGTGGGTTTCATGAAATCCATGATTTTTACCCCGCGTTTGTCCGTGCATTTTACGACCAACTTGTTTTCCGTCAGCGGAGAAATGCATTTGAAAAGCTCTTCAATGCCTGTAAGAGTAGCATCCGTGAAGGCGATTCCTTCCTCGGGGTGTTCGTCGACGGCTAGAAAATTATCTTTCAATATCGTGAGTGTTTCAAGAAGGTTATCGTTAAAGTCGTTTTGCAGGCGATACGAGATCACCATCGGAAAAAGCTCGCCGGGGCTTGATGAGTCGTTTAGGGCGGGGGCAATCGTTCTTAAAAAACCTATCGCGTCAATCCGGCTCATTCCGATTTGTAAGGCTTTGTAGCAGATGCGATCGAGAAAAGGATTACGATTGGCCTGAGAAAAATACAAACATGTGAACGAACTGACTAAAAGATGGCGGACCCGCAGAAAAACCTCATGCAAACGGCTGAACATTTGTGGCGGATTCTCGGGCGAAATTCCTTCAAGTATAATTTCCGATATATATTGTGGAAAATTGGAAACATAAGACTCGAATTGCGGCGGTATCGGCTTGCGCTTGGTCGACGATGGCGGAAACGTCGCGCCTGTTTTTGATAGGGTCGCTAGCAGCTCCAATGCGGAGGAATTTCCTTTTTGCGTCAGAAGTTGTAAGGCTCTTTTACACGATGCCGCCGTTTCAGCATCGGAGTGTTGGATGTGCTTCTGCAACAACGGCATGAGGTCGGCATCAAGGAACGAGGGAAAAAGCTTCGCCGCCAATCTGCTGATTTCAAGGGAACTGCTTTCCAGCATGAAGCCTAAAGCGCTTAAAAGGTTCGTGCGGCTGATTTCGCTTATCAATTGGTAGGCTTTCATTTTCATCGGCGGAGACGGGTCCAGGAGTGCTTTAAGAACGTAGGGAAACAAACAACCGTACATGACGTTGAGAATGCCTTCGAGCGCATCCATTCGAACTTTATCCGAAGGATCTTGCGTATATTTTAATAGAAGCGGGAGATTTTGAGGCGAAGGATTGTTTTTCAAAATTTGACATATCAATGCGACCGCTTCAGGCGACGTTTCAAGAGAGCAGTTGGAAAGGATCTGAAGCGGAATCTCCGGTGAATGTCGGGTAGCCAGTCCGCGAAGAGCCAGTAATTTGCTTTCCAAATCGGAACTTTGTAAAAGGGGAAAGAGTCTCTCGTTGGCTACTTGGCTTGAAATATCTCTAAAATCCTGAAGTTTCTGTAAAACTTTAAGGGCGAATGCCTGCAAATCGGGTTCGGTTTCCCGACCGATATATTCTTCAAGAATGTCTTTCGCTTCAATAATGGCATCGTTGAAAATGATGGCAAGCGCGCGCTTTCTGATGGCATTGTTCGGTTGAATCAACGCCAGTTTGATTTTTTCCAGGGATACTTTAGGTTTGTTTTCCATTGCTTGAGTAGTTTAATGAAAATCGTCGCGATATGCAAAATAATCTATCATAAAAAAGGGGAATCGCGTTCAATTTTTCAATCGTCGTTCTTGATTCGTATTGTAGCCTTGCATCAAGCAGTTTTCGTCGACGCTCAATTTGACTCAAATGTCAGGGTATGCTAGCATATGCCTTCAAAATCGATGTTTGTGATATCTAAGGAGGCAAATAGTGGCCAAACAAGGTGGTACTCAACGGGAAAGCCAGCCTAGGAAAGATAAGGAATGGGTGTTGCGCTACGTCAAGGATCATAAAATAGAATTTATCAACCTTTGGTTCACCGATGTCTTGGGTAGAGTAAAATGTTTCGAAATTACTCCGCACGAACTGGAAGGATGTCTTGACAGCGGAAACGGATTCGACGGCTCATCCGTTGTCGGATATCAGGAAATTCATGAGTCCGATTTGATGGCATTTCCCGATCCGGATTCATTCACCGTTTTTCCCTGGCGTCCCAACGTTGGTCGGATGATTTGCGACATCAGAACCCCGGATGGCCTTCAATATGAAGGCGATCCTCGATATGCATTAAAAAGGCTTATCGAGCAATGTAATAAAATGGGTTACGAATACTATGTCGGCCCAGAGTTGGAATATTTCTATTTCAAGGATAAGAATTCCCCTGATTTCCTTGATGCCGGCAATTACTACGCTCAAACCCCCGAGGATTTGAATATCGAACTGCGCCGGAAAACGGTTCAAGCGTTGCAGGAAATGGGTATCGAGGTTGAATACAGCCATCATGAAGTTTCACCCTCACAGCATGAAATCGATCTTAAATACGGCAAGGCTCTTTCCATGGCCGACAACACGATCACTTACCGATTGGTGGTCAAACAGATCGCGCAATTAAACGGTTGTTATGCCAGTTTCATGCCCAAACCCATCTTCGGCATTAACGGCAGCGGCATGCACACCCACCAATCGCTTTTTTCCGGCGACAAAAACATATTTTTCGATCCCGATGATCCCTTTTATCTGTCGCAAATCGCGAAACAATACATCGCCGGTTTGTTGAAACATTCCAGCGAAATTATATTGGCTTCCAATTCCTGGGTGAATTCATATAAACGGTTGGTTCCCGGTTATGAAGCTCCCGTATACAAGGTGTGGGCCCGCAGGAATCGATCGACCATGATAAGAATTCCTCAAATGCGAAAAGGAACTGAAAAAGCAACAAGACTCGAATTTCGTGCCCCCGATCCCGCATGTAATCCTTATTTGGCGTTTGCCGCAATGCTCGCCGCGGGTTTGGCCGGCATCAAAGGAAAATATAAACTGCCGGAACCGGTCGAAGAGAACATTTTTGCCATGTCGGCCGCCGAACGTGAAAAGAAGGGTATAGTCAGCCTTCCCGGTTCGCTCAGGGAAGCCATTGATGAAGCAAAAAAAGGAACCATTCTCCGGGAAGCCCTTGGAGAGCATATCTTTCATAATCTCATTGAAAACAAGGAGATGGAATGGGACAAATACAGAATCCAGGTAACTAAATTCGAAATGGATGAATATTTTCCCATTTTGTAATTGCCGAATTATTTAAGGAGTACCAGATGCCCATATACGAATTTTATTGCGCCGATTGTAAAAAGGATTTTGAAATGCTCTGTTCCATACGGGCTGATCTGTCTTTGATAGTTTGTTCCGAGTGCAACAGCAAAAATGTGGCTAAAAAAGTTTCCGCCGTTGCGGTAATCGGCGGCTCTAAAGGCGATACGATGGAAGGCCACGGAGCCGCCGGACATTCATCGTGCGGCAGTTGTTCCACCCATTCCTGCGGATCTTGTTCGCATTAATTAATGGTTTTGTGGAATTCCCACCCTATTGTTCTGGGGAATATCAATTTATAGAGGAAAGGACTAATATTTATGGCACCAATTAGGACCCTCATCATGGGAGCTGCGGGCCGAGATTTTCACAATTTCAACCTCGTTTATCGCGATAACCCCGCTTACCATGTCGTCGCCTTCACCGCGACTCAGATTCCCGATATCGCCGGCCGCGTTTACCCGGCTAAACTTGCGGGTAAGCTGTATCCGAAGGGAATTCCCATCAAGGTTGAAGCGGAGCTTCTCGATTTAATAAATAAAGAGAAGGTGGATGAAGTCGTTTTCGCTTACAGTGATGTGTCGCATGAATACGTTATGCACCATGCCAACCGCGTAATCGCCGCAGGCGCTTCGTTCAAATTTCTCGGGTATGATAAAACCGCCATTAAAGCCAAGGTTCCCGTTATATCCGTTTGCGCGGTCCGCACCGGATCGGGTAAATCACAAACTACGCGTAGAATCGTCAATTTGCTCAAAAAGCAAGGGTTGAAAGTAGTTTCCATCCGACATCCGATGCCTTACGGCGATCTTGAAAAGCAAATTTGCCAGAGGTTCGCGTCATACAAGGATCTCGATAAACATCATTGTACAATCGAAGAACGAGAAGAGTATGAACCACATATCGACATCGGAGCGGTTATCTATTCCGGTGTAGATTACGAAGAAATTGCATCCGAGGCTGAGAAGGAAGCCGATGTCATCGTCTGGGACGGCGGCAACAATGATCTGCCGTTTTTCAAATCCGATCTCAAGGTTGTCGTGGCCGACCCGCATCGCCCCAATCACGAATGCACCTATCACCCGGGTGAAGCCAATATTTATCTTGCCGATGTTGTCGTGATCAACAAGATCGACTCATGTTATCCCGACGATTTGCAGACGGTTCGTGAGAATGTCATGAGAATGAATCCCAACGCCGTTATCATTCACGGCGCCAGCCCGATTTTCGTGAAAGGCGGCGATAAGATCAGAGGGAAACACGTTGTGGTCATCGAAGACGGTCCAACCCTGACCCATGGCGAAATGACTTACGGAGCCGGTGTCGTTGCGGCTCACAGATATGGCGCGGCCGAAATCATCGATCCAAAAGAATATTTCCATGGAACCCTCGCTGAAGCCCTCATCAAATATCCGGATATCGGACCGATCATTCCGGCTTTAGGTTACGGGAAAAAACAGGTCGCCGATCTGGAAAAAACCATCAATGCCGTTCCCTGCGATTTGGTTATCTCCGCCACTCCGATCGATCTTACGAAGATCATAAAAGTCAAAAAGCCCATGCTCAGAGTAAACTACGAACTTCAGGAAATCGGTGACCCGACTATGGACAGCATCATCGATCAATTCGTTAAAAAACATCTAAAATAATTGCCCGGAGTGAACTTACCAAATAATTTCCACGTCGGGGTACACAGTAAAAATATAAAATAATAATAACCGCGTTTCAAAGATACAAAGCGATCTCACCCATTCATCCTAAGCATATCAAAAGGATGAGTGGGTTTTTCGTTGATGTGTGTGATCATGTCGACTTGACGATTTCCGGAAATATTACGGGCCCTTAATGTCAGGGCAATTGCATGAAATTGACGAAATCATTCCCGAGAGCCGATTGTAGGGTGGATTAGCAAGCCATCGCCGAAGCGTAATCCACCGTGAACTGAATGGAATTTGTCGATTTTTCATGCGATTGCTCTGCCCTTAATGGCAATAATTTTCTTGAAATATCTTAACAGAGTCTTAATAATTATATATACTACTTTACTTCCTCTTTACTGGGGAATGACCTAAAATTCAGAAAATCGCAGTGAAAGACGTTATGATAAGACACAAGAGAAAACCGCTAATATCGCCCGTAATATTCATATTCATCCTTTTCGGTTTGATGTTTTCCCCAAGTCTTTTTGGAAATCCGTCGGAATTGGGAAAACTCAGTTTGGAAGAGCTCATGGAGGTTGAGGTGACTCCCGTTGTCACCAGCGTTTCCAGAAGGTCTGAAAAAGCTTCTCAAACTCCGGCCGCGGTGTTCGTCATTTCGAGCGAAGATATTCGCCGTAGCGGATATACGAATTTACCGGACGTCTTGCGTTTGGCGCCCGGTCTGAACGTGGCGCGGATCGATGGAAGCAAGTGGGCTATTTCCGCGAGAGGAACCAATAGCCGCTTTTCCGGAAATCTCCTCGTTTTAATCGACGGTCGGAGCGTTTATTCCCCCTTGTATTCCGGAGTGTATTGGGACGTCCAAAACATGATCCTGGAAGATATCGAACGGATCGAAGTAGTTCGCGGACCGGGTGGAACAACGTGGGGCGCCAATGCCGTGAATGGCGTGATCAACATCGTCACCAAATCCGCTCATGTTACGGAAAGCGGCCTGCTTTCAATTGGATGCGGAACCTACGACGGATCGGATATCCAATATAGATATGGTTCGAAACTTGAAAACAACGGTTCGTTTCGTTTTTATTTCAAAGGTTTCGATCGGAAACCGCTACGCACCCCCGACCTTGGGAAGGATGTTGACGATTACGGCCAAGGCAGGTTTGGCTTTCGTTTCGACTGGGAATCTACACCGAATCGGAAAATGACTCTTGACGGAACCATGTATAAGGGCGACAGCCACGAAATGCTGGTTCAGCAGGATGTGCACGACCCTAGGGCTAGAAAAGCGAACTCATCTTCAACCGATGTTTCAGGGGGAGATCTGCGGTTTCAGCTCACGCAGACACTGCGCCCCGGTGAGGAATTCCGATTGCAATTGTATTTTGACCGTACGCGACGAGTTGATGGAGTACATGGAGAACTTCTGGATACATTCGATTTGGATCTCCAACACCAATTTTCGCCTTGGAAACGACACGAGCTGGTTTGGGGGTTAGGATATCGCCTCGTCAAGTATTCTCTCCAAAACGGTCCCAATGTCACATTTAATCCCAACAAGGGCACAACGGGAGTTCAGAGTTTTTTCGTTCAGGATCAGATTACCTTGAAACCTCGACACCTTTTCCTGACACTCGGCACCAAAGTTTACCACCACCCATACGTAGGCACGGAAGGCCAACCGAGTTTTCGACTTCTTTGGACACCACGTGAAAAGCACGTTCTCTGGACCGCATATACGGAAGCCCATCGTATTCCCTCAATTGCCGAGCGATCGGGAAGCTACGTTCGCGAATTCCGAAAAAAAGAAGACGATGACCCGATCCTTGTTCAAAATGTGGAGAACCAGTCCCTCAAATCGGAATTCATGAAAGCCAAAGAAGTGGGTTATCGATTTTTACCGAATTCGAGATTGTCGCTTGATATGACATATTTTCAACAAGACTATTTTAGTCTCGCCAGAACGGTTGCCAAGTCTGACCCTGGCGATCCGAACAAGATGCAGCAGGTCGGATCCGCCAATTCAGGTAGTCAGCGTATTCACGGCCTGGAGCTTTCCTTTCAATGGAAACCGAAATCTACCTTTCGTGTGGTGGGCGGACACACGGCCGACTGGCAGACTTCATCGACCGATTCCGGCGGTCCCCGTGATGTTCCGCCGCGCCAATGGTTTCTCAGGACATATTGGGATATCAGTAAGGAATATGAATTCGATCTTTCATTCCAACATAATAATGCGATCGATTCTACTTCCACCTCTTCCGATATGCCGAGAACCGATACGATGAACGCGCGGTTGGGTTGGCGACCTAACAAGTATTTCGATTTGAGTATCGGCGGACAATATCTCCTAAAATCCTGGCACAAAGAATTTCCTGCCCAGTCGGATTATCTTCCAAGCGATATTCCGAGGAATTATTATTTGAAGGCGACCTGGCATTTTTGATGGAACTCATCATGAAAAAACGGTCGAGGTATATTTCTTTCTCCACGAGAAGCTTGTTACTGCTTTTTGTCTTGATTCCCTTCATCGTGGCGGGAAAACCCATGGCTGAATATCAGGTTAAAGCCGCTTTCCTTCAAAAGTTCGCGGACTTCGTGGAATGGCCTGCCGATGTTGTTTTCAACGGTTCCGGCCCCGTCCGCATCGGTGTGTTTGGGAGTGACCCCTTTGGCGACCTATTGCCCTCCGACATATCTGAAGAGGATGCGGGCGGTGTATCCTACAAAGTTGAGCGTATATCAAGCTCCGAGAGGGAATTTTCAAGGTTCCACATTTTATTCGTTGCTGAAACCGATCCGGATCTTGTCGTCGACCTGCTTGAGAAAATCCGGGGTAAACCGGTTTTGACCGTAGGCGAAGGAGAATCATTCATTTCTCAAGGCGGAATGATTGCCTTTATGCTGGAAAATAACCGCGTGCGATTCCTGGTTAATTTGAAGAGCGCCATGAGAGCCAATCTGAAAATCAGTTCAAAACTCTTGAATCTTGCGCGATTTGTAACTCGATGACGTATTTTCCTTTATCTATCGTTCTTTCGGGAAAATCCTTTTTGGACGAATTTCCCTTATGAGCGAAGCGGGTTCCGATATGGCGGTTTACATGACGCCCGATAACGAATCATGGGAACCGAAAGAAAACATCAGGCATTTGCTTCTTCGTATGAATCGTGTTTCCATTGCTCTGGCGATAATACTCACGATATGCGTCATCATCACCCGAGAGGTTGTCAACCTTCGAAGCACGGTTACCAAGGATTTGACCGCCCAGGCAAAAATAATCGGCCGTACCAGTACGGCGGCACTGACTTTTATGGATGTAAGCGCCGCCGAAGAAATTCTGTCTTCGTTGAAGAGCGTTCCCAACGTTCTTGTCGGAAATATTTATGATAAGGCCGGCAAGCTGTTCGCGAAATATCAGCGCGACAAAGACCAAAGAGAAGATATGAACGAAGCATGGTCCATTGTTTTGGAACAAGGAGTTTCGATAAGCCTTCGAACCGTCTCAATAGTTGAACCCATCATTTTGAAAACGGAGACCATCGGCCGTGTTCATCTTCTCTATGACACTTCGCCGATGATCTATCGTTTGGTCGAGGCGGCCTTGGTTCTTGTAGGGCTTGGTGCTCTTACTATTTTCACGGCTTCTTACCTTTTCTCCCGGCAAATGAAATTTATTTCCGACCCGATTCTTTGCCTGGTTGAAACGATGAAGGATGTTACGAACGACAAGGATTATTCCCGACGGGTGCCTGTTGAAGGCCCTTTGGAAGTCGCCACATTGGCTTGCAGATTCAATGAGATGATTCAAACGACTCAGGAATGGAGCAAGGAAATTTTCGCGCATCGCGAAAATTTGGAAAAACTTGTGGATGAAAGAACCCGCCAATGGAAGGATGCGATTGAGAAATTAAGCGATGAACTCGAAGAGCGGTGTCGAACGGAAGAACAATTGAGAAAGAAAACGGATGAACTGGCGATGGTCTCGGAAAACCTTGCGCGATCGCTGCAGTTTGAAAAGCGTTTCTTGGCGAATATGAGCCATGAAATTCGAACCCCTCTGAATGCCATAATCGGATTTTCAAATTTTGCCCTGCAAACCAACTTAACGACAAAACAATACGATTATATAAGTAAAATACAAATCGCGGGAAATTCACTCCTCGGAATAATCAATGACATCCTGGATTATTCGAAAATCGAAGCGGGAAAACTTGAAGTGGAAACCCTTGATTTCGACCTTGATGATGTCGTCAATAACGTAGTAAACATCATTAGTCACAAAGTTCATGAAAAAGGCTTGGAGTTCTATCTCGATATCGCGCCGGAAATTCCGTCCAATCTATCCGGCGATCCTCTTCGTATCGGACAAATTCTCATAAACCTTGTCGGAAATGCCGTGAAATTCACTGAAACAGGGGAAGTGGAGCTCAAGGTCGGGTTGGTTGAAAGGGTTGCGGATAAGATCAAGCTGTTGTTTTCTATCCGGGATACCGGTATTGGAATGAGTCCCGAACAAAACGAGCGGCTTTTCACGCCGTTTACTCAGGCGGATGACTCTACTACCCGTAGATTCGGTGGAACGGGCTTGGGTTTGAGCATTTCAAGACGATTGGTTGAAATTATGGATGGTGAAATAACAGTTGAAAGTGAATTAGGCAAAGGAAGTACCTTCCGGTTTTTCATATGGCTGAAAGTAAATTCCAAGGCGCAAGAAGCCCATAGAATAATACCGGTAGTTCTTAATGGGCTTCGAGTGCTTCTTATCAACGAAAATCCAAAAATGCGGCAGGCTTTGACAAGAACACTGAAGAAATTCGCATTCAGGATTACCGCTGTAAGTTCTTTGTCTGATGCCGTAAATGAACTGAAGGAAAAAGTGCTCGACGAACCCTACAGGTTGTTGGTTCTCGAAAGCAAAAGCATTACCGAGGAAAATCTTCAGTTTTTGAACCGGGTAAAAGGAAATCCTCTATCAAAAAACATTCCTGCCGTAATCATTATCGTTTCTTCATTAAACGCGAAAGACAAAGAGCATTTATCTGAACTCGGCGTGGAGGGCATCCTGAATAAGCCTATTACAAGTTCAATGATATTCGACACCATTGCTCATATTTTCGCTCCGGAAGAAAGGACATCCTATCGGGTTCAGTTCATGGAATGGGGTGGGCCGAGACATTTTCTCGAAGGTCATGTTCTCGTTGTGGAAGACAATGAATTCAACCAGCAAATTGCCTGTGAACTGCTGAGTAGTTGGGGGTTGAAAGTCGATAGCGTCGGAAATGGTCTCGAAGCCGTCAGTGAAGTACTTAAACATCCGCCGGAAAATTACGACCTGGTTTTGATGGATGTCCAAATGCCTGAAATGGATGGCATTGAAGCCACAAAACAAATTAGAAAAGAGCCCTGCTTCGCGGGATTACCGATCCTCGCCATGACCGCGAACGCTTTTTCCGAGGACAAGACAAGGGCGCTCGAAGCCGGAATGAACGACCATGTCGCGAAACCAATCGATCCGAAGGTGTTGAAAGAAAAAATTTCACCGTTTCTCCGACGCGGAGCCGATATACATACGCAAAGCTGGGATAATCCCGCGCTTTCCTCTTCGCAATTTCCGCCGATTGAGGGAATAGACGTTCAAGAAGGTTTGAAGAGGCTCTGCGGAAACTCGGTTTGTTATAAGAACCTTCTGATCAGATTTCGAGAGAACAATCAATCTACCGTTGACGGTATTCAATCCGCAATAAATATACGGGATTATGGAAAGATTCGATTTTTAGCCCACGCGCTTAAAGGAGTTTCGGGAAATCTCGGAATGAAGGAAGTATATAAAAATTCCGAAATCCTTGAGAAAAAAGTCGACGACGAAAACGAAGACGAAATTATGATTTATTGGGAAAATCTTTCCCAATCCTTGTCTCGGATTAGTGATGCAATTGCGGTTTTCGAAAGTCGACTCGAACTGCCGATAAAAGATACGCCGGCTTCGAGACCTCTTGATTTATCCGTTCTTGGTCCGGGCATTTCCGAATTGGCAAAACATTTGAGAGGAAACAACCTTGGGTTTACGGATTCATTCCAAAAGATAAGAGATGAGCTTGCTTTGGCCTGTTCTCCGGAAGAATTTTCCAGACTTGAAAAATCTCTCAGAAATTACGATTTTGAACATGCCCTTGAATATCTGAGTGAGCTTGCTGAACGTCTAAAAATAACCCTATAGAATTATTCGGATGCCGGGAGAATAAAGTAAGAAGTTATGGAATCGAAAAAAAAGAGCATTTTGGTTGTTGATGATGTTATCGAAAATATCGAGGTCTTGGGTGGAATTCTTCGGCCCGATTATGAAGTGAAACTTGCTTTGAACGGCCCCAAAGCTTTGGAAATCGCGGAGGCCGAGGATCGTCCGGATTTGATTTTATTGGATATTATGATGCCCGGCATTGACGGATACCAGGTTTGTCAAGAATTGAAACGAAACGTCAAGACCCAAAAAATACCGGTTATTTTTGTAACCGCTAAAAATGAAGATATCGATGAAGCTTACGGACTCGAAGTGGGAGCGGTCGATTATCTGACAAAACCCGTCAGTCCGATTATTGTCAAGGCGCGGGTGAAAACCCACTTGAGTTTGGTTGCCGCTCTAAAGAATTTGGAACGACAAAATGAAATTCTTCAGGAAAATTTAAATCTTCGTGAAGAAGTCGATCGCATAATCAGACATGATTTGAAAAGTCCGCTTACCGTTTTTTTCGGTGTTCCGGAAATAGTGAAAGAAGGAAACAACTTGACTCCCGAACAAATAAGATTCCTGAATCTATTGGACCGATCCGCGGGCAAAATGCTTGATTTGATAAATCGCTCCCTCGATCTGGCTAAAATGGAGAGAGGAAAATATAAGATGCATGCGGTTCCAGTCGATGTGATTAAAATCATCAGACATATATTCGAGCAAATGGAATCCTATGCTTCTTATAAGAAAATAAAATTATTGATTTCAATTCGTAAAGTGGAAGTGCAGGAAAATGCTTCATTTATCATACCGGGTGATGAGTTGCTGATTTTCTCAATGTTGTCCAATCTCATAAAGAATGCGTTGGAAGCTTCTCCGGAAAATCATGAAGTGAGAGTGGAGATGAGCGAAGGGAAGAGTTGTACAATAGAAGTGATGAACCATGGAGAAATTCCTGCTCAGATCCAAGACCGTTTTTTTGAAAAATACACGACATTCGGAAAAACCGATGGGACAGGATTAGGTGCTTATTCCGCTCGGCTCATGGCAAGAACTTTGGGAGGCGATCTGCGTTTTCAAACTTCGAAGGAAAAAGGAACGATTGTAATTTTTGAAATCTCCAAAACCAAAACCGTGGGTTAATACTACAACGGTAGATTTAACCCATTTTGAGGGGTTTCCCGCAAGTTGTGCAATAATATTCACGCGGATGATTCGAAGCACCGCAATGTTTGCAGCTTATTCCGCCTTCTATCGGCGAAGTCGGAGACGATGTCGGAAGGGGCGGCAGCGGGGGTAGGGAAGGAAGGCCGAACTGAGGTTCCGTCGGGTTATTCGCGGCGGGTTCCAACGATGCGAAACTCTTTTTTAAAGTTCTTCCCTCGCGTGGCGTTTCAGAGCCGGGTCGCGGGGGTGTGTCGGCGATAAATCGAGGCGGAGGTTCCGGAGTTTGTCGAGGCGACGGTTCGTGAGTTTGCCGAGGCGATGCCTCCGGAGTAGTTGATCGAGAGGGTGTTTCCGAATAAAAAAGATCGCTGTTGGGCCAACGCTCCTTCGCTTTTTCCATTATCCTGGCTGCTTCATCCCTCTTGCCGTTGACGATCAGACATTGAATTTGTCCGGCGACATAGTCGGGTTTCTCCGGGTCGAGTTTCGCCGCTTTGTCAAAAACCTTGCCGTTTCCCTGAGCGAAGTTTCTACGTTTCAGAAAGAGATCGGCGATATAAAAAATTGTTTCTTTGTCGTCCGGGCACAGAAGGATTTGTTTCTGAAAAGCTTCAATGGCGATTTTATGATCGGCTTGCTGGGCGCGAAAATGAGTGACCAGAAAGCTCAATACGTCTTTTCTTGACTCGTCCATTTTGAAAAGGTTCATGATTTTTTCGATGCTGTCGGAAGATCTCTCACCGAGTTGGAAGCAACATTCGCCTATAATTCTTTGCGCGGTGGCATTTCTCGTATCTTTGAGAAAAACTTCGTTGGCCCGATCGTGCGCCTGCTCGTACATGCCTTTGCGTAGATAACCCTCGGCAAGCGCCAATGTAAGCTGGCGACGATTTTCAGAATAACCGGGGTCGGACAAGACGCTTTCGATAAGAGGTATGACTTTTTCATAACTCCCGGCGCTGATTGCCCGGTCTATCCTTGCATTGATTCTCGCCTTGTTGAGTCTGGCTAGAACTTTCACGAAAGCTTTGAAAAGATACAACGAGACGATGACAAGAACGACGTAAATGCCGTATTGGTATTTGGAGAACCAAATCCACCACAGCATTGAACTTACGTCGCTTCTAAAACCGGGATTTTTCGTATTCAATTTTTGCAGCGGCTCTTTTGCGGCGGCATAGTTGCCTTTTTGATAAGCGATATATCCCGTAAAGTAATTGATTTCATCGGAGTCGGCTTTTATGGCGGCAAGCTTTCCGGTTAATAAACCGGCATCGTCCAATTTGCCGAGTTTCAAACAAGATTCGATAAGTAGAGGAAGCACCTTTTCTTTTGGATTTCCCGGATCGTCGGCCAATTCTTTGAGAATGGCGTAAGCTTCATCGTATTTTTCCTCGGAATACAATGTCTTGGCTTGCTCGAACTTCTCTGAAAATTGCGCTCTTTGCAACTTGGCTTCTTCATCGGCTTTTTTAACTCTATCCATGGCGGCTTGAATTTCGGCATTGCCCTTGTCGAGTTTTAAAGCTTCTTGATAGTTCAACAGCGCGATGTCGAAAGACTTTTTCTTTTCATTTTTCTCGGCGGCTTTGAGAAATACGGCTATCTTCATTTTTCTGTCGAGCTGGGCTTGCCTCTTTTGAAGCTGAACAGCCTTTTCCTGAGAAAGCTTTTCCGCTTGTTTTTCGAGTTTTACCGATAGTGATGCGGCTCTGTCTCTCAATGATTGATCGTCTTCGGCGAACCCGATGGCGGCGTTGATTTTTTCGAGAGCCTCTTCATAATTTTCCTTGGCTTCGGCTTCATCAGCGGCTTTCGTAAAATCAAGAATCTGAAGTTGCTTTTGAGTTTGTTCCAATAAATCGGCCACTTCGGAACTACCGGAGTTTGCTGCTTGAGCTTGTTTAAGTTTTTCGAAAGCCTCTTTCACATTACCTTTATTGATAAGCCCCTGGGCTTCGGTGAGAAGAGAGCCCGACATCTGTGAGGAACTTTGGGCGATCTGACTTTTCAGTCGTGTCAATTCATCATTGGCATGATGAATCATGCCGGCTGCGTTTAGATATTCTTTTGCCCGTATGGTTTCATTGAGCTCCTTGTGAGCCTTGGCCAGGGTTATCAGCGCGCTTTGAAGCTTTTGATCGTCACCGGCTTCCAAGGCTTCCTTGTTTGCTTTTTTTATTAAATCGCCGCAACCGGTGATTTCCTTCCATTTTCTATCCGTGGCCCATTGTTCAAGGAGCATTGACCAAATATTGGTGCTTTGAGGATAAGCTACGCACGCTTTGTGAAGAAACAGAAGCATTTTTTCGCGATTTCCGGCCTGTTTTTGATCTTTCGCATTTTGTATATAGAGCGAGGCCACGGCTTTCTTGCAATCCAGATCATCGGGGTCAAGATTTAAGGCGCTTTCAAATGCCGATAGGGCCGCATCATTCTGGTTCAGTTTTCTCAATGCCAACCCGAGATTGAAATATGCGTCCGGTTTGGTTTGATCGAGGGTAATGGCTTTATCGAAACATTCCTTGGCTTTGTCGAATTGGAATAACCCGGCGTAATCTCTTCCTTTCTTGACATACTCACCGTAAGCATCAGCCCAAAGAGGCGATCCAAGAAAGAAAAAAGCGACGATAGGCAAAAACAACAAAGCAAAAACAAATTGCCGTTTAATATTATTAAATTGCATCTGAGCCTTTGTTCTAGCACGAATCGTAAGAAATGGTCAACCCGATCTTACCATTATCATTTTAATATTATCAGGCGGTTGTGAAAAACTAAACTTCTGTCGATCTTACGAATGTCGGTTGTAAAGCGATCGATAATGGGGAATCCGGATGAAAAAAATGTGTTTGACTTGCCGTCAATGCTCAAGTATAATGCGCTTTCATGCTTGTCGACCATTTCAAGGGGAGTTTTGTCAATGAAAAGTCATAACAGTACTCTGATTGGTATCATCGCGGTTGTATTAATTCTATCAATTCTCTACACGGTTCCATCAACGCCTTTGTGGCCCAAATGTTTTGGGGCATTGACGCTTGACGAACAATCGGCGGTTCCTGAAAATCTTCTTAAATACAGGGACGCCGAAGACGGAAAATCCGCTATTGTCGATTTTGAAATCAACAAAACCAGCACCGTCTTAACCTCTCAGACCGCAGTCAGGGGAGAGGACATTTTAAACAGCGTTGTAGATACCGTCCGACAGAAGTTGGTGGACCTCAACTTGAAGGCTATGGTAATAAATCCCGATTATTCGAAAGGTGTAGCTTCAATAAGGGTTCCCGATAAGAAAGTCAACGAACTGAAGGAAATAATCGGCCGACTGAATCTTTATGCCACTCTGCCGCCGGGTTTGGCCAGCATTTTCCCTCGTTCCAAGATTACTCTTGGTCTCGATTTGAAAGGTGGAATCGATCTTGTTTACCAGGTCGACGTCAACTCGCTTGAGAAAAACGATAATGTCGCTGATGCCGTCGAGCGTTCGGTTGAAATCATTCGAAACCGCATTGATATGTACGGTATCGCTGAACCCAGTATCAAATCGCAAACCGGAAATAGAATTCGCATTCAACTCCCCGGTGTGAAAGATCCGGAAAGAGTAAAAAGCTTGATTCAATCCACTGCCATGTTGAAATTTCACCTGGTGAAAGATCAGGCGATGTCGGCTACGCAACTTGAGCCGGTCGACAATGCGAATGATCTCGTTCTTTTTGAAGGCGCTTCAAAAGGCGCGCCCACCGGTCGCTGGTATAAACTTAAGAGGGTTCCCGAAGTGACGGGCCGTGATTTAAAATTCGCTAAGCCGGGCTTCGATGATATGGGCTCACCCATTGTACATCTCGAATTTAATCCCGAAGGCGCCGCGAAATTCGCGCAAAGCACCGGAGCTCATGTCGGCGAACAGCTTGCGGTTGTTCTCGACAATAAGATTCATGTGGCCCCGGTAATTCAAGCTCGTATCACCGGGGGCATGGCCCAAATCACGGGAAAATTCACGCTTGAAGAAGTACAGAATATAGCGATTGTGCTCAAAGCCGGAGCTCTTCCAGCGAGTTTGATTATGCTTGAGAGTCATGTTGTCGGCCCCACGCTCGGAGCCGAGTCGATTATTGCCGGATTCCGTGCCGGTATTCTCGGTTCTCTGGCCGTTATATTATATATGGTTTTATTTTATAAATCCTGTGGTTTTATTGCGGATATGGCGGTTTTGTTCAACACCTTGATATGTTTCGCTTTCCTGGTATTCTTCGGTGGAACGCTCACATTGCCCGGTATCGGCGGGGTGGTTTTTTCCCTCGGGGTAGGCGGCGGCGCCCACGGAAATTTTTTTTTAAAAAAAAAAGAAAAGGAGCGGCCGGGGGGAAACGGCCAAACAACACACGAGTTGGGGGTGGTGTGGGGGGTGGCCTGCCACAT
>Ga0074199_1001268_pt1 | contig 23936 bp, 17 predicted proteins | sample EPASupsiteSAE347_FD_64528 | JGI IMG/M metagenome (GOLD analysis project Ga0074199, IMG submission 64528) | Bioremediated contaminated groundwater from EPA Superfund site, New Mexico - Sample SAE3-47 | ecosystem: Environmental > Aquatic > Deep subsurface > Groundwater > Contaminated ... | reverse complement strand
CTTCGGGAATACTGGCTGTATTGCAAGGAGGAATTGGGCTGGGGAGCGGCGACGCTGCGGATCAGTTACAGCGGCATAAAGCTGTTTTACGGCCATACGCTCAAGCGGGACTGGGAAGTCCTGCGGGCGGTGAAATTTGAGCGGGACCAGCCTTGCCGGTGGTATTGAATATAGACGAGGTAAGGGCGATATTGCGTAATCTGCCGAACCTGGCGAACCGCGCCTTTTTCACTCTGGTATATGCGTGCGGCTTGCGCCTGGGCGAGGCTCTGAATCTGAGCGTGGCCGACGTGGACGGGGTGCGCAAATGTATTCACGTTCATTGCGGCAAAGGAGCGAAAGACCGGTATGTGCCGGTTGCGGAAAGCGCTTTGTCACTGCTCCGGGAATATTACAAGATTCACCGCAATCCCCGGTTGATCTTTCCGGCGCCCGGCCGTTCCGGCCAGGGGGCGGCCACGGCCGATCATGCGGTCAGTGAAACCACGGTGCATGGAGCCTTGCGACGCACCCTGAGCCGTCTGGGCATCCGGAAACAGGTCTGTGTGCATACGTTCCGGCATTCCTATGCCACGCATATGATCGAGGCCGGCGTGCCTGTGCGGCACGTGCAGGAGTGTCTTGGGCATGAGTCTCTGGCTTCTACCATGATCTACCTGCACATTACCAGTCATGGCAAGGAAGATTCGCGGCGGCGGATGGATCATCTTATGCGCGGGGTGTTGTCATGAGCCGTATCCAGCAAATCTTCCGTGATCATGCCGCCGCTTATGAGCGGCAATTCGGATCGAGGATGTCACAGGGACAAATCCGAACGCTACGGGCGGTGCGCGATTGCCGGAGCGGAGAGTGCGGCCATCACATGTTCGAGTGTCCCGATTGCGGGACAAAGCAAGTGGCCAATTCTTCCTGCGGCAACCGGCATTGTCCGGTCTGCCAGAACGAAAAGGCGGCCCAATGGGTGTATCGGCGCGAACAAGACCTGTTGCCATGCAACTATTTTATGGCCACCTTCACTTTGCTGGAAGCAGTGCAAAATGTGGCTTGGCAACATCCCGCCGAGGTTTACGACGCCCTGCTGGACGAAGCCGCTTCTGCTTTGCGCACCCTGGAGGCAGATCCGCGTTTTGTCGGCTGCCGCGTTTCCGGCTGTTTCGGCGTGCTGCATACCTGGGGACGCCAACTGCAATACCATCCCCATGCCCATTTCGTCATCCCAGGCGGCGGTCTTTCCGCCGATGGTTCGCGCTGGATTGCCGCCAATGGCGACTTCCTTGTTCATGTCCGGGCATTATCGCTCATGTTTCGCGGCAAAATGCGTTCCAGAATGGCAAAACTTGGTCTACTGGCGAACATGCCGGCAGAAGTCTGGCGACAGGATTGGGTGGTGCATTGTGAAGCGGTCGGAGACGGTCGCGCCGTCATGAAGTATCTCGGCGCTTATGTTTTCCGCGTCGCCATCAGCGACAGCCGTATCGTCGCCTACGACGGACAACAGGTCTCCTTCATTTATCAGAAGGTCGGCCAGACCAAATGGAGAACCTGTACCATCTCGGCCATCGAGTTTATCCGCCGTTTCCTTATGCACGTCCTCCCAAAGGGCTTCGTGAAAATACGGCATTATGGTTTCCTGGCACCGAATTCCAGGACGCCAGGCAGCCTCTCCTGATTCCATTAATGTCTTAACCCGCGTACGGATAACAGGGTCTCCGGTGCGGCGTAAGGCATGTACCCAGCAGGATGTGTCTATCAGAATCATGCCGTCTTCCGGGAGAGACGGGCTTTCCTCAACGCATCGGGAGTCATAAACGTGTCGCTTGTCCCAAGCACGCGAGTCGCCCCGGCCATTCGCCGGCGCCGATTGAAATCGGTCAACGCTGTCAGCACGGCGGCCCGTTTCGTCTTGGCGCCGGTCAAACGCATGGCATCTTTTAACTCCTCGATAGGAATATCAATTGTTGTCTTCATGCTTCTTATTTACCACAGAAAATAATCTTGTGAAACACAAATGCGAACCTGCCCTGTTGTGCGACAGGTTGGAAGCGCTGGTTGCCGGTGATGGAAACTGAGTCCTCATCAAACGGTCTGAAATCACCATCGTAATCGCCGGATACAGGCGCGTATTCAGGCCCGCCAAAGTCTTCAGTATTTATGACCGCATAATTGCTGCCTGAAAGCCGGATCATCCAGTTGCCCGTGCCGGCTTGGTAAAGCATTCTTGCGCATTTTTCAAGCGACATTAGATCAGTCGAATCTTTCCTGGTCTTCCTGTTCGTCGCGGCCTTTTGGATCGTAACCGTAGATTTCGATTCCACTGTAAAACCAGTCGAACATGTCGCGGCGCAGCTTGGCCATGTAAACCTGGCCCGCGGCCCGGCGCTTGAGGTTATAGAACACCACTCCCTCGGCGAAAACCTTGTCCTGCGCGCCGGTCTTGGAGGCGCGTTTCTGATAGTACCTGGAAAAGAGCCAGTCCTTGAACCAACCGCTCCAGTTTTCGAACGTGCGCGCGTGTTCGTGGAATGATTTGTAGCGCAGGTTATTTATGGCTTTCTCGAACGGATACCATTCGTGCTGGTCAAGTTTCAGCGGATTGCCGTTGACCTTTGGGCCTATCAATTCGCCGGCCTGCTCGCCGTCGGGCAGCACATAACCCTTGGCAATGGAGCGGAAGATTCCCTCGATGATGAAGGTTTTGCCGGACATGATCTGCAGCGGGTCAATCACGTTTTTCCGGTTTTGCAACGCCACCAGCCGGCCCTTTTCGGTCTTGAGCTTGACGTTGGTGCCGTTGAGTTTTTCAACGGCAAAGGTGTCCTCATCCTCGAAGATCCATTCGTAACCGGGCATCACGCGGTTCACCACCAGGTAGACCTCAGGCGTACGCAGTCCCATTCCGGCGCCGTTGGCGCGAAAATGTTCCGGATTGACCTTGAAGGTCTGGCGGACAAACGGACAATACAGTTTTGGGAAATCAGACATTATTTCCATGTTTTTGTTCCTTTCGAAAAATCAAGGGCCCTGTTTTTCGCCCGACGCGGGAATGTTTTCAATCGAGACGATCTCTGATTTGGAAAAAGTCTTGAAAATGCCGCGTTCGACCTCGACTTTCATGTCGCCGTTTGCGTATTTTTCACGGATGACGCCGCGGTAGGTCTGTTCCGGCGCATCGCCGGTGCGCAGGATTATGTTGGGCACAAAAGGCACGGAGCGCAGGGAGAGTTTTTCGTGGACGATGATCGTCTGTTTCGGGCTTATATCCAGCGTGCGCTGAATATCATGATAATCGCGGCGCGTCAACTGCAGGACGTGTTTTCCCCTGGGAACGAAATCAACGTGCAGTTGTTCGGAAATTGGCTCGCTTCCGCGCGCTTTTGTGGCGCCGCACGGTTCGCCGTCCAGATAGACGTTAACGCCGGGCGGTATGGTTGAAACGAGTATGGTTCCGCTTGACTTGACCATGTTGAAATCCGCGGCAGTCTCCACTCCGAAGATTACCTCGTTGGTCTTCACCTGCGGGTCATATCCCTTCAGTTCGGCGCGAATTTCGTATTTTCCGGATGGAATTTCCATGGAATTGATCGGGGTCAGGGCCTTTAAGCGGTTGTTCATGAAAATGCGCGCTCCCTGGGGGACCGAAGTTACGGTGATTTTACCCGGAAGTGGCTTGAGCGCCACGTCTATTTTCTGCTTATCGCCGGTCTGCAGCATGAGATCATGCCTGCTCGGAGCGTGGCCTTTCAGGTTCAATTCAACGACGTGCCGGCCTGCTTTTACTCCCGGCAGACTCAAGGGGGTGCGTCCGACGGAGGAGTTGTCGAGCGTTACCACGGCACCGGTGGGCGATGAATTTATTTCAAGTTCGGCGGATTCGGACATAAGCGCCACGTCAACCTGCAGCGGCGTACGGTCGGCAACGTTGATGTCCACGTTCTTGGTCGTGAATCCCGGCAGGCTGAATTCCAGGCGTTTCCGGCCGAGCGGAAAATCCGACTTGAACAGCGGCGTCCGGCCGATATTCGCCCCGTCAAGCTCCACGTCGGCGCCGGGAGGAGATGAATGGACAAGCACCAGCCCGAGCAACGGTTCCAGTTTAAGCTCAACGGCCATACATTCGCCGGGTTTGATGTCCGCCGTGGTGCGCGCTTCACGGTAGCCCTGCTTTCTGAGTATCAGGAGGTGCTTTCCGGGCGCAACAGATATCGTGCTCGGCGTAATGCCCTGGTTGCTCGAATCGCAGATCAGGGTTGCCTCGGAAGGATCCGTGGTGACGTGAATCTGTCCGTTGTCGGAGGAGGTATCGGACTCCTGCCGGCAGGAGGGGAGCAGCAGGCAGAAAACCGATAGCAGAAGGCAGAAGGCGGAAAAAAACTTCCAACCACCGACTGCCGACTTCCGAACTCTTGAATGATGCAAGCTCATTTCTTTTTCAAATGCCTTTCCACGTCCAGAAGTTTTTTTTGCGCATTTTGATATCTTTCGTCGGAACGTTCCGGTATTTTTTCCAATATTATGCGCAGTTGCGCGGCGGCCTCGGTCCAGTCCTTGAGTTTGATGGCCCGTTCCGCGAGGAAAAGGTTGCCCTGGTATGTCTCCTGAAGGTCGCGCTCGCATTCACGCAGGAGGGCGATCGAATCGGCGTAGTAGTCCGGTTTGGGGTCTATGGTTTCGAGGTACCACTCGGTTTCCTTGAGGGCGCGTATGGCCATGGCGAGGTTGTCCCGTCTGACCTCGCGCTGGTCGTAAAGGCTGCGGCCGGAGAGGTATGATGATTTTGCCAGTTCCAGCAGTTTTTCCCTGGTCAATGCCAGGGCCGAAAGGCCGATTTCATTCCTGGCAAACTCCTCTATGATTTCACGCGCCTTTTTGAATTGTTCCGGCTCGATCGTGTTCAGCACCCTGACGTGGCGCGTGTTTTTGCCTATGGTGATGGTCAGGTCCATGAGATCGTAAACATCGTTAATATTGCCCTTGTAATTTTCCTTAAGTTCTTCCAATTCCGGAGAATCCAGGGAGCGTATCAGCGATCTGACGACTTCGGCGTCTATTTTTTTCGACTGGTTTTTGGGAACGTGGCGCTTGTTTTCGAGGTCGTCAATCTGGACCGAAAGTTCGTTGTTTTTCAATTCGAGTTCATAGCGGAATATGTTTTTGGGACCGGCCTCGACTTTTTCATACGCGATTTCCATATCCGGCGTTTCGTTCGCCGAACTTCGGTTAGGCGTCGCGGCGGCCGGCTGATTTTTTTGCCAGTGAACAATAAAGCCGGCCGCCGCGGCACAGGAGCAGATTACCAGCAGGCCGGTCAGAATGTTTCTTCTCAGGGGTTCTAAGGAGGATTTTTTGGAGGAGGCCTCCGCGGCGGCGTCAATTTCCTTTTCCGGCGCGCCGAAAAGCCGTCCGGCGGCCGGGGAGGGATATTCATCGTTGATGACTTTCAGGATCGTGTCTCCGAGCGTAATGCGGTCGCCGACGTGGATGCGCGAAAGTTTGACTTGCGCCGAGTTCAGGAGCGTGTTGTTGGAACTGCCCAGATCTTCGATCCACATCCCCTCGTTGGGCTTGAAGAAGAAGCGGCAGTGATAGCGCGACATGACCGGGTCCCGCAACGCCACGTCGTTATTGCTGGAGCGTCCGACGCGTATGCCGGAAGGTTGAACCGGGATTTCCCTGCCCTGATCTGGTCCTTCCTCCACTATCAGATGAATTAACGGCTCTTGAACCATGCCGGAAAGTATAAGCAATAAGCTTTTTATTGCAAGCGCGTTCCCTGGCCCCCAGCAATTCCGATTACGGTGGGATTTATGAGGTTGGTTGCGAGGCTGGGCAATGGGAAAAAGACGGCAACCGGGAATAGACAGAGGGATATTGCCGTGCGAGTGCTTCGAACGTGTCAGGAACGATTTGGTTGTCAATGGGCTGGGCTTGGTCGTCAACTGCGCACGTGGGACTACGTTACGATGCGCAAGAGGCTGGGTGGATTCGTGCGATCGAGGTTTTGGAAGAGAAGGAACGGATTCAGTTGGCGCTGTTTCCGGAAGATCGGGAGCCGCCAGTGGAATGTCGGGCAATACAGGTTCGGATGGATCGTCTTGAGCTGTTGCGACCGCGGCAGTGGGGAGCATGCTGGCTGGGGTTGGAGTTATGGGAACAGTTGAGGCTGGACGAGTTTTGGAGAGATCGCTTGAGGCCATCGCGGGAAGGGACTGGGTGGCTGAATGTGCTGAAGACGTTGGCGTGTTACCGGCTGATAGATCCCGGGAGCGAATGGCGATTGCACCGGGTGTGGTATGAACAGAGCGCTATGGCCGATCTGCTTGGGGAAGATTTTGGCATAGCAGAGAAGGATACGCTGTATCGTTGTCTGGACAAGCTGGTGGAACATAAGGCGGAGATGTTTTCGCATTTGAAAGGGCGGTGGGAAAATCTGTTCGGGGCCAAGTATGAGGTGCTGTTGTACGATTTGACGAGCACGTATTTTGAGAGTAATCCGCCGTTTGGAGAGAAAGACAAGAGGAAGTTCGGACATAGTCGTGATAAGCGAAGGGATTGCGTGCAAGTGATAATAGCGCTGATCGTGACGCCGGAAGGATTGCCGATGGCATACGAGGTGTTGGCTGGGAACACCTCCGACCGGAAGACATTGCGTGATTTTCTGAAGAAGATCGAGGTGCAGTATGGGAAGGCATCGCGGATTTGGGTGATGGATCGTGGGATACCGACGGAAGAAGTGCTGAAGGAAATGAGGAAGAGCGATCCGCCGGCGGCAACTTAAGAATTTGTGGAAACGGTTGAAAGAACTTTCCGGCATGAAACTCAAACGCGATGCTCTGCTGTTGAAGTTGGGCGCGACGCGGCAGATGTCGCCGTCGGCCTGGCGGCTGGTGACGGTCGTTACCCCGCGGGCAGGCGAGCCGTTGCGTTTCGCGTTACGGAAGGACCGTTTGCGACAGGTGCGGAGGCGAGAAGGACGCTACTTGTTGCACACCAACCTAACGGATACGGATCCGGCCAGGCTCTGGACGTTCTATACGCAATTGGTACGCGTGGAAGAAGCGTTTCGCAACCTAAAAGGCGATCTGGAAATTCGGCCGATCTATCACCAAAAAGAAAAACGAATCGAGGCGCATATTTTCGTGGCGTTTCTGGCCTATTGCCTGCATGTGACGCTGTCCCAAAGGATGAAAAGACATGCACCTGGGTTGACCTCGCGCTCGATATTGGAACAGATGAAAGCCATGCAGATGCTCGACGTGCGCGTGCCGACCACCGATGGCCGTTGGCTGCATATGACCCGTTATACCCAACCGGACAAAACACAGCAGTTGTTGCTGGCACAACTCGAACTGATTTTGCCACCCCAACCGCCGCCCAAAATCACTTACAACAAGGAACAGAAAACAACCGATGTGGTGAAGACCTAAACTGTCCTTTTGTTGATTTCCAACAACTTATGATGTCTTATACCCCAGAGTTGCGAAAGTCGGGTTAGCTTTGCGGTTCATTGGATTATGCGCCAGCCAAACAAGCGTCTGGATACCACCACCGGATTTTTTGATGCCATGCGCGCAAAAAATTATCAAAAAGCCTTTTCTTTCGTAACTCCAAGAAAATCAAGGAGGTTAACTCAAAAATAAATCAGCGGTAGGGGCTAAATTATTATTGTATTTTTGGTTGACAAACATTAACGTTGTGATTATTGTTCATCTACAACAATAACAATATTTATCTTTTCATGAAACTTGAGTTATCGATTCAAACTTCCGACCCGGTTCACAAGCAGATTGAAAATTTTCTGCGGCGCGAGATAACGTCCGGCCAGTTGCGCGCCGGCACGCGTCTGCCGCCCACGGCTGATCTGGCCCGTCAATGGGGCGTGGATTTCAAGGCGATTCAGAATGCCATGGCGCGCTTGGTCTCCGAAGGCTTGATTTCCCGCAAACCGCGCCGTGGAACAATCGTCAATGCGAAAAATACGCGGCAAACGATCGGCCTGTTGGTCGGCGCCGACTTGATGAATGAATGCCATCATTTTGACCGCGCGCTATATAAAGCCCTGACGCATGAAATCTTCTCCGCTTATCGCCGGGTTTTGCGTCCATTGCTGTATGACGGGTTGAATACGGTATTTGATGAGCCGACCGAAAATAACAAGCATAGACAGACGCGACTTGCGAACGATCTGCGCGACAAATATCTGAATGGTGTGATCGAAATCAGCTTGGCCTCGAAAATTCACGCCATCGGTAAAAAAAATAACCTGCCATATGCCTGCTATCGCTCGCGGCAAAACGAAGCGGATGTCATTATTGATTACCGGCAATTTACGCGGGAGCTAATATGTTATTTGCACAAGCGAGACGCCCGGCGCATTATGTATTTACGTCTTAAAAATGACTCCCGTGCGGATTTGGATGGCATGGCGGAAGCCGTCCATGTCTTGCAAATGCCGGAACCGGAAATATTCCAATGGGCCGAAAAGTGGAAGAACGGCGCGGAGTTGGAACGGATGGTGTTTGCGCAGACGCTGCGATTGATTGAAAAATGGCGTCAGTCCGGGCAATGGCCGCAGGCGTTAATCATCGCAGATGATATTGCGGCTTGCGGCGCTGCCAAGGCGTTTTTGAGCGCCGGCGTCCATGTTCCGGAGCGCCTGATCCTGGCCTGTCTGGCCAACCAAGGCGTTGAGTTGTATTACGGCATGCCGGTGATCGCGTATGAAATCTCGCCCCAGCGCATTGCGCATGAACTGCTGGCGGTTTTGCAACGGCGCATGAAGAATGCCGCCATGCCTGTGTTGCCGATCAAGATTGGCGGAAAAATCATGGAAAAAAGATAAAAACTGGTACGGTTTGTAAAATCCGAAAAAAATCGTAGTGACAGGAAAACCTATCACGGAATCAGGGGGTATAAATGAACACAAATATGGCAAAGATAATCGTCACTACGGCGGTATCGGCCATTGTTTTAACGTTCGTTGCCGGCGCGATTGTTGAAACAGAAACAGTGGAACAGAAAGACTGGCCGGATTATTTTCCGGATATAGCAGAACACCCCTCGGTGTATGAGCCGGAGTTTTACGAGGTGAATACTTCTTATGTAACGCCGCACACGCCCTGGGCAAGGCCGTATTATGGCGGAAAAATCAGGGCGCTGGTTGTTGCTCCGCGCATGGCGCAGAGAGACACGGTGGAATTGGCGCAACGGCTGGATATGGATTTTGACGTAATTTGCGCGTTTTCGCGGCTAAGGCTCGGGGGCTCTCAAGCGGGCCGGTATGATATGCCGGTCAGTTTCAGTGAGGCGGAACAAAGATTGAAACTGGACGAACTTTTGAAAAAAGATTATGACGTCATAATCATCGGCAAAATGAGCGCCAATGCGATCCCCCCGGAACTTCAGACACGGATTAAGGAAAAAGTGGCCGGTGGGATGGGATTGGTGATCAGTTATTTTTCTGGCGAGGAACAGGCCGTAATGCCGGCCTGGGTTCGGAATGCGACGCCTTGCGCGACGGAAGATGGAGAGAAAATCTGCGCGGGAGCGCCGTTCACGGCGCTGGATATATGGACTGAATATAAGAGTACAAAAAAAGCGGCGGGAAAGCTCGTAAAATGTTTAAAATTAGGCAAGGGACGAATTGTGGTCCTGCATATAGGCGGGAATGCGTTACGCGGATATTTAGTGCCGCAACCGGCAAAATTCAGAGAGGAAATAAAGCTTTGGCCTGTGGATTATTACGTATCTCTGGCGGTGCGCGCAACGGCTTGGGCCGCGGGCAAGTCGCCGGTCGGCAAGGTGGAATGTTCCGCCGACAGCAAGACCCTAACAGTCAAAGTTGAAGGAATTACGGACGGATGGGACGAAGTGGAAATGAAAGCAAGGGATAAATGGGGCAATGAGGTTTATCGGACGCTTGGACGGGATACGGCCCGCACATTGCCGGATTTGGCGAACGGGGAATATGTGGCGGATGCGATTGTGCGCAAGGGCGGCAAAACATTGAACTGGGCGTCAACAGTTTTTAAGATAGAAAAAGCCAATTGGATAATAAGCCTGGAAGCGAGTCCAAGGGGCGTAAAGCCGAACGAAGAATTTACGGTTAAAGTAAAACTGAATGCGGCCATGAAAGAGAAGGGAGTCCTGGCCGTGCAGGCGGAAGACATGCATGGCCGATTAATTGCTTTATTAAAATGCGATTTGGCGGTTGGCCAGGACGGAATTGAACTGAGGGGAAAGTTTGATAATCCCATGAGCAATCTGGTCCGGATTTTTGCAGTTTTGCGCGCCGGAGAAAAAATTATCAGCAAAGGGGAAGCATGGCTGGCGGTAAATCTGCCGTATCCGGCGGATGATTTCGGGTTTGTGTGCTGGGATTTGGCGTCGCCCGAATATAACTGGTATTATGCGCGAACAGAATTGGCCAAGCTTGGGGTGGATAGCTCATACGGCGGAAGCAGTTATCAGCAGGCTTGGATACTTGCCACAGGAAATTTTCATTCTATTCCCTATATGACGCGATATGCAATATCGCGCGGCACGCCCGGGGGACGGCATGAACGCGCGCCATGCTTGAGCGATCCGGAATATATTAAAAAGGAGCAGGCGCAGATCAGGAAGGCTGTAGAGGAAATGAGCGTGTTTGGCGCGTCCGGATATTCGCTTGGGGACGAAAATGACTTATCGTTGAACGATTATGAGGTATGTTTTTCGCCGAGTTGCCGCGCGGCATTCCGGGAATATGCGAGAAAAACATATGGAGGCAACCTTGAGGCGGCCAACGCTGAATGGGGGGTGACAAATACATCATGGGATGAAATAGAACCGATGCCGTTGTGGGAGGCGCGGGCGAAAAAGCAACCGGCGCGCTGGGTTGATTTCCGGTCTTCAATGGAGGAGGTCTTCCTCAAAATTCACCATGCCGGCGCAGAGACGATAAAAAGCGTTGATGCCGGAGCGCTGGTTGGATTTGACGGCGGATTTAATACTACGAGTTTTACGGGGTATGACTGGTGGAAATTGTCGCGTATTCTGGATGTGTGGGGGATTTACCCCGACCATCTGCAGACGGAGATATTGCGCTCATTTCACCGTCCAACGGCACGAACCGGGCGCTGGTACGGGGGGTATTACAACATAACCAGATTTGAGGAGTATGCGCGCTGGGAACCATGGTATGATTTGTTTCATGAGATGAACAATGTCTGGTGGTTTAATATCATCGGGACCGACGGCGGCGGGCCGCAGGCAGAGGACACGATGAATCCGGCATCATTCAAGCCTTTTCCTATGTTGGCGGCAACAGCGGAAGAAACCCGCGAAATCAAGGCCGGGATAGGCAGGTTATTGCTGGGCTGCCGCAGAGATGCGGATGGGATAGCGATTCTGTATTCGCAGGCAAGCATGCATGCGGCCACATTTTACAGCATGAACCACAAACCGGCGGACAGTCAATTGGATTTTATCAAGATATTGGAAGATCTTGGATATGGTTACCGGTTTGTGTCTTATGAACAGGTGAAAGACGGGATACTGGACAAGGAAAAATATCGGTTGCTGATATTGCCTGGCGCGGTGGCGCTTTCAAAAGGGGAACGTGAACAGGTTAAGACATTTATGGATAAAGGCGGCAAAGCGATAGCGGATGATATTCCGGGGACATATGATGACCACGGTAAAGAAATACAGGACGATGCCTGGCTGAGTGTTGTCGGCGCAAAAGTTAATGTTATTGGCCCTGTAATCCGGAATTATCGGCGCAAAGCGCCTTATGCCGGTGCAATACGCCGGTATTTTTCAAAGACGTTGCGTGGGATGGGGATTGAGCCGGAGATTATGATCAAAACGGAGGGAAATGCAGTTTATGAAGGCGAATTTGCGGTGTTTAAAGACGGCGATGCGATGTATTTGGGATTACTGCGCGATCATACACCGCTAAAGAGCGCTCAGAAGGCCGAGATTATATTGCCCAAGAAAGGCCATATCTATGATCTGCGATGCGGCAAATATCTTGGCAATACTGCCATGATTAAGACAGCGCTCAAGCCAGGCCGAGCTGGTTTATGGGCGGTTTTGCCTGAAAAAGCGGGAGAACTAAAACTGGATGGAGATAATGAAATTAGAGCAGGCGAAAAGGTTAAGTTCAGGATTTGCGTAAATGACAACTATCGGCATGTGGTGCGCGTGAATGTGTTTGACGCAGACGGCCGGATGCGGAACGAGTATGCGCAGAACGTTGTTTGTGGAAATGGAAGCGCGGAATATGTTCTGCCTCTTGCCTTGAATGATGGTCAGGGCGAATGGACGATTTTCGCACGGGACATTTTGGGCGGTTCTACGGTTCAGCATAAATTGATTATAAGGATTGAAAAGATATGAAATATTCGATAAAAAATGAAATTATTCTTCAGGGACGCAGGGACAATCAGGCTTGGTTTGAACCGCGCATGACCGTAATTCCCCACAAAGGCAAAAAGCCGGAAGTGTTCGTCATTGTCACTTTTTTGACTGGCAGCGACATCGGCCCGGATTTCTTCCTGAAGACAACCGACCTCGGTTCAACCTGGACTCCGCCTGCCCTGCCGCGGCAATGGCAGAAGATATTGACGGATGAGGCGGCATTAAAAAAAAGAATCCGCAAGCCACCGATTTTGATAAACGGAGAAGCGCTGGAATCATTGAGCCATATTTACGAATATCCCAAATTAGGCCCGCTCTATCATAAAAAAACGAACCGATTAATCGCCCTGGGTCACACGCAATTTTCCCAGGACAGCGGAAAAAATCTTTTATACAAGGATGAACACCATGTCAGCGGCCTGTCAACAAGTCCAGCATTTTCCATTTGGAATGCCGCATTGCAGGACTTTACCCCCTGGCAGCGAATCGAAGTTCCCGAAAAACTCGTTTCGCCATGGAAGATAGGCTTTTATTGCGCAGGACAAAGCCATGAATGCCGGGATGGCACCATTATCATGCCCTGCATTTGCGCCATGGAAAACAGCCCTCTCCGGGTGGGATCCGTGAAGTGTAAATTTGACGGAAAATGCATCGCAATCAGCGGTTTTGGGAAGCCGGTCGGAACGGATGTAAACGGCGGGGTTCATGAACCGTCGCTAGTCGAGCTAGGCGGCAGATATTTAATGACCATCCGTTCCGAATCGAAGGATTTCAAAATGTACCATGCCGTTAGTGAAGATGGTTTGAACTGGGAAGGTTTTGGGCCATGGTGCTGGGATGACGGCACACCGGTGGAAACCGAGAATACCCAGCAGCACTGGTTGAAACATGACAAAGCGCTTTATCTGATCTATACGCGAAAATCAAAATTCAGCAACGGAGTTTTCCGCAGCCGTGCGCCGCTCTGGATAGCTGAAGTCGACGTTGAAACATTGCGGTTAATCCGGAAGTCGGAAAGAATCGTTTTCCCTGAAAAAAGAGCCAGAACATGCAACTTTTGTGTTGCCGGAGTCACTTCCGACGAGGCATGGGTGATTTCCGGGGAAAGGCTTGAGGGAAAGTTTGCCGGAGTGAGAAAGGGCATGAGGTTCTATCTGGAAGGCGGCGCAATTAATTATAATCAATACATCGGCGATTTGCTGCTGGCCAGAATAATATGAAAAAAACATTTATATTTCTGACAGGCGCATTTGCGCTTTGTGTTGCTTGCGTCCCGGCTGGGGTGGGAATATTACCGGGTGAATTTTTTACATCCGAGGTTGCCGGAGGCGGGTTTGCGGCTAGTCATGGCGGAGATATTAGAACATGGCGTATGATTACCTTGGAAAATGAAAAAATAAGCTATAGTTTCAATTATTCAGATTTTGTTGAGAAAAAAAAATATCACCTAAGGGCGGAAGAAACGCCGAATGCCGGTCCATGCAAAAGGTCTTTTCTGGGATTGGCCGCTCCCACACCGTGCAACTGGCACGAAAACGGCTTCCTTGCAATCGAGGTAAACGGTGAAAGCACCGAAAAATTCAAGGCCGACTTCAGCGTCATAGACGGAAGCGGCAAGGAATGCGTGATCCAGATAACATGGAAGATGGAAAAATCGGTCGTTAAGCTCTTGGTCAGTCTGGCCGATGACGACGACAAGCTTCTGATTGAAGGCCGCCTTGAACGAAACGAAACAAAAGCGCCGACCGCGATACGGTTGCGTTGTTATCCATCCGCTTTGACGGGCAAAATGGACCGATGGGTTTCCACTGCCGGCCGTTCCGTGCAACATGGGCAAACCGGTTTTGCCTTAAACAAAAACCAGGAGTATTGGATTTTCTATTATGACAAGTTGTTAGATGTGGCCAAAAATCCCAAGGAATCGTCAGGCCCTTGCGCTCTTCTCTATCTGCCGGAAGAAGCGGACGAAATAATGATCTGGTGCGGCCACGGCGTCATAGAAACAAAAATTGTTTATCCCGAAGACATGGCCGTGTTCCATCTTGCGCTTTGGGAATTCAAGGGGAAAGGGAATGATGAAGTTTTGTCCTATCTTAGAAAAAACAGCGGTAATATAAAAGCACAGATCGGAATAAAGAAGAAGGCCGGCTGGCTGAATTGAACCGGCCGCCGGTGCAAAAACAGGAGCCAACAGATGAAAATAAAAGGTTATAAGCTGTTAATAATGGCCGTAATCCTGGGAATTATTTCGGCGGGAACAATAAAAACGTCTTCAGTTTTGGCCCATCCAAAAGAATTTGAAACCAACATGGACGATTTTCCCATGGGCGCCTGCGGATCATCCGAGACCGGAGCGGAATACCGGCGACAGGCATATAACATGGGGCCGGTCGGCGGCCTTCTCGAGGAGAAACCGTATTTTTGCCAGGACGAAAAAGGGAAAATATACCTGGACAAGGAGGGAATTTCCTACTTTGAAAAAATGATGCTTTACGACCAGAAGCATGCCTTGAAGCAGGTTTTCCTGGGTATTGACCAGCCTTTCCTGAAAGGGCCGGGCGTGGATGAGAGGCGAAAACAGTGGAATATGGTGACGGAATCCGGGAAAAGCACAAGCATCACTGGCCGGTGGTGTTATAACAACCCCGATTACCGCAAGGTCTGCAGGGAGATTTTGCTCCTGCGGGCAAGCCATACAAAAGACGCCAAAGCCCATTTAGAAATCAACGGAAAAAAGGTAGCGGGCATTTTGAACGAGGCCAACTGGAGTCAGGCTTATAATAAAGAATGGGTCTGCTATTGCCCTTATTGCCGCCAAGCATGGACAAAATGGATCGGGAAAAAATACGGCACGGTCGATAAATTGAATAGGGACTGGCAAAGCAACTATAACACTTTTGAGGAAATAGACCTTCCCCATTTCAAGGCAAAAGGCGACAACAACTGGCCGGCGCTGTTCCATATCGACGACAAAAAGGAAATATTCAAGTCGGTGAACCAGGCGCATTGGATGTGCTGGCTGCTGTTCAGGCGCGATTCGCTCTACGGCTTTATGGAAGAGATGATTCAGACCTTGAAGTCGGCCGATCCCGATGTGATAGGAACCACTCATGGATACTATTCCTGGCTGGCGTTCCGCAACCGGCTGGGTTCCGCAGCCAGCAGTTGCGTCAACCGGCACCTCGATTTCGGCATGGTTGATGCGGCCAACGCCATTTTCTTCGGCGGCAAGCATTTGCCCCCTGAATTGTTGATGTATGACACCATGCTTGATCAGACACATTCGGCCGTAGGCAACAAGCCGGCCTGGGCGATTATCCAGGCCGACCACCTGCAGTGGCTCACTGCGCCCGGATATCCCACCGGCGAAGACATTGAGCGGATGGAAATCATGGCGGCGCTTTACGGCATGGTTTTTCAGATTGAGGGGTGGTACGATACTCCGGACAGTATTTTGAAGCAAAGCGGCGGTTCCCTGGGATTACATGACGGAATTTATAACACAAAAGAGCAACGGATTAACCTGGCGCGATTTATCCCCGTCAAACGCGCCTATCGCGTGTTGCAGGATTTCGGACGGTATCTGGCTTCCAGCGATTTTGAGCATGAGCAGGTGGCCATATTGTGGGCGTGGGAAGAACATTTTCAGGGTATAATGGCGGTCCCTATTCAAATGCTTGTTCGCGAGATGGGCTACCACTGCAATTTTATAGAGCAGGAGGATTTGGATCCCGATAAATTCGATTACAAAGCACTCATCATCAGTTCCCAGCCGCGGCTTTCGGAGAAATCCGTGGAGAACATCAAGAAGCTGGCGGAAAAAGGCGTAAGCATTCTGGTTGACGCCGCTTCCGCCCATCAGGACTGGTGCGGAAGGGAACAAAACAAAAATTTATTGAGCGAATTGACCAAGGCGGATTTTGGAGACAAAAAATCACGTCCGAGCCTGGTGGTGAAAAAAAATTACTGGCCCTTCACCATGTTAAAGCAAAATGAAGAACAAGTCCTCTGGGCCGGCTTGACCAGATGCGTCAAAAGTCCCATGAAATACAAGGTGACCTGGAGGAGCAAAGAAGAAATCAACAATCCGAAATACCGGAACGATTTGAATACTTTTGAAGTCGATGGTCCGCAGGGAATCAGCGATGGATTCTACAGGCAGTTGCAGCCGCTCAAGGGCAGTATGGTCATGTGCACTTATAATGACGGCACGCCGGCGGCGGTCATTTACAACGGTGACAAATACAAGGCAATGACCGTGGGCTTTAACCTGGGGTGGGAATATTGGCAGGGTATAGACAGTTATATTTTTCCGGTATGGTCATGGGCATGCGGTTATTTCGGCATCCCCTACGACACCTGCCATGTCGGGCCCCGCTGCAGGGATTACAGGGACGAAATCAGACTGGACTTTTTTCGAAGATTCATGCAGGGCTTTCTGGATTGGGCCGGCGTAAAAAAAACCGTGAAAATCGAAGGCTTGAAGGCCGGCGAATATCTCTCTTTCCGGAATATCAAAACACCCACATGGCAGTTCGTTTCAGTGGTGGATCTTCTGGACGTGGATTATTCCGAGGACCATCTCGTGACCATATCGATCAAGGAGATGCCGAAGGCAGACTATGCGATCATGGATCAATCTCTAAAAGAAGTGCCGTTTGAATGGGAAAGCGACCTTATCAAGATAAAAACAACCGTGCCCAAAGCCGGATACCGGATATTGATGATTGCCAGCCGACCTGAGCGCGACGACTTCCTTGATTACGTCCGCCACCGCATCAAGCCGGGAAAGGACGCCGTCAAAGATTTTCTGACCGGGAAAAATATATGCATCGTGGCCGGGGAAAAATGCGCTCCGGACGTTAGAAAACTTGCCACGGACATGCTTAAAAACATCCGGAACGGAAAGCTTGTGTCGGATACTGAAATCAAAGAAAAAGAGCTGGCCGAGCAGGACCTGATTTTGCTGGGCAATCCGGACGAAAACGCCTTTTCCGCGCTGTTGCGCGACCGGGGATTCACAACCATCGGCCCCTACTATCCCGGAGAAACCTATGGGGTAATTGAATTGAACGAAGGCGTTTTCGATAAGGCGCATAAAGTGTTGCTGGTGGCAGGATCGAGCGCCGAGGGAACCGCCAATGTCGCCAAACGAGCCTTGGCATTGGCGACGGAAAACGCATCGCGGCACTGAACTTCAGAAGGCCTATAAAAGAAAGGACGGCAAAAATGCTGATCAGTCTTTCGACGTGGCTGTACGATTACCTTCCCGTGGACGAACTCATGAGGAAAGTCCGGAAGGCGGGCTATAAAACCATAGAAGTATCCGGCGTTTCATGGCGCAAAAAATGGCCATGGAAACATTTGATTCAAAGCGCTCAAAAAAACGGCGTCAGAATATTTTCCGTGCATTGCACGCATCACGAAATCCCGGAAGACGAAATGGACGAGAAGCGTTATCTGGAATATCATCGGGAATTTTACCGGGATATTGCCGGCTTGCCCGGACTTTTGGTCGTGGAACACATGCCCGTGGGGGCTTTTAAAAACGTGAAAAAAAAGGCATTAGCCCGGTTGAATATTTTGAAGGAATTGGCGGAAAAATACGGGCTTGTTTTGAGTCTGGAAAATGTCATGGGCACGGCCTTTGAAAACCCTGATGAGGCTGAAGTGTTTTTGAAAGATGATTTGCCTTTCACCTTTGATGCCGCGCACGCCGCTTATATAAACATTGATCCGATGAAATTTGCGCGTTTTTTTCCTCAAATCGTAAATGTCCACGTTTATGACGTGGACCGCGAGATAGTATTGGGACTGGGAGACTGGCTGCCTCCCGGTTTGGGGAAAATCAGTTGGGATAAAATTATTGCCGCTTTAAAAAAGACAAACTACAAAGGGGCGCTTACCGTGGAGTTGAACGAAAAGAGGCTGAAAAAAGTGTTTTCGCTTTTTAAAGAAAACGCCTCCGTACTCAAGCACAACCTGCTTTTGGGCAAGGCTTACGGGCAAATAGACGACATATTTGCCGATTATTCCAAAAATTATCTGAAAAAAAGAATTTAAAATGGAATTTATTTTTCTTGGAACTTCCGCCGGGGAACAATATCCCGGTTTCTGGTGCCGGTGCGCGAATTGTAATGAAGCGCGGCGGCGCGGCGGGAAAAACATCAGGAAAAACTCGTGCGCCTGGATTTCACCGGATTGCCTCATTGATTTCCCCGCGGAAATCTTCAGTCAGGCCGAACGATTCAACGTCCCGATTCTTGAAACTCAGACTCTTTTGATTACGCATAGCCATGAAGATCACCTTTTCCCTTATCTTTTTGCCTGGCGGCGCATGCCGGTGGGAACAAAATTTCCGCCGGAAAATAATCTCGTTGGACCAAGGTTTTCGGAGCTCAAAACCTTGCGTATTCTGGGCAATAAAACCACCTGTAGCAAGGCAAGGAAATATCTTAAGTCGGATTTGTCCGAATATGCGATAACTTTGACAGAAGCAGAGCCCTTCCGGGAGTACAAGCTGGAAAACATGAAAGTAATCCCGCTTTTGGCCAATCACCCCGACGGCGATGAAAATGGTTTAAACTATATCATTGAAAAAGAAGGCAAAGTGGTACTGTACGCGCTTGATACCGGATGGTTCTTGCCATGCACCGAATCGGAAATAAAAAAGCACAAGTTTGATTTGGTGGTTCTGGAAGGCACCTTTGGATATGGAAATATGAACGAGAAAACTCATTTCAATTTCAAAAAGTTGTTTGCAGCGTATGCGTTGTTCAAAAATGCAGCTTTGCTGAAAAAGGACGGGGTCTTTTGTGTCTCTCACCTTTGCCCTCATTTTTCCCCTATTCATGATGATTTAGCGCCGGAAATGCTGGAAAAAGGTATTGCTGTCGCTTATGACGGTTTGAAAATAAAATCGAAATTGTAACTTTGATAAACATAACATAGTGTGGACGGACTAAATAAACGCATGAATTGGAGGTGAAAATGGAGCAGTTAAAATCCATGAATAAAGCAAGCAACAACGATTGCATGAGTTTTCCAAAGGACTTTGTCTGGGGTGCGGCGGCGGCAAGCTACCAGATTGAAGGAGCTGCGTTTGAAGGCGGCAAAGGACTTTCCGTCTGGGACATGATGTGCCGTTGGCGTGATAAGATCTGGGAAAGCAATAGCGGAAAAGTTGCATGTGATCATTACCATCGCTATCGCGAAGATGCCAAGATTATGAGACAACTTGGCGTGCAGGCATACCGGTTTTCCATATCCTGGCCGCGAGTCATTCCCATGGGAACCGGACGTATAAATCCCAAGGGGTTGGCTTTCTACGATCATCTGGTTGACGCTCTGTTGGCAAACAATATACAGCCGTGGATAACGCTTTTTCACTGGGATTATCCGTATGAACTGTTTTGTCAAGGCGGATGGCTGAATCCGGACAGTCCGGAGTGGTTTGCCGAGTACACGCAAGTTGTGGTTGACAGACTTTCCGACCGCGTAACACATTGGATAACGCAAAATGAGCCGCAGTGTTATATTGGAGGCGGCCATCAAAGCGGCGATCATGCGCCCGGTCTGAAAATGGATTTCCCGGAAGTGCTGCGATGCGCCCATCATTCATTGCTGGCGCATGGCAAGGCGGTGCAGGTTATCAGGGCGCAAGCGAGGAGAAAGCCGATAGTCGGCGTGTCCCTGGTCGGGACAGTAAAAACACCTGTTAGCTTAAGCAATATTGATGTAGAAGCGGCTCGCCGGGGAACGTTCGCGATTGCCGCAAAAAATTGCTGGAATAATGCCTGGTGGTCTGATCCCATGATTTTAGGCCGGTATCCGGCTGATGGGTTGAAGTTGTTTGAGGAAGATATGCCACGGGCGGGGACGCATGACATGAAAACCATTTGCCAGCCATTGGACTTTTATGGAGTCAACATCTATTCAGCCCAAAGAGTGAAGGCCAAACGCAACGGCGAATGGGAGGATGTACAGGGAGCGGATGGGCCGCCGCTCACGACAATGGTCTGGCGGGTAGAACCAAGCGCGTTGTACTGGGGACCGCGGTTTTTTCATGAGAGATATAAATTGCCGACCGTGGTGACTGAAAATGGGATGGGTAACTGCGACTGGATACATATGGATGGTTGTGTGCACGACCCGCAAAGAATTGATTTCCTCCGGCGTTATCTTCTTGAATATCGGCGCGCCATTAAGGACGGCGTCAAAAGCTTGGGTTATTTTCAGTGGTCCATCATGGACAACTTTGAGTGGACATACGGCTATCGGCAAAGGTTTGGACTGGTGTTTGTGGACTATAAAACCGGCCGGCGTATTCCCAAAGATTCCGCTTGGTGGTATAAAGAAGTCATAGCGACAAATGGCGCGAACCTTGACAAACTGATTTAAACAGCAAGATAATATGCGTGATAGAAATAAAATAAAAGCGCTGTTTTTTATGTTTTGATGTTTGCGGCGGCGTCCCATGGGGTGGCGGCGGAGAATGCCTTGGTCGCGAGGGAGGATTTTAAGATAAACGAAACATGGCTTCCGCCTGCAATATTCGGCCGGGATTTCTGGAATTTCCTGCCGGCCAGGCTGACCAAGGGAAAGGAAATAAACAACGAACCTATGATACAGGAAGCCGGCGTCCGCTATAACCTTGGCATTACTCTTTCTGAAGGGAAGAATCCGACCAACTATCCCCAGGATTCGCCGGACATTGTCTCTGTCAGCCGTTTTAAGGATAAAGACTTGAGAAAAGACGTTCCGTTTATTCTACAAGTTCAGCCGCACTGGTGGCCGTGTTTCAGGAATTTCAAGGTTGTCTGCCTTGTCGGGGGGTATGACCTGAGCGCGCCTTTAAACCGGAGATTGATGGAGTATGTCAGAGCCGGCGGGACCTTGCTGGTGAACATAAAACAGATAAGCCAACATGTTCCGATGTCATTTCTGGGCGTGGAGCGGACGCATGAGGTTTGTCCCATCTCTTCCGGGGAAGATGCGATATCCTTGATTGATACGGAACGTATTAAGCTGGCTGAAAACTATGAATATGAAAAGATCATACTGAAAGGCGCGCGGCCTGTTCTGGTGACTGTCGATAATAATGTCTTGGCAAGCGTTGCCTGCTATGGTAAAGGATATGTCATTCTTGCGGCGGTGGACCATCTTATTCCCAAGGATAATCTGGACGCCATTCCGCAGAAAGGCAAGGACTTGCCGTTTGTCTCTTTCCTCTTGAAACATTTTGTCAAGGAGGTCCTACCGGTGGCGGTTGAAGGCGATGTTGAGTACGGCTTGAACCGGATTAAGGACGGCTGGCTGATTTATTTGATTAACAACAAAGGGATTTATAAGTGTGCCCGCGAACCACAGCGTCTGGTCCCGGAAGAGGCCGCAACGGTGCGGGTTGACATAAAAAAGATCCGAGCCGATCAAATTGTTGAACTGCGTAACGGCAAACAGCTTGCTCCCAATCCGCGCGATAACGGTTTTTCAATCGTCGTTGAACCGGGAGATGTTGCCGTTGTCAAAATCCGGATTTCGCAAAAGCCGCGTTTACGGGACATATTCCGGCGGTTTAAAGTCTTTGCATTTGACAGGAGCAGTAAATAAATCTAAGGGAGGAAAGCGTAAATGACTCAACAAAGATTATGTGTATTGCTTGCTGAATTGACTGTATTGGCTTTTGCCTTTATGCCAATGGTGTCGGCCGAAGATCGTTATGTGGCGACCAACTTAAACGGAAATGGTTCAAGCTGGGCAAATGCCACCAACAGCATCCAGGGCGCAATAGATGCAATAAGCGGGGCATATGTCACCAACACGGTCTGGGTGTCAAACGGCGTATATGAAACCGGCGGCAGCGCTGGTTTTCCCATCGGCACGCTTCTTACCAACCGGGTGGCGATCTGGAAGGCAATTACCGTAAGGAGCGCAAACAATGATCCGGCAAATACGATCATTAAAGGTCAATGGTCTTCTATGACTCCTCCAAATGGCACCGGAGCGGTTCGTTGCGTGTACATGACCAACGGTTCTTTCTTGATTGGGTTTACGTTGACAAACGGCGCCACGTTGACAACCAATGAATCTGGCAATGAAATTGATAAACTGGGCGGAGGAGTTTATGGCGGCGGGACAATATCTAATTGTGTTATATCCGGAAATTCATCGGCCTATCGTGGAGGGGGAGTTTTCGCTGGAAATCTATTTAACTGCAATCTGACCGAAAATTCGGCAAGACAGGGGGGCGCAATATATCAGGGTGGTGGAGCGTATGGTAGTACGCTTTCAAACTGCACTCTGTCTGGAAATTCAGTGCCTTACGCTTCGTCTTGCTACGGGGGCGGTGCGTACAACTGTACTTTGTATAGTTGTACATTAAGCGGCAACAATGGCGGCAAGTTCGGCGGCGGGGCTTATATGGGAACCCTGTATAATTGTCTGCTAATTGGAAATACTGCAACTGATGGCGGCGGCGGAATGCGTGATGCCAAACTCTATAACTGCACCGTTGTTGGAAATTTTGCCTGGATTGGCGGCGGGGTTTATGGCGGAACTTTATCCAACTGCATTGTATATTTCAATGATGCTCATTCTGCCCCAGTGAATTACACTAACGTGCTTGCTTTTTCCTATTCATGCACAACTCCCACAGTTGCCGGAACGGGCAATATAACGAATGATCCGGCGTTTGTCACAAACGGCAACGGATCCGGGACAAATCACGTTGCCGGCAATTATCGTTTGACACACGGATCGCCTTGCGTCAATTCCGGCATAAATCAACCCTGGATGTTGAACGCCGCCGATCTGGACGGACATTCCCGAATCGACAGGTTTTTCGGCATCGTGGACATGGGGTGCTACGAATATCTTTCGCAGGGAACCATGTTTTCTGTACCATAGTTTTTTTGTTTTTAACGGTGTTGCAAAAAATGATGATGGGAGGCGCACCCCGAAATTTGAACCACCTTGAGTACTATATGGACAGGTCTTGTTGGGATAGAGTAAGAAGAGTGTTTTGGGAGGCCATGGCCTCCCTGCTAATGCCGTTCTAATTCTGCCTGAAATGGCCGGTTTGAAAAAGGATATTCTTCCGGCGCATATGCTTCATAACGATTTGTAAAAATCTTTTCTTATCTTCTTCGTTTGGTTGATTTTTCTGTGGCGAAGTGACCGATCTTTCCTGTTTTTTATTCCTGCCTGAATTATTCATGCTTGGCCCTTTGAAAGGACCAAGCCATGACGAAGGATATACCGCGCATTTGCTTGTGCTGCAAGGAGATTTTCACGCCGAATCCACATGCGCCCTGGGCGCGATATTGTTCTCAGCCGGCGTGCCGGAAGGCGAGCAAGCAAGCGAGTCAGGAGCACTGGCTGAACAAGCCTGAGAACCGGAATTATTTTTGCGGAACTGAGAGTGGTCGCGATAAATGATGGGGATGGAATCAGGATAAATGATGGGCGGTTGGAAATAGTCCCGAGAGAGATTCCGTTGCGGGGTTTGAGTGCTTTCCGCCAGCGTTGGGACCGCCTGA